>Ga0302046_10004674_pt1 | contig 12151 bp, 9 predicted proteins | sample RVTome_11_FD_200261 | JGI IMG/M metagenome (GOLD analysis project Ga0302046, IMG submission 200261) | Soil microbial communities from uranium-contaminated site in the Upper Colorado River Basin, Wyoming, United States - RVT147D111 (version 2) ... | reverse complement strand
CGGAGCGCGTCGTCGCCGACCTGCTCGTGGTCGGCGCCCGTGAACTGGGCGCGGTCATCACGCCGGATCCCGCCACGGCGGACTATGTGCTGGACTTTCGTGTCTACGATTATGGACTCTCGCTCCGTTCTATCCGCTCGAACGTCTCGTTCTTCATAGACGCCGAGATCCTGGTGCGAGAGCAGGCCACCCAGGAGATCGTCTGGGCGAAACGCCTTCATCGTACGAGCCGCGTCGGTATTTATCACACCGAGCTCTCGGGAGCCCGGCTGGCCGACTTTGCGGCGGCCGACGCTGCGCTCGTGCTGGAAGACGCCGCTGTCTTCTTCACCGAGCGACTGCGAGAGGTGCTCTTGAAGGACATCGTAAAAGACAAACCGGCCTCCTGAGTGGAATTTCCTGAGCAGGATTTCCTGAGCAAGATGACGGTATTGGTTCACCTATCTCTCCTTTTCTCCAGGGTGTATCGTTACCGGCGGTAGTTCGAGGGCGGCTTTACGGACAGAGGCAGGCGTCCGTAGCCTGCCCGTAGCAGTCCGTGGTGATAGCGCGGATGCCTCGCTCCTACGTTGTTCGCCGTCCAGGTACGCTCATATGAAATCCGTTGTTTGGGTCATGGCCGCGTTGGCGGGGTTGTTACTGCCTCCGTTGGCCGGTTGCGGAAGTGCCCATCGGTTACGCACGGTAGATTTTGCCGAAGCCCGCGTGGCCGTCGTGGCCAACATTCCCCCGCGTCCCCTCGTCTTTACCGACGCGCTGGCCGAAGCCCGCGTGGATCCGGACGATCCGCTCGGGTCGCTCTTTCGGGCAGGCACGGCCCTCGTCAAGCAAGCCGAGGTGCGCGAAGCCCAGGCTCGGATGGACAGCGCGCTTGCCTACATAGATGTAGCCGAACGCACGGCCCTCGCCGCGTTGCGCCAGAGTGCGCCTACACTCGGCTACGAGCCTGTGAACAATCCCGAGGCCGCCGACTTCCTCCTCGATATCCACATCGTCAGCTACGGCCTCGTCGCCGACTCGTGGGGGGCGGCGGTACACTTCGAGGTAGATGCGGAGATGCGGCTCATCGACCGACGGACGCGCAGGTCCCTCTGGAAGAAACAGGTGCGGGAAATAGAGCCGGTCTCTCAGGCAGGCGCCGGGCTGGGCACCACGCTGGGCAACACCTATACCGCCATCGCCCTTTCGAAGCTCTCCATAGACGAGATGGTCGTGGCGCTCGAAAACCTCGCCGACTTCACCGCCGCCCGCCTTGCCTCGGCGCTCCGTCACGACTATTACGCCAGCCGCTGAGCAAGTAGCCGCTGGCTATTGCCTATTCTCCAGTGGCCCTTTCCCCGTCATCCCTCGAACAGGTCGCCTGTGCGGGCCGGGGACTCCAGGCCGAAGTGGGCATAGGAGCGCGGCGTGGCGATCCGGCCGCGTGCCGTGCGTTCGAGATAGCCTTCCTGGATCAAGTACGGCTCGTAGACCTCTTCGATGGTTCCCGCATCCTCTCCGACGGAGACAGACAGGTTCGAAAGCCCTGTAGGCCCGCCTCCGAACTTTTCGATGAGCGTCAGCAAGATGCGCTGGTCCATGTCGTCGAGGCCCTCTTGATCGACGTCGAGGGCGTCGAGGGCGTGGTCGGCGATGGCGGCGTCGATGCGGCCGTCGCCTTCGACCTCGGCAAAGTCGCGCGTGCGGCGCAGCAGCCGGTTGGCGATGCGGGGCGTACCCCGGCTGCGCCGGGCGATCTCAAAGGCGCCGGCGTCCTCAATGGCGACGCGGAGGATCTGCGCCGAGCGCAGCACGATCTGCTGGAGCAGGGTGGCCGTGTAGTAGTCGTAGCGAAAATCGATGCCGAAGCGGGCGCGTAGCGGAGCCGTGAGCAGCCCTTTGCGGGTGGTCGCTCCGATGAGCGTGAACGGTGGGAGTGTCAGCTTGACGCTCCGTGCGTTCGGCCCCGAGTCGATGACGATGTCGATGTGGTAGTCCTCCATGGCCGAGTAGAGGTACTCTTCGACGATAGGGCTGAGGCGATGGATCTCGTCGATGAAGAGGACGTCGCCCTCGTTCAGGTTGGTCAGGATACCGGCGATCGAGGCGGGCTTGTCGAGCACAGGGCCGCTCGTGGTCGTGATCCCGGCACCCATCTCCTCGGCGATGACCGTCGCCAGGGTTGTTTTTCCCAGGCCCGGAGGCCCTGAGAGCAGGACGTGGTCGAGCGTCTCGCCGCGTTGGAGCGCCGCCGTCATGAACACACGCAGGTTATCCTTGATCTTCTGCTGGCCGATGAATTCGGCGAGCGTCCTCGGCCGCAACATCTTTTCGTAATCCTCTTCGCGGCGGTGCAGGCCCGGCGAGAGCACTTCGGATTGGGGTTCCATCGGTTTTAGGGATCAAGCCTTTGGTTTCAGGAAGCAAGCCGGCGCGGCAGGATCGAAGCAGGATATAAGATAGGCAGTATCACTGACACCCTCCCGTCACGGCTACCGTTCTAAAGAAAGAAAACGGGATGTCGATAATATGCACGGCTCCCTGCTCCTGTATTTTGTTTTTTCCGCCGGCCTTGACGGCTGCATACGCCCGTGCCTGCGCCGCTGGAAGGATTACAAAATCGCCTAAAAACCCGCACGTGTTGACAAACAAAATCGGCTGCGCTACGTTTCAGGCATTATGTTTGTAGTAGAAGACACCCTCATATCAGACGAACTGCTGGAGGCTCCGTTTGCGTGCAACCTGGGTGCGTGCCGGGGCGCCTGCTGCGTGCTGGGCGATTCGGGCGCTCCGCTTGAGCCGGAGGAACGGGCCCTGCTTGAAGCCGTCGTGCCGCGTGTACGCAAATACCTGCGTCCCGAAGCGCTCCGCGTGATCGACACGCAGGGTGTCTGGGAAGAGGTCGAGCCGGGTAGGTATGCGACCACCTGCGTCGATAAGGCCGAATGTGTCTTCGTCATCTACGAGGGGCCGATAGCCAAGTGCGCCATCCACAAAGCCTATCTGGCCGGGCGCGTGCCCTTTCCCAAGCCGCTGTCCTGCCATCTGTTCCCCGTTCGCGTAGAGGACGTCGGGGATTTCGAGGTGCTCAATTACGAGCAAGTATCACTGTGTGACCCGGCCCGCGAGCACGGACAACGACACCAGGTCCAGCTTGCCGATGTACTTCGGGACGCCCTCATTCGTAAGTTCGGAGCTTCATGGTACGAGGCTTTTCGAAGCGCGCGTGAAGAACGCATGCGTGCCTTGCGTCCCGTCTCGGGGCGTTGATCGATAGATCTATGCTGAACCTCAAACAACAACTCAAGCTCCAGCAGAAGCTCTCGCCGCAGCAGATTCAGTACATCAAGCTGCTGCAGTTGCCGACGCTTGCGCTGGAGCAACGCATCAAGACGGAGCTTGAGTCCAATCCGCTGCTCGAAGAAGGGCTTGATGAGGAGCTTGAGGAAGAGGAAGAGATCATCCCGGATGAAGAGCCCGTACAGGACGACCTCCGTGAGGCCGAAGAAGCCAGGCTCGAAGCCGAGCAGCCCGAACCCATCGACGACGAGAACGAATACGACTGGCAGGAACTGCTCGACAACGCCGACGACCTCTACGGATACAAAGCCCGCGTAGATCATGCCAACGACGACGAAGACCGGCGGGACCTGCCCATGCCGGCCCGCGTCAGCATGGCCGAACACCTGCGCCAGCAACTCTCTTTCGTCGACCTCGCCGAAGTCGAAGAACTCATCGCTGAGCAGATCATCGGCTCGATCGACGAAGACGGCTACCTGCGCCGCCCCCTCGAATCCATCGTCGACGACATCATGTTCAACCACGGCGAGATGCTCACGGAAGAGGACGTCGAACGCGTCCTCCAGTGCATCCAGCGCCTCGACCCGGTCGGCATCGCCGCCCGCGACCTGCGTGAGTGTTTGCTCGTCCAACTCCGCGTGATGTCCGAAGACATCGACGCGCGCGACATCGCCATCGGCATCCTGGAGAAGGCCTACAAAGCCTTCACCATGAAGCATTTCGCCCAGATCAAGAAAAAGCTCGGCGTGGACGACCGGGAGCTGAAGGCCGGCTTCGACCTCATCCAACGCCTCGACCCCAAACCCGGCGAAGGCGAATTCACGGCGCAGCAAAACTACATCACCCCCGACTTTACCGTCCACTACGAGGACGAAGACTTCATCATCACCCTCAACAGCCGCAACGCCCCACAACTCCACGTCTCGAAACAGTACCGCCTGATGCTGGAAAAACTCTCCAGCGAGAACAAGCAAAGGCGCAAAGTCAGGAACGGCGTCGACGATGAGACGCGACATTTCCTCAAGAACAAGTTCGAGTCCGCCCGCTGGTTCATCAACTCGATCAACCAGCGCCGCCACACCATGCTCAAGGTGATGGAAGCCATCGTGCAGTTGCAGCAAGACTTCTTCCAGTACGGCGAAGGGTATCTGCGGCCGATGATTCTCAAAGACGTGGCGGACATCATCCAGATGGATATCTCGACGGTCAGCCGTGTCGTGAACGGCAAGTACGTACAGTCCGACTTCGGCGTCTACGAGCTCAAGTACTTCTTCTCGGAAGGGCTGACGACGGACAGCGGCGAGGACGTCTCGAACAAAGAGGTCAAGGCCATCATCGACGGGATCATTACCCGCGAGGACAAGACGAGGCCGCTCTCGGATCAGAAGATCGCCCAGATGCTCGAAGGGCGCGGCTTTCAGATCGCCCGCCGCACGGTGACCAAGTACCGCGAGCAACTCAACATCCCCGTCGCCCGCCTCCGCAAAGAGATCGTGCTTTCGTAGATTTTTGCGCTCGCGAGCGCAAAAATCTACCGGGAACGAATCTCTCGTGAAACAGGTATGCAGGCGCCCCCATTATCGTATATTGAGACGCCGTTCTCTGAGGTTGTTCGTGACGCCGGGCCAACGTATCGGTGGAGGCATGGAATCGCTGGAATCCTATTTTGAATCTTTCCGCCGGCAGATCGTCGGCCAGGATCAACACTTCGATACCCCGTACGGACGCCGCCGTATTCTCTATGCCGACTGGACGGCCAGCGGGCGTCTCTATGCCCCTATCGAAACGGCCTTGCTGGAACGCTTCGGGCCTTTTGTGGGCAACACCCACACCGAGACGAGCGTCACGGGCACTGCGATGACGAAAGCGTACCATTACGCGCGCGCGATCATCAAACGCCATGTCAATGCCGGGCCGGACGATGTACTCATCACTGCTTGTTCGGGGATGACGCGCGTCATCAACAAGCTGCAACGCATCCTCGGTCTGCGCATTCCCGAGCAGGCCCAGCGTTATTTTCAGCTCCCGGCGTCGGAGCGCCCGGTCGTCTTCGTCACCCACATGGAGCACCACTCCAACCATACCTCCTGGCTCGAAACCATTGCCGATGTAGCCTGCCTGCCGCCGGACGACCAGGGGCTCATCGAGCCGGCCTACCTGGCCGAAGCGCTCGAAAAGTATCGGGATCGACCCCTCAAGATCGGAGCGTTCACGGCCTGCTCCAACGTGACCGGCATCGAAACACCGTATGCCGATCTGGCTCGCCTCATGCATCAGCACGGCGGCTTCTGCTTCGTCGATTTCGCAGCCTCGGGCCCCTATGTCGATATCGACATGCATCCCGCCGATCCGAAAGCCCGCCTCGACGCCGTCTACTTCTCCCCGCATAAATTTCTGGGAGGGCCCGGCTCGGCGGCGGTACTCCTCTTCAACTCGGCCCTCTACCAGAATCGCGTGCCCGACCAACCCGGCGGCGGTACCGTCAACTGGACCAACCCCTGGGGTGAGCACAGCTACATTGAGGATATCGAATTGCGAGAGGACGGGGGGACGCCGGCGTTCCTGCAAACCATCAAGACGGCGTTGGCCGTGCGGCTGAAAGAGGAGATGGGTACGGACATGATGCTGGCCCGGGAGCACGCGCTCCTGGCGCGGGCGCTGCCGGCCCTACGCTGCATCCCCGGCCTGCACCTCCTGGCCGACCACGTCGAAGACCGTCTCGGCATCGTCTCTTTCTACGTCGACGGCATCCATTACAACCTGCTGGTGCGGCTGCTCAACGACCGCTACGGCATCCAGGTGCGGGGCGGGTGCTCGTGTGCCGGGACGTACGGACATTACCTGCTCCACGTGAGCTACGCGCAGTCGCATCACATCACCGATCTGATCGAAACCGGCGACCTGTCGGCCAAGCCGGGCTGGGTGCGCCTCTCGCTCCATCCCACGATGACCGACGCCGAACTCGACTACGTCCTGGATGCCCTCGCCGACATCGTGGCCCATATCGAGACCTGGGGGGCGGAATGCACGTACGAAAAGACTACGAACGAATACCGGCATCGCCGGGCGGACGAGACCGTTGACGCGATGGTGGTTGACTGGTTCGAAAAGACGATCCCGGCGCCCCAGGTAGCCTGAACGCATTATCGGAGCGGTTGGGAACCCGCAAGGGGTGTCTGGCTCCGCCCGGCTACAGATCGATACATTTTACACGTCGCCGGTATTTTTTTCCTCGGCACTACCGTGTGTGCGGTGGAAAAGCTATCCCTCCGGGCCTGATGGAGGGGCGGAAAGGTCCGGGTCGATCCCGTAAGCGTGCGTTGGTGTGAATTTTGCCGCGGCAAGGGTAAGGACACCTTCACCCCCTCACGCGTTTTTAAGTGAGGCCTTCTCTGAAAACACACTGAAAAGAGGGCGCTCTTTGTGACTTGGGGATACGGAAGAGCGTCTTCAGGTGAGAGGGGGCCGGGCGTTGCGGGCGTCCGGCCCTTCTCTTTGGCTTGCCCCGGCGACGTCGTGTTGCTCTGAGGAGCCGGCTTCATTACCTTCCGCGTGGCGCCGAGAAGCGCTGATGAACACCATCCACACCCGCCGAAGCCACGTACCCATGTTCCGGTCCGCATTTGTCGCTACCCTGCTTCTCCTGGTCCTCGGTCTACCGCCGTGGAGCGTGGCGCAGACCCCTGATCCGGCGTCTCCGGACCTGCTGCTCATCCTCGATGCGTCGGGGTCGATGTGGGGGCAGATCCAGGGAGAGAACAAGATCGTGATCGCCCGGCGGGTGTTGAAGCACCTCCTCGGCGCGTTGCCGGATGCGGCCGAGGTCGGCCTCGTCGCCTACGGCCATCGGCACGAGGGTGACTGCAACGACATCGAGACCGTCGTTCCGCTCGGACCGATGAACCGGGACGCCTTGACCCGGCAGGTCGACGCCCTCAATCCGAAGGGCAAGACGCCCATCACCCGCGCCGTGCAGGAAGCGCTCGGCACGGCGAAGGCCCGCGAAGGTGCCACGACGGTCGTCCTCGTCAGCGACGGGATCGAAACGTGCGGCGGCGACCCCTGCCAGGCTGTGCGCGACGCGAAGGCGGACGGCGTCAACTTTGTGATGCACGTCGTCGGCTTCGACGTGGCAAAGGAGGACGTCGCCCAGCTCGAGTGTGCCGCCCAGGCCGGCGACGGGCTCTACTTTGATGCCCAGAGCGCGGACGCCCTCGCCGCTGCGCTGGATCAGGCGGTAGCCGTTTCTGCGGAGGCGTTGCCCGGTGCCCGCCTGGCCGTGCAAGCGCTGGCCGACGGCGACCTCGTGGACGTCGTAGTCCGGGTCTATCGGGCCGGTACCCGAGAGGAGATCCCGGGCGGGCGCACCTACACCAGCCCCGAGACCAACCCGCGCGTGATTCCCCTGCCCGGCGGCGCCTACGATGTCGACGTCCAGGCTGTTGCCTTCAAGGGTAATATCCGGCAGCGCTTCGAAGGCGTTTCGGTAGCCGAAGGCGATACGACGCACCTGGTGGTCGACTTCAGCACGGGCGAACTGGCCGTCGGTGTGACGCGCAACGGCGCGCTTTCGGACGCCACGGTGAACGTCTTCGCAGCGGGGACGAACGAGCAGATTGCAGGCAGCCGCTCCTACAACACGGAGACCTCGAATCCTGCTGTCTTCCGCCTGACCGCCGGCACGTACGACGTCGAGATCCGGTCCGTTGAGATTTCCGGCGACCAGCGCCATCGGTTCGAAGGTCTCGTCGTCGAGCCGGGTGGCCGCGTCGAGCAGGGGCACGACTTCCAGAGCGGCACGTTGCGTCTCGGCGCCGTCAGCGGCAGCGACCTCGTCGATGCAACCGTGTATGCCTACCACCTCGATACCGGCAGGCCGGTTGCCCAGGGAAGGACGTACACCAACGAGAACGCCAACCCCAAAACCTTCATCGTGCCGCCGGGGCGCTACCGCGTCGAGATCAAAGCGATCCGGCTGGACGGTTCGCCCGAACGGGAGGTGGAGGTGACGGTCGACGCAGGCCAGACCGTCGAGCACATCGTTGACTTTGAGAAGTAGCAGCGTTCAAGCCGAGGGCCGTCCATCCGGTGCTGCTCCGCGTAGGATGTCTCCCGGGAACGTAGCCCCGTCCGTTGCGGACGCAGCCGCGTCTTCCGCCGCCGCGATCAGCGGCATCTCTCTGAGCCGGACGGCTTCGTAGAGGGCCGTCTCGCTGCCGAACCAGCCGACTGTGACGGCGGCCCGCGCGAGCAAGAGGCCCTGCTGTACCAGGAACAGGCCCCAGATGGCGCCCCCCGTAGCCGCCGCCGCGTTCATGTCGAACACGGTGGGGAGCACCAACAGCAGGGCCGCCGGTACGAACCAGACAAGGTACAGCCGGCTGGCCTGCCCGTGCCGGAAAGGCCAGGCCAGACCCGTCAACGCGGCCGCCATCACCTTTTTCTCGTCGATGACAATCGCCATCCGGGCGTAGTCGTGCATCAGGTCCAGGACGGCCAGGACGCTGATGAGGAGCGTCGGCGCCAGGACGAAGTTGATCCAGAACGCCCCCACCTCGCCGGGCCAGGCCGTCGCCAACACGAGCGCGACCATGACGACGCCGATGATGCCGAGGACGGCCGAGACCAGAAAGGCCAGCCCGAGGAGCACCGCCCTGCCGGTGTATCGCCCGACGCCTTCCCAGAACGACCGTACGGCGTCGCCCCGGAGGGCATGGATCAGCCCGGCGCTGGCGGCGGCCTTCCAGACGAGGTAGAGGGGAATCATCCACAACAGTTGGAATTGCAACGCCTGCAGCACGTCGCCCATCTCTTCGATGAGGTCGAACCAGAGCACGATGTCGAACCCTCGGGCCAGCTCCTCGCTGAAGCCGGTTGCCCCGACGGCGCTTCCGAGCATGATGTAGACCGGCACGGACAGCACGAAAGCCAGGGCCAGGTTCGTCCCGAAAAGCAGGAGCACCAGCCCGGGGCGGCGTCGGATACCGGTAAGTCCGGCGGAGAGACTCTTTCCGATCATGGCGATGGGTTGGTTAGAAAAGGCTACCGACCAGGTAAAACAACTGCTGGGCCCACACGGTGAGCTTGAACTGGGCTTTGCGGGCGAGCGTGTTGTCCGCACCCAGGATGCGGCGGTTGTTCAGGCGGTTGACGTCCAGCCAGACGATGTTCTCCGGATCCAGGTAGGCTTCGACGAGGCGGGCCGGTTTTTCGAAGGTGAACTGCTTCCAGGCGTCGGCTCCGTCCCAGGTGACTTCTTCGGTGGTGCCGTCGTCGAAACGGACGTGGAGAATCTGGGGGAAGATGCCGTCTTCGCGGCGTTCGACGAGCACTTCGCTCTCGTACCTGCGTGCGGCGCCTTCGCCTTCGTCGGTCGCTGCCTCGGGCGCATCCAGGGCCTGTACCCGCAGGCTTTTGACGGCATAATCGACGACGGCGGTACCGTAGACGTACTGGTCGAAGAACCAGTCGAGGTCTTGCCGGGACACATCTTCGGCTACGTCCTGGAGGTCGCGCGTGGTGGGATGCCGGAAGCGCCAGCGCGCGTAGTATGTGCGCAGAAACGTCTGCATCGTCTCCCAACCCAGGTAGCGTTCCAGGGTGTTCATCACCGTGGCGGGCTTGGAGTACGACGCTTTGGCGTAGTCGCCGAAACGGTATTCCCAGGACCGGGTAAAGAGGGCACCCCGGGAGGGGTTGTTCTGGGTGTAGTTGACGCGCTGTGCCGGTCCGTCGTCCAGGCGCAGGCCGGGAAAGTTGATCGCGGAGCCCGGCCCGTAGTCCAGATCCATGATGCGCGTCTCCAGGTACGAGTTCATCCCTTCGTCCAGCCAGGCTTCCTCGAACTCATTGCTGGCCAGCAGTCCGTAGAAGTACTGGTGGCCGAACTCGTGGATGGTGACGAGTTCGAGGAAACGCGCCCAAGTGGGGAGCATATAGACGGTGCCGCAGGTGATCAACGTCGGGTATTCCATGCCGTTGCTGCCGCCGAGGCCGTCGACCAGTGTGAGCGTCGTGTAGGGGTATTCGCCCACCCAGGCGTCGAACCGTTCGAGGGCGATCATGGCGGCGTCGAAATGCCGCTGCGCCTGGCCTTCGTGTTCGGGTTGGATCAGCAGACGCAGGTTGACGTGCCGCCAGGTGTCGGTATATTCGCGGAAGGCGGGGCTGGTGGTCCAGGCAAAGTCATGCACGTCGTCGGCGCGATAGACGAGGGTGCGGATGCCGTCGCCCGAAGTCTCGGCGACGCGCACGCCGGTAGCGCCTACGACGTAGGTTTCGGGCACTTCGAGGGTGACGTCGTACGTCCCGAAGTCGGCATAGAACTCGCTGTTGGCGTGGAACTGATGGGTGTTCCACTGGCCGCGTTCGGCGTCGGCCGGGACGTAGCGCTGGCCGGGCACCTCGTAGACGCCGAGCTTGGGAAACCATTGCGCCACCATGAAAAACGGCGTGCCGTCTTCCTTCCGCTCCCACCCCGTCCGCGCGACGATCTGCGGCAGCTTCGATTCGAATTCTACATCGAGGACGATGGTCTCGCCCGGCTGGACGGGCCGGGGGAGGGCCACCGAGATGACGGTCTGGTCGTCGGGGTTGTCGTCGTCCGGCTGGATGAACGTGATCCGGTCGGTCAGGTCGCCTTCGTCGGTTCGGTAGGTCGGCGAAAGGGTTGGTGCGTCCGCCGCGGCCACGGTCATGCGGGTGATCGCCACGCCGCCCCACGGGTCGTCTCCGCCGGCGGCGAAGCCGCGATGCACACCGCCGCTCTCGCGCATGAACGTGGATCGTGGGTCTTTGAAGGCGTTAAGGTAGAGGTGGAACTGTAACTCGCCGACGGGCACGTCGTCCGGGTTGCGCCAGGTGACCTGCTCGCGCCCATGCACCGTGCGGGCTTCGGGATCGAGCGAGGCCTGGATCGAGTAGGAGACACGTCGTTCGCTGAGCGGCTCGTCGTAGATTGTGGGTTGCTGCAGGGCGAGGGCCGGCAGCGCGATCGCCAGCAAGGTGACCAGGGAAACGGCACGCGTCATCATGGCGTCGAGGGTAAATGAGAACGGCGGGGGCGTAGCTAGACGAACGGGAGAACCGCCGGGTTACGGGGTATTTTCGCCCGGCCTTGCTGCGAAGATCATAATAGCATACGGATCATCACGGATGGTATGGATTTACAAGGATTTTTATCCGCGACCTGCCGCGTGCCGGGCAACCACTTGCGAAGCTATGAACCTTCCCGCATACGCCACCCTCTGCGACGTCGGCCCGCGCGACGGGTTTCAGTTCGAAGAAACGCTGATCCCGACGGACCTCAAGGTAGACGTCATCACGGCCCTGGCCGAGGCGGGGGTGCCGGTCATTCAGGTAACCTCGTTCGTCCACCCGAAATGGGTGCCGCAGATGGCGGATGCCGAGGAGGTATGCCGCCGCCTGCCCGCCCGCGACGGCGTACGCTATACCGGGCTGGCGCTCAACGTCCGGGGCGTCGAGCGGGCGTATGCGGCCGGCCTGCGCTACGTTGACCTTTCCATTGCTACCCACGACCGCCACAGCCGCGACAATGCCAACATGACGGGCGCCGAGGCCGTTGCCCAGGCTGTCGAGATGGTGCGCCTTGCCGGGCGCTACGGGATGGCGGCGCAGATGGGGTTCCAGACGGTCTTCGGCTATGTTGCGCCGGGAGATACGCCGCTCGCCACCGTCCTCGACCTGGCGAAGCGGTTCGTCGACCTCGGCATCGAGTCGCTGTCACTGGCGGACTCGACGGGGATGGCAAACCCCCTGATGATCGAGGAGCGGGTGCAGGCGGTGCAGGCCGTCGCCGCCGACGTACCGCTGGTCCTTCACCTGCACGACACGCGCGGCCTTGCGCTCGCCA
>Ga0302046_10004673_pt1 | contig 12156 bp, 14 predicted proteins | sample RVTome_11_FD_200261 | JGI IMG/M metagenome (GOLD analysis project Ga0302046, IMG submission 200261) | Soil microbial communities from uranium-contaminated site in the Upper Colorado River Basin, Wyoming, United States - RVT147D111 (version 2) ... | reverse complement strand
GCGCGGCCATCCCGAGGAGACCAGAGACGCGCGGGCGCGACCAGCCCTGCGGTCAGGTCACGCCGATGGAGGCGACACTACGCGGGCGACGAAGACACTCTGCCGCGAAGCGGCTTACTTGAACTTCGCAGTCGAGCGGACGCGCTCCGCGCGCCGCTCACCGCGGCGTTGACACAAGGGAGGCCAAATGGCAGCAGCCCGATTGGCAATAGCAGCTCTGCGGATTCCCTGGAAGGAACTGCTGAAGGCGGCACCCGTGATTCTGGGGGCGTCCGGCGAGCTCGTCGCTCGACTGAGCGATCGTCGGCGCGGGCCCGTCGACGAGGTCAAATCGCCCGCGGATACAGCCGCGATCGTGACGCGCCTGGAAGCGCTTGAGGCTTCCGGCATATCACAGGCGGACCTCACAAAGGAGATGGCGAACCAGCTCAAGGAGGTCACGGAGGCACTGCGAATCGTGGCTGTCCGCAGCCTGGCCGGCCTGGCGATCTCTCTCGTTGCGTTCGGCCTGGCACTGGCCGCACTTGTCCGCACGTTGTTGTGATACCTGTTACCGGACTTTCAAGCGGCACAGATGCACATACCTCGACGAGTAGCGGTAACGCCCGACAAGGGGTTACGCAGCTCCGTCGGCTTTCGCGTGCGCGGTGATGTAGAGGCGCTGGGTGGCATGCTCGAACGGGTAGGGCGCGCGGATCTCGACGGTCTCGAGCGTGAGGCCCGCCTCGACCACCAAGGTCTCCAGCACCGCCGGCGCCCAGAGGTGCAGGTCGACGTCCACGGCGACCCCCTTGTACTCGTCGAAGCGCTGCACACCCTCACCCGCATGGACAGCGACCAGCAGCGCCCCGTCAGGGCACAGCACCCGGCGAAACTCCGCAAGCGCGGCGCCGGTGCCCTCAATCCCTTCATAGATCAGCGAATAGAACGTCACGACTCCCGCGCACACCCCTGACCGAACCGGCAGGGCCCGCGCATCGCCAGGCAGAAAGCGCATCGAGGGGTTCATCCGCGCGGCGACTTCCAGCGAGCGCTCAGACACATCCACCCCCACGACGCGCACGCCATGGTCCGCGACAAACCGCCCGATATGCCCCGCCGCCCCACACCCCACGTCCAGCACCAGCCCCCCGGCGCACCGCCCGGCGAACGCCCGCAGACGCTCGGTGTCGAAGGGCTTGCGCGAGAGCTCGTCGGCAAAGTCGGTGGCGTCCTGCTCGGCGATGCGGTCGAACGAGCGGCGGACGCGCTCCGTCACGTCCCCACGCGAAGCGTGGCGCCGAGGTCGCGCAGGAGGGCGATGGTCGACAGATAGGACAGCCGCCCGGTGCGCGGGTTCTCGGACGGGACGTTGCGCACCTCGATGGCGAGCGAGCCGAACTCGCCCTCCACGCTGATGCGGTGGGTATTTCGCGTGAGGCCCGGCACCGCGAAGATCCGCGTGGTCGTCCGCTCGGGCCCGATGCCGGCCAGCGACAGGGCGGCCAGCACGTTGACGTTGGCGGGGAAGGCGGGGCAGGCCGCGGTGGCCGGGCCCTCGAAGATCAGGGTCTCCTCGCGGATGGCGTCGAGGTCGATCTGCTGCTGGACGACCCAGGGGGCGCCGGCCCAGCCAGCCGGGGCCTTGCGGCTCTCCATCGTGACCGAGGTGATGGGGCCGACAGCGCCGCCCTTGACCGCGTCGAGCCCCGCGATGGCGCCCGAGGGCACGAGGATCCGGCAGCCGTTCCGCTCCGCCAGCGCCACCCAGTCGCCGCGGCCCAGCAGGGCACCGCACGAGAGCACGACCAGGTCGCGACCGGCACCGAGCGCCTTCGGTGCGATCTCCTGCAGGTGGGCCTGGGTCGAGGCCTCGACCACGACCTCCGAGGCCCCGATCAGCTCGTCGAGCGACAGGAACGGCACCGGCGTGCCGAGCGACTTCAAGAAGGCCTCGGCGCGGTCGCGGGTGCGGGCGGTGGCGCCGGCCAGGCGCAGGCCGGGCAGGCCTTCGTCCAGCGCCGTGCACACGCGGCGGCCGATGGCGCCGAGGCCGGCGACGCCGACGGTGAGCGGGCGCCCGCGCGAGGGGATTCGGCTCATCGCGTGACGAGGTCGCATGTTACCATGCTGCGCGAGACCGCGAATGACGTCAGCCGTTCTCCTTCGCGAGCCGCTCGAGCGGCTCTACCGCGAGTTCGACTACGGCGCGCGGGTCGCGCGCGACGCCATCGAGTTCCCCCTCCGCTATCCCGCTCCCGACGACCGCGAGGTGGTCGCCCTCCTCACGACCTGCCTGGCCTACGGGCGCGTCGACCTCTTCGGCCGCCAGCTCGAGGGCGTGCTGCGGGCGATGGGCCCGTCGCCGGCCGCCTTCGTCCGCGAGTTCGATCCCGGGCGTCACGCCGGCGTGTTCGCCTCCTTCATCTATCGCTTCAACCGCCCCCGCGACCTGGTGGCGTTCTGCGTGGCGACGCGCGATCTGCTCGCTCGGTACGGCACGCTGGAGAAGTGCTTCGCGGCCGGCGACCCCGGCCCGGCCGGCCCCATCGGCCCCGCGCTGGAGCGGTTCGCTCGAGGCTTCTGGGAAGCCGACGTCCGCAGCTTCTTCCCGCGCGGCCGGCTCTCCCGCGGCTACCGCCACCTCTTCCCGCTGCCGTCGGCCGGCGGCCCGTGCAAGCGGCTGCACCTGTTCCTGCGCTGGATGGTGCGGCGCGAGCCGCCGGACTTCGGCCTGTGGACCTCGGTGTCGCCGGCCCGGCTGCTCATGCCCGTCGACACCCACATCGAGAACATGAGCCGGGCCATCGGGCTGACCCGGCGCCGCTCGCGCACCTGGAAGATGGCCGAGGACATCACCGCCCGCTTGGCCCAGGTCGACCCGGCCGACCCGGTGAAGTACGACTTCGCCCTCTGCCACACGCGGATGTCGGGCGACTGCCGCGACCGTCGCGACGCGGTCGTGTGCGCGCCGTGCGGCCTGCGCGGGGTCTGCCGCCACTGGGCGCGCGCGCGGAGACCGACGCGTGCTTGAGCTGGCGCTGCTCGCCGCCGGCGTGCTGCTCGGCGGGGCGCTGGGGTGGGCGGTCGTGCGCGTCCGCATGACGACGGCGGCGCAGGGCGAGCGCGAGGGGCTGCAGCTCCGGGTGGCGGCGCTGGAGACGCTGTCCGACGAGCTGCGCAAGCAGCTCACCCAGCGCGATCTGGAGACCGGCGACCTGCGACGCGCGCTGGAGGGCGAGCAGGCGGCCCGCGCCCAGGCGGAGACGCGCTGGGAGGGCGCCCGCCAGTCGCTGGACGAGCAGAAGCGGCTGCTCGACGACGCGCGCGAGCGGCTGACCGACACCTTCCGGGCGCTGAGCGCCGACGCGCTCCGCCAGAGCCAGTCGAGCTTCCTCGAGATGGCCTCCACCCAGCTCGAGCAGCGGCGGGAGGCGGTCGACGCCACCGTGCGCCCCCTGCGCGAGGCGCTGGCGCGCTACGAGGAGCACGTGCGGGCGCTGGAGGCCGCGCGCCAGCACGCCTACGGCAGCCTGGAGGAGCAGCTGCGCGCGCTGGCCGTGAGCAGCGCCGAGCTGCAGCGCGAGACGGGCCAGCTCGCCACCGCCCTGCGGGCGCCCAACGTGCGCGGGCGCTGGGGCGAGATCACGCTGCATCGCGTGGTCGAGCTGGCCGGCCTCACCGAGCACTGCGACTACGGCGAGCAGGTGACCGTCGAGGGGCAGGGGGGACGGCTGCGGCCCGACATGGTCGTGCGCCTGCCGGCGGGCCGCGACATCGTCGTCGACGCCAAGGTCCCGCTGGCCGCCTACCTGGAGGCCATCGGCGCGGCGACGCCCGAGGAGCGCGCGGCCGGCTTCGCGCGCCACGCGACCCAGGTGCGGCAGCACATGACGGCGCTGTCGGGCAAGGCGTACTGGGAGCAGTTCGCCACGGCGCCCGAGCTGGTCGTCATGTTCATCCCCGGCGAGGCCTTCGTGGGGGCCGCCGTCGAGGCCGATCCGAGCCTGATCGAGGACGGCATGGCCCGGCGCATCGTGGTGGCCACGCCGACCACGCTCATCGCGCTGCTGCGGGCGATCGCCTACGGCTGGCGGCAGGAGCGGATCGCCACCAACGCGGCCCAGATCTCCGAGCTGGGCCGCCAGCTCTACGAGCGGCTGCGCACCCTGGGCGGCCACGTGGAGGAGGTCGGCGGCGCGCTCGGGCGGGCGGTCCACGCCTACAACAAGGCGGTCGGCTCGCTGGAGTCGCGAGTGCTGCCGGCGGCCCGCAAATTCAGGGACCTGGGGGCCGCTGGCGGCGACGACATCGAGACGCTGGCCGCGCTGGACCTGGCGCCCCGGCCGCTCACGGCGCCCGAGTACCCCCAGCAGCTGACCACGGGCGAGCCGGTTCCCCCCGGCACACCGGTGGTATCATGACGCCAGTGACTGACGCTCGAGGAGGGTCATGACCACCATCCCCATCAAGGTTTACGGCATCAACCTGCTGGTCCGCATGATGACCGAGGCCCCCGCCGACGTACGCGTGAACTGCCCCAAGGGCTCGCCCATCCGCTACGGCGAGGTGGTGGCCCGCGGCGACGGGTTCGACGAGGGCGCCAATGCGTTCCGCGAGATGCCCGACCCCAAGACGATCGTGGCGTTCGAGGAGAGCGCCGAGGAAGTCGAGGGCCACTACTTCTACATCGCTCTGGAGGAATACCGGGTCATCCGCCTGGATTCGGTCATTCTGTCCTTCCCCCAGCAGTAGACTCCCGCAGCCACGGGCGTCCCCGACGTGCGCGCTTCCGACGTCCTCTCCCGCATCGACGAAGGCGAGCTGATCGGCCTCACGCGCGACCTCGTCCGCATCCCCAGCGTCGTCCGTCCCGGCCGGGCCGAGGCGACCGAGGCCGCGGTGGCGGCCCACGTCGAGGGCTGGATGCGGGCCCAGGGCTTCGAGGTCGAGGTGCAGGAGGTGGCGCCCGGCCGGCCCAACGTGCTCGGCTCGATCGGGGACCGATCGACGGGCCCCACGCTCATGCTGGAGGGCCACACCGACGTGGTCACCGAGGGCGATGCCGGCCTCTGGAGCCGGCCACCGTTCGGTGGTGATCTCGTCGACGGGCGCATCCACGGGCGCGGCAGCGCCGACATGAAGGGGGGCCTGGCCGCCGCCATGGCGGCCACGGCGGCCATCAAGCGCAGTGGCGTCGACCTCGGCGGCCGGCTGGTCGTCGGGGCGCTGGTCGACGAGGAAGGCGACATGCTCGGCGCCCGCCATCTGTGCACCACCGCGCTGGGGCGCGAGCTGTCGGCGGCGATCATCTGCGAGCCCGAGCAGAACGAGCTGTGCCTGGAGCAGCGCGGCGTCGTCTGGGCCCGCGTGACGCTGCGCGGGCGGATGGCCCACGGGGCGATGCCCGAGGCCGGCGTGAACCCGATCACCGCCCTCGGCGCGTTGCTGCGGGAGGCGCCCGGGCTCGAGCGGCGGCTGCGCCGCCTGTGCGGGCGCAGCCCCTACCTGCGCCCGCCCACCGTCACGCCCACCGTCGCGCTGGCGCCGGTGCAGGGGGTGCCCCAGTCCAACGTCATCCCCTCGATGGCCCAGGCCACGCTCGACGTCCGGCTCACGCCGGGGCCCGACGCCGATGCGGTGGCCAAGGAGATCGACGCCACCTGCCAGCGCGTGATGGAGGCCTGTCCCGGCGCGACTGCGGAGTGGCAGGCGGTCAACGGCTTCCGCATGGCCACGCGGGTGGAGCGCACCGAGCCGCTGGTGCAGGCGATGATGCGAGGGGTGCGGCAGGCGACCGGCCGGGCGCCGAAGTTCGGCGGCGTGCCCGGCTCGACCGACGGCACGATCCTCCACGCCACGCTGGGCATCCCCATCGTCACCTGCGGGCCGGGGAACCGGCTGATCCCGCACCAGGTCGACGAGTACGTCGAGGTGGCAGAACTGGTCGACGCGGCGAAGATTTATGTCGCCTCGGCTCTGAACTTCCTGAAAGCATGAGCGATCTGGTCCCGAGCTTGCGCGCCGTCGAGGCGTTCCCGGTGGAGCAGGACGGCCAGCGCTACATGGCCCTGCGCGATCCGGCGGGCTACACGCCGGCGGTGGTCATGCTGCCCGTGGGCCTGCTGGAGGTCCTCGCCCTGTTCGACGGCGAGCACGAGATCCCCGACATCCAGGCCGACGTCATGCGCAGGCACGGCGAGCTGGTGACGCGCCAGCACATCGAGCAGCTGATCGCCTCGCTCGACGAGCACGGGTTCCTCGACAGCCCCGCGTTCGTGGCCCGGCGCCAGGCGATCGATCGTGGATTCCTGGACGCGCCGAGCCGACCGGCCAGCCACGCCGGCGGCGCCTACCCCGACGATCCCGAGCTCCTGCGCGCCACGATCGAGGGCTTCTTCACCGCGCCGGAGGGGCCGGGCGCCGTCGACGGCTTCCGGGGCGGCGGCGTCAGCGGCCTGATCGCGCCCCACATCGATTTCCACCGCGGCGGGCCGGCCTACGCCTGGGCGTACCGCGACCTGGCCGAGCGAGGCGAGGCCGACCTGTTCGTGATCTTCGGCACCTGCCACGCCGGCATGGCGCACCCCTTCACGCTGACCCGCAAGGACTACGACACGCCGCTGGGGCCGGCGCGGGTCGACCGGGAGTTCGTGGCGGCGCTCGCCCGGCGCGCGCGCCAGGACTGCTTCGCCGCCGAGCTGGCGCACCGCAACGAGCACTCGATCGAGTTCCAGGCCGTGTTCCTCCAGTACCTCTACGGCGGCCGGCGCGAGACCGCCATCGTGCCCGTGCTGGCGAGCTTCGTCCACGAGGCGCTCGCGCGGGGCGGGCGGCCGGAGGACGACGCGCGCGTCCGGGCCTTCCTGGACGCGCTCGGCGAGACCGTCGCGGCCTCGGGGCGCCGCGTGGCCTTCATCGCCGGCGCCGACCTCGCCCACATGGGGCCGCGCTTCGGTGATCCGGCGCCCGTCGGCCCGGCCGAGCTGGCGGCGATCGACCGCGAGGACCGCCAGCTGCTGGCGGCCGTCGAGGCGGGCGATGCCGACGGGTTCTTCGAGTCCGTGCGCCGCGACAACGACCGCCGCCGCACCTGCGGGCTGTCGCCGATCTACGCGCTCCTGCGGGCGCTGGGCGGCGCCAGGGGCACGCTGCGGCGGTACGGCCAGTGGCCGGACCCGCACGGGGTGGTCAGCTTCGCCAGCGTGGTGTTCTGATGGCCGCCGTCCCGCCCGCCGAGTGGACGCTGCCGAAGCTGCGGGTGGACGTCGACGGCGACTGGTACGATGACGACGTGCAGATCACCCATCACGGCGTGCTGGCCAACCTCCAGGGCAACCTGCGGCGCGACGCGGGCGGCTACTTCATCCAGACCCGGGTCCGCATCCCGGTCGAGGTGGCCGATGCACCGTTCGTCGTCACCCGGGTCGAGGGGCGCGGCGACGGGCTGCACGTGTGGCTCAACGACGGCAGCGAGCAGGACGTCGATCGCTCGACGCTCCGCACGGGGCCGAACGACGTGCCGTACTGCGCGGTGAAGGGTGGGGCCTTCGAGGCGCGCTTCAGCCGCGCCGCGGCCTACCAGCTCCTGAGCCGGGACGCATGAAGTTCCTGGTCGGCCTCGCGCTGCTCGTGGCCGTCGGCACCGGCGCCGTCTGGTGGCTGGCCTCCGCCCAGGGCGACCCGGTGACCACCGATGCCATCGGCGACCAGGTCCAGACCCGCAAGGGCGGCGCGCTGCCCGTGTTCGCCGGCCGCGGCGACACCGCCGAGCTGTACCGGTTCGCGCGCGAGCGGGGCGACGTGCTGACGTGGATGCCGTGCACCTGTGGCTGCGCGAAGTTCGGCCACACCTCCAACCGCTCCTGCTACATCAAGAGCGAGTCGGGTGACAGCACGACCTGGACCAGCCACGCCGCCACCTGAAGCCTCTGCCTGGACATCACGCGTGACGTGATGCAGGGCACCCGGGCGGGCAAGACACCCGCCGCGGTCCGCGCCGAGGTCGACGTCAAGTACGGCACCCGGCACGGCATGGCGATCCCGCGCCCGCCCGGGCCGTGACCACGCTGCCGACCGGCGGCGATCTCGTGGTGGAGGCGCTGCGCCGCGAGGGCGTCCGCCACGTCTTCGGGATCCCCGGCTTCCACAACCTGGCGATCTACGACGCGCTCCTGCGCCAGGACGGCGTGCGGCACGTGCTGGCGCGCCACGAGGCCGGCGCGGCGTTCATGGCCGACGGCTACGCGCGGGCCTCGGGCGAGCCCGGCGTCGTGCTGGTCACCACCGGGCCCGGCGCCACCAACGCGCTGACGCCGCTGGTAGAGGCGTACGCCGACTCGGTGCCGGTCGTGCTGATCGCCTCCGACATCGCGTCCGATCTCGTCGGCCGCGACCTCGGCGCGCTGCACGAGGTGCCCAACCAGATCGACTGCTTCCGGCCGGTGGCGCGCTGGGCGGAGGCGCTGACCGAGGCGCGGGCGATCCCCGGGGCGATCGCCGGCGCCTTCGACCTGCTGCGCACGGGCCGGCCGGGGCCGATGGTGCTGTCGATCCCGTACGACTTCCTCGGCGCGCGCGTCGAGGCGCCGGCGCCCGCTGGCGGGCACGGCGCGCGCCCGCCCTGCCACGTCGCCGACGTGAAGGAGGCGGCCGGGCTGCTGGCGCGGGCGACGCGCCCGCTGATCGTCACCGGCGGTGGCGTGGTCGCCGCGGGGGCGGAGCAGGAGCTGGCCGCGGTGGCGCGACGGCTGGGGGCGCCCGTGATCGCGACGGTGAGCGGGCGCGGGGCGCTGAGCGAGCGCGATCCGCTCTTCCACGGCGTGCTGGCCGACCGCCGCGCCTGCGCCGAGCCCTTGGGCACCGCGGACGTGATCCTCGCGGCCGGCGCCAAGTTCGGCCACCGCTCGCTCGAGAAGCTGGGTCTCACGCTGGGGCCCGGGCAGGCGCTCGTGCACCTCGACCTCGATCCCACCGTGATCGGCAGGGTGTTCAAGCCGCGGGTGGCGATGGTCGGCGACGCGCGCGACGGCCTCGCCCGGCTCCTCGCGGACCTGGGCGCCGGCGCGCCGGCGTCCGGCTGGGACCGGGCGCGGCTGGCGAGCCTGCGCGCGGACGCGGGGCCGCGCTACACGCCGGCCATCGCCGGGCTCATCGACACGCTGCGGGCGGCGCTGCCGGACGACGCGATCGTCGTCAACGACCAGACCGGGCTCACGTACTGGATGGAGTGGCGCTTCCCGGTGCTGCAGCCGCGGACCTTCCTCTATCCGACGGGCTCGGCCACGCTCGGCTACGCGGTGCCGGCGGCCATCGGCGCCAAGGTCGCGCGCCCCGACCGCGCCGTCGTCGCGGTCGCCGGCGACGGCGGCTTCATGTACTCGGTCAACGAGCTGGCCACCGCGGTGAAGTACCGGCTGCCCGTCGTCTTCGTCGTCGTCAACGACGAGCGCTTCGGCGCCATCCACTGGCTGCAGGAGAAGTTCTTCGGCCGCGCGGGCGAGGCGGACCTGACCAATCCCGACTTCGTCGCGCTCGCCCGCGCGTTCGGCTGCCGGGGCGAGCGGGTGGAGCCCGCGACGCTGGGCCCGGCGCTCGGCCGCGCGCTCGCCGCCGAGGGACCGACCGTGCTCGAATTGCGCGCCGCCGTCGATCCTCCCTGGGAGTTCTGAGCTCGCCGGCTCATGGGCCTCGGATCTCCCGCAGGACGGCCAGCATCTCGTCGTGGATGCGGCCGTTGCTGGCGACGATGGTCGGACGCTCGAGGTCCAGCGGCCCGCCGGTGATCGACGTCAGCCGGCCGCCCGCCTCCTCGACCATCAGCCCCGCGGCCGCCACGTCCCAGGCGCCCAGGCGCAGCTCCCAGTAGCCGTCGAAGCGGCCGGCCGCCACCCAGGCCAGGTAGAGCACGGCCGAGCCCAGCCGCCGCACGCCCTGGGCGCGGCGGCTGAAGGCCGCATACTCCTTCAGGTTGTCGTCGGGGTTCACCCGGATGTCGTAGGGGAAGCCGGTCGCCAGCAGGCTCCGGTCGAGCGTCGAGGCGCTCGACACCGTCAGCCGCGCGTCGTTGCAGAAGGCGCCGGCGCCGCGCTCGGCGACGAACAGCTCGCCCTGGCTCGGGTCGTAGGCGACGCCCAGCTCGACGCCGCCGCCGGCCTCGAGCGCGATCGACACGCAGTAGAGCGGCAGCCCGTGGGCGTAGTTGGTGGTGCCGTCGAGCGGGTCGATGATCCAGCGGCGGCCGGACCGGCCGGCCCGAGCGCCGCGCTCCTCGGCCAGGATCGCGTCGTCGGGGAAGGCGGCCAGCAGGCGCTCGACGATGAGCGCCTCGGCGCGCGCGTCCATCTCGGTGACGAGGTTGGTGGGGCTGCCCTTGAAGGCGATGCGGCGCGGGCCGAGCAGCTCGCCGCGAAGGAGGTCGCCGGCGGCGCGCGCGGCCTCGACCGCCACCCGACGCTCCTGCGATGGCATGCCGGGGCAGCCTATCACACGCGCCGTTCTTGACAAGCCAGCGGCGCTCCCGGAGCATGAACCGCGGGACGACGAAAATCAATGATGGAGGGTTCCCGGTGATGCGCGTGCTCGTCGTGGGCGCCGGCGGGGTGGGTGGCTACTTCGGCGCCCGGCTGGTCCGGGCCGGCGTGCCGGTCACCTTCCTGGCGCGCGGCGCCCACCTGGCGGCGATGCAGCGCGACGGCCTGCGCGTGCGCTCGGCCGCCGACGGCGAGTGGGTCGTCAAGGTCGACGCGGTCGCCGGCGTGGCGGGGCAACCGCCCGCCGACGCGGTGCTGTTCTGCGTGAAGTCGTTCGACACCGAGACGGCCGCCGCCGCCATCCGCCCGGCCGTGGGCCCCGACACCGCCGTCGTGTCGCTGCAGAACGGCGTGGACAACGAGGACACGCTGGCGCGCGTGCTCGGGCCCGGCCACGCGGTGGGCGGCGTGGCGTACGTCTTTGCGGGGATCGAGTCGCCCGGGGTGATCGCCCACCGGCTGCTCGGCCGCGTGGTCGTCGGCGAGCTGGACGGCCGCCCGGGCCCCCGCCTGGAGCGCCTGCGCGAGACGCTCACCGCCGCCGGGGTGCCGGCCGAGGTCTCGCCCGACATCCGCCGGGTCCTGTGGCAAAAATATCTCATGATCACCGCCCAGGCCGGCATGACGGCGCTGGCGCGGGCGCCCATCGGCGTCATCCGCGCGGTGCCGGAGAGCTGGCGGATGTACCGCGCCATCGTCGAGGAGCTGGCGGCGCTGGCACGCGCCAGCGGCGTGCGCCTCGCGGACGACGCCGTCGAGGCGGTGGTGAAGACGGCCGACGGCCTGGCCCCGCACGCGTTCTCGTCGCTCCACGACGACCTGGTGGCGGGGCGCCGGCTCGAGCTGGAGGCGCTGCACGGCCACGCCGTCCGGCTGGGCGAGCGGCTCGGCGTGCCCACGCCGATGGTGTCGGCGGTCTACGCCGCGCTGAAGCCGCACGCGGCCGGCCGGCCGTAGGAGCGCCTCTGGCGGCAGCGTCCCCCGTTCACGAGGTCTGGCGCTTCGTCGCGCGTTACCGGATCCGCTACGCCGCCGGCCTGGCCTGCCTGGCGGCGGGCACGGGCCTGTCGCTGGCGATCCCGTGGACGGTCAAGCACGCCGTGGACGCGCTCCAGACGGACGCCGCGTCGGCCCCGGTGGGCGGCTACGTCGCCGTGATCCTGCTGTGCGCCGCCGGCAACGGCGTGGCGCGGCTGGCCTCGCGCTTCGCGATCGCCGGGGCCTCCCAGCGCGTGGCGGCCGACGTGCTGGGCGCGCTCTACGCGGCGATCCAGACGTTCCCGCCGGCCGTCTTCGCGCGCTACGGCACCGGCGAGCTGATGGCCCGGGCCACCAGCGACGTCTCCGCCATCCGCTCGCTGGTCGGCTTCGGCGCCATCTCGGGGGTGTCGACGGCGCTCGCCTTCGTCGGGGCGCTGGCCGCGATGGTCGCCGTCGATCCCTGGCTGACGCTGTGGGCGATGGCGCCCGCTCCGGTGCTCGTCCTGCTGGCCCGGCGCTTCAACACGGCGCTGACCGCGCGCACGCACGCCATGCAGGACCGGCTCGGCGAGCTGTCCACGCTCGTGCAGGAGCGGCTGGCCGGCATCGCGGTCGTGCGCGCCTATACGATGGAGGCGCGGGCGACGGCGGAGTTCGCGGCGGC
>Ga0302046_10004672_pt1 | contig 12158 bp, 8 predicted proteins | sample RVTome_11_FD_200261 | JGI IMG/M metagenome (GOLD analysis project Ga0302046, IMG submission 200261) | Soil microbial communities from uranium-contaminated site in the Upper Colorado River Basin, Wyoming, United States - RVT147D111 (version 2) ... | reverse complement strand
ATTCACCTGTATGACAAGCGGAGTTGCTCGGCACCAAGCTTCCGGCAACTCCAAACACTTGGCATTGGTTGGTGCCACCCACACTCTGGGGCCCATCCGCCTGAACGAACGAGCAAAAGGCCGAAACCAAGAGGAGAAGAGAGATCCTCGCCCAACGTCGTAGTGTCATTGCCGTGCCCCCCAAGAGAACGTCCCATGCGTGCTCTCTTGTTACGCTTGCGGAGCGACGACAACAAGCGATCGCGCGAAGTTGGGTTTCCGAACTGGGATTAGCGGAGTTGCGACCCTGCAACCCGATTGCGTGGTGCCTGACCTGAGAGTACCCGGAACTCGTCCAATTCCTCGACATCGTGAGGAACCCAGGTCGATCGTCGTTCCAGTATTCTCGCCAGGGAATCCGCCGTTGCACGATCGTTCGAGTTCAACGCGTGCTTGTACAGCTGGAACTCGGCCTTGAAACGTAGCACGTGATCGTGAGTGTCCTTCGCCATCTGCACGGCCTCGCGCCACAACCGGAGGGCCTTTTGCTGGTTGCCTTCCTTCGCTTCGATTTCACCTAACAGGATACGACAGAGAATTCTCTGTCTCTGCGCGTCATGGCGAGACGCGATTCTCTCAGCTGAGAGTAGGCAACGCCGCGCGGCTCCGATTCTCCCCTGGTCGAAATAGACCCCAGCCAGATTGACTTGTGTTCGGGCGGCTTCGTGGTGAAGCTTCAGTTGTGAGAACAGCGAGTAAGTCTGTTGGTACAAGTTGATCGCCAACTCCGAGTCCTTGGCGCGGGATGCGAAGAACGCCTTGTTGCTATACGCGAATGCTCGGCAATTGTCGGAGCCCACCGCGTCGGCATGGATCACGGCTTCGTCGACGAAGTGAATTGCTCTCTCAAGGTCTCCAAGAGAGCGATATCGTTGAGAAAGAAGCTCCATCAACGCAACCACGTGCTTCTCACTCAACCCACCGGCCGACCTAACAAACTCTAGCTCATGCAGCGCCAAGGCATGACGACCATGACGGGCGACGGGGATCGAGTAATTCATGATCGCGCGGAGTTCTTGTTCCTTGTTGTCTCGGTAGCTCGCCAGCAACGGCGCGGACCGCGCTCCGGGAAGAGCGTCGCGCAGATAACCATAGGCCTCCCACATCTCCCCACGGGCTGACGCCGCCTTCCCCGTTGCCTCCAGCTCCTCGAAGCTCAACCCCTCCGTCTCCGGCCCGCCGACGCGATCGAGCTCGAGGTCGAGCTCCATGCGCTCGACCAATACCTCCGACGGGACGTCGTAGATCCGGCTGAGCGCGATCAGCTTCGAGAACGCGATGCGCTGCCCGCCGTGCTCGCAGCGCGACAGGTACCCCTTGCCGACGGGCTCCGGGAAAGCCTTGGACAACGACAGCACGTCGTCGAGGGACAGGCGGCGGCGCTCCCGCAGCGTCTTGAGGTAGCGTCCGAATGCGACCGCGCATTTCTCAGCCATGTGGGTCTGCCCCCGATGCCCTCAGCTCAGGTCTCAGCCTATGTCTATCTACACCGATTCCGGCAAGACAGGCAAGCGAGGAGATAATGGCCCTGAGCCATTGACGCGGGGAGCGGCGGCCACGAGGGGCGACTGCAGGAGCCGCGGGCCCGGGCCGGGGCTACGACCGCCCCCCCTTGCCCCCGGGCTCCTCCAGCAGCAGCAGGATCGTGCCGTCGGGGTCGCCGACGCGCGTGATGCGCACCACGAGGGTCTTGCGCCCGGACGAGGTGTCCATGCTGACCGTGACGGTTCGGGGCTCGCTTCGGGGAGGCTCGGCGGCGACGTCGTTGAGCGGCTCGGCCGGGGTCTCGCCGGCGCGCCCGAACCCGCGTCGCTCGAAAGCTTCGTTCGCGACGATGATGAAGCCGTCGGCGGACAGTAGAGCCGCGCCCGATCCGTAAGCGTCGAGCGCCGAACGCAGCACGAGCTGCGCTTGCTGGAGATCCTGCTCGATCTCCTTGGCCCGCTCCGCCAGGTTCCTGCCGTGTTTCGCGTACAGGTCGTGAGCGGCGCTCTTGAACCGCTCGATCGCGCCGCGCAGCGCATCCTGCGAGCCCGGGCCCGGACGCGATCCCGAACCGGAACCCGACCCCGATCCCGAACCGGAGCCCGATGCGCCACCGGCCTCGAGACGCCTACGCCGATCCCCTTGCCTCATGGCGACCGCCTTTGAAACGGTTCACCCGAGGCCACCCCCCGAGCGCTCGACAGTACATCCGCACCCCGCTCGTGTAAAGCGGATTCACGACAACGCGGCGAACGCCGAAATCGCCGAATTCATTCGCCCAGTCTGACGCTTTTCGCGATTGCCCGAGAATTCTTTCGCCGTACAAGTAGTTGCACCGGGTCATTGATGAAGGACCACGGCGGAGATGGTCGTCATGCCGGGATGTCGCTGAGCCCCCCGGCGACACACGGCGTGACGGACTTTCGCGATGGCCCGGCATGGCGACCATCGCCACGGTCTCGCTGCGGTCCTTCATCAATGCCCTCGGTAGCACGAGAGGGGAGTCGAGGTCCCGTGATCACCAAGGATCAGAGCATCGGTTCATTGATCGACCGGCTGGCGGGACAGACCGGGGCCCCGAGCTCCTTCGTCCAGCGGATCCGGGATCTGTTCTCGAACAAGGGCATCGCGCTGGCGTCGGATTGCGCGCCCTACCTGACCGCGCTCGAGCAGGCGTTCCGCCGCGAGCAGAGCATCCGCCTGAGCGCGCTCCAGACCCGCCAGAATCTCGAGCGCCTGCAGCGACAGCTCCAGCAGTTCAACGAAGTCTGCCGCCGGCAGCTCACCCGGATGGAGAGCATGGGCCCGAGCTTCGGCCGGCAACCCGGAGGCACCGTGCCCGACGACGACGACGTCGAGCCCACCGAGGTCCAGATGGTGGAGGTCCGGAAGCCGGCGGGCATCGAGGTCACGAGAAGCAGGACGCTGCTCGTGCCGGGGCCCAAGGAAGTCCAGTAGGTCCGTAGCGTAGCGGGGGTCGTCGCCCGCCTTCCCTTCAGCTCGCCTTTTCGAGAGCCTTGCCGTCGAGATCTTCCTCGAAGGTCTTCGTGCCGTCGTGGCCCAGCCGGACCGGCTTCGTGGCCAGGCGCGTCTCGAGACGCACCGGGCGCTTCCAGATCCGCGTCATGCTCGCCAGGACCTCCTTGGCCCAGTCGAGCCGCAGGTCGACGCCGACGTGGCGATGCGCGAGCAGCAGCTCGCTGCGGTTCGCGAAGTTCGCGTCGACCAGCTCGACGACCGGACGGCCGCCGTTCGTGAACTGGAACAGCAGGCTCTGCTTGATCTCCTGGAAGTCGCGGTTCGAGATCACCGGCTCGCCGGTCTTCTTGTGCGGCTCCGAGATGAACAGCCGCTCCTGGGCGCAGAACTCCGGCGTCAGGAACTCGTCCAGGAATGTCGCGTCGCAGTGCAGCTTCCGGACCTCGAAGATCTTCTCGTGTCCCCGCGCCGCCTCGGTGTTCCACGCCGTCCGCTCGGCCATGTCGTCGCACGCCTCCCACTCGGGGCCGAACTGCCCGCGATCCCAGCGCCGCTCGATGTCGCGGAACAGCTCCAATCCGAGCTTGTAGGGGTTCAGCCGGCCCGGCGCCGTGGCCACGGTGCCGGAATGACGGTCGGCATAATCGATGACCTCCGAGTCGCTCAGGCAGCGCAGCGTCATGATCGTGCTGTGCCAGTACGATGCCCAGCCCTCGTTCATCACTTTGGTCTGGCGCTGCGGAAGGAAGTAGTAGCTCTCCTCGCGAATGATGTTGAGCACGTCCCGCTCCCAGTTCTCGAGGGGGGCGTGGTGCAGCAGGAAGCTCAGCACGTCGCGCTGCGGGGTCGGCGGGAAGCGGCGCGCGTCCTCGCGGGCGTCCTCGAGCCGCTTGCGCTGCTCGTCGATGTACTCGGGAGGATTGACGTACCGATCGAGGTACGGCTTGACGGACGGCAGCCGCCCGACGTCGGGCGCGCGCGACGCCTCTTCCCGCTCTCGCGACGCGAGCCTCCCGCGCGAGCCCATGAACACCGAGTTCGGGTCGATCAGCTCCTCGATGCACAGGCAGGCGTCCACGAAGCGCTCGACGGTCTCCAGGCCGTGCTCCTCCTGGTAGCGCCAGATGCGCGTGGCATGGTTGGCCATCGCGTCGACCATCTTGCGGTTGGTGTGGGAGAAGTAGACGTTGTTCTTGAAGAAGTCGGCGTGTCCGTAGACGTGGGCCATGACCATCTTCTGATCGATCATGGTGTTGCCTTCGAGCAGGTAGGCGTAGGTCGGGTCGTTGTTGATGACCATCTCGTAGATCTTGTGCAGGCCGTACTCGTAGCTCTTGCTGAGCTGGCCGTACTCCATGCCGAAGCGCCAGTGCGGGTAGCGCGTCGGGAAGCCTCCGTAGGCGGCCAGGGAGTTGATCTGGCGATAGTCCACGACCTCGAACACCACCGGAAAGAACGTCAGGCCGTACTGCGCGGCGACCGCCGCAATGCGCTCCTGCTCGCGCGCCAGGTCTCGGGGAAGGTTCACGTCGTCATCTCCCGCGGCCCAGAAAGGACTTGATCGAGCCCACGATGCTGTCGCGGTTGGCGATTCTCGACAGCGCCACCCGACCGTCGCCGCCGAAGCGCGATTCCAGCGCCTCGTAGAAGTCCCCGCTCGTGCCGTAGCTCTCGACCTGGCCGTACCCGAACAGGTTCAGCCCCGGGAGCAAGCGCTCGGCCACGATCTCCTTGCAGCGATCGGTATCCTGCCGGCTGTAGTTCTCCCCGTCGCTGAAGTGGAACATGTACGCGTTCCACTCCGACTGCGGGAAGCGCTCCTCGAGGATGCGAGCGCCCAGCTCGTAGGCCGACGAGATCACCGTGCCGCCCGACTCCCGGATCCTGAAGAACGTCTCGCGATCGACCTCCTTGGCCGCGGCATCGTGAACGACGTAGACCGTGCGGAGCCCCTCGTAGTGGCTCTTGATCCAGGCGTCGATCCAGAACGCCTCCATTCTCACGATGTCCTTCTGGTCGTTGCCCATCGACCCGGAGACGTCCATGACGTACAGGATGACCGCGTTCGAGCGCGGCCGCGGAACGGTCTTCCACGTGCGGTAACGGCGGTCGACCCGCACCAGCTCGATGCGCGGCCGCTTCGGGTCGTAGCTTCCGCTCGCCACCATGCGCTTGAGCGCACGGCGGTACGAGCGCTTGAAGTGCCGCAGCGACTCCGGCCCCACGGGAGAGACTCCCGTGTAGCGATGCGAGCGGCTCTCGATCTCGTCGCGGCCCTTGGGCTCGATGCGCGGAAGCTCCAGGGCCTCTCCCAGGAGCTGCGCCAGCTCCTCGACGGTGAACTCGGCTTCGAGGAGGTGCTCCCCGGGGTCCTTGCCGGCGCGCGTACCCTCGCCCACCTCGCCTTCGCCCTGCCCGACGCCCTTCCCTCCCGGGTCGTGGACGAAACGCGGCAGGTCGAGATGCGGGATCGGAATGGACACGACGCGCTTGCCCTCACGGCCGAGCATCTCTTGGCGGCCGAGGTGGCGGCGCAGCTCCTCGCGCACGCGCCCCCGGACGATCTGGCGAAAACGGCTGAGATCGGACTCGATCCTCGACACGGGAACGTCCCCCGTCCACCCGAGCGGATCGTCGGGCGGCGATCCGGGCCGGGTCGGCGCTCGCCCGGAGTCAGCGTCCCTTGACGTCTCCGCGTGCGAAGATGCTCGCGACGAAGTGCAGGACGTCGGACGCGCACGAATCGCAGTAGCCGTAGTCGCGGACGAGACGGCTCCGGACGATGTCGATCTTCTCCTGCGTCTCTTGGTCCACGACGCTCGAGACCAGGCTCGTCAGCTTGATGCTGTCCTTCTGGTCCTCGAACAGCTTCAGCTCCAGCGCCCTGTGGAGCCGTTCGTTGGTCTTGTAGTCGAACTTCTTCCCTTCGAGCGACAGCGCGCCGATGTAGTTCATGATCTCGCGCCGGAAATCGTCCTTGCGGCTCTCCGGGATGTCGATCTTCTCCTCGATCGACCGCATCAGGCGCTCGTCGGGCTCGTCGTCCTGTCCGGTGTACGGATTGCGGACCTTCTCCTTCTGGGTGTAGGCCTTGACGTTGTCGACGTAGTTGGAGCACAGCCGGGAGATCGCGGCCTCGTCGGCGGCGATGGCGCGCTGGACCTCGTTCTTGACCCGGTCCTCGTACTCGCTGCGGACCTCGTTCAGCAGCTCGCGGTAGCGCTGGCGTTGCTCCTCGCTCGTGATCAGGGCGTGGTGCTTCAGGCCGGCCTCGAGCTCGTTGAGGACCATGAACGGGTTGACGCAGCGGTCGTTGTGGTCGCTCACCAGGGCGTTCGAGATCTTGTCCTGGACGTAGCGCGGGGAGATGCCCTCCATGCCCTCCCGAACCGCTTCCTTGCGCAGCTCCTTGACGTTGTCCTCGGTGTACCCGGGCAGCGACTTGCCGTTGTACAGCTTGAGCTTCTGCATCAGCGTCAGATTGTGCTTCTTGGGCTCCTCGAGGCGGGTCAGTACCGCCCACATCCCCGCCATCGCGATCGTGTGGGGTGCGATGTGCTTGCCCAGGATCTTCTTGGGGTTGTAGTCCTTCTCGTAGATTTTGGCTTCTTCGGCGAGCTTCGTGATGTACGGGATGTCCACCTTCACGGTGCGGTCCCGCAGCGCCTCCATGTACTCGTTGTTCTGGAGGCGGCGGTACTCGGGCTCGTTGGTGTGACCCAGGATGACCTCGTCGATGCACGTCTGGGGGAACTTCTTCGGCTTGATGACGTGCTCCTGGCTGGCGCCGAGCAGCTCGTACAGGAAGGCGACGTCGAGCTTCAAGACCTCGATGAACTCGATCAGCCCGCGATTCGCGATGTTGAACTCGCCGTCGAAGTTGAACGCCCGGGGGTCCGAGTCGGAGCCGTACTCGGCGATCTTGCGGTAGTTGATGTCTCCGGTCAGCTCGGTCGAGTCCTGGTTCTTCTCGTCCTTGGGCTGGAACGTCCCGATGCCGATGCGGTCCTGCGCGCTCAGGAGCAGGCGGCGGACCTGGACGTGATTGAGGATCCGGGTCCAGTCCCCGTTGTAGCGCGCGAGCAGGTCGCTGTACTCCTGCCGGCAGAACGGGCACAGGTCGCCCTCGATGCGGATCGGGTGGTCGTCCTCCTTGAGATCGTCGGACAGCTGCGTCACGAACATCGGCCGGAGCTGATCGGGGATGAGGTGCAGCGGCTCCTCGTGCATGGGACACTGCACGACGTCGCTGGGACGGTCGAGCTCCCGAACCCAGCCGAAGGTGTACAGCGCCCCCTCGGGCTTGCGGGAGTACTCCTCGAGCCCGCGCTTCAGCAGGCGAGCGATGGTGCTCTTCGACGAACCGACGGGGCCGTGCAGCAGGATGACGCGCTTCTCCGTGCCGTAGCGTTTCGCCGCGCTCTTGAAGATGTTCACCAGCTTCATCAGCGGAATGTCGAGCCCGTAGATGGCGTCTTCGCCGCCGTGGGCCTCGTCGTCGAAGAAGCAGTAGTGGATGATCTTCTTCTTGTTGTCCCGGTACTCGCGGGTCCCGGCGGACAGGATCATGTCGTAGATCCTCTCGAAGGCGGAGCGGGTCACCCTCGGGTTTCGCCGGACGATGTCGAGGTACTGCGAGAACGACCCGCTCCAGCTCCGCTCGAGGTAGCCGTCCAGATCGAGGGCCTGCCTCGCCTTCGCAATGAGGGTCTCACCGCCCGCGCTTGCTATCGGCGCCATGTCCCTGCCTCCCATATCGGAGCCCCAAACGCGCCGCGGTCTCTCCGGCGCGACCGACCCCATGCAACACAACTTAGGCCGCAGGCTCGCGGGGTCAAACTCGTAACTACGCAAAGGCCTTGCCACTCCGTCGGAGTCGCTGCGCTCCGGACAACGCCCCGCGTTCCCGGCCTTCTCGGCTGCGACTCCCGCGGCGAGAGAGCCGGGCTTGGCGCCTCGAGAGGACACTCCGCACTCGCCCGGGGTCATGTCCCACATGGGGCCGATGGTTCCTGAAGTCGGTAATTCAGGGCCGCTGCTGGATTTTCTCGCCGCCGAGCGTGGATAATCGACATCCGGCCTGTTGCGGGGAAGCCCGCGTCATTCTGTCGTGACGAACGGCGCCTTCGAGATGCGAACCGTCTTCCTTCCATCGTTTCTCAACCCGCCGTGCGGCGATCCGGGTCTGTGGGTCGATCTGCTCGACGAGGGTCGCTCGGTCCTGCTCGACCTCGGCGACCTCCGCCACGTGGCGAACCGCAAGCTGCTGCGGGTCGAGCGCGTGGTGGTCACCCACACCCACATGGACCACTTCGTGGGCTTCGACCACCTGCTGCGCTTGATGCTCGGACGCGACAGGGAGATCGTCGTCACCGGCCCCGGTGGCTTTCTCGATCGAGTCCGCGGGAAGATCGAGGCCTACACCTGGAACCTGATCGCGGACTACCCGATCCGCGTGCGCGCCGAGGAGATCGAGGGCGACACCGTGCGATCGGTGCTGTACACGGGGTCGGGTCGCATGAAGCCCGAGCCGCTTCCCGAGCGGCGGTTCACGGGCGTGATCCACGGCGAGCGCCTGTACACCCTGCACGTCGCGACGCTCGATCACGGCATTCCCGTGCTGGCGGTCGCGCTCCGCGAGACGGAGCACCTCTCGGTGAACCGGGATCGCCTCACCAAGATGAGGCTCGTGCCCGGAGCGTGGCTGCGGGACCTGAAGCACGCGGTCCGCCGCTGCGAGCCCGGCGACCTCGAGATTCGCGCGACGACCGACGACGGCGGAGAGCGGCTGTTCGAGCTCGGCGAGCTTTCCGGCGAGATCATCCTGCGAGCCCCCGGGCAGCGCATCGCCTACGTCACCGACATCCGGTACGGTCCCGCGAACGTCGAGAAAGTCGTCGAGCTGGCCCGGGGTGTCGATCTGCTGGTGTGCGAGGCCGCGTTCCTTCACGAGGACCGCGCCCTGGCCGAGGAGCGTTTCCACCTCACGGCTCGTCAGGCGGGCGAGATCGCGCGCGCGGCGGGGGCGCGGCGTCTCGCGCCGTTCCACCTGTCGCCGCGCTACCAGGGGCGCGAGCAGGAGGTCCTCGAAGAGGCCGCCGACGCCTTCGGCGGCCCGGTATTGCAACTGCCGCGCCGCGCGCCGAGCTGAGCGCAGGCCGGGCTGCGGCGCGCCGCGGACGCGCTCAGCGGAAGATCCAGAACTTCACGCCGTCAGCAAACCTCGGTTCTACCCCGGGCGGCGAGCCGGAGCCCGAGCGCCGCCGCGGCGCGCGCCGCCAGGCATCTCGCCCTGAACTCGCCACGCACGATCCAGTCGTGGAGCGGCGAGCGCCGACCATAGTACACGCGCGACACGAGCTCCGCGCACTCGAAGCCGTCGAGACCGTAGGCCTCGAGGGGAATCCGGTTCGACGGGAAGCGCAGCACGCGAACGAGCGCGCGGGTGAGCTCCAGGAGGTCCCGTTCCGCCATGCGGGTGCCGGAGATGTCCCTGGGGAACAGCATCGAGCGTGGCGATTCCGAGACGTAGAACTCCTCCCAGTCCCCGTCGGAGGAGGTCGCCACGATGATGTTCTCGGGTGTGAGCGCCCCGTGGAACAGACCGCCGCGGTGCATCTTCCGGATGACCTCGAACAGCCGGGAGAACGCGGCATGGTCCCCCGGATGCGGCTCCGCGGCCAGGTACTGGCGGAGCGTCCGGGCACCGCGGGCCGCGCGCGTGGCGCGAAGCTCGTAGCGTCTGTGCTCCCGGGACCAAGCGCACGTCCACAACCAGCGTGTCGAGGGCGTCCCGGTTCGTTCGACCGAAGCTCGCTTGCTCATCGAGGAGTAGGAGCTCCCCGAGCGTGCGAATCCTTCTAACCGCGAGCCGGCGGGGCGCCTCCGAGGGATTCTCTCGAGCCCCGTCCTCTCACGGGCGAGGTTCGCCGGAGCCGCGGGCTAGAACTCCCAGGCGATCCCGACGGAGGGAAGCCGGGGGAGCCAGGTGTCGTAGGTCGGCGTGACGGCGACCGTGCCGTCGGGCTTCGAATCGAAGTCGAAGTCCGTGACGCAGCACGGGTTGTCGCGATCGAAGACGTTGAGGACCTGGACGAAGATGCGTAGCTGCCCGCTTGCGGTCGGGATGAAGCGACCGACGCGCACGTCGACGCGCTGATAGTACGGAAACCGCTCGGCGTTGCGCGGTCCGACGATCGGCACGATGGTCGTGGTGCCGTCCGGGTTCGCGACGGCCTGCGCCGTGAGGCCGGTGGTCGGCCAGCCGGTGCGGTACTCTCCGGCGACGTTGAAGTCCCAGTGTCCTCGGCGATAGCTCACGCCGAAGGTCGCGGCGTGACGCTGGTCCCAGCTTCGCGGCACCGTCTCTGCGTCGATGACGTCCTCGACCGAGGCCAGCGTGTAGCTGCCCCACCAGCTCCACCGCCTCACGCTGCGGCTCAGTGCGATCTCGATCCCCGTGGCCTCGCCCGACGACGGATCGACCAGAACGCGGTCGTCGCCGACCTCCGGGAACAGCCCGTACGGGTCGAACAGGTTCTCGTAGCGCGGTCTCAGGTCGCTCATTCTCTTGCGGTACGCCTCGACCCCGAGGTCGAGACCGTCCGCGAAGCGATGCCCGAAGCCCAGCACGAAGTGCTCGGAGAGCTGCGCGGGGTAGAACTCCTCGACGCCGTCCTCGACCTGCAGCTCGTTGATGCCCTGGGACTGGTAGAACCGTCCCCAGCCGGCGCGGATGACGCTGTGCGGCAGCGCGTAGGAGACGTTGACGCGAGGGCTGGTCTGATCGTCGCTGTTGAGACCGGTGTAGGTCTGCTTGTCCCATCGCAGGCCCACCTCCACGGTCAGAGGCTCGATCACGCGTATGCGGTCGGCGACGTAGACCCCGTACTCGAGCCCCGAGGGCTCGATGAACGTGTCGAAGTCGTTGCCGCTCGGGTCGGCGTCGGATGCGCGCCGCGAATACTCGTACGACGCGTCCACGCTCTTGACGTCGAGCCCGGCCTTGATCAGGTGCCGGTCGGAGGCGTTCCACGACCAGCCCGTCTTCACCCCGATGGAGCTCGTCCCGCGGAAATCGTCGACCTCGACCGTTTCCGAATCCGACCCGCCGCGGCTGCCCTGGCGGTCCTGCTCGGTGCGCCCGACGGAGACCACCGTCTGGGAGAACAGCCGCGGACTCCACACGGTCTTGAAGTTCATCCAGCCGTAGGCGATCGAGGACCGCGTGTCGGTGCGCTCGGTGGTGGTGTCTACGTCTTCATCGCCCAGGCGGTGCTGCAGGGCGTCGTACGCCGCGAGGACGCTCACCGATGCCGTCGAGCGCTCGGAGAGCCGGTACTGCAGCTTGCCGAGCATGTCGTTGAACGACGGCGCGAAGGTGGAATCGGAGCCGACGGACTCGAGGACGAAATCCGGGTATCCCTGACGCCCGGTGATCAGCCACTGCGCGCGGCCATCGGCGAAGCCGCCCTGGCTCTCCACGCGGGCCTGCATCGTCGAGAGACCGATCGACGTCGTGGGAGGGCCCGCGGGCGTCGTCGAAAAGGTGTCGATCACCCCGCTCATGCTGTCGCCGTACTCGGCCGGGAACGCCCCCGTCAGGAGCTCCGCCCCCGCGATGACGTCGGAATCGAAGATCGTGAACATGTCGGTGAGATGGAACGGCTCGTAGACCTCGAGGCCGTCGAGGACGACCAGGACCTCGTCGTGGGTCCCGCCCCTGACGTTCAGCGCGGCCGAAGTGTCCCCGCCCGCGACACCGGGCAGGCGGTCCACGGCCCGCTGGAGATCGTTGCCGAGCCCGGGGTTCCGGGTCAGGTCGTCCTGCGTGACGAGCCGCCGCGGCTCGGGCTCGAGCCTCCGGAGGTCGTCTTCGCTGGCCGAGACCGCGACCCGCTCGACCGCGGTGGGAGCCGGAGACAGGTCGATCGTGACCCGCGCGGTCTCTCCGGCGACGACCGCGATCCCCGAGACGTGCTGCACGGCGAACCCCGGGCGACGCACGTCGAGCGCGTAGACGCCGGGGGGGAGGTGCGGGATCAGGAAGCCGCCCCCGCTTCCGGTCACCACACGGGTCGGCGTTTCGACGAGCAGGACCTCCGTCGCGGGCAGGGAGTCGAGCGTCAGCGCGTTTCTCACGGCGCCCTGGATCG
>Ga0302046_10004671_pt1 | contig 12159 bp, 10 predicted proteins | sample RVTome_11_FD_200261 | JGI IMG/M metagenome (GOLD analysis project Ga0302046, IMG submission 200261) | Soil microbial communities from uranium-contaminated site in the Upper Colorado River Basin, Wyoming, United States - RVT147D111 (version 2) ... | reverse complement strand
GGCGTGCTCCCGAGACGCCACGTCGCCGAGGCCCGGCCGAGCGAATCGGTCAGCAGGCGGCCCGGCGTTACGGCGCCTCCGCCCGCCACGACCTCGAACGCCACCTCCACGCCGACGACCGGATTGTCGAGCTCGTCGGCAACGCGCACCGCAATCGGCACGGGAAGGGGAGACTCCACGTCCCCTTCCTGATGGTCCCCCTGAACCGCCATCACCCGCACCGGCGGACCCGTCCGGGCATCTACCGCGAACCGCACCGGAGGCAGGGCGGAGCCCTCGACGGCCGCCTCCACGACGATTCCACCCGGCCGCGGGGGCAGTAGCAGCGACGTGCGAGCGACACCTTCACGGTCCGTTCGGACCACCCGCGGGTCGAGCGCCCCGGTGCCCTGCCGGAGGCCGAACCGCACCGCGGCTCCCGGCAAGTCTTCTCCGGCCTCGTCGCCGACCCAGACCGCCAGGTCCACCGACGACCCGACGAGCGCCCTCACCTGAGCGTCGGTCCCGGGCTGCACGGAGCCGGGGGTCGGGGCGGGGGCCGGCGCGGGCGTAGGCCCAGCCGGGGACTCCGCCACCCGGGGCGTGGGGGACGGGAGGGGCACGCTCTGATAGACCTCCAGGGCGCCGAATCCCACCACGGCCATCGCAAGCAACACCACCCACACGCGCGGCCGGCGTCCCGGCGCCTGCGGTTCTCGGTGTCGCGCCCGGCGCTGGTACGGAGACCACGCCTCTTGCCCGTGGTAGCCGAGCGCGTCGGGGGCGATGTAGTCGAGCGGGTGATGCTCCCGTTCGGCGAAGCGCTCGTCACGCACGAAGTCGTCACCTCCTCGCGGCCGTACCGCCCCATCCTTGCCGGGACGCGACGGGGCTCAACGGAACGTCAAACGGAAAAGGTTGAGATCCACCGCCCCTCCCCGCGCCTCCACGGACGGGCCGGCCAGGCTCGGACCGCGCGAGCCGCCGGGGCCCGCCGCCGCTTCGCGGGCCACGCTGCGTCGGGCGCTGGCGGCTCCGTACGCCTCGATGGCCCCGAGCAGCGCCACGACCGCCGCGGCGCCCAGGGCCGGCTTCAGGTGCGGCCGTACGGTCTCCCTCGTGACGATTCGGTCCGGTGGGCACGATTCGCCCGGCCCGACCGGTTCGATGCAGCGGACATTCACTTCCTGCACCAGGAATCCGGCGGCGACGGCGCCCGCCGCGAGCGAGAGCACGGTGACGCCACCGACGCCCCGGCCCGAGTAGAACTGTCCCATGCCGGGGAAGAGAACTCCGAGCGTGAGTGCGGTTCCGGGGCTCGGGGTGCCGAGCACCGCGAGGCTCTCGAGCTGGCCGATGCGCTGCGAGACGCCCAGCGCGTCCGGAGCGTCCGGCCGCAACTCGAGGTAGCGGTGGAAGTCCATCATCGCTTCCTCGTAGCCGCCCATGCGCGCATGAACGACGCCGCGGTTGTAGAAGGCTTCCGGCCACGTGGGCGCCGCCGACGCGGCTTCCCCGAAGAAGGCGGCCGCCTGCCTGAGCTCTCCCGCGTCGACAGCCGATAGCCCCGCCTCCGCCGCTCGCAGGGCCGCGCGAGGGACCGCGCCGTGCCGCGCCTGTGCGAGGACTTCGATGCGCCCCGCCACGTCGTCGAAGCGCCCGTCGGGGGCCGCCGCCACTCTGCAATAGTCGGCGATGGCCGCGTCCGATTCACCGAGGTCATCCAGGATGCGGGCCCGGTTGTACGCGAGCTCGCGGGACGTGGGGTCGAGCGCGATCGCTCGATCCAACAGGGCCCGCGCCCGTGGCAGGTCGTCGAGGATGACCGCCCGGGCCGCGTTCGAGGCCAGCTCGGCGGCCTGGGCCCGTGCTTGTGGGCCAGGCTCCGGCGGCACGTCGGCGGCGGGACAGGCGAAAGGCCCGGCCCCCGGCAGGTCCCTTCGCAGCAGAAGCTCCTGGGCCCCGACGGGCGAAGCGAGCGTGCCCACCGCCGAGAGCACGCCCACGGCCGACAACACGGCCGCAGCCCGCCTACCCACCGCCGAGAACGCTTCCACGGTCTACCTCATGTCGGATCCTGGAGGCTCAACGGTCCCCCACCGGCAGCAAGTACTGGGCCGCCCTGGCATCCGGGCTCCTCATCGCCCTCGTCATCATCTTCATCTTCCCCGTCGTCTCCGTCGTCCTCGTCGTCCCCGTCGTCCTCGTCGTCCTCGTCGCCCTCGTCGCCCTCGTCGCCCTCGTCGCCCTCGTCGTCGTCATCGTCACCCTCTTGGCCCTTCTGCTTCTTTCCATCTTTGCCCTTCTTCTTTCCCTTCTCCTCGTCCTTGGGGGCTTCGGAGACGGGCTCACAGCGTGCGGGCTGGACGGTGACCGAGGCAGACCCGGCGACTCCCTGGTACGTGGCGACGACGCGTGTGGAACCGGCGGAGATCGCGTCGGCCCTGCCCTGCGCGTCGACCGAGATGATCAGCGCGTCGTCGGTCGACCACGCTACGGTGGCTCCGTTCAGCAGCGCGTCGTTCTCGTCGACGACGACCGCGCTGAACGAGAGGTCCTCCCCAGCGACGACGCTCGCCTCGGCCGGCTCGACGATCACCTCCGTCACCACCACCGAGGTGACGGTCTCCTTCTGACAGGATTGCATGGCCGCCGCCGCCACGACCGCCGCGACGGCGCCCGCTCTTGTCCACTTCATGGGCGCCCCCGGCACGTCTGGAGGTGCAACATGCGGGCCAACGGAGCCCGTGGCGCTGAGCTTGGGCCGCCCGGCCGCGCGGCCCTCGTCGGCGCCCTTCCTGGCTGATCAGGGGCCGACGCCACCTGCCGCGACATCGCGACAGCGCGATTCGCCGGAACGCGACAAGGCGGCCGATCGGGGCTCCGCTTCCAGGGCGGCACACCGGTCGGCCAGGCTACCGTAGCGGCGTGCCTCGTCCTAGACTCCCCCCCTGCCGCGACCGACCCCCACGAGACGGGAGGGCTTCGTGCAGTTCCTCCAGACCGAGTACCTCGGCAACACCCTCCAAGCATGGCTGCTCGCCTCGGGCGCCGCCGTGCTCGTGTTCATCGGCACCTGGATCGTGGCGCTCGGAGGCCTGAAGCGACTCGCCAGGGCAGCCGGCAGGACGGGCAACCGCTGGGACGACGTCATCGGGGCCGCCCTCGAGTCGTCGAAGAAGCTCGCCTTCCTGATCGCCGCCGTCTTCCTCAGCGCGGGCATGCTCGACCTGCCGGACCGGGTGGTGTCGATCATGCGCTCGGTCGCCGTGGTTGCGGTGCTGATCCAGGGCGGGCTGTGGCTCAGCGCGGGCCTGACCGCCTGGCTCGCGGTGCGGCGCGAGCTGAGCACCCAGGACGAAGCCTCCACGCTGATGACGATGAGCGTGATCGGCATCGCGGTGCGGATCGCGCTGTGGTCGATGATTCTGCTCCTGGCGCTCGACAACATGGGCGTCGACGTGACGGCGCTCGTGGCCGGTCTCGGCGTGGGCGGCATAGCCGTAGCCCTGGCGGCGCAGAGCATCCTCGGCGACCTGTTCGCGTCCCTCTCCATCGTGCTGGACAAGCCGTTCACGCTGGGGGACTTCCTCAACGTCGACGGCTTCCTCGGCAGCGTGGAGGAGATCGGCCTCAAGACCACGCGCGTGCGCAGCCTCTCCGGAGAGCAGGTCGTCTTCTCCAACACGGACCTGCTCAACAGCCGCATACGAAACTACGGGCGGATGTTCCAGAGACGCGTGGTCCTGAGCCTCGGGGTGACGTATCAGACGCCGCGAAGCGAGCTCGAATCGATCCCCGGCATCGCGCGGGAGGCCATCGAGCAACACGGTGAGAAGGTGCGCTTCGATCGGTCGCACATGGCCGCCTACGGTGACTCGGCCATCATGTTCGAGTCGGTCTACTACGTGCTCGACCCCAACTACAACATCCACATGGACATCCAGCAAGCCATCCTGCTGGCCCTTCACGAAGCGTTCGAGCAGCGGGGCATCGAGTTCGCGTACCCGACACAGACCGTGTTCCTGGCAACCGAGGGGGCGGCCACGGAGAGCGCCTAGCCGGAGCGCCGGTCACGCTACTTGGCGCCCTCCATCTCCAGCATGATCTCGGCGACCTCGAGTAGATCCTTCAGCGTCAGGATCCCGATCAGGCCGTCGCGATCCGTCACCATGAGACGCGGCCGGCCCGAGCTCGTCATCTTCCGGAAGGCGGTCATCGCGTCCACGTCCGGCGTGATGGAGTTCTCGCTCGAGGGCGCGTCCATGAGGTCCCGGACACGCATGTCGTGCCACCGGTCGCGCGGAACCGACCTGAGATCGCTCGTGGTGATCATGCCGAGCAGCCGGCCGTTCTCCGCGACGGGGTACGCGTGGGCCCGCCCTCGGTAGACGTGCCCCTCGACCAGCTCCTGGATCGACAGCCGCGGTGAAACAGGGGTGATGCTCTTGTCGGCGAATCGGGCCGCGGGCACGCCCTCGAGCACCTGCCTGAGCACGAGCTGGCGGTACCCGCCCAGCGCCGCCCCACGAACGAAGAGCCCGATGAGCGCGAACCAGACGCCGCCGAGCACGCTGCCCGCGAAGACCGATAGGATGCCGAGCGCGACCAGAAGCGCACCGAAGCCGCCGCCGACGGTCGACGCCACGCGGGTCGCCCAGCGGAGGTCGCCCCGAAGCCGCCACAACGCTGAGCGCAGGACCCGCCCGCCGTCCAGCGGGAACGCGGGTACGGCATTGAAGGCGACGAGCACGAAGTTCACGACCGCGACGTAGTCCAGCACCCCCACCGCCGGGTCGGGCCAGGCCGCGGCCCGACCGAGCGCGGCGAGCCCCCAGGCCGCGAGCGCGATCAGGGCGCTCGCCACCGGGCCGGCGATGGCCACCTGGAACTCCGTCGCGGGCGTGGGCGGCTCCTCTCCGAGCTGCGCGACGCCTCCGAACAGGAAGAGGGTGATGCCGCCGATGTGCATTCCACGGTGCCGTGCCACGAGCGCGTGCGCCAGCTCGTGCAGCACGATGCAGCCGAACAGCGCGAGCGCACCCACGGCCCCCATCGCGTAGTAAGAACCCACCGAGAGATCGCCCTGGCGGAGCGGGAACCATCCGGTGGCGAGGGACCACGTCAGCAGGAGGACGATGGCGAGCCAGCTCGGGTGCACGCTGACGGGGAAGCCGAACGCTCGAAAAACTTCGCGGCTCTTGTGGAGCTGAATCATGTCTCGGTGCCGGTGAGCTCGGCTCTCGTCGCCGGTGCGCTAGGGCTAGGGCACGACACGCCGGCCCCTCGTCGCGCCCGCGCGTCACTGCATTCGCAAGAGACGTTCCACCGCGGGGCGCCACCGCCCGCCAGGCGGCGCGGGCCGGCCGGGTGCCCGCGCCGCGCCGTGGGCGGCTTTCGGCGGTGCGCACGCGGCCCTCGCCGGCGCGCTCGGTGCCGCCGGGCCGGCGCAGCGTCGCTGCGCGCAACGATGGCACGGACCGTGTAGCAGTCCCAGAAGCGATCACCGCCGTCCAGTCCCTCCGGAAACCTCATGAAGCAGATCGAAGAGCAGTGCGTGAACACGCTTCGGTTCCTGGCCGCGGACGCGGTCGAGCGTGCGGGATCGGGGCATCCGGGAATGCCCATGGGCGCCGCGCCCATGGCGTTCGCCCTGTGGGATCGGTTCCTGAAGCACAACCCCGCGAACCCGCGCTGGTGCGACCGTGACCGCTTCGTCCTCTCTGCCGGTCACGGCTCGGCGCTCCTCTACGGACTCCTGCACCTCACGGGCTACGACCTCCCGTTGGAGGAGCTGCGCCGCCTGCGTCAGTGGAGCAGCAGGACCCCCGGCCACCCGGAGCACGGGCTGACGCCGGGCGTCGAGGCGACCACCGGTCCCCTCGGCCAGGGGTTCGGCATGGCGGTGGGCATGGCGATGGCGGAACGCTACCTGGCGGACACGTTCAACACGGAGCGGCATCGCATCGTCGACCACTTCACGTACGTGATCGCGTCGGACGGTGACCTCATGGAGGGCGTCTGCTACGAGTCGTCCTCGCTGGCGGGCCACCTCGGCCTGGGGAAGCTCATCGCCTTCTACGACGAGAACCGGGTCACGATCGACGGGTCCGCGGACCTGGCGTTCAGCGACGACATCACCGCCCGGTTCGAGGCGCTCGGGTGGCACGTCCACGAGGTGGGGGACGGCAACGATGTAGAGGCGATCTCGCTCGCGATCGAGGCGGCGAGGCGGGAGGCGACGCGCCCTTCACTGATTCGGGTCCACACGCACATCGGCTTCGGAAGCATGAAGCAGGACACGGCCGCGGCGCACGGCGAGCCGCTCGGGGCCGACGTGCTCCGCGGCGCCAAGGAGTGCCTGGAGTGGCCGACCAGCCCGGCCTTCCTGATACCCGAGGAAGTCGGCCGGCACTTCCGTCGCGCCGTCGAGCGCGGGGCGGACGCGGAAGCCGAGTGGCGGCGAGACCTCGAGGCGTACCGCGCCGACCACCCCCGCCGCGCGGCACGGTTCCTGAGGATGCTCGATGACGTTCGACCGGAGGGATGGGCCGACGCGCTACCCGCCTTCGGGCCCGAGGACGGCCCGCTCGCCACGCGACGGGCCTCCTCCCGTGTCATGGCCGCCTTCGCCGATGCGCTCCCCGAGGTGATCGGCGGCTCCGGCGATCTCGCCAGCTCCAACAAGACGAAGCTCGACGAGTACGACTCCTTCCGGAAGGGCGCCTCGGGTCGCAACATCCACTACGGCGTGCGCGAGCACGCGATGGGAACCGCCACGAACGGCATGGCGCTGCATGGCGGTCTTCGTCCGTTCGCCTCCACCTTCCTAATCTTCACGGACTACATGAGGCCCGCGATTCGTCTCGCGGCCCTCATGGAGGCCCGCTCGATCTTCGTCCTCACGCACGACAGCATCGGGCTCGGCGGCGACGGACCCACGCACCAGCCGGTCGAGCATCTCATCTCGCTGCGGGCCATGCCCAACCTGCGCGTGATCCGCCCGGCCGACGCGAACGAGACCGTCACCGCGTGGCGCATGGCGCTCGAGCACCACGGTCCGACGGCCCTGATCCTCACGCGGCAGGACGTTCCGATCCTGCCCCTGGCCGGCACGCACGACTACGGCGTGGACGCCGAGGGCGTCGCGCGCGGCGCGTACGTCATCGCCGACACGGAGGGCGTCGAGCCGGACGTGATCATCCTGGCCACCGGCTCGGAGGTGCACGTCGCGCTCGAGGCGCGCAGGAAGCTCCGTCACGAGGACCTGCACGCGCGCGTCGTGTCGATGCCCTGCTGGGAGGTGTTCGCGGAGCAGTCGCAGGAGTACCGCGACCGCGTCCTGCCACCGGGCATCCGCGCCCGCGTCGCGGTCGAGGCCGCCGCTCCGCACGGCTGGCGCGAGTGGGTCGGCGAGAGCGGCCTCGTCATGGGCGTCCGCCGGTTCGGCTCGAGCGCGCCCGGCGAGGAGGTGCTGCGCAACCACGGGTTCACGCCGGAGCTGGTGGCCGACGTCGCCCGCGCCGCCACCGCCGGCTCGGCGTCCCTGCCGGTCTGACCCCGATCCCCTCCGGCGCATGCACTTCCGACCCGACCCCACGCGAGCCCGATGACCGACTCGAACGCGCCGCGGCGGCTCGCCGTGCTGGCCGATACGGACCCGGCCGCCGTGCTCGCGGCCGAGCGAGCGATCGACCTCTCGAGCACGCTGCTGATCGTGGCGAGCAAGTCGGGTACCACGCTCGAGGCGCCGGGCCAGGAGTTGCGATGCAGGGTGCGCGAAGCCACGCTCCTGGCGACGACGCTGGGCTACGGACCACGGTACCTGCATTCGACGCTGAGCGCGCCGGGTCGCCGGGCCGTGCGGATCCACGTGGGTAGCGACATCGACACGGGCCTCGACGAGCTGCTGGAAAGCGTTGGTGGCGCGGCGACCGCCGCGCCGTCCCGCACGTAGCCGGCGCGGCGCCCGGCGGGCGTTCGACCACGACACGGAGGAGGATACGGCACATGGAGCTCGGCTTGGTCGGACTCGGACGCATGGGCAGCAGCATGACCGTGCGGCTGCTTCGCCGCGGACACGAGCTCGTCGTGTTCGACCTCGATCCGGACCGTCGGCGCGCTTCGGCCGCGGAGGGCGCCCGGGCGGTCGAGTCGCTCGAGGCCCTCGTGGAGGCGCTGGAGCCGCGGCGGGCGGTCTGGATCATGGTGCCACACGGACCCGCGACGAAGGAGAGCGTCGACCGCCTCGTCGAGCTGATGGATGAGGGGGACGTGATCGTCGACGGCGGCAACAGCCGCTACACCGACTCGACGGCGGCGGCCGAGCGGGCGAAGCGCTCCGGCGTCGACCTCCTGGACGTGGGCGTGAGCGGCGGCGTGTGGGGCCTGGAAGACGGGTACTGTCTCATGGTGGGTGGCGATGCGGCAGCGTACGCGCACCTGGAGCCAGCGTTCGAGGCGCTCGCTCCGGCGGACGGATATGCCCGTGTCGGCGCGTCGGGCGCCGGTCACTTCGTGAAGATGATCCACAACGCGGTGGAGTACGGAATGCTCCAGGCGCTCGGCGAGGGGTTCGAGTGTCTCGCTCGCTCCGATTTCGAGCTCGATCTCTCGCGCGTTGGCGCGCTGTGGCAGCACGGATCGGTGGTTCGCTCCTGGCTCCTGGAGCTCCTGGTCCGGGCGTTCGAGGTGGAGGGCGACGACCTGCGCGACGTCGCGCCATGGGTCGACGACTCCGGGATGGGCCGGTGGAGCGTCGAGTACGCGCTGGAACGCGCGATCCCGGTGCCGGCCATCGCGACCGCGCTCCTGGAGCGCTTCGACTCCAGGACCCGGGATCGCTTCTCCGCCAAGGTGATCGCGGCGCTCCGCAAGCAGTTCGGCGGCCACGCCGTGAGGGAGGAGGCGGGCGTGTGATCGACCTCATGATGCGCCAGGTGGAGCGCCCGTCCGCACCGGATGCGAGCCTGCCCGCCATCGCGCCGTGCCTCTTCGTGATCTTCGGGGCGACAGGCTCCCTGGCGCGGAAGGACCTGGTGCCGGCGCTCTTCGAGCTGGCCGTACGGGGCCTGCTGCCCGAACGCTTCGCCGTGCTGGGCAGCTCCCGCACCAAATGGAGCGACGAAACGTTCCGACGGCGCATGCGCGAGTCGGTCGGGGACCAGGCCGGCTTCACCGAGACCGCATGGGAGGACTTCGGCGCGCGCCTGCACTACGTGGCCGCCGATGCCCAGGGCGACGCCGGCGAGGGTTGGGACGAGCTGGTACGATGCGCGCATACGCTGCGCGATCGGCACGGGCTGGAAGACAAGATCCTCTTCCACCTCGCCGTTCCGCCCGAGCTCTTCGGCGACATCGTCCGGCAGCTCGCGCGCACGGGCCTCTCCAGGCCGAAGGCCTCGGCGGGATGGCGGCGACTGATCGTCGAGAAGCCGTTCGGCTCCGATCGACGCTCCGCGCGGGAGCTCGATCGACGGCTGCTGGAGGACTTCGACGAGGAGAGCATCTACCGCATCGACCACTACCTGGGAAAGGAGACTGTCCAGAACCTGCTGGTCACGCGCTTCGCAAACCCCAGCCTCGAGCCCATCTGGAACCGCAACTACGTCGATCACGTGCAGATCACCGTAGCCGAGTCGGAGGGCATCGGAACGCGTGGCGGCTTCTACGAGAGCACGGGCGTGGTCCGCGACATGGTCCAGAACCACGTCCTGCAGCTTCTGTCGATGGTCGCGGCCGAACCGCCGGTGCGGTGCGTGGGCGGCTCCCTGCGGGACGAGACGGCCAAGGTCCTGGACTCCGTCCGACCCGTCGACCTCGAGCGCGACTTCGTCGTCGGGCAGTACGGGGCCGGCCGCATCGACGGTGAGCCGGTTCGGGCGTATCGCGGCGAGGAGGGCGTGGCGCCGGACTCGGCCACGCCCACGTTCGCCGCACTCAGGCTCACGCTCGACAGCTGGCGGTGGGCCGGCGTGCCCTTCTACGCGCGGACCGGAAAGCGGCTGCCGAGGAAGGTCACCGAGCTCGCCGTGCACTTCAAGGCGACGCCGCAGACCATGTTCCCGGGCCAGGACGCCTGCTTCCGCAGCGCGCTCACGTTTCGGTTGCAGCCCGACGAGGGGATCGTCCAGACGCTCGCCGTCAAGCGGCCGGGTCCGGCGCTGACCATACAGCCCGCCGACATGGTCTTCTCCTACGCGGACGCGTTCGGCATGGAGGAGCCACCGCGCGCATACGCCTGGCTGCTGCACGACGCCATGCAGGGAGACCAGACGCTGTTCGCGAGATCCGACTGGATCGACAAGTCGTGGGCGCTCATCGATCCGTTGGTGCGGTGCTGGCAGGAGGCGGGACCCGCGAAGGTACGGACCTACGATGCGGGCAGCTGGGGGCCCGCGGCGGCCGACGAGCTTCTCGCGCGGGAGGGGCGGGAATGGAGGCTCGCGTGAGCTCCGACGTCCGTATGGTGATCGTCGAGCCGCACGCGTTCACGCGCGCGGCGGCGGAGCGCATCGCCGAGGCCGTACGCGCGGCGGCGCGCGCGCGCGGCGTATGCCACCTGGCGCTCGCCGGGGGCGACACGCCGGGCCCGGTCTACGACGTGCTCAGCCGCGACGCTTCGGTGCCGTGGCCACGCGTGCACGTCTGGTTCGGTGACGAGCGTGCCGTGGACCCGGACGCCCGGGAGAGCAACTACCGGCTGGCCCACGACACGCTGCTGTCCAAGGTGCCGGTCCCACCGGCTCAGGTGCATCGCATGGAGGCCGAGCGCGCGGACCGCGTCACCGCCGCGCGCGAGTATGCCGCCATGCTACCGGAGCGGTTGGACGTGCTCCTGCTGGGCGTGGGCCCCGACGGTCACGTCGCCTCCCTGTTCCCGGGTCGCTCGGCGCTGGCGCCGGACGCGCCGGCCGTACTGGTCGTCGAAGGACCGAAGCCGCCCAAGCGCCGCATGAGCATCGGCCCCGACGTGATCCTGCGCGCGCGCGAGACGTTCGTTCTCGTGAGCGGGACCGCCAAGGCCGGAGCGGTGCAGGCCGCGCTCGAGGAGGACGGACCGGCCTTCGAGTGCCCCGCGCGTCTGGCGAGGAGCGCGTGCTGGATCATCGATACCGCGGCCGCGGCCTTCCTGGACAAGCCGCCGCGGCCGGCCCCGGCGAGATGAGGATCCTCTCGGGCGACATCGGCGGGACGAACAGCCGCTTCGCCGTCGTCGAGGCGGACGAGCACGGCGTGCGGACGGTCACGTGCCGGCGCACCTACGACAGCGCCGAGCTCCCCGGCGTCGAGGCTGCGTTGGGCCGGTTCGTGGAGGAGACCGGGGTGCGAGCCGACCGGATCTCGCTCGCGCTGGCGTGTCCGGTGCGGAACGGCGCGTGTACGCTGCCGAACCTGGGCTGGAAGGTCGACCAAGGGGCCGTGCACCGAAGCCTCGGATCCCGTGCGCCTCCGGTCGTGCTGCTCAACGACCTGGAGGCCGTGGGTCATGCCATCTCCGTCATGGAATCGGAGCACTTCGAGGAGCTGCAGCCCGGAGTCGGCGAGGCCGAGGGGGTGATGGCGCTCATCGCGGCGGGCACCGGGCTCGGCGAGTGCTTCCTCGTACCGCGGAGTGAGGGGCGTTTCCGTGTGTGCGCCTCGGAGGGCGGACACGCCGACTTCGCCCCGCGCACCGAGCTCGAGTGGCAGCTCACACGGCATCTCGAGGGGATCCACGGGCGCGTCTCGAGCGAGCGCGTCGTCTCCGGCCCGGGGCTCGAGGCCACCTACGACTTCCTGCTGGGACGGGACGGCGGGGAGGACGTGCTCGACCGCTCGAGCGTCCATGGTGAGGAGCGGGCGGCGGCGATCGCGACGCGAGGCATGGAGCGCTCGGACATCACCTGCACCCGGGCGCTGGACCTGTTCGTCCATGCCTACGGCGCCCGCGCCGGCAACCTGGCGCTCACCACCGGCGCCACCGGCGGCGTGTACATCGCCGGCGGCATCGCGCCCAAGATCCTTCCGAGGTTGCGCGAGGGCGACTTCCTCGCGGCGCTGCGGGACAAGGGGCGCCTCTCCTACTACCTGGAGGCGATCCCGGTGCGGGTGGTCCTGAATCCCGACGCCGGCCTGATCGGCGCGGCGGTCGAGGCCGTTCGGCAGCACTGACCCGACGCGCGCCGCGACCTCGACGGG
>Ga0302046_10004669_pt1 | contig 12161 bp, 9 predicted proteins | sample RVTome_11_FD_200261 | JGI IMG/M metagenome (GOLD analysis project Ga0302046, IMG submission 200261) | Soil microbial communities from uranium-contaminated site in the Upper Colorado River Basin, Wyoming, United States - RVT147D111 (version 2) ... | reverse complement strand
CCGAAGGCCGGTCCGTTCGCTCAAGGAACGGGAGGAGAAGATTGGCGTGCGGTGAACCAGCCCGGCAATGGTCTGCCTGGCATCGTCGAAATCTCGCCTGGTGAGTTGGAGATCCATTTCCCGTCCCGACCCTCTGGCGGAGAGGAAACAGATGATAGCGGCCGACCCTAGGATTCGCAAAAAGGCGTCTTCATGCGGGTGAACGACCTGATTGGCCGTTGGAGCGGGGAGGGAATCGTGATTCTCGATGGCGCGATGGGCACGGAGCTCGAGCGGCGAGGCCTCGAGACCAGGCTGCCGCTCTGGTCCGCCTGGGGTCTGCTGAAGGCGCCACAGGTCGTGCGGGCGATTCACCGAGAGTACGTGGAAGCCGGCGCAGATATCATTACCGCGAACACCTTCCGCACCCATCGTCGCTCGCTCGCCGCAGCGGGAATGGGCGATCGCGCCGAGGAGCTGACCCGGCTCGCGTTCGAGCTAGCGGCCGGCGCTCGGGACGAGGTCGGCGCCGACGTTTTGATCGCCGGCTCGATGGCTCCGCTCGAGGACTGTTACCACCCGGAGCGAGTCCCATCTCCGGAACGGCTGCGCGCCGAGCACCAGGAGATCGCGGAGAATCTGGTCAAGGCAGGAGTGGATCTCCTTCTACTGGAAACGATGGGAACGTTGGAGGAGATGGATGCGGCCTCGCGGGCAGCGTGCAGCACCGGGATTCCCTTCATCGTGAGCGCGATCGCGAGGGAGGACGGCGAGCTTCTCGGCGGTCAATCGCTCGCCGAGATAGTGCGCTTGTTGGAACCCCTCGATCCGCTCGCCCTCATGGTCAATTGCGGCAACCATCGCGTGGTGAGCGCGGCGCTCGGGAAACTCTTGGCGGCCAAGCCCACGGTTCCCGTCGGAGCCTATGCGAACATGGGAAGACCGGCAGAGGGAACGGGCTGGAGTTTTACAGACGAGCTGTCAACGGGCGACTATGCCGAGGTGGCTCGCGAGTGGGTCCGCATGGGGGCAAGCGTGGTGGGCGGCTGTTGCGGCACGACACCGGCCCATATCCAGGCGCTGGCGGCTGCGCTCAAGAAATGACGGCCCTCGGTCCTCTGATATATTGGGGCGTTCGATGGGTTCGAGGGGAGGTCCCATGAAAAGATTGTTGCTGAGCAGCGTGATCGCTTCGGCCCTTGCGTTGGCTGCATGCGGGCAGCCGAGCGGGGACGAGGAGTACGCCGAAAGCATGGCCGAAGAGCACCAGGACGATGCCCCCGTTTCCAACGAGGGATCGGAGACCGCGCCGGCGACCGAGGTTGTCTCGGAGGATGTTTCCTACGCCACCGTCGAAGGGACCACGGTGACGGGTTACCTGTCGCGACCCGCGGGAGCGGAGGGCCCCGTCCCGGGGTTGATTGTGATTCACGAGTGGTGGGGATTGAACGACAACATCCGGGCGATGACCGACCGCCTGGCGGGGGAAGGGTACATCGCCTTAGCGGTCGATCTCTATGGGGGACAAATGGCTGCTGATCCGGATGGGGCACAAAGCCTGATGCAGGCCGCGATGCAAAACGTTCCGGCCGCGGAGGAGAATCTCCGCCAGGCGTTCACCTACTTGAAGGAAGAGGCAGGGGCGACTCGCGTCGGAACGATCGGGTGGTGTTTCGGCGGTGGATGGTCGCTCAACACCGCGTTGCTTCTGCCGGATCAGGTGGAGGCGACGGTCATCTATTATGGACGTGTCACGGACGACCGGGCAGGTCTCGCGACTCTTCAAATGCCCATTCTCGGACTCTTTGGTGGAGAAGACCAAGGCATCCCCGTGGATTCGGTGAAGGTGTTCGAGGAGGCCCTGGACTCACTCGGCAAGAACGCCGAGATTCACATCTATGAAGGCGCCGACCATGCCTTCGCGAACCCGTCGGGCATGAACTATCAGCCAGATGCAGCTGCGGACGCTTGGCAGAAGACGGTCGCGTTTCTCGCCGAGCATCTGAAATCATAAGCCGCGAGTGGCGAGAGGCCCTCGCGTCTCATTTACCGAGGAGTGCCTTGGCGATCGTGGCGAGCTGCATGTTGGATGTACCTTCGTAGATCTTGCCGATCTTCGCGTCTCGCCAATATTTCTCCGCCGGAAAGTCCTTGGTGTATCCGTAGCCGCCATAGATCTCGATCACCTGTGAGGTGACCCGCTCCGCGACGTCGGACGACAAGAGCTTGGCCATGGCGGCCTCCACCAGGAACGGCCGCCCACTGTCCCTGAGCCGCGCGGCGTTGTAGACCATTAGGCGGGCTGCTTCCAACTCCGTCGCGCAGCGGGCGATCTGGAACTGGATACCCTGGAAATTCGCGATGGCCTGCCCGAAGGCTTTGCGTTCCTTGGCGTACTGGATGCCGTGCTCCAGGGAGCCCCCAGCCAAGCCGATCATCTGGGCCCCAATGCCAATCCGCCCTTCATTGAGCGTTTCGATGGCGACCTTGTAGCCTTTGCCTGGCTCGCCGAGAACATTCGACTTGGGCACCTTGCAGTCCTCGAGAATCAGCTCGTTCGTGCTCGAGGCGCGAATACCAAGCTTGTCCTCCTTCTTTCCGACCCGGAAACCCGGGAAGTCCCGTTCCACGAGAAAGGCGGTGATGCCGCGGTAGCCGGCTTCGGGGTTGATGTTGGCGAAGACGATGAAGAGCCCCGCTTCCGCTCCGTTCGTGATCCAGAGCTTCGTCCCCGTCAAGCGGTAGTGATCGCCATCCTCGACCGCCCGAGAGGCGAGAGCGAATGCGTCCGAGCCCGAATCGGGCTCCGAGAGGGCGTAAGCCCCCACGGTGTCGGTCGCGAGACGGGGCAGATATTGTTTCCTTTGCTCCTCCGTCGCCCAGCGGATGAGCGCGTTGTTGACGAGTGTGTTCTGGACGTCCAGGAAGACGCCAAGTGAGGCGTCGATGCGCGACACTTCCTCGACAGCGAGAACGGCCATGAAGAAACTGGAGCCGGCTCCGCCGTAAAGCTCGGGTATCTCGATCCCCATCAAGCCGAGGTCGAAAAACTTGCGCGCGAGACCGGGATCGATCGCCATGTCCCGGTCCATTCGGGAGACCAGCGGGCCAATCTCTTTCTCCGCGAACTCTCTCACCGTCTCACGGAACAGCTTTTCTTCCTCCGTGAGCACGGTAAGGCCGGTGGGCCTTTTTTCGGTGTCCGTTCGAGGGGTCGTCATGGCAGGCGAGGCCGCCCGGAGATCGATTCTAGTACGTTACCAAATCTTCGATGGCTCGCACGAGATCGTGCATCTGCGGAAGCGTGGCGTTCTCGAGATCGGGATGGTAGGGCACCCATAGATCCTTGGCTGCCACACGGCGCACCGGAGCATCCAGCCATTCGAAGAGCTCGTCCGAAATCCGCGAGGCGATCTCCGCTCCATAACCGAACGAGCGCGTGTCCTCATAGGCCACCAGGGCGCGGTTAGTCTTCTTGACCGACTCGGAAATCGCGTCCCAATCGTAAGGAGAAAGCGATCGCAGGTCTAGGATTTCGACCGAAATGCCTTTGTCTTCTTGAATCTTGTTGGCCGCGAGGATGCTGCGCTGCACCAGGGCTCCGTAGGTCACGATGGTGAGATCCGCGCCGTTCATCACCTTCTTTGCCTTGCCAAAGGGGATCATGTAGTTCGGACCCGGGTATGGGCCCTTGTTGTAAGTCTGGCGATAGAGGTGCTTGTGCTCCAAGAACAACACCGGGTCGTCGCATCGAATGGCGGTCCGTAGCAGACCATTGGCATCGAGAGCGGTCGAAGGCATCACGACCCGTAGGCCGGGCAGGTGAGTGAAGAGCACCTCGCCAGACTGGCTGTGGTAGATGGAGCCGCCGGTAAGGTAGCCGCCGGTCGGGACACGCAGGACGGCGGGGCAGGAGAACGAACCGTTCGATCGCCAACGCAAGGTGCAAAGCTCGTTTCGAATCTGCATGAAGGCGGGCCAGAGGTAGTCGAAGAACTGGATCTCGGCGACTGGCTTCAAGCCGCGAATTGCCAGCCCCATGGCCATGCCGACGATGTTGGCCTCGGCGAGAGGAGAGTTGTACACGCGGTGGCCTCCAAAACGCCTTTGAAGACCGAGGGTGACTTTGAAGACGCCCCCCTTTCCCTTTACCTGGTCGAGAGCCTGTTCGCGGGTGGCGTCGGCTACGTCTTCGCCGAAGACCAACATGCGCGGGTTCCGCTCGAGCTCGTCCCTAAGGCACGCGTTCAAGAGGTCGACCATCGTTCCTTCTTTGGCCTTGCCGGTCTCTTCGCCGAGCTCGGGCTCGGTTTCGAAATCAGCGGACGTGGGGTCGACCGTCGGACTGTAGAGATGCACGTGGAGGTTCTCTGTGTCGGGGCGGGGCATTTGTAATGCTTGGTCCGCGGCCTCGCGCACTTCTCGATCCACGGACGATTGGAGCGCCTCGAGCTCCTCTTCCGTGGCCAGCCCTTCTTCTAGCAAGAAGTCGCGCATCTTGGGAATAGGGTCCCGTTTCGCCTCTTCCTCTCTCTCTCTCGGTGTCTTGTAGAGACGCTCATCATCCGAAAGCGAGTGGGAGTAGGGGCGGATGACGTGCGCGTGCGCCAAGGCGGGACCGTTGCCGGCTCGCAGATAGGCGATGGCATCCCTCAGGCGCCCGTAGCTTTCGACGAAGCTACAACCATCGAACTCGGTCACGAAAAGGTCGGGGAAGTTGCCGACCAGCCGGGAAATGTTCCCGCCCGCGGTTTGTGCCTCGACCGGAACCGAAATGGCATAACCGTTGTCCTGTATCAAGAAGAGCACGGGAAGCTTGTTGAGACAGGCCGTGTTGAGCGACTCCCAAAACTCGCCCTGGCTGGTCGATCCGTCGCCGCCCGAGACGTAGACGATCTCATCACCGTGAAAGGTATCCTTGAGATCGCGTATTTCGTTGACCGCCGATAAGTACTGCCCGGCTTTTGCCGCTCCGACCGCCTCGGCGAATTGTGTGCCGGTTGCCGAGGACTGGTTGACGATGTTGAGCTTGGGTTGGCCCCAATGGGACGGCATCATGCGGCCCCCGGAAGATGGGTCTGCGGCCGCCCCCACGGCGCTCAGGAGCTGCTCGAAGGGTGAGGTCCCCACGGCCAGTGTGAGCGCACGGTCACGATAATAAGGGTAGAACCAGTCGTAACCGGGGCGGAGGAGCATGCCGGCAGCCACCTGCACGGCCTCGTGGCCCACCGCGTTGATCTGAAAGTAGATCTTCTGCTGGCGCTTGAGCTGAATCTCTTTGTCGTCGATCGCGCGGGAGAGGACCATGAGACGAAAGGCGTTGAGCAATGCCTCGCGGTCCAGACCGTGATGGCGCGCCTTTCTGTCGGGGCTGTCGGGGCTGTCGGGGCGATCCCGATCGGCTCTCTTCGTGTTCACCGGATTGGCTGGCTCGACTTGTGGTCTCATGCCGCTATCCATGTGCGCCCCCCTCTGTGCATGTTGCGCCCGTGGTCGAGCCGCGGCGGGCCCGACTTCACTGCTCAACGGACTTAGCAGGCTTAGCAGGCTTACCAGGCTTACCACGCTTATCAGGCTTATCAGGCATTCGAGACGACATCGGCAGGAATCACCTCACAGGTTAGCGAGTCGTCGGCAACTTCGTTTCGGCGTTCGAGTTGACGCCACATCGGTGAATCATCCATACCCCTTCCCGGGAATCATTATATATGAATCGTCGGAAGGGGGCCGGATGGGTAATGAACCGCCGTGGCCCTCAGCCCGCTTTGAGCTCCGATAGGCTCAGCCCGCGAAAGGAGATGAGGCGCTCGATCGACTCGTCCACCTTGACGTCCGGCGTCGAGGCTCCTGCGGTGACCCCGACCGTGAGGGGTCCCTCGGGAAGCCATCGGTGAGTCGTGATCTCCTGCTCTCCGTGCACCGGTTTGTGACGGATCTCGTGGGGGGAGACCAGGCACTCGGAGTCGGAGATGTGATACGTGGGACAGTGCTGGGAGGAAATCTCGGCGAGATGGGTCGTATTGCTGCTGTTGTAGCCTCCCAGGACCAACATCAAATCAACTCTCTCCCGCGTCATCTGGATGACCGCGTCTTGGCGCTCCTGAGTCGCGCTGCAGATCGTATCGAACGAGCTAAACCGTTCCGTGAGCTCGGCTGCTCCGTATCGACGGATCATCGCCTTGCGCAGCTCGTCTTCTATGGCCAGCGAATCCGAGCTCAGCATCGTGGTTTGGTTCGCCAGCCCGAGCCTTTGAAGGTGACGATCGGGGTCGAAGTTGGGTGAGTAGGCCGAGTCGAACGCTCTCAGGAAAACGGCGGGGTCCCCACCATGCACGATGTAGTCGCAGACCTCTTTGGCCTGTTCCATGTCGCGCACCACCAAATAGTGGCCGTCGGGAAACTGCGCGGCGCGAGATACGGTGGCCATCGTCTCTTCATGCCAGTACTTACCATGTACGATCGATGTGACTCCGTTTCGCGCGTAGCGTTCGACGTTCTTCCAGACGTTGAGAACCGAGCCGCAAGTCGTGTCGACCAGGACGCAGCCGCGGTCCTTCAAGATGTCCATCTCCGCGGTGCTGACACCGAAAGCCGGTAGCAACACTACGTCGCCCGCGGTCACCGGACGGAACTTCTCATGGGTGCCGTAGGGTCCGCTCAAAAAACGGATCTCCATCTCTCGCAGCCGTTGGTTCACAAAGGGGTTATGGATGATCTCGCCGGTGATGTAGATATTGCGTTCGGGAAAACGGGCACGGGCTTCATAGGCGTACTCGACGGCGCGGTCTACGCCGTAACAAAAACCGAACTCCCTGGCGAGTTGGATCGTGACGTCACCCGCGTGGAGGCGATATCCGTTCGCGCGCGCCAGGTCCACGATCCGACCCCGATAGTCCTTCTGAAGTGGCGCTTTGACCTGGGACTTCAGCCCGAGTCCCTTCTGAAACAGTTTGCTTTCGGTCATTGACCTTAGAGTATATCTGCTTTTCCTGTGCCGCGCGAGGTCCCGCCTCGCAACGAGAGAACGAAGTCGTTGATGGGAGAAGAAATGTCGGCTGGGGGCTAAGATATCGTCCATGAGCGGTGCGAGAGTCCTCGGGACCGGCATGCACGTGCCCGCGCGAGTCGTTCCCAATCGGGAGCTGACCGGGCTCATGGACACCTCCGATGAATGGATCCGTGAGCGAACCGGGATCGAGGAGCGCCGCTATGCGGAGTCGGGGACGGGAGTATCGGATCTTGCGCTGCTTGCGTCACGGCAAGCCATCGAGGCGGCGGGGATCCAGGCCCCGGATCTGGATCTCATCGTGCTTGCGACTCTGTCTCCCGACTACAATTTTCCCGGCTCGGCCGTGTTGCTCCAGGAAGGGCTGGGGTTGGGACCCGTCGGAGCGCTCGACGTTCGCAACCAATGCTCTGGTTTCATCTATGGTCTCGCGGTGGCCGACGCCTTCATTCGAATGGAGAGCTACCATCACATCCTCTTGGTTGGCGAGGTCCACTCGACCGGGCTCGATTTCAGCACCAAGGGAAGAGAGGTGGCAGTGCTGTTCGGTGACGGCGCGGGAGCCGTCGTGCTGGGGCCGGGTACCGATGGAAGCGGTGTCCAATCGGTCCATCTCCATTCCGAGGGAAGACACGCCACGAAGCTCTGGTTGGAAGCGCCAGCATACCAGCCGCGGATAGACGAGGAGATGCTCCGGGCGGGGAGGCACTATCCGAAGATGGAAGGCCGAGCCGTATTCAAACATGCGGTGAAGAGATTCCCGGAAGCGATTCGCGAAGCCTTGGCGCCCGCGGGGCTGGAGGTTGGAGACGTCGACCTGTTCGTGCTCCATCAGGCCAATCTGAGAATTCTGGAAGCAGTCGCCGCCGCCATAGAGGTGCCGATGGAGAAGTTCTACTGCAACATTCAGAAGTACGGGAATACCACGGCGGCATCCATTCCCATCGCGCTGCACGAAGCACTCCAAGAGGAGCGCATTCGCAAGGGCGATCGTGTTCTCCTGGCCGCGTTTGGCTCGGGCTTCACATGGGCGTCGGCCCTTTTGGTATGGTAGCGTCGCGAGCGGTTCGTTATAATAAGTCAAAGGGTGGAGGGTAACTGATGCAAGACGTTCTGATCACCGGGCCCCGGAAGAAACAGCCAAAGTTGCTGGCTTTTGTTGACAAGGGGAAATGTTTCGGAAGAGGCTGCGAGTTCTGCATCCATGTCTGTCCCGTGAAGGACTGTATCATCCTCGTCCCTGATCCCGAACCGGGTGCGGTCGGAGAGGTCTGCCAGGTCAACACGGAAACGTGCATCGGCTGTCAGCTTTGCGCGAAGTTCTGCCCGCCTGACTACGACGCGGTCCATATGTTTCCCTACGACAAGGGAATGGAGCTGGCTGCGGAAGAGCACCGCAGTTGGGAGTACCGCCAGTACGCCAAGAAGAAAGGCGAAGCCCTTCCCGGTTAGTCCGGGAGCGCTGCTGAATCTAGACTCATGCCACGCTAGGTTGAGTGGCTGCCCCCGAAACGTCCCATCGGGTTCTAAGCATGTCTATCTCCAGAAGTTGACCCCCTGATCCCGCCGTGCTAACTTGCGGGCTTGCCTAGCGACAAAAGCGCACGATCGTCTTCGATGTCGGTGTCCCAGACGGTACCCAAAGCCAGGCCCGGTACTTTCCGCCTCGTCTCGGATTTCGAGCCGAGAGGGGATCAACCTCGGGCCATCGCGGAGCTCTTGGAGGGCTTGAACCGAGGCGATCCGTATCAGGTTCTTCTCGGGGTGACGGGCTCAGGCAAGACCTTCACGATTGCCAAGGTTGTTGAGTCGGTGAACCGACCGGCCCTGGTCATTGCGCACAACAAGACTCTCGCCGCGCAGCTCTACCAGGAGTTCAAGGGCTTCTTTCCCGACAACGCCGTTGAATACTTCGTCAGTTACTACGACTACTACCAGCCCGAGGCCTATGTGCCGACCACGGACACGTATATCGAAAAGGAAGCCACGATCAACGACGAGATCGATCGCATGCGCCTTTCCGCCACGCGCTCACTCTTCGAGCGGCGGGACGTCTTGATTGTCGCGAGTGTCTCCTGCATCTACGGGTTGGGCTCTCCCGAGGCCTACTACGGGATGCTCTTGGTGCTGGAAGAAGGGGAAAGCGTCGATCGCTCGAGCATGCTTCGGAAGCTCGTGGAGATACAGTATCAGCGCAACGACTACGAGCTACAGCGGGGGACCTTCCGTGTCCGGGGCGACGTGGTCGAGATCATCCCCGCCTACGAGGATCTGGGAGTCAGAATCGAGCTCTTCGGCGATCGGGTCGAGTCCATCTCGCAGATCGATCCGCTCACCGGTAAGGTTCTTTGGCCCATGAAGAGGGTCGTGGTCTACCCCAAGACGCACTACGTGACGCCCCGAGAACGTACGCTGCGGGCGATCGAGAGCATCCGCGAGGAACTGGCTTCGCACGTTGCCGCGCTTCGTTCGGAGGGGAAGTTGCTCGAAGCACAGAGAGTCGAGCAGCGCACGCTGTTCGACCTGGAGATGCTTCAGGAAGTCGGCTACTGCCACGGCATCGAGAACTACTCACGCCACTTGACCGGTCGCGAATCAGGCCAACCGCCCCCGACTCTCATGGATTATCTGCCCCGTGACGCTCTCATCATCGTGGATGAAAGCCATCAAACGGTTCCTCAACTGAGAGGCATGTATTTCGGAGATCGCTCCCGCAAAGAAACGCTCGTGGAATACGGCTTCCGCCTGCCCTCGGCCCTGGACAACCGGCCGCTCAATTTCGGCGAGTTCGAGGAACGATTGGGTCCGGTGATTTTCGTCTCCGCGACCCCGGCCCGAGAAGAGTTGGAAAAGGCACAGGGAGTCGTGGTGGAGCAGATTATCCGACCCACCGGTCTGATGGATCCCGAGGTGGAAGTGCGACCGGTGAGCGGTCAGGTGGACGATCTGCTGCACGAGATCCGGGACAGGGAAAAACGCAAAGAGCGTGTCCTGGTTACCACGCTTACCAAGCGGATGGCCGAGGATTTGAGCGAGTATTACACGGAGCTCGGCGTGCGCTGCCGCTACCTGCACTCGGACATCGATACGCTCGAAAGAGTCAGGATCCTCCGCGACCTGCGACTGGGGGCATTCGACGTGCTCATCGGGATCAACCTCCTGCGGGAAGGGTTGGATCTGCCCGAGGTGTCATTGGTCGCTATCCTCGACGCCGACAAGGAAGGCTATCTCCGCTCCGAGGGATCACTGATTCAGACCATGGGCCGGGCAGCCCGGAACGTCCATGGTAAGGCGCTTCTCTACGCCGACAAAACGACGGAGTCGATGCGGCGCGCGCTGTCCGAGACGAAGCGCCGGCGCCAGCTCCAACAGGAGTACAACGAGCAGCATGGAATTACACCCGAGACCATCGTGAAGTCGATCGGTGAGATCTTGGGCAGCGTTTATGAACGGGATTATGCTCCGATTCCAGCGGTTGCCGACGAGGGACCCGATTGGGTCACCGCGAAGGAGTTGGAGCGCGAGCTCAAGAGACTCGAAAAGTCCATGAAGCAGGCGTCCCAGAGGCTCGAATTCGAAAAGGCAGCGGAGATTCGCGACCGAATCAAGGATCTCCGGCAGCTCGAGCTATTCGAGGAATTGACTCCCGAGAAACGATGGAAGCGGTAGTAAACGGTGTCTCCGAACGACTAAAGCGCACGATTCTCAACATACAGGAGTTCACGATGCTCTCCTACCGGGGCTTCGTGAATCTGCTGACGCCGCCGCGCTACTGGCAAGACACGTTCGACATGATGGATGTCATCGGCGTTGGCTCGTTGACCATCGTCTGTCTGACGGGCCTCTTTACGGGCATGGTCCTCACGGTCCAGAGCTCGGCCACGCTGGACGCGTTTGGGGCCCGACCCTACGTGGGCCGGATGGTATCGCTCTCGATGATTCGTGAGCTGGGACCGGTGTTGACTTCGCTCATGGTGGCGGGCCGAGTCGGTTCGGGCATGGCGGCGGAGCTCGGCTCGATGGTCGTCACCCAGCAGATCGACGCGATGCGCGCGCTGGGGACCGACCCGATCCGTAAGTTGGTGACGCCTCGTCTCGTCGCCGGCGTGGTGATGATCCCGATTCTCACTATCTTGTCGGATGCGGTGGGCATGTTGGGCGGGTTCCTGGTCGCCCGCTTCACTCTGCGGTTGGCAACGCAGTTCTATTGGCATTCGGCCATGGACGCCATTCAGATGGAAGACATGATCATGGGCCTCGTCAAGCCGGTGGTCTTCGGTTACCTCGTCGTTGCCGTGGGATGCCACCTGGGACTCTCCACGCGCGGTGGAACACGCGGCGTCGGTGTCTCCACCACCCGCTCGGTGGTCATCGCTTCGGTGCTCATTCTGGCGTCCGACTATTTCCTGAACCTCCTCATCCTTCACTTCGTCTACCCGTGAGCACGCTGCCCCCGGTCATTTCCTTCCGCGATGTCTGCTACGCCTATCCGGAGGCGGAGGACTACGCTTTGGAAGGGATTACGTTCGAGGTCCCCGCCTGCGGTACGGAGATCATTCTTGGCGGCAGCGGCTCGGGCAAATCGACGATCCTGAAGCTCATACTGGGTCTCATCAAGCCGGAGTCGGGCACGGTGGAGGTCGATGGAGCGGACATCGGCAAGATGGGGGAAGACGAGCTGATGACGGTCCGCGCCAAGATGGGAATGGTATTTCAAGAGGGTGCGCTGTTCGATTCCTTGACCGTTGCCGAGAACGTGGGTTTTCGCCTCCGAGACAAGGAACAGGTGTCGGACGAGGAGTTCGCGGAGAGGGTCCGCCCTTTGCTGGGGTTCGTGGAGCTGGACGAGTTCTACGATCGCATGCCTTCGGAGCTCTCGGGAGGGCAGCGGAGGCGTGTTGCCGTGGCGCGGGCAATGGCGCACCGTCCCGAGCTGATTCTATACGATGAGGCGACGACGGGACTGGATCCCATTACCGCGTCGACGATTTGCAATCTCATGGTCAAGCTGAGGGATCTAGAGGGAGTGTCCACGGTGTTGGTAACCCATCAACTTCGAGACGCGTTTCAAATCGCTCAGGAGTTCGTCTTCATGAGGGATGGCCAAATCACCTACAATCGCATCGACGACCTGAATGTTCTCGACGGTGTGGAGTTCATGGTCTTGAACGAGGGG
>Ga0302046_10004668_pt1 | contig 12165 bp, 13 predicted proteins | sample RVTome_11_FD_200261 | JGI IMG/M metagenome (GOLD analysis project Ga0302046, IMG submission 200261) | Soil microbial communities from uranium-contaminated site in the Upper Colorado River Basin, Wyoming, United States - RVT147D111 (version 2) ... | reverse complement strand
TTGCCAAGTCCGTAGCAGCCTGCCGCCATGCCGGCACAGCGCGAAGTGATCCTGGAGTTCCACCAGGTCGGGGCCTACGTCAAGGTCTCGGCGGTTGATCCCGTGACCCTGACCGAGGTCTCGATCGTCGGCGACCCGGCGGCCGGCGAGGCGGCGCTCACGCAGGCGGCGATCCGCAAGCTCGACTACGTGCTCAAGCGCAAGGCGGCGGGTGGCAAGCCGGGCGACTCGAAGTCCGGCGCCGGTCGGACGCGCTAGGTCCACATCTCCTCGCTGTGAAATATCGTTCGTCGGCTTTCCGCTTGCCGCCCTTGGGCGGCTGCGCTAGTCATTCAACGCGACCCGACAACAAGACCGCGTGGCGGCGAGGCCGTCGCTAACGGGGGGTCGGCGTGGCTCTGGGAGACTTTTGGGGGTCCTGCTTTGCAAAGCCCGCGTGGCCTGGCGGTGGCAGCCCACCGGTTTGTTTGGTGCAGTTCCGAAGCCGAGACCCGCGGCAGCCTGGTCTGCGCGCTGCCGCCTGACCGTGCCCGACCACTGGCCCCAACGGGCGCGCGGCGCCGAGCGCAAGGACGGCTATGCAGCACAGCTTCGAATACTTCCTCAGCCAGCTGATCAACGGCGTCACGCTGGGGGCCATCTATGGCCTGATCGCCATCGGCTACACCATGGTCTATGGCATCATCGGCATGATCAACTTCGCGCACGGCGAGATCTTCATGATCGGCGCCTTCGTGTCGCTGATCACCTTCCTGCTGCTCGGCTTCGCCGGCGTCACCTGGATCCCGCTGGCGCTGCTGATCGTGCTGATCATGGCCATGACGCTGACCGCGATCTACGGCTGGAGCCTGGAGCGGGTCGCCTACCGGCCGCTCAGGCGCTCGCCGCGCCTGGCCGCACTGATCACCGCGATCGGCATGTCGATCTTCCTGCAGAACTACGTGCAGCTCCTGCAGAGCGCGCGCAACAAGCCGATGCAGCCGGTCATCAGCGGCGGCGTCGAGCTGATGCGCGAGGGCGAGTTCGCGGTGTCGCTCAGCTACATGCAGATGATGATCATCGTCACCACGCTGGTGCTGATGACCTGCTTTTCGCTGGTCATTGCCCGCACCGCGCTGGGCCGCTCGCAGCGCGCCTGCGAGCAGGACCAGAAGATGGCCGCGCTGCTCGGCATCAACGTCGACCGCACCATATCGCTGACCTTCGTGATGGGCGCGGCGCTGGCCTCGGTGGCCGGCATGATGTTCCTCATGTACTACGGCGTGATCGACTTCTTCATCGGCTTCCTGGCCGGCATCAAGGCCTTCACCGCCGCCGTGCTGGGCGGCATCGGCTCGCTGCCGGGCGCCATGCTGGGCGGTCTCCTGATCGGCCTGATCGAGGCCTTCTGGTCGGGCTACTTCACGGTCGAGTACAAGGACGTGGCGGCCTTCGCGATCCTCGTCCTGGTGCTGATCTTCCGGCCGACCGGCCTGCTCGGCCGGCCGGACATCGAGAAGGTCTGAGGCCGTGGCGGTAACGGCCACGGCGGCGCGCGCCGGCGCCGGCTTCAGCCTCCCGGCGATGGTCAAGGAGGCCGGCCTGACGGCCCTGGTGGTGCTCGGCCTGTCGTTCTATCTGGTCGGCTTCGAGACCCTCGACGTGCCGGGCGGCGTCGATATCCGCACCCGCTTCGGCGACGTGGCGATGGCGGTGGTGATCGCCTTCCTGGGGCGCACGGCGGTCTTCCTGCTGCGCGTCGGCCGGCCGCGCCCGGTGCTGCTGCTGGCCCCGCCGATCGCGCTGCTCATCCTGGTGGCGCTCCTGAGCGAGACCCTGTTCGGGCCGGTGATTGGCGCACGCGTCAAGCTCTTGGTGCCGTTCGACAGCCCGGTGGTCATGTGGGCGGTGCTCGCGGTGACGGTGATCCTTGCGGTTCGCGCGGCCTGGCGCCTGTCGCACGACACCCAGCAGTTGTCCGATGAGCAGCGCGACGCCCGCGCCGGCGCGGTCGCCGCCCAGGTGCAGCGCGCCTTGCGCTACCTCGGGCCGGCCCTGCTGGTCTTCGCGCTCGCCATGCCGTTCATGCCCTTCGCCAATCGCCAGATCGTCGATATCGGGACCCTGGTGATCACCTACATCATGCTCGGCTGGGGCCTCAACATCGTGGTCGGGCTGGCCGGGCTGCTTGATCTCGGCTACGTGGCCTTCTACGCGGTGGGCGCCTATTCCTTCGCGCTGCTGGCCACCTATCTCGATCTCTCGTTCTGGATCTGCCTGCCCTTCGCCGGCCTGATGGCAGCCAGCTTCGGTGTTCTGCTCGGCTTCCCGGTGCTGCGCCTGCGCGGCGACTATCTGGCGATCGTCACGCTCGGCTTCGGCGAAATCATCCGCATCATCCTGCTGAACTGGTACAGCTTCACCAACGGCCCGGACGGCGTCTCCGGTATTCCGCGGCCGAGCTTCTTCGGCTACGATTTCACCCGCAATCCGGCCGAGGGCGAGGCCTCGTTCCACATGCTCTTCGGGCTCGAGTACTCCTCGATGCACCGGATCGTCTTCCTTTACTATCTGATCCTGGCGCTTGCCCTGCTGGTCAACTTCTTCACCCTGCGCATCCGCAAGCTGCCGGTCGGCCGTGCCTGGGAGGCGCTGCGCGAGGACGAGACTGCCTGCCGCTCGCTCGGCATCAATCCGCGCAACACCAAGCTGACCGCTTTCTCCATCGGCGCCATGTTCGGCGGCTTCGCCGGCTCCTTCTTCGCCACGCGGCAGGGCTTCATCAGCCCGGAGAGCTTCACCTTCATCGAATCCGCCGTGATCCTGGCGATCGTCGTGCTCGGCGGCTTCGGCAGCCAGATCGGCGTGGTGGTCGCCGCGGTCATCCTGATCGGCCTGCCGGAGATCTTCCGCGAGCTGCAGGAGTTCCGCATGCTCGCCTTCGGCATGGCCATGGTGCTGATCATGCTGTGGCGGCCGTCCGGCCTGCTGGCGCATCGCGATGCGACCCTGCGGCTCGGGCCGGTTGGCCGCGGCGGCGGGACGGCGCGATGAGCGCCATGCACGAGATTCCCGGCGGCGGCCAGTCGCTGCTCACCGTCGAGCATCTGACAATGCGCTTCGGCGGCCTGATCGCGGTCGACGACGTGTCGTTCCAGGCGGCGGACCGGCGCATCACCGCGATCATCGGGCCGAATGGGGCGGGCAAGACCACGGTCTTCAACTGCCTGACCGGATTCTACGCCCCGACGGTCGGCCGCCTGACGTTGCACGGCCGCGGCGGCGACTTCTACCTGGAGCGGCTCGAGGGATTCCGCACCGCCCAGCAGGCCGGCGTCGCCCGCACCTTCCAGAACATCCGGCTGTTCCCGCGCATGAGCGTGCTGGAGAACCTGATCGTCGCCCAGCACAACAAGCTGATGCGCGCCTCGGGCTACACCGTGCTCGGCCTGCTCGGCTTCACCACTTACCGCATGGCCGAAGCGGATGCGGTCGACAAGGCGCGCTACTGGCTCGATCGCGTCAACCTGACCGACAAGGCGGACTGGGAAGCCGGCAATCTCTCCTACGGCGATCAGCGGCGGCTGGAGATCATCCGCGCCATGTGCATCGACCCGGTGCTGCTCTGCCTGGACGAGCCGGCCGCCGGCCTCAATCCGCGCGAATCGGCCCAGCTCAACCAGCTCATCAAGTTCATCCGCGACGAGCACAAGATCGGCGTGCTGCTGATCGAGCACGACATGAGCGTGGTCATGGGCATCTCCGACCACGTTATCGTGCTCGACTACGGCTGCCTGATCGCCGACGGCACGCCGGAGCAGGTGCGCGGCGACCCGGCCGTGATTCGCGCCTATCTTGGCGAGGACGAGAAGGAGGAGCTGCCGGCCGTGGTGCGCCAGGACCTGGAGCAGATTCAGCAGGCGGCCCCGGAACAGGATGGGGAGGCGCGCTAGCCGCCATGCTGCAGGTCGCCGGCATCCATACCTACTACGGCAACATCCAGGCCCTGCGCGGCATCGACATCGAGGTGCGCCAGGGCGAGATCGTCACCCTGATCGGCGCCAACGGCGCCGGCAAGACGACTCTGCTGATGACGATCTGCGGCAATCCGCAGGCGACGCGTGGCCGGGTCCTGTTCGAGGGCCAGGACATCACGCGCGAGCCGACCCACGCCATTGTCCGCCTCGGCATCGCCCAGTCGCCCGAGGGCCGGCGCGTGTTTCCGCGCATGACGGTGCTGGAGAACCTGCAGATGGGCGCCGCCATTGTCGACCCGAAGTATCTGGGCGAGGACCTGGAGCGGGTCTTCGGCCTGTTCCCGATCCTGCGCCAGCGCCAGAGCCAGCGCGGCGGCACGCTGTCCGGCGGCGAGCAGCAGATGCTGGCGATCGCCCGCGCCCTGATGAGCCGGCCGCGCCTGCTGCTGCTCGACGAGCCGTCGCTCGGCCTGGCGCCCTTGATCGTCAAGCAGATCTTCGAGGTGATCCGCGACATCAAGGAGCGCGAGGGCATGACCGTGCTGCTGGTCGAGCAGAACGCCTATCACGCGCTGCGCCTGGCCAACCGGGGCTACGTGCTGGCCAACGGCCATATCGTGCTGCAGGGCAGCGGCAGCGAGCTGCTGGCCAACGAAGAGGTCCGCAAGGCCTATCTCGAGGGCGGCTGAGACGGGCCGCGAAGGGACGCTGATGGAAACGCTGCTTGGCACCAGCCTGTCGGTCTTCATCGGGGTGACGCTGCTCCTGATGGGCTTTGCTGCCTTCATGACCGGGCAGGCGCTGGCCAGCACCTGGCGGCCGATGCGTCAGGCGCTGCTCTATGCCTTCCTGATGGGCCTGGCCGACCGCTTTCTGACCTGGGGGCTGTTCCAGGGCGAGCTCCTGTCGGTCTCCGGCTACCTGATCGATTCGCTGGTCCTGGCCGCCATCGCCCTGGCGGCATACCGCATGACCCGGGCGCGCCGCATGGCGAGCCAGTATCCCTGGATCTACGAGCGCACCGGGCTGTTCTCTTGGCGCGAGAAAGGAGGCGCCTAGGGCCCAAAGGCCCCTGGCCGCAACCCATGGTTCTTGTTGCCGAGCCGTCGCCGCATGGTAGATTAGCGGCAATCGCGAGCCCGACCATTCCGGTCCGGGCTCGCCGGACGGGCGCAGCCTGCGCCCGACCTTGGATCGATTAGCAGGGAGATGAAAAAGTGCGCAGGATGAAACTCGCGTTGCTCGCGGCGGCGGCCATGACCATGGCAACCGCGGGCGTTGCCAAGGCCGACATCACGATCGCCACGGTCGGACCGCTGACCGGCCAATACGCCTCGTTCGGCGAGCAGATGAAGCGTGGCCTGGACATGGCGGTCGAGGACTTGAATGCCGCCGGCGGTGTGCTGGGCGAGCAGATCGTCGGCATCGCCGAGGACGATGCTTGCGACCCGAAGCAGGCCGTCGCGGCGGCCAACAAGCTGGTGACCGATGGCGTTGCCCTGGTGGCCGGCCACTTCTGCTCCGGTTCTTCGATTCCGGCCTCGGCGGTCTATGCCGAGGAGGGCGTGCTGCAGATCTCGCCGGCCTCGACCAACCCGGCGCTGACCGAGGACGCCGCGGCGAAGGGCTGGACGAACGTGCACCGCGTCTGTGGCCGTGACGATGCCCAGGGCATCGTCGCCGGCAAGTACCTTGCCGAGAAGTTCTCCGGCAAGAAGGTCGCGATCCTGCACGACAAGACCGCCTACGGTAAGGGCCTGGCCGACGAGACCAAGAAGAACATGAACGCCGCCGGTCTCGAGGAAGCCATGTACGAGGCCTACACCGCGGGTGAGAAGGACTATTCGGCGCTGGTCTCCAAGATGAAGGCCGCCGGTATCGACGCCTTCTACGTCGGCGGTTACCACACCGAGGCCGGCCTGATGATCCGCCAGGCGCACGATCAGGGCTACAAGCCGCAGCTCGTCTCGGGCGACGCGCTGGTGACCGACGAGTACTGGAAGATCACCGGCGAGTCCGGTGCGGGCACGCTGATGACCTTCCAGCCCGACCCGCGCGACAAGCCGGAGGCCATGGCGCTGGTCGAGAAGTTCCGGGCCCAGAACTACGAGCCGGAAGGCTACACCCTCTACACCTACGCCGCGGTCCAGGTCTGGGCCGAGGCGGCCAAGCAGGCCAACTCGCTGGAAACGGACGAGATCGCCAAGAAGATCCGCGGCGGTACCTTCAGCACCGTGATCGGTCCGCTGACCTTCGACGACAAGGGTGACGTGCTCAATCCGGAGTACGTCTGGTACGTCTGGCAGGACGGCAAGTACAGCGAGATGTAACCCGACGCAAAGCGGCCCCCAAGGCTAGGGGGCCGGAGATCGACGGCCCGGCGGTCGCTCCGCCGGGCCGTTTTCTTGCAGCCAGGACTATGCCGTGGGCACGCGATACCTTGTGGCAGGTTTTCAAGTCCCTGCGACATATGGTAACGTCCGCGGCTTTCCATCGCTTGACCGTCGAGGCCGCCCGTCGTGACCGCGAAGCCGATCGCCATCGCCTCCGACCATGCCGGATTCCAGCTCAAGGGGGTCCTGGCGGAGACGCTGCGCGGCTGGGGCTACGAGGTGCTCGATCTCGGCGCCAACGGGCCGGAATCGGTCGACTATCCGGACTTCGCCCGGGCCCTGGTGCAGGCCATCACCGAGGGTCGTGCCGAGCGCGGCGTCCTGGTCTGCGGCACCGGCATCGGCATCTCGATCGCCGCCAATCGCGATCGCAGGATCCGCGCCGCGCCGTGCCACGACGACACCTCGGCGCGCCTGGCGCGCCAGCACAACGACGCCAATGTCCTCGCCCTGGGCGCGCGCCTGGTCGGCGAGGAGGTGGCAAAGGATTGCCTTCGAACCTTTCTCGATACAGAGTTCGAAGGGGGGCGCCATGAGCGCCGCGTTGCCAAGCTCGGCTGAGCGCGGCTGAAATCAAGATACGAGCATCGGGGAGACCTCCATGAGCCTCGCGAACCTTGCCCAGAAGGCCTTCGTCGAAGACGACTTCTTCACCGGCCATCTGGCCGAGACCGATCCGGAGCTGGCCGCGGCGATTCGCGACGAGCTGCATCGCCAGCAGGACCAGATCGAGCTGATCGCCTCCGAGAACGTGGTCTCGCTGGCCGTGCTCGAGGCCCAGGGCTCGGTGCTGACCAACAAGTACGCCGAGGGATATCCCGGGCGGCGCTATTACGGCGGCTGCGAGTTCGTCGACGTCGCCGAGCAGCTCGCCATCGACCGCGCCAAGAAGCTGTTCGACTGCGCCTTCGTCAATGTGCAGCCCCATTCCGGCGCCCAGGCCAACCAGACCGTGATGCTGGCGCTGTGCCAGCCGGGCGACACCGTCATGGGCATGTCGCTCGCGGCCGGCGGCCATCTGACCCACGGCGCGCCGCCCAACCTTTCGGGCAAGTGGTTCAATGCCGTGCAGTACGGCGTGCGCAAGGAGGACGGCCGGGTCGACTTCGACCAGGTCGAGAAGCTGGCCAAGGAGCACAAGCCGAAGCTGATCATCGCCGGCGGCTCCGCCTATCCGCGCATCCTCGATTTCGCGCGCTTCCGCAAGATCGCCGATTCGGTCGGCGCCTACTTCATGGTCGACATGGCCCACTTCGCCGGGCTGGTCGCGGCCGGCGTCCATCCGAGCCCGCTGCCGCACGCCCACGTGGTGACCACAACCACGCACAAGACGCTGCGCGGCGGGCGCGGCGGCATGGTGCTGTCGAACGACGAGGATCTCGGCAAGAAGATCAACTCGGCCGCCTTCCCCGGCCTGCAGGGCGGCCCGCTGATGCACGTCATCGCGGCCAAGGCGGCGGCGCTCGGCGAGGCCCTGAAGCCGAGCTTCAAAGTCTACGCCCAGACCGTGGTGGAGAACGCCCGCACGCTCGCGGCCGTTCTGTTGGAGAACGGCTTCGACATCGTCTCGGGCGGCACCGACACCCATCTTATGCTGGTCGACCTCAGGCCCAAGAAACTGACCGGCAACGTGGCCGAGAAGAGCCTCGATCACGCCGGCATCACCTGCAACAAGAACGGCGTGCCGTTCGATCCGGAGAAGCCGACCGTGACCTCGGGCGTCCGGCTCGGCACCCCGGCGGCGACGACGCGCGGCTTCGGCCCGGCGGAGTTCCGTCAGGTCGGCCTCTGGATCACCCGGGTGCTCGACGGCCTGGCCGAGAAGCGCGAGGACAACACGGCCGTGGAGGCCGGGGTGCGGACCGAGGTGCGCGAGCTCTGCCGGCGCTTCCCGATCTACCCGGATCTGTGAGCGGCCGTTTGCCTGCGCACGCCGAGGATTGGTCAGTAACGACACTCGGAGACGAATGATCGGTATGACCCAAACACGCCTCTTGTCATTGCCGGGCTTGACCCGGCAATCCAGGTTTGCAAGCGCCATGCCCTGCAACTCCTGGACCCCCGGATCAAGTCCGGGGGTGACAGCGGAAGGGTGGGACAACTGTCAAGACACTGTTCAAAAGTGCCGGATATTTGGGCAGGCAAGGGGGAACTGAGAAATGCGCTGCCCGTTCTGCGGTAACGAGGACACCCAGGTCAAGGATTCACGGCCGACCGAGGACAACTCGGCGATTCGGCGCCGCCGCCAGTGCCCGAACTGCGGCGCCCGCTTCACCACCTTCGAGCGGGTCCAGCTCCGCGAGCTGACCGTGCTCAAGGGCAACAATCAGCGCGAGCCCTTCGACCGCGACAAGCTGCTGCGCTCCATGACCATCGCGCTGCGCAAGCGGCCGGTCGATCCCGACCGCGTCGAGCGGGTGGTCAATGGCATCGTGCGGCGGCTGGAAAGCTCCGGCGAGAGCGAAATCCCGACCAAGCTGATCGGCGAGCTGGTGATGGACGCCCTGGCCTCGCTCGACCAGGTCGGCTACGTGCGCTTCGCATCGGTCTATCGTAACTTCCGCGAAGCGCGCGACTTCGAGGAGTTCATCGAAAAGATCGGCGTCGAACCCGGCGACTAGTACCCGGAACCATTGAAGAGTGTCGCGACGGCTGCCCCACCCCCAGCTGTCACCCCCGAGCTTGACCCGGGGGTCCAGGGGCGGCTGAGCGCGGTGATTGTGGCCCTGGATTGCCGGGTCAAGCCCGGCAATGACAAGCTGTGCATTTGTGTCCAGCCAGTCACTCTTCTCTGAAACGCGGTACTAGGGGCGTTGTGATGGGGACTGCACCAAAAGAAGCGACGGAAAGCGGGCCGCCCTTCGCGCGTGCGGATCTCGAGCACATGCAGGCGGCGCTCACCCTGGCGCGGCGCGGGCTCGGCCGGGTGGCGCCCAATCCCGCGGTCGGCTGCGTGCTGGTGCGCGACGGGCGCGTGGTCGGGCGCGGCTGGACCCAGCCGGGCGGCCGGCCGCACGCCGAAACCATGGCGCTGGCCGCCGCCGGTGCCGCTGCGCCCGGGGCCATGCGGGGCGCCACGGCTTACGTCACCCTCGAGCCCTGCGCCCATCACGGCCAGACGCCGCCCTGCTGCGATGCCCTGATCGAAGCCGGCATCGCACGCTGCGTGGTGGCGATCGAGGACCCCGATCCGCGCGTTGCCGGCCGCGGCCTGGCCGCCCTGCGCGAGGCGACGGTCGCCGTCACCCTGGGCCCGCTCGCCGAGCAGGCGGCGGTGCTCAACGCCGGCTTCCTCAGGCTGCTGGACGAGGGCCGGCCGCTGGTCACCCTGAAGCTGGCGACCAGCCTGGACGGCCGCATCGCCACGCGCGGCGGCGAGAGCCGCTGGATCACCGGTCCGCTGGCGCGCGCCCGCGGCCACCTGCTGCGCGCCCAGCACGACGCGGTGCTGGTCGGCAGCGGCACGGCGGTCGCCGACAACCCGCGCCTCGACGTGCGGCTGCCCGGCCTGGAAGACCGCGCGCCGTTGCGCGTCGTGCTCGACGGCCACCTGCGCCTGCCGCTGACCCACGACCTGGTGGCCCGGGCGGGCGCGCAGCCGACCTGCCTGATCACGCTGCACGACAACGATCAGACACGCCTGGCCGCCTATCGCGACCTCGGCCTCGAGGTGGTCGAGGTGGCGCCCGACGAGGATGGCCGCCCGGATCTGATCGAAGCCCTGCAGGCGCTTGGCGCGCGCGGCCTGACCCGCGTCCTGGTCGAGGGCGGCGGCCATGTCGCGGCCGGCCTGCTGCGCGCCGGCCTGGTCGACCGCCTGGTCTGGTTCCGCGCGCCCTGCGCTCTCGGCGACGACGGCATCGCCGGCGTCGGCGGGCTCGGCCTGGAGCGCCTGGCCGATGCCCCGGGCTTCCGTCGCCTCTCGGTCATCACCGCCGGCGACGACCTCGTGGAAACCTACCAGCGGCTCGCCTAGGCGCGGCACGGGCCGCGCCGCCGGGTCCGTCACCGGCTGGTCTTCAGGCTTTGTGAAGGCTGTCCCGCTAGGGTTGCGAAACGGGGCCTTTTTTAAGGGCGCGGCGGGATTTGGTGGCACGATGAAGGATGAAGCGATCCTCATCTATGACGGCGAATGTCCCTTCTGCAGTCGCTATGCGCGTTACCTGCGCCTGCAGCAAGCAGTCGGCAGCTTGACCCTGGTCGATGCGCGCCAAGGGGGAAGCGCGGTCGACCGTGCGCTGGCCCGTGGGCTGAACCTGGACCAGGGAATGGTTCTTGAGATCGGCGGCGTACACTACCACGGCGACGCGTGCCTCAACCGCCTGGCGCTCATGAGCTCCCGCTCCGGCCTCTTCAATCGCCTGAACTACATTCTCTTTCGTTCACCGCGCCTGTCCAGGCTCAGCTATCCCCTGCTCCGCTGCGGGCGCAGCCTGGCACTCCGGCTGCTTGGCCGGCAGCCGCTCGGCTACTGAGCGAGCCCTGTCCCTAGATGGCCTTGGACCTCGCTGCGGGAGAGCGAATGGGGCTTGGCGCGCACAGGCGCGCCAGCAGGATGCCCAGGACCGGCAGCTGACGGAGCATCGCGCGCCAATCCAGCGTCGCAGCCGCGAAGGGTGAGAGGACGAACAGCATCGTGTTTATCAGGACGTGCGGCGCGAAGGAGATCGCCATGAACAGAAAGGTGCCGATGTGAAAGGCGATCAGCATGAGTCCCCACAGGCGATGCAGTTCGGGCCTGAGAAAGACGAAAATGGCGACCACCTCGATGAAGTAGACGCCGAGGAAGAGCGGCCAGCCGACCCAGTAGTTCTCGATGATGAAGGGCGCCCATATGGCTGTGCTGTTGGTTTGGATCATGCGGTTGGCCAAGGTGAGAGCCATGGCTTCCGGCGCGAAACCCCCCACCCTCTCCAGCCCCAGGGCTAAGGTCGCGTCCGCGACCTTGGAGAGGCCTGATAGGCTGTAGAACAGCAGTACCAGGCCCTGGGCCATCGAGAAGACCATCAAGAAGCTCATACGGCCTTGGCGCGATTCGCCGATCTCCTCCTTATGCCCCTGAGGCAGGAAGACGAAGCAGAAGCCGAGCCAGAACCATTCATGGTAGCCGTGGTTCATCGCCCCGAACGAGTTGGCGAAAGCGCCGACCAGCAATTGGGCGATGATCACGACGATGCGGACCCAGCGGCGCTGCCAGAAGAGGACGCCCAGCATCCCTGCGGCCAGCGACAGATGAAGTATGAGCAGCGAGGCGGTCTCCGGCCCGGTCCGATCGATCCAGAACACGGGCCAGACTGCATCATGCGCGGCATTGTCCAGTCCCAGGTCGCGCAGCGTCGCGAGCTGGTCATAGACGAAGTACAGGTTGATGACGTAGTAGAACCGTACGATCCAGAAGGCGGCCGCGAACATCTCCCGATGCGCGGAAAAGCGGGGACGGCGCGGCTTCGAGTGCCTTCCCTGCAAGAAGCGTCGGCCGTCTCGGAGCCAGCGGTTGCTCAAGAGCGCGATCCGTCGATCGTGTACTCACCGATGACGATGGTCGAACGGATGGTTCCGCTGCGCCAGCGTTCGATCGGATTGTACAGATTGACCACAAGGCGATAGGTGAGCTCTCCCGCTTCGCTGAGGTACGAGGATTCCAGAAGCCGGCGCAGGCTTTCGAAGCTCTCGAGATCGCCTGACTGATGAGCGGCGATCATGCGGTCGGCGAGCTTTTTCACATTGACGGATTTGCTTCGTGCAGCGCTGAAGTGCCGTGGCAGGTCGTAGAATCGGGTCGGCGCGGCGAGCGCTGTGCCATTGATCGCCAGCAC
>Ga0302046_10004667_pt1 | contig 12165 bp, 10 predicted proteins | sample RVTome_11_FD_200261 | JGI IMG/M metagenome (GOLD analysis project Ga0302046, IMG submission 200261) | Soil microbial communities from uranium-contaminated site in the Upper Colorado River Basin, Wyoming, United States - RVT147D111 (version 2) ... | reverse complement strand
AATTGCAGCGGCTCGGGCGTCGGCCAGTCGTAGGCGTTGCCGGCGACCGGCTCGGTCGGCTCGATGCTGTGTTGTATGCCCCACAGCCCGGAGCCGATCGCCGCCGCCAGCGCGATATAAGGATTGATGTCCGCCGCCGCGATGCGGTACTCGATGCGCTGCGACTTGGCCGAACCCGGAATCACGCGCAGCGCGGTGGTGCGGTTCTCGACGCCCCAGCTGGCCGAGGTCGGCGCCCAGAATCCGGGCACCAGGCGCGTGTAGCTGTTCACGGTGCAGGCGATCATCGACAGCAGCTCGGGCATCAACATTTGCTGGCCGCCGAGGAAGTGGCGCATCGTGACGCTCATATGATGCGGCGCCTTGGGATCGTGAAACGCGCTCTTGCCGTCCTTGTGTTTGAGCGAGACGTGCAGATGGCCGCTCTGGCCCGGCCAGTCGTGCGACCACTTGGCCATGAAGGTGGCCATCCAGCCGCGCCGCTGCGCCAGTGCTTTGGCGAAGGTCTTGAACAGCGCGGCCTTGTCGGCGGCGGCGAGCGCGCTATCGACGCCGATCGCCGCCTCGACCACGCCGGCGCCGGTTTCGGTATGCAGGCTCTCGATTGGAAAATCCATGGCGCGGCAGAAATCCAGCAACTCGTGATAGAACTCGGCGTGCACGCTGTTGCGCAGCACCGAGTAACCGAAGAAGCCGGGCGTGATCGGTTTGAGATTGCGAAAGCCCTTGTCGCGCACTGAGTGCGGTGTTTCCTCGAACAGGAAAAACTCGTACTCGGCGGCGCCGGATACGCCAAACCCCATCGAATCGGCACGCGCCAATACGCGCCGCAACAGGCCGCGCGGGCAGATCGCCTCGGCCGCGCCGTCGAACTCGCCGAGAAACAGCAACGTCTTCGGCTCCCACGGAATCTCGCGACAGCTGTCGGGCAGGATACGCACCGGCGCGTCCGGGTAGGCGGTATGCCAGCCGGTGTAGCGCACGTTGTCGTAGAGTTGATCGCTCGAATCCCAGCCGAGCACCACGTCGCAGAAACCGAAGCCGCCGTCGAGTGCGGAGAGAAACTTGTCCTTCGACATGTACTTGCCGCGCAGGATGCCGTCGATGTCGAACACGCCGACCTTGATGCGATCGAGCTGGCGCTCCTCGATCAGGCGTCGCGCATCGGCCGCGGTTTGCACCTGTCTTGCGTCCATTTATTGTTCTCCTGCGGCGCGCAGTGACGCCGGTTTTATGCCGCTCTATATTAGACTAGTCGATGCGGGCCGTTCGAATTGCCGATTGTATGCGTGCGTTGATTACCGAAAAATTGTCGCGGCTGTCGCTCGCCCCCTCCGCGACGACTGCCGGCGACTTGCGCGAGGCGGCGGTGCTGCTGCCGCTGCTGGAGCGCGCCGCCGGCATGACCTTGTTGCTCACCCTGCGCACCCAGCACCTGCATCATCATCCCGGTCAGGTCGGGCTGCCCGGCGGCATGATCGAGGCGAGCGACGCCGGCCCGGTGGCCGCGGCGCTACGCGAGACGCACGAGGAAATCGGCATTGCGCCGGACCGGGTCGAGGTGATCGGCCAGCTCGAGTCGATCGACACACGCACCGGCTTTCGCATCACGCCGATCGTCGGTTTCGTCGACCCCGGCGCGCGGTTCAAGCTCGACCGCTTCGAGGTCGAGTCGATCTTCGAGGTGCCGCTGGATTTCCTGCTGAACGCCGGCAACTACCAGCGCCAGTCGCGCAACTTCGCCGGCGTGGGCGAAGTTCGGTTCTACCAACTCGTGTATCAGGAGCAGATCGTCTGGGGCGCGACCGCGCAGATCCTGGTCAACTTTGCACGCTGCCTGGGGATCGCCGGCATTCCCGACTAAGACAACCGATGGACAGGATTTACAGGATTGAAAACAGGATTAACAGGATTTGAACTTCTTGGGGAAACCAATCCTGTGAATCCTGAAAAATCCTGTTAATCCTGTCCAGTTTCAATCTCAACACGGCGCGATCGCGACGCGCTGGCGCGGGAATCCGCAATGCTGCAGCTCATCGACGACGAACTTTGCCACATCGGCGAAGGCGATGCGCAGCGAGGCGAGCAGGAACGGATAGTCGGCCTTGACCGCGAAGCGCCCGGTGCCGGCGTGCGTGGACATGAACGGCGGACAGATCATGGTCCAGTCGAGATTGGTGGCGCGCAGGATCTCGAACACGCGCCGGTGCTCGTCGGTCACCGCGCGCATCGCGCTCGGGAACATCGGCAGCTGGTACAGGTACAGCGGGCCGACCTGCAGGATGCCGGCACCGCCGAGATTGATCAGGCGCCTGATCCGGCATTGCTGCATGGCCGCGATGACGTTGCCGATGGCGACGCTGCGCACGTCGCCCTCGCCCCCGACCGCGTTGATCACCGCGTCCTGGCTGGCGACCACGGCGGCGACGTCGGCGGCCGTGCGCACGTCACCGCGCGTGATCGTCAATAACGGATCGCTCAGCTGGAGCTTTTCGGGCGCACGCACCAGCGCGTGGACGCGATGACCGCGCGCCAGCAGCTGCTGCAACAGCAGCTGCCCCAGATTGCCGGTACCCCCGAGGAGTGCGACCTTCACGAGCCGATGATCTCCCGTCGCGTCGATTTCTGTTCGTGCGCGTCTTGCCGGTCACCGGGAAATTTCATTGAGGAACACGAGGACCAGGACAACCGCGAACCGCTCCCCCGTCATCTACACCATCGCGTTCGGCGTGTGCACGCACCGACGACGATTGGGGGACGTGCAGATTTAGCACAGTCCGATCGAGAAGAAAAACACCGATCTTCGTTATGTGCCCCAGGCCACACAACGAGGTTGCGATAATTCGTGGACGCAAATTCCGGGCCTGCCAACGTTCATTCCGGCGCGATCGGAATCTCCGGCCGCCAGGCAAGCCAGTCTTTCTTCGGCTCCTCGTAAAGCCGGAACAGTGCCCCCTCCTTGAGCGGTTTGGGCTTCGCTTCCGGCGGCGTAGCGAAGGCGACACCGCCGACGACAAACGATTTCAGCGACTGCATGCTGAGCTTCAGTCCGCTGAACAAGCCGAACTTCACGTCGCTGCCGCTCACGCTCCAGAACTTCGAGCCGTTGCGCACCAGCGGGGCGTAACGTTGCCGGATCACGGCGCGCACGTGCACCGCCGTCGCCGTGGCATTGAGCTCGATCGCCTGCACCACGCCGACCTCGACGTCGCGATAGAACACCGGCGAACCGGGACGCAGCGAACGGATGCTGTCGGCGCGCAGCACGATGTTCAGTCCATCGGACTCGACCGCGACCGGCGAGCTCTCCTGGCCGACGAATTCGGAGCGACGTGCGCCGTTGCCGGGCAACACCTCGATGTGCGGTCCGGTGATGACCGTGCCGAGGCCGGTGAGATTGTCGAGGCCGCCGCTCAGGCGCACGATCCAGAACACCGAACCTTCGCGCGCCACCGCCGCGGCCGAATGCGCCAGCCGCGCCTGCACCACGACATGCTGAAGATCGTCGCTCAGCTCGACCGACTTGACCTCGCCGATGCGCACGCCGCGGTACTGCACCGGGGTCTGCCCGGGTTTGACGCCGCTGCCATCCTTGAACTTGATTTCGATCGCCGGGCCGAGCTCGCGGATATTGTCGTACACGAGGTAGCCGGCCACTGTCGCCGCCAACAGCGGCACCACCCACACCACCGGCAGGTGGTGGCGCACCTTGTGCACCGTGGCCAGCGGCATCCGGGCGGAACGGCGCGTGCTCTTGTTGTTGTCGTTCATGACGTGCGTCCTGATTGGGTCCAGATGAGTCGGGGATCGAAGCTGAGCGAGGCGAGAATGGTCAGCACCACGACCGCGGTAAACGCGAACAGGCCGGTTCCCGGCAACACCGTGGCGAGCTGGCCGAGCTTGACCAAGCCGACCAGGATCGCCAGCAGGAACACATCGAGCATGGCCCACGGTCCGATGACCTCGATGAAACGGCTGAGCCAGGTGCGTTGCAGCGGCCAGTGCGCCGGGCGGTAGCGCGTGATGGCAACGAGCGAGAACAGGCCGAGCAGTTTGAACAGCGGGATCACGATGCTGGCGCCAAACACGATCAGCGCCACGAGCCACTGGCCGTCCTCGAACAGTTTCACGCAGCCCTGCCAGATGGTGTTTTCCGAATACGCGCCGTAGAACTGCATGCGCAGGATCGGGTAGACGTTGGCCGGCACGTAGAAGATGAGCGCCGCGAGCGCGAAGGCCGCGGTGCGCGCCAGACTGTCGGGCTTGGGCGAGACGACGGTCGCCCCGCAGCGGCTGCACTCGGCCACCGAGTGCGGCGGCAACGGCGCCACACGCTGCACCAGACCGCATACCCTGCACGCAACCAGCGTTTCCATGGGCAGCCCCGAATGGTCCCCGGCAAGGATGCAGCACTCGGCGAAGGACCGGCAGTTCTTGCTAGTTTAGAGCATCAAACGGCTGTCACGTTGCACGGTGCGCGCCTAGCGCGGCGCCTCGTTCAGGCTGCGCAGGATCTGCCATGCCGTCCGCAGATCCGCTTCGGCATCGAAGCTCATCGCCACCTCGATGTGGCCGCTGTCGCCGACGACGACACCATGGAAGGCCGGGACCCGCGCGGGCGCCTCGCGCAGGCGATAGCCGAGGCGCAAGGCGCGCGGATCGTCCGCCGCCTCGATATCGAATGCCGCCGCCGGCAGCGCGTGCCGCCACCGCGTCAGGCGCGCGGCGCGGGTCTCGCTGCGATCGTTGCCCCAGATCCGCAGCGCCACGGTAAAGCCCGGTTGCGCGAAGACGATCCGGTCCTGCTCCAGGCGCCGGTTGAATCGGCCGGGCAGCGTGACCGACCACTCGTTGGTGAGCCGGTAGCGCTCTTCCAGCGCCGGCATCCCCGGATTGAGCGCGCGCTCGGCGACGGCGGGACCGCCGCCGAGCAGCAGTGCGGCAAGCACGATCAGACGTCCGCCATTCGTTGTGCGCATCACGTTCGCTCCGGGCCGGCGTGTCGCGGCGACACGCCGTGACATAATGCACCGCAACCCGGCGACAACCAACCACTGCGCATGCCCCACGACGTGCAATCGGCGATCGGCACCCCGGCCCGGGCCGCCGTCGGCATGCGCCACCCGACCGGCCTGCCGGTGCTGTTTTTTACCGAGATGTGGGAGCGCTTCAGCTACTACGGCATGCGCGCGCTGCTGGTGCTGTATCTGGTCAACGCGGTCGGCACCCCACGCGCGCAGGCGCTCGAGATCTACGCGATCTACACCGGGCTGGTGTACCTGACGCCGATCCTCGGCGGTTATATCGCCGACCGTTACCTCGGCCAGCGCAAGGCGATCCTGATCGGCGGCATCACCATGATGCTCGGTCACTTCGCCATGGCGCTGCCGGCGCTGCTCGAGCTCGCACTCGGATTGCTGATCGTCGGCAACGGCTTCTTCAAGCCGAACATCTCGACGCTGCTCGGCAGTCTCTACGGCACGCACGATCCGCGTCGCGACGGTGGCTTCACGATCTTCTACATGGGTATCAACCTGGGGGCGTTTTTCTCGCCACTGATCGCCGGCACCCTCGGCGAGAAAGTCGGCTGGCACTGGGGCTTCATGTCGGCCGGCGTCGGCATGGCGATCGGCCTCGGCGTGTTCGTGCTCGGGCAGCACACGCTCGGCCGCGCCGGCCTCAGCGCCGGGCGCACGCGCCTCGAAGGCGCCGACTGGTGGCAGATCCTGGCGTTGAGCGCGGCGGCGGTGCCCGCGGTGTGGTTCGCCATTGCGGCCTGGCGCGGGTTCGGCGCATGGTGGACGCCGCTGCCGCTGGCGGCGCGCCTTGCGCTCGGGCTCGGCCTGTGCGCGCTCGCCGCGCTCGCGCCGCGTCTCTTCGGTCGGCGCAACGCCAACAACGCGCCGCTGACGCGTGCCGACTGGCACGCGATGTTCGCGATCGGCGTGATCGCCGTGTTCGTCATCCTGTTCTGGATGGGCGCGGAACAGGCCGGCGGCACCATGAACCTGTTCGCCGACCAGCAGACCGAGCGCGCGATCCTCGGCTGGGAGATGCCGGCCTCGTACTTTCAGGCGGTCAACCCGCTCGGCATCGTCGTGTTCGCGCCGCTCATGGCCGCGCTGTGGACGCGTCTCGACCGCTCGCGCTACGCCCTGTCCGATCCGGCCAAGCAGGGCCTCGGCATGATCGTGCTCGGCCTCGGCTTCATCGTGATGGCCCTTGCCCAGGAACGCGCCGACCTCCTCGGCAAGGTCGGTCCGCTGTGGCTCGGCGGCGCGATCCTGCTGCACACGCTGGGCGAGCTGATGCTCTCGCCGATCGGCCTGTCGATGGTGACCAAGCTCGCCCCGGCGCGGCTCGGCGCCATGATGATGGGATTGTGGTTCGGCTCGAACGCGGTCGCGAACTATCTCGCCGGCGTGCTCGAGGCGCTGCTCGCCGGCACCGACATTGCGCTCTACTGGTTCCTGGTGGCGACCTCGATCGGGGGCGGGGTACTGCTGCTGCTGATCACACCGTGGTTGCGGCGACTGACGTACGGCCGGGAGTAACTGCGCGACGAGTAAGGAGTAAGGAGTGAGTTGTACGCCTCACGCCTCACGCAACCAGCGGCGCTCGCCCCAGGCGACGACGCAACCAGTTGATCGAGCGAAACACTGAGGGGCGGATGACGATCCAGCGCTCGAGTCGTTGCTTGCCCGGAAAGCTCATCAGCATGATGCCGATCAGGATCACCAGCAGCCCCTGCCCCGGCAGCACCAGCATGAGCGCCCCGGCGATCACGAACAGCAGACCAAGTACGTTGCGCCCGAGGATCAGCAACGAGCGCAGCGCGTGCTCGGCATCGAAGCGCAACTCGCTCCGGTGAGTATCGCGGGTGAAATAGTCGGGTGGAATTCGGATCAGGAACCACGGCACCGCAATCAGCGTGATCAGCAGCGTGACGCCGGAGGCAAACACGATCCACCACAGCGCCGCATCGTTGCCTTGTATCCACTGGAGCATTCGCGCCGGTTCCTGGCGGATCGATATAGATCGAGACCGCGGCCGGCCCGATTAATTCCCGCGGCACACCCTCAGGCTATGCCCGCGCCCGAGCGCCGCGCCCGGCGTTGCTCGCGCTCGGCGTCCCGTCGCGGCGGGCAATGCGGCAGCAGCTCCGTCGGTCGTCCCAGATAGGAGCCCTGCACGTAGTCGACGCCGTAGCTCCGCAACAGCTCGATGCACGCCTCGTTCTGCACGAACTCGGCCACGACCTCCTTGCCGAGCGCCTTGGCGATCTCCACGATCGACTTCACCATGACCTGGTCGACCGGTTCGGCCGGCAGGTTCTTGATGAAGCTGCCATCCACCTTGATCAGCGCAACCGGCAGACGCTTCAGGTTGCTGAAGGAGCTGAAGCCGACCCCAAAGTCATCGAGCGCGAACCGGCAGCCGAGCTCGATCAGGCTCTGCGTCAGCTCGCGCGTGCGGTCGAGGAACCGCACCGCGGTCTGCTCGGTGAGCTCGAAGATGACGGCGCTTCCCGGCACGCCGTTCAACGTCAGGCCGTCGCGTATCAACTGCACGACGGCGGCATCCGCCAATGCCTGGCTGGAGAGATTGATCGAGAATACCAGGTCGCGTCCACCGGCCCGCGCCTGCGCCAGCGCCCGCAGCGCGTGCGTGATCACCCAGCGATCGATATCCGGCAGCAGCCCGAAGCGTTCCGCCACCGGCAGGAAGGCGTCGGGCATCAGCGTCTTGCCGTGCTTGTCGGACATGCGCAGCAACACCTCGTAGATTTCCTGGCATCCGGCCCCGAGGCCGACGATCGGCTGATAAAACAGACTGAAGCCCTCGCCCTTGATCGCGTCCTTGATCAGCTGCGACCAGCCGATATCGGTTTCCATCAGCTGCTTCTGCTGCGCATCCGGCTCGTACAGGAAATACTGGTTGCGTCCGGCCGATTTGGCCTCGTAACAGGCCGCGTCGGCCTGCGACATCAGTTCCTCGGCGTCGCGCGATTCGGCCGTCATCATGGCGATGCCGATGGTGCAGGAGATGGTGAAGGTCTGCTCCTGCTCGACGAAGCGGTAGTCGAGCAGGATATCGAGGATGCCTTGGGCGATACGCCGGGCGTCGTCGCGCGAGACCTCGTGCGCCACCACGGTGAACTCATCGCCACCGAACCGCGAGACGATATCGTGCGCGCGCATGCGCGCCTTGATCAGCTCGGCGACCTCAACCAGCAGCCGATCGCCGGCGCCGTGGCCGAGCGTGTCGTTCACGTACTTGAACCGGTCCAGATCGATGAACAGCAGCGCGCTCGCCATTTTGCCGCGCTTGACCCATGCCAGCTCGGTATCGAGCACGCGCGCGAAGTAGTTGCGGTTGAACAGTCCGGTCAGCGAGTCGTGCTCGGCCAGCCGGTGCAGGGCTTCGTTGCGCTGCTTGAGCGCGCCGATGGTGACGTTCAGCGCGTCGGCGATGCTGGCGATCTCGCTGTCGCCGCCGGTCGCAACGCTGACGTCGATCTCGCCGCGTGCCAGCCGCGCCAGCGGGGTTTGCAGCTCCGTCAGCGGGCGCAGCGCCCGGCGGATGAACGTGCGACCGATCACGATCGCGATCAACAGCACGACCGCGGTCAACGCACTGCCGATGCCGACGCTGCGATGCAACTGCGCGCGATACGAGCTCGGATCGATGGCAACGTCGACGTAGCCGATGATCTTTACGTTCTCGGCGCTGTCGGCGAGATCGAAGTTGAACATCCCGTCGGAACGAATCGAGCGCACGCGCACCGACGAGACGATATGCACCAGCTCGTTGGCGGTGCCCGGGCTGTCGAGCAAATACGGCATGTCGGTGCGCGCGAGGCGAGAAAGTCGTTCGATCTCGGCCGCGGTCAGCAGACGCGCCGCGGCGCCCTGGTCGCCGCCGAATTGGCCGAGGATGCGCTGGCCGGTATTGTCGTAGTAGCGGACGTAGCTGATCTCAGCCACGCTGCTAACGCGTTTTTCAATCGGCGCCACGTCGGGCTTGCGCGAGAAGTACAGCGACGTGCCGAGCTGCTCCATCTCGGTGATCCACTGCACCGCCTGTTTGCGCAGGCTCTCGTTGATCAGGTCGCTGGTGCTGATATAGAGACCGGCAATACCGATCAGATAGATGACGATGGTGCCCGTCAGCAGGAATGCCGACAGGCGATTGACCAGGCTCGGTTTACTCCGCGCCACGCGCGCCCGGAGTTTTCCCGCGCCCGCCTCGACCCAGTTTCGAATCCGGCCCAGGCCCGTGGACGTGTGGAGCCACGCGCCGCCGTCGGCGAATTTAGCGAGCATAGATTTTCCCCCTCAGCTCCGGCGGAATGCTCAGGCCGAGCTGCTTGACAGCCATCGGATTGATCTTGATATCGAACCGGGTCAGCGGAACGATCGGCGGTCCCGGCAACTGCGTGGAATCCGAAGCGAACGCCTCGGCGCTGCGCGCGATCACCTGGTCGGCGATGTCGCTCGCGACGCTGTCGAAGTTCATCAGCCCGCCGAGCGGCAGCAGCTGCTCGCTGAACACCACGACCTGCTTGCCGAGTTTGCGGCTGTTCGACAGCAGCTCGCGGATGGCCTTGCCGCTCAACACGCGGTTGTCCGGCACCAGCCACAAGGCCTGGATGGTCGGACTCAGTTTCTTGAACGCGTACATCGCCTCGAGGTCGGAGCCGACCTCAGCGTGGTGCAGCTCGATGTCGCTCGCCGCGGCCGCCTGGCGCGCCTCGGCGATCACGTGCTCCAGCCGCGGTCCGGTGATGACACCGACGCGTTGCAGTTGTGGATCGAACTTCTTCCAGACGCTGAACTGCTGCGCGATCGGCGGCATGGCGCTGACGCCCTTCATCCACGGCGTCAGCAGGTCGTGATCCTCGTAGTTGAAGACCTGACAGAAGATCGCCCGGGTGTTGCGCAGCTTGCGCACCGCCAGCGCCGCGCTCAGGCCGACCGCGACGACCACACCGCCTTCATGCTGTTGCAGCTTGCGCGCGAGGTCGGCATCGGCATGGCCGCTCAGGTCGTAGACGGTGGTGCCGCCATCTTTCCATTTGTGCGCGATGGCACGCGTAACGCTGGAAAACGCCGGCGAGGCATCGCTCTGCACGATGACCAGGTTCCGCGGCGGGGGCGGGACAGGAACTTGCTGGGGTTCCACAGCGGCGTCGGTCGTCGGCGCGCGCCCGGCGGCGCAGCCGGCCACGGCGAGGACGATCAAGAACGCAACAACGGCACGCAGGCGTCGGCGCAAAACCAGCTGCGACACCTCAAACCACTTCCGGGTGCGGCGACACCACGACAACGTCCGTTCTCTCCAGCGTTACGGCTTGCGGTTTTCCCTATTGTTACAAGCAATAGAGCATCATCCATGCCATCACAGAATTCGCTTGGAGATTCGGCCGTTTGACCGGAGCGTGTTGCGTTCAGCGGAACGCGCGGCACCGGTGCTGACACCGGTGCCGCGTGCGCGTCATCCGACGCGATTGGTCGGGCGGTAGGGTGTGGGGGCTTCGCCTGGCTCGGCGATTACCCGCTCGGCGGCCACGCGCGCCGCGATCGAGGCGTGCTCCGCGATACCGTCGGCAAAGCGGCGGCTACCGACCGGAAACTCCGGCCACGGCTTGTGGATCCAGGGTTTGTGCGCCGTGCCGGCCGCATCGGGATCGAGACCGTCGGCGTGGCGCTCGGCGAAGCGCGCACCGACTCCCTGCATCTGTTGCATCATCCACTGCAACGCCTGGTCCGAGAGCCCGCTCTGCTTGTCGAGCGTCGGATACCCGCCGCCGACGTCGGCGTGCGCGCCGGGAAACAGCAGCTGCGCGACGTTCGGCGTTGCATCCCACAGCGTCGGCGTGAAATCCACGCGCTGTTCGTCGAGCGCCACCGCATGGAAGCCGTGCTGCACCTTGGCGCTCAGCCGGGTGTCGGCGAACTTGAACGCATCGACGCGCGCGTCCTGACGATAGTTCGGTATTCCCATCGATCCCACCGTATCCCATACCGCCACGCACTGAATGCGCTCGACCGCGATGAATTCATCGGGCTTGAGCGTGCCGCGCGAGAGAAACGCCGGCAGGTCGGCGGCAAGCTCCAGCAGCCGGTCGAACGTGGTCTTGCTCCTGGCTTTCGCCGCTTCGCGATAGCGATACCATGCCTGCGCGCCGCAGCGATAGGCGAGCTCCTTGTCGTGGGTGAGATGCGGGCCGAGCAGACCTTGCGACGCAATCAGTCCGCCGAGGGCGCGCGCGGTATAGGCGCCGCGGCTGAAGCCGACGATGTAGATGTCGGCACCGGGTTCGTAGTTGCGCGATATGAACGTATAGCCGCGCACGATGCGCGAGATCACACCCGAGCCGAACGCCCCGCCCATCAACTTGACGATCGGGTTGCGCGAATCGCCGACACCGTGGATGTACTTGGCGATCTGGTGTGCCGCGCCGTTGCCGCGGCTTTCCTTTTCCTGCTCATCGGCACAACGGATGGTGCCGGGCAGGTCGGCGCCCTCGAGCGCCAGGAACAACTTGTAGACGTTGGTGAAGTCGGGACAGCCGTCGCTGTTCTCATCCTGGTCGGGACTGTTCCAGGTGCCGTCAGCGCAAAAGATGATGTTCTTGGCCATGACCTGTTCCTCTCCTTGGTGGGTACGGCGAGTTGGGAACGTACCTTATGTTGGCGACAGGTACGCGGGTGCGACATCGTGAACAGACGGCGCCGGCGCGAACACCGGTGAACGGGCGGAACAAACGGGGGTGACACGAGCCATCGATGCAATCTCCCTTGCCGTCATGGTTCGAAGCCGCTCGTACTATAGGGCATCGCCAGCGATCAATCGAGCCTGCTGCGCCGCGGTTGCGGCGCGGCGGCCGGCACCGGTTCGCCCGGCTTGCGCCGGCGCGGTTTGGCGGTGGATTTGCGCGCAGCTTGCTGCGGCAGCGGCTTCACACGCAGGATCCGATACAACCACCACAGCAGCGGCAGGCTCAGCGCGAGCGACAACAGGATCATCTGCACCACCGCGACGAACACGACATCGAGCATCTGCTCGAACACGAAGACGTCCTCATCCGACGTCGGCGGCCACAACAGGGCCACCTGTGCCACCAGCCACTGCACTCCCAGGCAGATGAGCGACCCGAAC
>Ga0302046_10004666_pt1 | contig 12165 bp, 12 predicted proteins | sample RVTome_11_FD_200261 | JGI IMG/M metagenome (GOLD analysis project Ga0302046, IMG submission 200261) | Soil microbial communities from uranium-contaminated site in the Upper Colorado River Basin, Wyoming, United States - RVT147D111 (version 2) ... | reverse complement strand
GCCGGCGATCGTCAGCGCGCGCGCGTGGGGCGCGAGGGCGCTGATCGAGGCGATCCCGAGCCGGCGGGCGTCCGCGCCGCGCATCGCCAGGGCGTACGCGTTCTCGAAGCCGAGGGCGCCGACCATGGTGACGCCGTGCGTGCGGTCGAGGTAGCGCGCGACCTCGGCCAGCACCTCCTCCCGGTCCGCGGGGACGTGGTCGCGCCGCATGATCGTCGCCCAGATCGTGCCCGAGTAGTCGACGTAGACGTCGAGCGCGTCGCTGCGGAGGGCGTCGAAGGCGACCGTCGAGCCGAGGGAGGGCACCGCGGTGGTCGGCGTGCCGGTGACGCGCTCGATCTGCAGCCGCAGCAGCTCGCTCAGGATGTACTGCTCGGTGAACGTCTTCGCCCCGACGGTGACGACCGGCGGGCGCGCGCCGAGCGCCGCGCCGGCGAGGGTGGCGCCGGTGTACGCGTAGAGCGCCAGCAGGACGCCGAGCGCCCCGGCGACGAGCCCGCGCCGGCGGTCGCGGGCGCCGATCTCGAGGGCGTGGATCAGGGCGTCGAGCACCAGCGCCAGCGCCGCGGCCGCTACGCACCCCACCAGGACCGCCGCCAGGTTGCGCGTCTGCAGGCCGCTGAAGATGTAGTTGCCGAGGCTCGGGGCCCCGACGGGTGTCGAGAGCGTCGCGATGCCCACCACCCACACGGTCGCGGTGCGGATGCCGGCGACGATCACCGGCAGCGCGAGCGGCAGCTCGACCAGGCGCAGGCGCTCGCCGGGGGTCATGCCGACGCCGCGCGCGGCTTCGACGAGCGCGGCGTCGACGCCCGCGATTCCGGCGACGGTGTTCCGCAGCATCGGCAGGACGCTGTAGAGGGTGAGCCCGATGATCGCGGGGAGATAGCCGATGCTGCGGATCTCGACGCCGAGCAGCGGGGCGGTGACGGCGCCGAGCGCCGCGAGCGCGGGCACCATCACCGCCAGGAGCGCCAGGCTCGGGATCGTTTGCACCACGCTCGCCGCACCGAGGACGGCGCGTCCGGCGCGCGGGTGGCGCGTCACCCAGATGCCGAGCGGGATGCTGCACGCCGCCCCCGCGAGGAGCGCCACCAGCGCGAGCTGGAGGTGGGCCGTGAGATAGCCCGGCAGGAGCGCGAGCTGCCCGCTCACGAGGTGCCGGGCTCGGGCGCGTCCGCGAGCGCGTCGACGGCGCGGGCTTGCCGGAGCGGGGTCGCCATGAGGGCGCGAACGTAGGCGCTCGCCGGACGGCGCAGCAGCTCGGCGGGCGTACCGACCTGGACGAGCCGTCCGCCCTCCATCACCGCGACGCGGTCGGCGAGCAGCAGCGCCTCGACCATGTCGTGGGTGACGAAGACGGCGGTCAGGCCGAGACGGCGGCGGATGGCGCGAAACGACTCCTGCAGGCGGTCGCGCGTCAGCGGGTCGAGCGCGCCGAAGGGCTCGTCGAGCAGGAGGAGGTCGGGCGCGGCGGCGAGCGCGCGCGCGACCCCGACCCGTTGCCGCTCGCCGCCGGAGAGCTCGTGCGGCCGGCGCCCCGCGAACGCCGCCGGCGGGAGCTCGACGAGCTCGAGTAGCTCGTCCACCCGGCGCGCGATCCGCGCCCGCGGCCAGCCGAGCAGCCGGGGCGTGATGGCGACGTTGCCGGCGACCGTCATGTGGGGAAAGAGGCCGACCTGCTGGAAGCAGTAGCCGATGCGGCGGCGGAGCGCGTGCGGCTCGACGTCGCGCACCGAGCGCCCGTCGACCAACACGTCGCCGGCCGACGGCTCGATCAGGCGGTTGATCATCTTGAGCGTCGTCGTCTTGCCCGAGCCCGAGCCGCCGAGCAGCACGAGCAGCTCGCCCGACGCGATGGTCAACGACAGGCGGTCGACGGCGACGGCGTCTCCGAAGCGCCGGCTGACCTCGCGGAGCTCGATCATGCGCGACCGGGCGGCTACGCGCCGGCGCGGCGCCTCCAGGCGGCGAGCACGTCGGCGAAGCTCCGCCGCAGGCTCTCGGGCAGGGCGGGAAGCTCGACGGCGGCGGGCGGCGGCGCGACCGTCCGCGCCCGGCGGGCGCGGACGCGCGTCTCGCCGGCGGGGCCGTGCTCGGTGAGGACGAAGTACAGGTCGTCGACGAGCGCGCGCGGCAGGCTCTCGGCGAGCGCGGCCACGATCGAGCGCTTGAGCATCTGCAGCTCCTGCATCCACGGCGCGCTCGAGACCGCCACGACCAGCGTCCGGCCGCGGAGCCTCACCGGCTGCGCCCGCCGCGCGATCTGGGCCCCGACGGCGGCGTCCCAGACGCGCCAGATGGCGCTCGCGCCGGGCTCGCCGGCGGCGCGGTCCAGGCAGTCGTCCAGTACCGGGCCGATCGGGGACGGATCGTGGCGCTTGCGCACCCGGGGTGCTTAGCACAGCCCATGGCAGACCTCATTTTTTTCTTGACAGACATCAATTGCTTGTGTAGCAGGACCATCAAACCTACAATATCTTGATGATCGGGAGTCAAGGCGGATCTTCCAACCGTGGGCGTTCCAAGGGTTGGGGCGCGCGAAGAAAAGGCGAGGAGGGAGTGGTGGCGGACACGATGCGGGCAGAGGCGGCGGGGGGGGTGGTCACGGGAATGGGGAGCACGCGCGAGAGCGCGCCGGCGGCGCCGCCGCGGGCGGGACGCGGCCTCACGGTCGAGCGGCACTTCACGGAGGCCGGGGTCGACCCGTTCGCGACTGTCGAATGGGAGCGGCGGAGCGCCGTCATCTACGGCGAGAAGGGCGAGGTCGTGTTCGAGCAGCACGACGTCGAGACCCCGAAGGCGTGGACGCAGCTCGCTACCAACGTCGTCGTGTCTAAGTACTTCCGCGGCCCGCTCGGGACGCCGCAGCGCGAGACCGGCGTCCGCCAGCTCATCGGCCGCGTCGTCGGCACGATCCGCTCGTGGGGCGTCGCGCAAGGCTACTTCGCCACCGCCGACGACGCGGCGGCCTTCGCCGACGAGCTCACCCACCTCCTGCTGCACCAGAAGGCCTGCTTCAACAGCCCGGTGTGGTTCAACGTCGGGGTCGAGCCCAAGCCGCAGTGCAGCGCCTGCTTCATCCTCTCGGTGCAGGACCAGATGGACTCGATCCTCGACTGGTATCGCCGCGAGGGCGTCATCTTCAAGGGCGGCTCGGGCTCGGGCGTGAACCTCTCGCGCATCCGGTCCTCGCGCGAGCGCCTCGCCGGCGGCGGCACGGCCTCGGGCCCGGTCTCCTTCATGAAGGCCGCGGACGCCTCGGCCGGCGTCATCAAGTCGGGCGGCAAGACGCGGCGCGCCGCCAAGATGGTCGTCCTGAACGTCGACCATCCCGACATCCTCGAGTTCATCCGCTGCAAGGCGGAGGAGGAGCGCAAGGCGCGCGCGCTCATCGCGGCCGGCTTCGACGGCTCGCTCGACGGCGCCGCCTACGGCTCGGTGGCGTTTCAGAACGCCAACAACTCCGTGCGGGTGACCGACGACTTCATGCGCGCCGTGGTCGGCGACGGCGACTGGCAGACGCGCTTCGTCACCACCGGCGAGGTCGCCGACACCTTCCGCGCGCGCGACGTCATGCACGCGATCTCCGAGGCGGCGCACGCCAGCGGCGACCCGGGCATGCAGTTCGACACCACGATCAACGCCTGGCACACGTGCCCGGCGAGCGGTCGGATCAACGCCTCGAACCCGTGCAGCGAGTACATGCACCTCGACGACTCGGCCTGCAACCTTTCCTCGCTGAACCTGATGACGTTCGCCGACGCGGGCGGCGACTTCGACGTCGAGTCGTTCCGCCGGGCGGTCGACGTCATGATCACGGCCCAGGACATCATCGTCGACAACTCGAGCTACCCGACCCCGGAGATCGAGCGCACCGCGCGCGCCTTCCGCGAGCTCGGCCTCGGCTACGCGAACCTCGGCGCCCTCCTGATGTCGCTCGGCCTGCCGTACGACTCCGACGCCGGGCGCCAGTACGCCGCCGCGGTGACCGCCCTGATGTGCGGCGAGGCGTACCTGCAGTCGGCGCGCGTCGCCACCAAGATGGGACCCTTCAGCGGCTACGCGCCGAACGCGGACGCCATGCTCGGCGTCATCCGCAAGCACGCGGCGGCCGCGCACGCGCTCGATCCGTCGCTGGTGCCGCTCGATCTCCTGAGCGCGGCGCGGCGAAGCTGGGACGACGCGGTCGCGCTCGGCGCCACGACCGGCTTCCGCAACTCGCAGGCGACGGTGCTGGCGCCGACCGGCACGATCGCGTTCATGATGGACTGCGACACCACCGGCATCGAGCCCGACATCGCGCTCGTCAAGTACAAGAAGCTGGTCGGCGGCGGCCTGCTCAAGATCGTGAACGGCACCGTGCCGCGCGCGCTCGCCCGCCTCGGGTACGAGAGCCGGCAGGTGCAGGACATCGTCGAGTACATCGACGAGCAGGAGACGATCGAGGGCGCGCCGCACCTGAAGGACGAGGACCTGGCGGTCTTCGACTGCGCCTTCAAGCCGGCGCGCGGCACGCGCTCGATCCACTACCTCGGGCACATCCGCATGATGGGCGCCACGCAGCCCTTCATCTCCGGGGCGATCTCCAAGACCGTCAACCTCCCGTCGGACGCGGGCATCGCCGACATCAGCGACGCCTACCTCGAGGCCTGGCGGCAGGGGCTGAAGGCGATCGCGATCTATCGCGACGGCTGCAAGCAGATCCAGCCGCTCAACACCGGCAAGGTCGCCGAGGCGGCCGTCGAGGCGCGGCCGATCCGGCGGCGGCTGCCAAACGACTGCAAGTCCGAGCGCCACAAGTTCGAGATCGCGAGCCACGAGGGCTACATCCACGTCGGGTTCTACGAGGACGGCACCCCCGGCGAGATCTTCATCAAGATGGCCAAGGAGGGGAGCACGATCTCGGGCCTCATGGACACGATCGCCACGCTCACGTCGATGGCGCTGCAGTACGGTGTCCCCCTCGAGGTGCTGGTTCACAAGTTCGCGCACGTGCGCTTCGAGCCCTCCGGGTTCACCAAGAACCCGGAGATCCCGATGGCCAAGTCGCTGACCGACTACATCTTCCGCTTCCTCGGGGCACGGTTCCTCTCGCCGGAGCTGCGCCGCGAGGTCGGCCTCGGCGGGGACGTGGAGGCGGCCGCGGCGGGGTCGCGCGGCGCGGTCGAGGCTCCGGGCGGGACGGTCGTCGGGTTCATGCCGCAGGCGGACGCGCCGAGCTGCTCCGACTGCGGGGCGCTCATGGTCCGCAACGGGAGCTGCTACAAGTGCCTCAATTGCGGCTCGACGAGCGGCTGTTCGTGAAAGCGCGCCGCCGCGCGGTCGGCGGCGGGCGCAGAGTCAGGGTCCAACGTCCCGGGGCATCCGACCGGGCGTGGAGGGGTGACGCGACGCGGAAGGTGGTTGGGGCGGGTTAGTCGGGCGGAGTCGTTCCGTCGCCTCGCGGGGTAGTGGGGTCGCGGAGGGGAGTGCGAGAGCCGGCGTGCCGAGGTGGCACGCCGGCTCTCGTCGTTTGCGCTTGCCGTGCAGGACACCGCCTTGACACTGAAACGAACGACCCTATAAGGCGACTGGCAAGCAAGACGAGGTGCCGTACATGGCGGATACCCTGAAGTTCACGCCCGACCATCTGTGGCTGCGCATCGAGGGCTCGCATGCGCACGTCGGGATCTCCGAGCACGCGCAGGCCGAGCTCGGCGAGATCATCGCCGCCGAGCTGCCCGACGTCGGTGACGAGGTCGAGAAGGGCCAGTCCTTCGGCGAGCTCGAGTCGGTGAAGACCGTGAACGAGCTCATCGCTCCCGTAACGGGACAGGTCGTGGCCATCAACACCGACCTCGACGACCATCCGAACATCGTGAACGAGGATCCGTACCACGAGGGCTGGCTGATCGAGGTCGAGCTCAGCGACGACTCCGAACTCGACACTCTCCTCGACGCCGACGAGTACGACTCGTTGATCTCCGGCGAGGAGGATGCGTGAGCTACGGGCGGGCGCCCGTCTTCTCCGCCGTCGCCCTCCTGCTTCTCCTCGCCGCGCCGCCGAGCGCCGCCTCGGTCGAGGAGCGCATGGTCGCCGAGCAGATCGAGGCGCGCGGCGTCGACGATCCGCGCGTGCTCGACGCGATGCGCCGGGTTCCCCGCGCGGCGTTCGTGCCCGAGGCCGAGCGGGCGCGTGCCCACGCCGATCGCCCGCTGCCGATCGGGCACGAGCAGACCATCTCCCAGCCGTACATGGTCGCCTTGATGACCCAGCTCCTCGGCGTGCAGCCCGGCCACCGGGTGCTCGAGATCGGGACCGGCTCGGGCTATCAGGCGGCCGTGCTCGGCCTGCTCGTGCGTGAGGTCTACTCCGTCGAGATCGTGCCCGAGCTCGCCGCCCGGGCCCGCCTCGCGCTGACGCGGCAGGGCTATCGCAACGTCCACGTGAAGCAGGGCGACGGCCGGCGCGGGTGGCGCGAGTACGCGCCCTTCGACCGCATCATCGTCACCGCCGCGGGGACGGCGGTGCCGACGGCGCTGGTCGAGCAGCTCGTGGAAGGCGGGGTGCTGATCATGCCCGTCGGCGAGCGCGACGAGGCCCAGACGCTCGTCCGGGGCGTGAAGCGCGACGGCAAGCTGCGCGCGCGGCCGGTGACGGAGGTCCGCTTCGTGCCGCTCACGGGCGGCGCCGCGCAGCCCGCGGAGCGCGCGCCCGGCGCGGCGCCCGTGCGCCCCGTCCCGCCGCCGCACGACGCGCCGCCGCCCGCGGGAGACGTCAGCGAGGAGGATCTGTCGTCCGCGCCGGCACCCGGTAGATCACCTCGCCGGGTCGCACGAGGCCGAGATCCTCGCGCGCGAGACGCTCGAGCGTGGGATCGTCCCGGCGAATCGCGCCCAGGCGCGTCCGCAGCCGGTCGTTCTCCTCGAGGAGGCGTGTGATCCGCTCGACGACCCGGTGCTCCTCGCCCCGGAGCGCGACCAGGTGAAGGAGACCGCGGCTGCCGAACACCAGCGCGCCGAGCAGCGTGCCGACGATCGCGACCGCCATCAGCGTCCCCCCGTGGCGTGCGAGTAGTCCGGGCGGCGTGCGGCGCGCGACCATGCGGGCAAATCGTATACGACCCGTGCCCGCGCCCACAAGAAGATCCGAAGGAGCCGGCCGATGAAGATCGCCAAGGTCCACGCGCGTGAGATCCTCGATTCCCGCGGCAACCCGACCGTCGAGGTGGACGTCCGCCTGCGCGACGGCTCGCTCGGCCGCGCCGCCGTGCCGTCGGGGGCGTCGACCGGCGAGCACGAGGCCGTGGAGCTGCGCGACGGCACGGCCAAGCGCTACGGCGGCAAGGGCGTGCGGAAGGCCGTGGAGCACGTCAACCGCACGATCGCGCGCCGCCTGGTCGGACGCGACGCGCGCCGGCAGGCCGAGATCGACGGCCTGATGATCGAGCTCGACGGCACCCCGACCAAGCGGCGTCTCGGCGCGAACGCGATCCTCGGCGTCTCGCTCGCGGTCGCGCGGGCGGCCGCCGCCTGCGCCGGCCAGCCGCTGTACCGCTACCTGGGCGGCACCAAGGCGCGGGTCCTGCCGGTGCCGATGTTCAACATCCTGAACGGCGGCGTGCACGCCGACAACACCGTCGACATGCAGGAGTTCATGGTGATGCCGGTGGGCGCGCGGCGCTATGCCGACGCGCTCCGCATGGGGGCCGAGATCTTCCACGCGCTGCGCGCGGTGCTGCGCGGCCGGCGGCTCTCGACGAGCGTCGGCGACGAGGGCGGCTTCGCGCCCAACCTCGCGACCGACGAGGAGGCGCTCGACGCGATCATGGAGGCCATCGCCGCGGCCGGCTACAAGCCGGGCTCGCAGGTCCGGATCGCGATCGACGCGGCGGCGAGCGAGCTCTGGGAGGACGGCCGGTACGTGTTTCGCAAGTCGGGCGCGGCGGCGCGATCGAGCGCGGAGATGGCCGACCTCTACGCGCGCTGGCTCGAGCGCTACCCGATCGTCTCGATCGAGGACGGCCTTGCCGAGAACGACTGGGAGGGCTGGCGGCTCCTCACCGAGCAGCTCGGCCGCCGGGTGCAGCTCGTCGGCGACGACATCTTCGTCACCAACCCGGTGCGCCTCCGCCGCGGCATCGAGACCGGCGCCGGCAACTCCATCCTCGTCAAGGTCAACCAGATCGGCACGCTCACCGAGACGCTCGAGACCATCGAGGTCGCGCGCGCCGCCGGCTTCACCGCCGTGATCTCGCACCGCTCGGGCGAGACCGAGGACGCGACGATCGCCGACCTCGCGGTGGCGGTGAACGCGGGCCAGATCAAGACCGGCAGCCCGTGTCGCGGCGAGCGCACGGCGAAGTACAACCAGCTCCTCCGCATCGAGGAGGAGCTCGGCCGGCGGGCGCAATATCCGGGCGCCCGCGCCTTCACCTTTACCCAGCGCCGCCCGCCGCGCGCCTAGCCCCGGCCTATTCCTTCGGCTTCGGCTGGGTCGCGATCGCGAGGCGGCCGAGCCCGATCGAGCGCGCCAGGTCCATCACCTGGACGACGGTCCCGTGCCGGGCGTCGGTGTCGGCGTTGATCACCACCAGGGTCTCGGGTGCCTCGTCCTGCTGGCGCTCGAGCGCCGCCCGCAGCTCGTCGAGGGTGACGCGGCGGCCGTCCACCGCGAGCGCGCCGTCCTCGGTGACCGAGACCGAGATCTCCTTCTTCTGCTCCGCCTGCGCGTAGGAGCTCGCGCGCGGCAGGTTCACGGGGATCCCGGGGATGGTGATGAAGTTCAGCGACAGGGCGAAGAAGATCATCAGGTTGAAGACCGTGTCGACGATCGGGGTGATGTCGAGCTGGGGCGCGCCGCGCCGGGCCCTACGAAACCGCATGCAGGTCGCGCGCCTCGGGCGGGCCCTCCACCAGGGCCACCAGCCGTACCGCCATGTGCTCGAGCTCCCGCAGGTCGCCGTCGACGCGCGCCTGCAGGAACTTGTAGGCGACGAGCGCCGGGATCGCGACCGTGAGCCCCGCGAAGGTCGTGATCAGCGCCTCGGAGATGCCGGAGGCGAGCGCCGGAGGATTGACGGTCTGATCGGTCGAGATCACCGAGAAGATCTCGATCATGCCCGAGATGGTGCCGAGCAGGCCGAGCAGCGTGCTGACGCTGGCGATCGTGCCGAGCGCCTCGATGAAGCGCTCGAGCTGTCCGGACTCGCGATCGGCCGCGTCGCGCATGCCCTCGCGCATGCGCTCGCGTCCGTGCGGCAGGTCGAAGAGCCCGGCGAGCATGATGCGCGCGAGCGCCGAGTCGCTGGCGCGGCAGAGGCCGATCGCCTCGTCACGCCGCCGGTCGAGGACCAGGCGCTCGACCTGGGCGAAGAGCTTCGCGGGGACTACGCGCCGCGGCGCGAGACTCCAGAGCCGCTCGAGGAAGATGGCGAGCGCGAGGATCGAGCACAGCAGGATCGGGTACATCACCGTCCCGCCCTTTGCGAAGAACTCCAGCATCCCCCCGGGCGTCGGCTTCTAGCCCAGCCACCCCACACCCGCAACCGCGGGGCGGCGAAGGGGCCGCAAAACCGTGCCCGACGCGGTTTAAAACGGTCTGCTACTCCGTCGCCGTGACCCGAGGAACGACATTTTAGGGCGGTCGCCGTGCCGAGACATCACCCTGATTCTGTGGCACAAAGTCGTTCCAAAATACGATTTTTCTCTTGACAGGTATTCCCCCCGTTCCCTATGATGCGCAGCGTTGTGGGGTGGAGGATGTGTGGATTGGGGGGAGCACTCGCCTGAGCGACCATGAGGTCCAACGACGCTTCGCAGAGCGAAGCGAGGGAGGTGTCTAATGGCAGCCAAGAAGAAGGCAACGAAGGCAAAGAGCAAGAGCAAGGCCAAGAAGAAGGCCCCGGCGAAGAAGAGCGCCGCGAAGAAGAAGAAGTAGCACCGCTCTTCAGCGAGAGCCTGGCCGCTCGCGGCCAGGCTCACACGCAACACCTGGATTCGGAGAAGTTCTCGCGTAGTCCACGATCTCAGGCGAGATGGAGAGCCCCCGGGCTCTAAGGAAAAAGGCCCTTTGACGGTCATCCGTTGAAGGGCTTTTTTCTTGCCATGCGGGTCCACGTCGGCTCCCTGCCGGTCGAGGTCGAGCGCGCCGAGGCGGCGCGTTTCCACCGGCCGCTGCTGCTCGTCCACGGCCTGTGGACGGGCGCATGGATCTGGGCGCCGCTCGCCCGCTACCTCGGCCATCGCGGCTGGGAGAGCTGGGCGCCGGCGCTGCTGGACGCCGACGCCGCGCCCGCCGGCCACGCCGCGATCGTCGACGCCCTGGAGGCGGTCGTCGCGCGCTTGCCGGTGGCGCCGATCGTGATCGCCCACGACGCCGGCGTCGCCGCCGCGCTCGGCCTGGCCGCGCGCGCCGAGCTGCCGGCGGTAGTCGCCGTCGCGCCGGTCGTGGCGCCGCCGGAGGGCGGGCGCGGCCTGCTCGCCGGACCGCGCTTCTGGCGCTACCGTCTCGCCGGCCGTCGCGTTGCCCCACCGCGCGGCGGGGCGCTCCGAGCCTTCCTCGGTGGCGCCGAGGAGGCGCCGGCGGCCGCGCTCCGTCCCGAGGCGGGGGCGCGCTTTCGCGCCCTCATGGGGGCGCGCCACGGCCTCCCGGCCCTCCCCGGGCTGCCGGGGCTGGTGGTGGCGAGCGGCGCGGATCCGGTCTCGCCGCCGGCGACCGCGCGCGCGCTCGCGGCGCGCTACGGCTGGGAGCACCAGGTGCTGCCGGCCCGGGGACACTTCCCGATGCTCGAGGCGGGCTGGGAGGGGCTCGCCGACGATGTGCATCGCTGGATCGTCCGCACCCTCGGCGCCGAGCTGCTGGCGTTTCTCGACGAGGAGGAGGAGCGCTAGGAGGCTGCGCCACGGCATCCGTGGCGCAGCCTCCTAGGGGCTACGCGTAGCGCCGGGGAATCTTTGACACGCTAGGGGGGATTGGATAAGAGCCGCGCAGTCAACGACTTCCGATCGGCGTCATTCCACAAGGGAGGATCCTCCATGGCAGAGCAGGCCACCAACATCAAGGAAGTGAAGCAGCACATGCCCGACCGCTTCAACGCGAACGCGGCCAAGGGCCTGAAGGCCGTCTACCAGTTCGACCTGACGGGCGAGGGCGGCGAGAGGTTCAATCTGGCGATCGACGATGGCAAGCTCGAGGTGGGGGACGGCTCGCACGCCTCTCCGAACATCACCATCACCATGGCCGCCAGCGACTACCTCGACATGGTGAACGGCAAGCTGAACCCGCAGATGGCGTTCATGAGCGGTAAGCTGAAGATCGCCGGCGACATGGGCCTGGCGATGAAGATGCAGCAGCTCTTTCCGCTGGGCTGACCTCGCCCGGGCGCGCGGCCGCGCCCCGCGGCGCGGCCGCGCCGCGTAAGCCCCGATGCGCATCGTCATGGTCAAGAAGAAGATGCGGGACGGCTCGGACTGCCGGAAGTGCGCGGAAGTGACCGAGTTCCTGCAGGCGCGCGGGCTCTGGGACCGGATCGATGAGATCGTCTGGGCCCGGGAGGACGATCCCGCCAGCCCGGGGGCCGTGCTCGGGACCCGGCTCGGGGTGGAGCGCGCGCCCTTCTTCGTGGTGACGGCCGACGGCGGCGAGAAGGTCTACACGTCGGCGCTCAAGCTGATCCAGGAGCGCCTCGGCGGTCCCGCCGTCACCAGCGCCGACGAAGCGCGCGACGTCGACCCCGACGACGTCGGGGGGATTTGACCTACTTCTCGACGTTGCCGGCGTGGAGACCGCATTCCTTGATGGTCTCCTCTTCCCACCACCAGCGCCCGGCGCGTTCGTGCTCGCCGGGATGGATCGGGCGGGTGCACGGCTCGCAGCCGATCGACACGAAGCCGCGCTCGTGGAGCACGTTGTAGGGGACGTCGTTCTCGTTGATGTAGCTCCACACCTGCTGCGACGTCCAGTTGGCGAGCGGGTTGAACTTGACGAGCGGGCGCTCGGGGGTGCCGAAGGTGGCGTCGAGCTGCACGACCGGCACGGCGGCGCGGGTGCCCGGGCTCTGGTCGCGGCGCTGGCCGGTGACCCAGGCCTTCAGGGGCTTGAGGGCGCGCACCAGCGGCTCGACCTTGCGGATCCCGCAGCATTCCTTGTGCCCGTCCTGGTAGAAGGAGAACAGCCCCTTC
>Ga0302046_10004664_pt1 | contig 12167 bp, 10 predicted proteins | sample RVTome_11_FD_200261 | JGI IMG/M metagenome (GOLD analysis project Ga0302046, IMG submission 200261) | Soil microbial communities from uranium-contaminated site in the Upper Colorado River Basin, Wyoming, United States - RVT147D111 (version 2) ... | reverse complement strand
TGTGCAGCAGGCGCACCCCGTCCACCCCCGCGGCCACCAGCTCCTCGGACACGGCGCTGCCCAGGCCGCCGGCGATTGCCCCCTCCTCGAGGGTGACGAGCAGGCCACACTCGGTGGCGCAGGCGGCGATCACGTTGCGGTCGATCGGTTTGACGAACCGCATGTTCACCACGCGGGCGGCGATGCCGTCCGCGGCGAGGCGGTCGGCGGCGGACAGCGCCGGGTAGACCATCGCCCCCAGGGCGAGCAGCGCCACGTCGTGGCCGTCGCGCAGCACCTCCGCCGTGCCGATCGGCACCGCCGTCGGTGCGCCTGCGAGGGCCACGCCGAAGCCGTTGCCCCGCGGGTAGCGCACGGAGGCGGGGTGGCCGCACTCCAGGGCGGTCTTCAACAGGTGGCGCAGCTCGTTCTCATCCTTGGGCGCCATGACCACGAAGTTGGGCACCGTGCGCAGGTAGGCGATGTCGAAGGCGCCGTGGTGGGTGGGGCCGTCGTCGCCCACCAGGCCCGCGCGATCGAGGGCGAAGGTCACCGGCAGATCTTGCAGGGCCACGTCGTGGATGAGCTGGTCGAAGGCGCGTTGCAAGAAGGTGGAGTAGATGGCCACGACCGGCCGCAGCCCCTCCGTCGCCAGGGCGGCGCTGAAGGTGGTGGCGTGCTGCTCGGCGATGCCTACGTCGAAGAACCGGTCCGGATAGGCGGCGGCGAAGCGGGTCAGCCCCGTGCCGCTGGGCATGGCGGCGGTGATGGCGACGATCCGCCGGTCCGCGGCGGCCAGCTCCACGAGGGTCTCGCCGAACACCTGAGTGTAGGTCGGGGGGGGGCTAACGGCGCGCGCGGCACCGTTCTTGCGCGGCTCACCGGTGGCCACGTCGTACGGGCCGAGGCCGTGCCACTTGGCCGGGTCCTTCTCCGCGAAGGCGTAGCCGCGGCCCTTCTGGGTGACGCAGTGGACCAGCACCGGCCGCCCCAGCTTGGCGGCGCGCTGGAAGGCCTCGATCAGGGCAACCGTGTCGTGACCCTTGATCGGGCCGATGTAGGCGAAGCCCAGCTCCTCGAAGAGCATTCCCGGGAGCACGAACTGCTTGAGGCTGTCTTCGAGCTGCTTGGCCACCTTGAGCATCGGCTCACCCAGCCCCGGGATGTGGTGCAGCACCCGCTCCACCGCGTGGCGCAGGGTCTGGTAGGTGTTGCCGGCGAGGTGGCGCGACAGATAGGCGGAGAGGGCGCCGACGTTGGGCGAGATGGAGAACTCGTTGTCGTTGAGGACCACGATCAGGTCCTTGGCCAGGTGGCCGCCGTGGTTCAGCCCCTCGAAGGCGAGGCCGGCGGTCAGGGCGCCGTCGCCGATGATCGCCACGGTCTTATGGCGCTCGCCTTTCAGGTCGCGCGCCGCCGCCATGCCCAGGGCCGCGGAGATCGAGGTGGAGGCGTGACCGGCGCCGAACGGATCGTGCGGGCTCTCGGAGCGGCGGGTGAAGCCGGACAGACCGCCGTGGGTGCGCAGGGTGTGGAGCTGCTCGCGCCGGCCGGTGAGGAGCTTGTGGACGTAGGACTGGTGGCCCACGTCCCACACCAGCCGGTCCCGCGGCGAGTCGAAGACGTAGTGCAGGGCGAGGGTCAGCTCCACCACGCCGAGGTTGGCGCCGATGTGGCCGCCGTTCACCGAGCACACCTCGATGAGCAGGGCGCGGATCTCCTCGGCGAGCTGCGGGAGCTGGTTCTTCGCCAGGGCCTTGAGGTCGGCCGGGGAGTCGATCTGGTCGAGGAGGCGGGACATTGGGTTAGCTATCAGAGATTAGCTGTCAGTGGTCAGTGCTTGGTGTTTGGCGTGCGGTGGTAGAGAAGAATGGGGGGCTGTCGCCCAGAGGGCTGAAAGCTGATCGCTGAGAGCCGCAAGCTAATTTAATTAGTGTGTGCGGGCGACGATGTACCGCGCCAGGGCCCGCAATGGCTCGGCATAGGCGCCAAACGGCTCGAGCTCGGCGAGGGCCCGGTCGACCAAGGAGTCGGCGTGCTCGCGCGCCGCCGCGAGCCCCATCAGGGAGGGGTAGGTCGCCTTGGAGTGTTCGCCGCCGTCGGTCTCGGTGACCAGGTCGAGGATGTCGTCCGCGATCTGGAAGGCGAGGCCGATGTGGCGGCCGTAGCGGGTGAGGGCGTCGATCTGATCGGCGGTGCCCCCGCCGAGGCGCGCGCCCATGCGCAGCGCGGCGGCGATCAAGGCGCCGGTCTTGTGGGTGTGGATGAACTCCAACTCGGGGAGATCGATCTCGTCCTGCTCCTCGGCGAGGATGTCCGCCGCCTGGCCACCCACCATGCCCGCCGGTCCGGCGGCATGGGCGAGGTCGAAGAGCACGGCGAGGCGCGTCTCGGCATTGCCGATCGCGCCGAGCTCCGGTGAGGCGAGGATCTCGAAGGCGGCGGTGAGCAGGCCGTCGCCGGCGAGGATCGCCATGGCCTCGCCGTACACCTTGTGGTTGGAGGGCTGGCCGCGGCGGGTGTCGTCGTCGTCCATCGCCGGCAGGTCGTCGTGGATCAGGGAATAGGCGTGGATCATCTCCAGGGCCGCGGCGGCCGGCAGGGCATTGTGTGCATCCCCTCCCACGGCGTCCACGGCCGCGAGCAGGAGGACCGGACGAATCCGCTTGCCCGGCGCAGTGAGGCTGTAGCGCATCGCCTCGTAGAGGCGGCCCGGCGGTCGCTGCTCGGGCGGCAGCAGCCGTTCCAGGGTCGCGTCCACCCACTGGGCCCGTTCCGCCAGGTAGGCGGCGAGGGCCGGCTCGAGGTCGTCGCGGACGGTCACGGCTCTGGATCCAGGGGCGCCGTGGTCACTTCGCCATCGGCCTCTTTGAGCAGCACCTCCACCCGCTTCTCCGCCTCGTCGAGCTTGCGTGTGCACCGCTTCACCACGCCGATTCCCTCCTCGAAGAGCTCGAGCGAGGTCTCCAGAGGCAAGTCACCCGTCTCCAGCTCGGCGACGATCGTCTCCAGACGGGCGAGGGAGTCCGCGAAGGAGTCAGGATTTTTCGCCATGAGAGGTAATCCGGCCCCCCGGCGCCGGATACGGTGGATCAGTATCTTGCCCGGTTCCGAGACCAGTCAAGTAAGCCCATATCACTCAACGAATTGGACTCGTTCATCGAGGCACCAGGAACGCACCCAGGGAGGCGCCGGGTAGGTCTCACAGGCGATCTCGGGGGTGAGGCGGACACGGAGTTGGCCGTCGAGATCGGTGCGCCAGACGCGGGCAACCGGCAGCACCCGGGCGACCCGGCGCAGGATGGCGGGATGGGGGTGGCCGAAGGGGCTCATCTCGCCCACGGAGATCAGGACGGTGGCCGGATGGGTGGCACGGAGGAAGGGGCTGGATGAGGAGGTGCGGCTGCCGTGGTGGGGAAGCTTCAGGAGGTCGCAGGCGAGGTCCTGGCCGTGGCGTTGTATGAGGTCATCCTCGGTGGCGCGGTCGATGTCGCCGGTGAGGAGCAGCCGCCGCCCGGCGGTCTCGACCAGCAACACCATGGATTGGGTGTTGGGGTCGCTGCCGGCGGTGGGGGTGCGTAGTGGATGGAGGCAGTACAGGCGGGCGTCCTCCAGTCGGTGCTCGAAGCCGTCCAGCGGGTGGACGACGGGGATCCCGCGCTGTGCCGCCACCTGGTGCAGGCGCGCGTGAGCCGGGCTGACCGGCTCGCTCCAGGCGTCCCATAATGCCCCCACGGGGAAGCGTTCCAGGACCGCGGCCAACCCACCCATGTGGTCCGCCTGCGGGTGGCTCACGGCGACCACGTCGAGCCGCTCGATGCCGAGGGCCCGCAGGGCCGGGACCACTACCTCCGCACCGACGTCGAACTCCCCCCAGCTCGAGCCGCCGCCGTCGACCAGGAGGGTGCGGCCGGCGCGCGTGCGCACGAGAATGCTGTCTCCCTGGCCGACGTCGAGGACCACGACCGCCGCCGCCGTCGGCCTGGGGTGCAGCGCCGGCAGGGCGACGGCCGCCACGGCGGCGGCCACCGCCACGGGCAGGATGCGGGCGAGGCGCGGCCGCCGGATCGTCCACCACAGGAGGAGCGCCAGCGCGGCGCCGAGCACCACGAGCGTGCCGACGGTGGGCGGCGGGAGGCGAAAGTGGCCCAGCCGCCACTCGCTGCCAAACGCTACCAGGCGCAACATGGCGTGCGCCGCCGCCTCGGTGGCGGCGGTGACCGCAGGGCCGGCCAGGGGGACGGTGGCCGGGACGATCAGGCTCACCAGGGCGCACGGCAGCAGGGCGAACCCCAGGAGGGGGATGGCGGGCAGGTTGACCAGCAGTCCGGCGGGCACGACCTGGCCGAAGTGCCACCAGACCAAGGGGGTGGTGGCAAGCCATGCGCCGCCCGACGCCCGGACGAGCCGCGCGGCCCAGCGGGCGAGACGCGGCAGGCGGCCTGTCTGCCATCGGGCCGGGGAGGTGAGATCGCGCCTGCCCGTGGTGATGAGGATGCCGGCCACCGCCGCGAAGGAGAGCTGAAAGCTTGCCAGCCCTATGGCCTGGGGTCGCAGGCAGAGGAGGAGGAGCGCCGCCAGGCAGAGGGCATGGCCCGGCCGGCTGCGCCGGCCCAGGAGCGGGGCCACGAGGAGGGCGGCGATCATCACCGCGGCGCGGCAGGTCGAGGTGTGGGCGCCGGAGAGCAGGGTGTAGGCGACCACCCCGGTGAGGGCGACGGCCGCGGCGATCCCCTGCGGGTGGGCCCACACCTGCCCGTCTCGCAGGGTCGTCAGGGGCAGGGTGCGGCGCGCCACCCAGTGGACCAGGGCGAAGAGGTAGGTGGCGAGCAGCCCCACGTGGAGACCGGAGATCGCCAGGAGGTGGGCCGTGCCCGAGTCGATAAAGGTCTGGCGTACCTCCGGCGCCAGGTCGCCCCGGGTGCCGAGGGTGAGGACCGCTACCAGGGCCGCCGTCGCTGGCGAAAAGCGCTCCCGGAGGTCCGCCTCCCGCCGGTCGCGGAATCGCTGCAGGAGACGCAGGATCCGATGGGATTTTCCTGCGGCGAGGATCTGTAGCCGGTCGGCGGGTAAGCCGGCTTGCCAGTGGATGCCTTCCCGGGCTCGCCAGCGGCGGTAGTCGAACACCCCCGGGTTTTTGTATGCCCGGGGCGGGCGGACTCGTGCGTCGATGCGGATACGGTCGCCGGGGCGGGGCGGGTCGGGGAGGTCGCCGTACACCGTGGTGCCCACCGTCGTGCGTATGGCATGGCCGTCGATCGACTCGCTACGCAGGAGGAGGCGGGTCTGGTCTGCGCTGCGCTCCACGAGGCCCTGTACCGTCCCGACCATCGTGGCGCGCGGGCGGGGGACGGCGGGGATCTCGGCGGGCGGCGGGGCGAGGCCGCCGTGGGTGATCCACAGGAGGAGGGCGAAGCCGATGCCGCCCACCGCCGCCGCCGCGGGGTGGCGGCGAAAGGCCACGGCGCCGGTGATCAGCATCGCGCCCGCCGTGCCCAGAGCGGGACCCACGGCGTGGGGGTCGGGCCACCCATGGGCGATCGCCAGCCCGGCCAACAGCCCGGCGACGAGGCGTGGCAGGGGGTCAATGTTTCGCGTCATCGACCCGGTGAGCGAAGGTGAAGGCGGTGTCGCCTACACGGCGGGTGGAGGCGGCGATGAAACCCGCGGGGAGGGCCGGGGAGTGTCGCGCCGCGTGCTCCCCCACCACGACGCCACCGGGGGAGACTAAGCCGCGCGCGAACAGGCGGCCCAGGGTCGCGGTCAACAGGCTCTCCTCGGCGTAGGGTGGGTCGAGGAAGACCACGTCGAACGGCCCGGCCAGCCGGTCCACCGCCGCCGGCAAGGGGCGGGGAACCACCTCGGCGGTGGGGCCGGCTCCGATCGCCTGGAGATTGGCGCGTAGCATCGTCAGGGCCGCGCGGGCCGACTCCACGAAGCACACCCGCTGGGCACCGCGCGACAGGGCCTCGATCCCCACGGCGCCACTGCCGGCGAAGAGGTCGAGGAACTGCATCCCGTCCAGGTCTCCGAGGAGGGCGAAGAGGGTCTCCCGCGCCCGGTCCGACGTGGGACGGGTGGCGAGGCCCCGTGGCACCAGGAGACGGCGGCCCCGGTAGATGCCGGCGATAATGCGCATGGTTTAGCGGTCAGCTTTTAGCTCGGGGCACCTTGCCGTTGTCGGGGTCGCTGGGTGGTCGAACAGCCGTGGGGGAAACGGTGAGTCGTCTTTCGTAGGCGCGCTGCATACATTAGTGGCTGACCGCTGACCGCTGAAAGCCGACCGCATTATCCTCGTGTCCCTCGCCCTCTTCCTTTCCCTCCTGACCTGCCTGCTCGCGGCGGGTGCCGTGGTCGGCATCGTCCTCCTCTGGCGCCGGCAGCGGCCGGATGCGCTGCGCCAGGTGGTCCGCGAAGCGGCCGACGCCCTCCGTGCCGGGGTGCGCGAGGACATCGGGGAGAAACAGACGGGTCTGGAACGGGTGCTGGGTGAGCATGCAACCCACCGTAGCGCCGAGCTGCGGGACCACGTGGCCCGCGAGCTCACCGCGGTGCGGGACCGTCTCGCCGCACAGGAGAAGGAGGTCGGCCGGACGTTGCTGGAGGGACAGGACCGTCTCCTGTGGCAGGTCCGGGCCACCCTGACCGAGACCACCACCAACCTGGAGCGCCGCTTCGAGGGGCTCCAGGGGCTGACCGCCGAACGGCTGGAGGCGATCTCCGGCAAGGTGGATGAGCACCTCTCCCAGGGGTTCGAGAAGACCCAGAAGGTCTTTGTCGACGTGATGCAGCGACTGGCGGCGATCGACAAGGCACAGCACGAGATCAGTGCCCTGTCACGGGATGTCACCTCGTTGCACGCGATCCTCACCGACAAGAAGTCCCGGGGCGTCTTTGGTGAGGTTCAGCTTGAGAATTTGGTGCGAAATGCGCTTGAGCCATCGGTCTTTCAATTTCAAGCGCCCATCGGGGTAGGCGGGCAGGTGGTCGACTGCCTCCTCACCCTTCCCCCACCGTCCGGAACGATCTCCATCGACAGCAAGTTTCCCTTGGAGAACTTCCGCCGCATGGTGGACGCGGAGGGTGAGGCCGGCCAGCGGAAGGGGGCCGCAAGCGCCTTCAAGCAAGACGTTAAGAAGCACATCAACGACATTGCCGACAAATACATCATTCCGGGAGAAACATCGGATTGGGCGGTGATGTTCCTGCCCAGCGAGGCGGTGTTCGCCGAGATCCACAGCCACCATCCGGACCTTGTCGACCTGTCCTATGGCCGGCGGGTGTGGATCACCTCGCCGACCACCCTGATGGCCCTGCTCAACGCGGTCCAGGTGGTGCTCCGGGAGGAGAAGACCCGCCAGCAGGTACACATCATCCAGGAGCATTTGATCTATCTTGGAAGGGATTTTCAGAGATTTGCTAAGCGCATGGATCAGCTTGTGAAACACGTCGACCAGGCCCACCGCGATGTGCAGGACGCCCGCACCTCGGCGCGCAAGCTCACCGGGCGCTTCGCGAAGATCGAGCAGGTGCAGCTCGACGGTGACGAGACGGTGCAGGCCGAGGAGGCCCTGGAAGGGCCGGTGACCGCGGAGGAATGATCCGGCCGGGTCCGGATCGCCACTCCATCGCTGGCCACGGTTCGGGCGATCGTCTGGGCGACCGGGCGATCGTCTGCGCGACCGGTAGGCTGGATTTCTCGCGCGCGATCGTCGCGCGTGCAGGCCACTCACCGCAGGTCTTGGCCGCCCGGTACCTTCTCGCCCGCAAGCGACCTCGGGACCGGTCGAGGACTCAGACGAGGAGGCCCGGGAGGGGCCAACAGTCCCGCGCCGGTGGCAGATTCATGGTGAGAAATGCAGGATTAGAATTGGCACAAGGGGGGAGCCCAATTCCCAGGAGAGTCGCCATGACACATTCTGGTAGCGCGGCTGTTCCGAACACCCAACGTCATGACCGCTTCGTCAAGGAGCGCCGCCACGACACGTACCGCTCTCGTGGCAAGCTGCCCGAGCCGACCTGCTGCCCCGACTGCGGTGCGGTCTTCCAAAGGGGCCGGTGGAGGTGGGCTGAGGCGCCGGCCAATGCCCACCGCAGGCCGTGTCCCGCCTGCCAGCGGACCCATGATCGGGTGCCCGCGGGAGTCGTGAAGGTTGCGGGGGAGTTCTTCGTCGCCCACCGGGAGGAGATTCTCAACCTGATTCGCAACGTGGAGGGGAAGGAGAAGGCGACCCACCCCTTGAACCGGATCATGGCGATGGAGGAGGGGCCGGAGGGTATGGTGATCTCCACCACCGACACCCACCTGCCACGCCGCCTCGGGGATGCCTTGTTGCACGCTCACGGTGGTGAGCTCGACCTGCAATACCCGGAAGAGGAGCAGCTCGTCCGTGTGACGTGGTCCCGTTGAGGTGCCAGCGAGCACGCCTTCACCGCTTGGCCCGAGGTGATCACAGGCGGGAGGCGAGGGGCAGGTGCACTGCGACCCGGCGATTCTGCTGGCGGTCGGCGGGCGTGGCATTGCCCGCTATGGGTTGAGTCTCGCCATGGCCGACCACATGGAAGCGGTCGCTCGGAAGGTGGGCCGTGGTGGCAAGGTAGTCGGTCACGGCCTGGGCCCGGGCCACCGAGAGGTGGTGGTTGTACGCCGGGGGGCCCAGGGCGTCGGTGTGGCCATGGACCTCGATCGGTCCTTCCGGATAGGCGGTCAGATGGCCGGCCAGGGTGTTCAGGATCGGGTGGGCGTCGGTGCGGATGTCGGCATGATCGAAGTCGAACAGGATGTCGGAGGGAAAGACCACGACGGTCTCGACGCCTTGGGGCAGGGCCGGCACCAGGCGGTCCCCCACCATCGGTGTAGCGTAGATGATGTGGGGGTGGTGCTGGCGCGGCAGGGGCGCTTCCAGGCGCGCAACGGCCGTCTCGTCCTCCACGTGGATTACCCGCACCGTGGCAACGGGGATGAGCAGGACGGCGGGCGTCTCTGAGGCCAAAGGGTTCAGGTACCGTTCCCGTTCCACCCACAACCGGTCGCCGACTGCGAGCCGGTCGAGACGGTTGCCGATGATATGATAATCGGCGCCCGCCACGTGGCCGCCCGGGCCCATGTCGAACGCGGGGGTAACGGCGACCAGAGAATAGACCTCGGCGGCCTCGGGAGCAGACGATGAGGCCACGACGGCGGGCTTGCCGCTGGCGATCGTGGTCGTGAGGAGCAGCGGGACGAGCAACGGGAGGGGAGCACCCATCGCCCCGTCATCGGCACAGATGACGGGGGGGATGATCTCCTACGCCTGCTCGATGTTCTCTCGGTCGACCCAGATGAAGCCCTTCTCAAACGTGTCGTTGAGGACTTTGAAGCGGCGCTGGGTGGGGAGCTTACCGACCACTGCGACCTCCCCTTTGAAGTCGCAGATGATCTCCTTACCTCCCGTCTTCACCTTTACCTTGCCTGGCTTGGGAAGGGAGCCAAACTGGTTCTTCTCCAATTTCTGCACAAAGGTCATGACCTGCCTCCAAACGAGGGTCTACCACTGCCCGCATCCGACTATCTTGCCCCACGCTACGGCCCGGCGTTCATGCGCGGAACGCTTGGGAGGGTCAGTGCCCGGGCGGCCGTTGGCCGTCCGCAAGCTCGCAGGACGAGAGCCTGTATTTGTGACAGGGATTCTGTCAATGCTGGCGCCACTTCTCACCATGAACGTGCCATCGAGGATGGCAGGAAAGAAGGCGCGTGGCCGGGACTGTGGCGAAGATCGGAGTGTTGACGGTCTCCGACCGGGCGAGCCGCGGCGAATACGAGGATCTCGGCGGGCCGGCGATCATCACGGCCCTGGGTGAGATTCTGACATCGCCGTGGGAGGCGGTGGCACGGGTGGTCCCCGATGAGCAACCGGCCGTGGAGGCGGCCCTGCGCGAGCTGTGCGACCAGGAACGATGCTGCCTGGTGGTGACCACCGGCGGTACGGGGCCCGCGCGGCGCGACATCACTCCCGAGGCAACGGTCGTGGTATGCGACAAGCTGTTGGACGGCTTTGGTGAGCAGATGCGGGCAGTCTCGTTACAGTATGTGCCCACGGCGATCCTGTCGCGGCAGGTCGCCGGCGTGCGCGGGTGTAGTCTGATCGTCAACCTGCCGGGGCAGCCGAAGGCGATCCGTGAGTGCCTCGACGCGGTGTTTCCAGCCATCCCCTACTGTATCGACCTCATCGAGGGTCCCTATCTGGAGACCGACGCCGCGGTATGTGCGGCATTTCGGCCGAAGAAGAAATGACGCCGATACGGTATCCTGAAAAACACGTCCGTCGGTCCTCCCTGGCTGGCGGGGGGAGATGAGAGAGGATATCCGGAGGTTGAGTGGTGGCGGCGCAGGTGCACACGCTGGTGGAGCGGATGGCGGATGATCTCTTTGCGGAGGGTCAGGTCCAGCACCTCGGGGACGAACTGGTACGGGAGTTCGACCTTGCCGGACCGCTTCTCCTCTCGGAGATGTGCCTGGCCAGGGCCCTGATCAATCGCCTGCGCCCCGGCGAGTGCACCGTGTTCCGCAGCCGCTGGCAGGAGACCCACCGCGACCTCATCCATCTGTGCAACATCCTCGGCCACGAGTTCCTGGAGGCGGGCTTCGACGGTGTCCACTACCTGATGAAGGTACGGGTGCGCGCCGGCCACGACCGGGTGCCGCGTCGTGACCCGACCACCATCGACTACCCGCAACCGCGCCCGGTGGTGACCCTCGACGTGACCCCCGGCTCCCTTCAGGACCCGCGCAGGAGGGGCGTGGAGGACGAGGGTGGTCTCGCCGCCCGGCTGCTGAGCTGGTTCCGGTAACGCGCCGTCTCCGGCGCTGATGCATGGTCGTTCCATCGTGCCAAACTTCCTCCCAAGGAAGATAGGAGAGAGGCAGGAAAGCAGGAAGAAGCGCGCGTCGCGTGTCACAACGCTTTCCTGCCTTCCTGCTGTTTTCCTGCATTCCTTAGATGGATTGTAGACCGGTGGGGTTGAGCCGCGTTCGCCGATCTCTCCTCGCCAGACGGCGCAGGTGAAATGTCGCCACCGACCTGGTACGGTCACCTCCCTTCGTGGAACCGGAGAGAGATCCGATGGCCCCGCGTACCCTGTTCGACAAGCTCTGGGAGTCCCACCTGGTCGAGGTGCTGGAGGACGGCACGGCCATCCTCTACATCGACCGGCAGCTGGTCCACGAGGTCACCAGCCCGCAGGCGTTCGAGGGGCTGCGCCTTGCCGCGCGGCCGGTGCGGCGGCCAGAGGCGACCTTCGCCGTACCGGACCACAATGTCCCGACCACCGATCGCTCGCGGGGGATTGACGACCCGGTGAGTCGCCTCCAGGTGGAGACCCTCGACGCCAACTGCGCCCACTTCGGGATTACCGAGTTCCGCATGGACGACCCGCGCCAGGGGATCGTACACGTGATCGCGCCGGAACAGGGGATCACCCTGCCAGGCATGACCGTGGTGTGCGGCGACTCCCACACCGCCACCCACGGCGCCCTGGGGGCGCTGGCCTTCGGCATCGGCACCAGCGAGGTAGAGCACGTTCTCGCCACCCAGACCCTGCTGCAGAAACGGCCCAAGACCTTGCTGGTACGGGTCGACGGCACGCTGCCGCCGGGCTCCTCGGCGAAGGACATCGTCCTGGCGACGATCGGTCGCATCGGCACCGCCGGCGGCACCGGCTACGTCATCGAGTTCGCCGGCGACGCCATCCGTGCCTTATCGGTGGAGGGTCGTATGACCGTGTGTAACATGGCAATCGAGGCGGGGGCCCGGGCCGGAATGGTGGCCGTGGACGACCAGACCATCGACTACGTGCACGGTCGCCCATACGCCCCGATCGGGGACCAGTGGGACCCGGCGGTCGCCCAGTGGCGCGAGCTGTACAGCGATTCGGGGGCGAGCTTCGATACGGTCGTCGAGATCGATGCGGCGAGTATTATCCCGCAGGTCACCTGGGGCACCTCGCCGGAGATGGTGGTGGCCGTGGACGGCCGGGTGCCGGATCCGGCGACGGCCGACTCCCCGCTGCGTAAGGCCGCGTGGGAAAAGGCGCTCGCCTACATGGATCTGGCACCGGGGACGCCGATCACCGACATCGCCGTAGACCGGGTGTTCATCGGCTCGTGCACCAACGGTCGGATCGAGGACCTGCGTGCCGCCGCGGCGGTG
>Ga0302046_10004663_pt1 | contig 12168 bp, 4 predicted proteins | sample RVTome_11_FD_200261 | JGI IMG/M metagenome (GOLD analysis project Ga0302046, IMG submission 200261) | Soil microbial communities from uranium-contaminated site in the Upper Colorado River Basin, Wyoming, United States - RVT147D111 (version 2) ... | reverse complement strand
CGGGCCGGATACTCCCCTTCCGGCGCCGCCGCGGCCTCGATCGCCCCGAGGTTGCCGACCCCGCCGCCGCCGTATTCGCCGGCGTCGCTGTTGAGCACCTCGTCCCAGCGGCCGGCGGCGGGCACCCCGACCGGGTAGCCGTGGCGCGGCTCCGGGGTGAAGTTGAACGCGGCGAGAAGCGGCCGGTCGCCGCCGGCGCCGAGGCGCAGCAACGCGAGCACGCCGCGCTCGGCGTCGTCGACGACCGACCAGCGGAAGCCCGCGGGCTCGGGGTCGCGCCGCCACAGCGCCGGCTCGGCGCGGTAGAGGCGGTTGAGGTCCGCCACCCAGCGCGCGAGGCCGGCGTGGGCGGGGTCGGCGAGCAGGTGCCAGTCGAGGCTCGAGTCGTGGTCCCACTCGCGGGGGGAGCCGATCTCGGCGCCCATGAACAGGAGCTTCTTGCCCGGCTGCGCCCACTGCCAGGCGTAGAGCAGCCGGAGCTGGGCGCGCTGCTGCCAGCCGTCGCCCCACATCCTGACCGCGAGCGACCCCTTGCCGTGCACCACCTCGTCGTGGGACAGCGGCAGGCAGAAGCGCTCGGAGTAGGCATAGACGCGGCGGAAGGTCAGCTCGCGGTGATGGAACCGGCGGTGGATCGGGTCGCGCCCGAGATGGGTCAGGGTGTCGTTCATCCACCCGAGGTCCCACTTGTAGTCGAAGCCGAGGCCGCCCTCGGCGGTGGGCGCGGTCACCCCCGGCCAGGCGGTCGACTCCTCGGCGAACGTGACCGCGCCCGGGAGCGCGCGATGGACCTCGTCGTTGAGCTGGCGCAGCAGCTCGATGGCCTCGAGGTTCTCGCGCCCGCCGTAGGCGTTGGGCACCCAGTCGCCCGGCGCGCGCGAGTAGTCGCGGTGGAGCATCGAGGCCACGCCGTCGACGCGCAGGCCGTCGGCGTGGTAGCGCTCGAGCCAGAAGAGCGCTGAGGAGACGAGGAAGCTCCGCACCTCGCCGCGCGCGTAGTTGAAGATCAGGCTGTTCCAGTCCGGGTGGTAGCCCTCGCGCGGGTCGGAGTACTCGTAGAGCGCGGCGCCGTCGAACCAGCCGAGCCCGTGCTCGTCGGCCGGGAAGTGCGAGGGCACCCAGTCGAGGATCACCCCGATCCCCTCCCGGTGGAGAGCGTCGATCAGGAACATCAGGTCTTCGGGGTCGCCGTAGCGGCGGGTGGGCGCGAAGTACGCGGTGGTCTGGTAGCCCCAGGAGCCGTAGAACGGGTGCTCCATCACCGGCAGCAGCTCGACGTGGGTGAAACCGTAGGCGCGCGCGTGTTCGGCGAGCGCCGGCGCCAGCTCGCGGTAGGAGAGCGGGCGGTCGCCCTCCTCCGGCACGCGGCGCCAGGAGCCGAGATGGACCTCGTAGATCGCCACCGGCCGGTCGGGGGCGGCGTGCCCGGCGCGGTCCGCCATCCACGCGCCGTCGCCCCATTGATGGCGCGGCTCCCAAATCACCGAGGCGGTCGCCGGCGGCGTTTCGGTGCAGGCGGCGAACGGGTCGGCCTTGTCCACGCGGTAGCCGCCGAAACGCGACTCGATCCTGAACTTGTAGCGCTGGCCCGCCCGCGCCGCGGGCACGAACCCCTCCCACACCCCGGAGCCGCCGAGCCGCGCCAGGGGGTGGCGGCCGGCGTCCCAGCCGTTGAAGTCGCCGATCGCCGCCACCCGCGCCGCGTGCGGCGCCCATGCCGCGAAGTAGACGCCGTCGACGCCGCCGAGCGCGGTCGGGCGGGCGCCGAGCTTGTCCGCGAGCCGGAAGTGGCGCCCCTCGGCCAACAGGTAGAGGTCGTGCTCGCTGATCGGGCCGAGCGGGGCGAACGCCGGCGGGCCGTGAAGCGGGGTCGCCTCCGGCGATGGCCGCGGCGCGGCTTCCGGCGCCAAGGCGACCGCGGGTGGCGGCTCCTCCGGCCGCCGCCGGCGCGCGGCCGCCACCCGCGCGAGGGTCGAAGCCACCCGCGGGTCGGCCGCGATCTCCTCGAGCGCGAGCGCGGCCCGCCGCCGCCAGTTCGGCCGGCCGTGCGCGGGGCCGGGGACGTTCTGCGGCTCGCGCTCGCCCCACAGATCCTCGAGGTTGATCAGCACCAGCGGCGAATGGCCGGCGGCCAGGCTCTCGAGCGCGGCCGCCGCCACCGCCTCGGGAGCGGGGCCGGCGGCGACCTCCCCGTCCCGCCGGGCCTCGTCCGACCCTTCCGCGGTCGCGCCCGCGAGGTCGAGCCGCCCGGCCGCCGCCAGCCCCGCGGCCAGGGTGCGCCGTTGCGCCGCGCGCTCGGCCGCGGCCGCCGCGACCTCGTCGGAATCGAGCACGCCGTCCGCGCGCCGCTGCTCGACGTCGCGCCCCTCCCACCAGCCCGCGAACGGCGGCATGTCGTGGGTGCCGAGCGCGGCGACCGCGCCGGCCGGCGCCGGCGCGTGCGGCCGCGCCGAGCCGGGCTCGATCGCGTGCTGCAGCACCCAGGTGCCGAGCAGGCCGTGGCGCGTGAGCGCGGCGTTGACGGCGCGCGGCACGGTGCCCAGGTTCTCGCCCACCAGCAGCGCACCGGCGCGCCGCGCCTCGAGGCAGGCGACCGCGTACAGCTCGGCCGCCGGGTAGTGGACGTAGACCCCCTCCGCCGCGCCCAGCCCCGCCGGCACCCAGTACAGCCGGTGGAAGTGCATCACGTGGTCGATGCGCAGGAGGCCGCCGACCGCGAGCGCGCGGGCGAGCGCGGCCGCGAAGTAGCCGTAGCCGGCGGCGCGCTGGTGCTCGGGATGGAGCGGCGCGAAGCCCCAGTCCTGGCCGCCCTCGTAGAGCGGGTCGGGGGGCGCCCCGGCGGCGACCCCGGCGGCGAACAGGTCGCGGTGCCGCCAGGCGTCGTAGCCGTCGGGGTGGACGCCGAGCGGCAGGTCGAGCCCGAGACCGATGGCGCCGGGCGGGAACGCCGCGGCCGCCGCCGCGAGCTGCTCGGCGGCGGCCCACTGGGCGTAGCGATGGCGGTCGGCGGCCGCCGGGTCGTGGTCGCCGGCGTCGATCACGCCGCTGCGCAGCGGCTCCGGCCATGCCGGCCAGGGCGTGTCGCGGCGTTCGGCGGCGGCGTGGAAGGCGGCGAAGTCGTCGACATCGGGGGTGGCGGCGCGGAAGGCCTCGAACGCCTCCCGCCGGGCGCCGTCGCCGCGCGCGAAGAAGGCGGCCGCGAGCGCGGCGAGCAGCGGCCGGCGCAGCGCGAGCTGGCGCGCGGGATCGACCAGTCTGCCGGCGGACAGCGCGGCCACCTCCGCCGCGAAAGCGGGCGACTCGAGGATCCGGCGCGCCGCCGGCGCGTGCTCCAGCTCGGGCAGCCGCCGGGGATCGATGTACAGCTCGTTCCAGAACAGCCGGCTCGACGGGGCGTAGGGGCTCGGGTCGACCGGGGGCTCGAGCATCGGCGCGCCGAGCGGCAGGGTCGCCACCGCCGCGGCTCCGCGCCCGGCGGCCCACGACCCGAGCGCCGCGAGGTCGGAGAAATCGCCCATCCCCCAGCTCGCCGCGGTGTGCAGCGCGTAGAGCGGCAGAAACACCCCCCAGGCGCGCTCGGCCGGCGGCTCGGCGGCGGTGCGCGGGGCGGCGAGGACGGTCGCCCGCCAGCGCTCGCGGCCGTGGCGGACGAGCAGGGCGTGGCGGCCGGGCGGCAGCTCGGGCAGCGGCAGGCGGCGGGTGACCAGCCGCCGGCCGTCGATCTCCGCCGCCGCGATCGTCGCCAGCTCGCCGGGCCGCGCGGTCCATTCGACGACCTCGCCGTCCTCGCGCTCGAGCCGGCAGTCGAGGCGGCCGCCGGCACCGTCCTGCAGCGCCAGCTCGGCCGCCGGCTCCTCGCCCTCCCACGCCACCGCCACCGGCTCCAGCCGCCGCCCGGCCAGCTCCCGCCGGCGCGCCCGCAGCGCCTCGGCGGCGCCGGCCGGCCCCTCGAGCGGCGCCCCGAGCGCCCGCAGCACGGCGACCAGCGCCGCCGCCGACGCCCGGCGCTGCCGCCCCAGCCCGTCGCGGTAGGCGAGCTGCACGCCCCACAGGCGCGCCAGCCGCCGCAGCTCCCCGCTCACCTCCGCCATCGCCCGCATGCTAGCGTTTCGGGCCGGCAAGGAGGTCCGTCCCGTGGGCGCTCCTCCCGGGCAGCCCTGAGCCCCCCAACGCGGCCAGGCCCGCGTCTTGGCAGCCACTAACCTGGAAGTACAGAGAGCTCGAAAATTTAGGCCGCAAAGCCATTCTTTTCTGATAGTTATGGACCTTCCGAGACACCGTGTTAGTGGGAAGCAAGCGCAGCGCAAGCTCTCCCAGAAGCCGACGCCGACACGCGCGCGCAGCGAAGAGCAGGCGCGAGCAACGCCCCTGAAGTCCGGAGAGCGAGCGCCGGTGCCGGGGAGGGACCTGACCTGCCTCTGCGCTGGTCTACGCTGGTCTCCTGCATTCCGCTTCAGTCTACTCTAACTGGTTGACTCCACTGGACTTGCACCCGTAGGGTGGGGTGCATGGATGGCGCCCGTCTACGCCCGTTCCCGTTTCCAGGTGTTTGCTCCATGTTTGCTCGCCCTGGGGCCGGGCCGTGCGGATGAAGCTCAACAAGCGGGAGATCGGCCGGCTCACCTACCAGGGGCCGGGGGCCGACTACCGCTGGGATACGGGGACCCCGGCGTTCGGCGTGCGGGTCTACCCGAGCGGCGTGAAGTCCTACGTCGTCACCTACCGCTGCCGCGGCCAGCAGCGGTTCCACACCCTCGGCCGCCACGGCGAGATCACTCCCCACGAGGCGCGGACCAGGGCGCTGGAGACCCTCGCTCGCGCCCGGCGCGGCGAGGATGCGGCCGCCGAGCGGCGTGGGGAGCGCAAGGCGCCGACCGTAGCCGACCTGTGGGCGCGCTACCGCGGCGAGTACGTCGAGGTGCGGCTCAAGCGCGAGACGCAGCGGCGACTCCTCCGGCTCTGGCCGAAGCACATCCTCCCGCGGCTGGGCAGGCGCAAGGTGGCGGACGTCTCCCGGTCAGACGTGTCGAAGCTCATGAGCGAGATGGCCTCGACACCGATGGAGGCGAACGCCGTGCGCAAGGCGCTGAGCGCCAGCTTCAACATGGCGGAGGTCTGGGGCTGGCGCCGCGAGGGGACCAACCCCTGCCGGCTCGTCCAGATGTTCAGGGAGGAGACCCGGGAGCGCTTCCTCTCCGAGGAGGAACTCGGGCGGCTCGCGGAGGCGCTGACGGCCCTGGAGCAGGAGGACCCGACCCGCGCTCACACCCTCGCCGCGATCCGGCTCCTCATCCTCACCGGCTGCCGCAAGGGCGAGATCCTGGGGCTGCGGTGGCAGGACGTCGACTTCGAGCGCCGGTGCCTGCGACTGCCGGACAGCAAGACCGGGGCGAAGGTCGTCTACCTCAACACGGTGGCCCTGGAGCTGCTCGCCGGGATCGAACGCATCGAAGGCAGCCCGTACGTCATCCCGGGCCGCGAGCCGGGCAAACACCTGAGGCGACTCGAGCGGACGTGGGACGCGGTCCGGCAGCGGTCGGGCCTCGAGGACGTGCGGATTCACGACCTCCGCCACACCTACGCCTCCGTCGGGGTCGGGACCGGTCTTTCCCTCCCCCTGGTCGGGCGCCTTCTGGGGCACAGCCGGTCGGCGACGACCGAGCGCTACGCCCACCTTGCCGACGACCCGGTGCGGCAGGCCGCCGAGCAGATCGGCTCGACCCTCGACGCGGCGATGCAGCGGCGGCCGAAGGCTTCGGTGGTCAAGCTCCGCGGCTAGTCCTCCTTCACCCGTTCTCTCCTCCGTTTTCGGGTTCTCCCTGGGCCGAGAAACCCCAACGCGAGGCCATCCGCACGTGTTTCAGAGTAAACCTCCGCACACGAAAGGGTGTCGAGTAGTAGAATCGCAGGACCAACGTCCTATGAGGTCGCCATGCCCAACTATCATCCCGACCATTTCTCGAAGCCCGAGATCCTCAAACGCATCGCACCCAGTCTGCTCCTCAAGTTCTTGGAACCCTATCGGGAGGAGCTGGAGAAGCGAGGCATCCGATTAAGGTCCGTCGAAGACCTCGATCACGAGCAGCTCGCCGAGGTGTTCATGACGCCCACGATCGAGCAGGCCGTCCTTGCGGACGCCATCTACTTGGTCGACGAGTTCGCGCCACCTGAGGAGATGGACAGGCTCCTCGAAGCGGCCGAGGCCCAAGGCATTCCACTCGGCAGACTGCGCAAATCGTCGCCGGCAGAGGTGGCGCTTCGCCTGTGGATCACCCATCGGAGCCTCGTAGAGCGGGTGCATGCCGAGAACCAGCTGACCAGGGTTCGGCGCTTCGAGTACTGGTACCCGGCCGCAGGCAAGCGGCCTCGTTTTCGTCAGCCAACGCCCGAGCTGCGGATGAACATCGAGAGCGATCTGGGAGACTGGTTCGAGAAGAAGAATCGCGGGCGGAGGAACCGCGTCTTCTCGTTTGAGAGGGACGACGGGATCTGGTTCCTGGTGCGCCACGGCGAACCCATTCGCAGAGAGGGCACCATGGACGAGGGGAAGCGGTCCGCGGTCGTCTACAGGCCTGAGAAGTACGACGTGCTCGTGTATCTTCCCGACACGGGCGGCCTGGGCATCAATGCGCGTACCAAAGGTGAGAAGGACCTTTACCGCCGCACATTCGGACTTCACCTGTTCGGTGACGAGGGGATCTTCTCGGAATCCGGACGGTTCACCCTGGATCCGCTGCGCGTCGATGAAGCGGACTCACTCGTCTGCACCGACTTCGCTAGCCATATCGAATGGATCAGGCTGCGGGAAATCAAAATCTTCCGAGGTGGTGGGCAACGAGAAGTCGAGATCCGGCAGGCGGACGATCTCTTCCAGGCCTACAAGGATCGCGGGGGCGAGTTCCCCGCGAGATCGCCGATCGCGCGCGCCAGGTTCGAGGTCAAGTTCACTCGCGCCAAGGCAACGAGGAGGTTCATGATCGAGCCGAGGAGCAACTCGTCCTACACTAGGGACGGTGACAAGGTGATCCTCGAGAAGTGGATGACGAAGCGAGGGTTCATCCAGACCGTGGCCGATGGAACGTCTTGAGCACTTTTGGCCGGCGCTTGAGGCAGTCCCCGGCCGCACCCTCACACTTGGCGAATGGCGGACGATCTTCGGGGCCGACTACGACGTCGGAGAGCGCTTCCTCCGACCTACGGCGAGGTACGCACAATCGTTGCCTTGCGGCAGAAACGGGTCAGCCGCTTGCCTTCGGCGGGTCGTCGAGCACGGACCCGACGACCTGGTGGCGGTGTGCGGGGAGAGCCCCCGAGCGTGTGACTCAACTCCGGTGACGAAGGACGAACTTCTGCTGTACGAGGTCGAGGTTCGCCGGCTTGCCGAGGATCTGTCCCAGATCCTGGGTCTCGCTCCGCGGTTCGATGGGCTCGGGCACGCCACTTGGTCACTCGGTGAGTATCCGGCCGTTGGGACTCGCCGAATCTCGGTCCTGCTCGCAATCCCGAACTCATCGGCCGAACTCTCTCGCATCACTGCTCGGCTACCGTCTGGACCGGTCATCCTGCTCACGCCCACTCGCGATCTCCACGGCCCCGAAGTCGACGAGACCCTCCGGCGGACCGAGGTCCAGCTCGCGGGACTCTCGGACTTCCTGGGAGGCGCGCCTGATGGCCGGCTCGTTGCCTATGATGCCGCACTGCGTACCCTGCTTCAATGTCGTGAGGACGTGGCTGTCTTCCGCCCTGACGGTCGGGTCTGGGAGCTACGCTTCCGGGGCGAGCCGGTCCACTTGCCGAACGAGGTAGGTTTCTCCTACATCGCAGTCCTCCTTCGCTTCGCGCACTCGGACTTCCACGTGAGCGAGCTCCAGGCGGTGGCGTTCAGGCTCGAGAAAGTTCCTACGTTGGCGTCTGCCGAGTCAGTACTGAGCGTGGCTGCAGGCAGGAGCCTCAGGAACGAACTTCAAAGGTTGAAGGAGCTCAGGCCCGAGGTCACCAAGCGAGAGATAAGGGAAGAACTCGAAGAAAAGATCAAGCAGATCCAAGCCGAGCTGAACCGTGCCTGGCGTCCCAATCGCCGCCCGAAGGAGCTTGGTGCCGAGTCGGAGAAACTCCGGAAGAGCGTCTCGGCCGCGATCAACCGCGCGATTGTGAACATCAGGGCTAGCCACGACGATCTCGCCAACCACCTCGACGGCTTCATTAAGCGCGGCGTGTACTTCTCCTACAAGCCCGATTCCGACATCGTCTGGCTGACCGAATAACCGCCAACACACCCCCTTTCTCCGGAGCCGGAGTCCCGCTGCTACATCTCCCGTAGCTTCGCTACATCTCGTGGCGCGCATTCGTGGATGAACGGACCACGGATGGAGGAAGCGCGATGGCGCGAAGCACGAGAGGCTCCCACGTAGATCAACGGCCTCGGCGGAACCGGCGAACTGGCGATACCGGCAGCGCCACCGCTGGACCCCTAGACGTAGAAGACGAGTACCTGACGGAAAAGGAGCTCGCGCGCCTTCTCGGCGTCTCTCCCCGGACTCTCCAGGGCTGGAGGCTGAGGGGCAACGGTCCTCCGTTCTGCGTCTTCTCCGAGCGCTGTATCCGCTATCTGAGGTCGGACGCTGCGGAGTGGGCTCGGTCCCGGCGCCGGCGCTCAACGTCGGATGCTCCCTCCACGGAGCGTTCGTAATGGGACCGTGCTCCCCCCGCCGGTCGCCCGGGACGGTTCTGGGACGACCGAGACGCGCGACCTCGGATGACGGAGCGGACGACCTCTTGGTGGTGTGCACCACCCCCGCCGGTCTGCCGGACGCCGGCCGACACCTCCCTCGTCGCATCCCGCGGTCGCGATCGGCGTTGCGCTACGAACGACGCTGGTCTACGCCAAAGTCGCACCGTCTACCATCGTCTACGGCGCTAAGCTCTTTGCGGTCAGTCAGTTGGCTTGAATCTTCTAGGCGGGGCTCCTATGCTCGCTCTGAGATGAGCGAGGGGCGCCGGCCATGAATCGCTTTCCTGAACTCGAGCGCGCAGTCATCGCCCGGAACGGCCGGCGCTCTGGCGACGAGATCTGGTTTCGCTGCCCGTTCCCGGAACGGCACAAGAACGGCGACGCCCGGCCATCGGCGAAGTTCAACCCCGAGAAGGGCGCCTGGTACTGCGTCGTTTGCAAGGAGGGTGGCGCTGAGAAGGAGCTCGCCGAGCTGCTCGGCCTGAGCTGGAACTCGGACCGCGAGATCGTCGCCACCTATCCCTACACCGATGAGGACGGGGAGCTCCTGTTCGAGGTTGTGCGGCTGGCCAACCCGAAGGACTTCCGCCAGCGGCGACCGGACGGCAAGGGCGGCTGGACGTGGAAGACGAAGGGCGTGCGTCGGGTGCTCTACCGACTGCCCGAGATCCTGGCGGCGGTCGGGGCAGGACAGCTCATCCACGTCGTCGAAGGCGAGAAGGACGCGGACAACCTGGCGGGCTTGGAGGTGGCGGCGACCACAAACTCGGGTGGCGCCGGCAAGTGGAGCAAGGCTCTCTCGGAGAGCCTCCGAGGGGCGCGGGTCGCCATCATCCCTGACAACGACCAGCCGGGACGCGATCACGCAGAACTCGTCGCCTCGAAGCTTTCGGGCGTCGCTGCCGAGGTCCGGGTCGTGACGCTCCCGAGCTTGCCCGATGGGGGCGACGTTTCCGATTGGATCGCGGCCAGTGCCGCTGCGGGGAGTGGCGGGGAGGAGATCCGGGCGGAGTTGGCCCGCCTCGTCGCAGAGGCGCCTCTTTGGGAGAAGTCGGCAGCAGAGGCGGAGGGCGCGAGCTCTCCACCGGCCGTCGCTACCGCGAAGGAAGCGATCCAGGAGCTGTGGGCGTTGGGCTCGGATCCCGATCCGACCGCGGTGGCGGCGGCCCTTCGGCGCGTCGCGGCGGCGCTGGACGGTTCTGACCCCCTCACCATTCAGACCGCCCGCGCGCTCGCCATGCGGATGCTCAAGGGCAAGCTGACCCACCGCGAGAAGTTGGTGGACGCCGCTCTCGCCGGCGTTGTCGCGAAGCGCCGCGCCGCCTCGCCGACCGAAGCCGAGGGTCCTCCCTACCGGGAGACAGAGCGCGGACTCGTCCTCCTCAAGTCCACGAACGCTGGCGAGGTGGTCGTCCCGCTGACGAACTTCACCGCCCGAATCGTCACCGAGGTCGCCCGCGACGACGGCGCGGAGGTCCACCGGGGCTTCGAGATCGAGGCCCACCACCGCGGCCGCGTGCATCGGTTCGAGGTGAGCGCCTCGCGGTTCCCGTTCATGGCGTGGGTGACCGAGCATCTCGGCGCCACTGCAATCCTCAACGCCGGCCTCAGCATCCGCGATCACGTCCGCGCTGCGATCCAGTACCTCAGCCGCGAAGTGCGGACGCGCACCCTCTACACCCACCTTGGCTGGCGGCGGATCGGCGACCAGTGGTGTTACCTGCACGCCGGTGGGGCGATTGGGCGGGTTGGGCGGGTCGCCGACATAGAGACCGATCTGCCACAGCAGCTCCAGCGCTACCAGCTCCCCGAACCTGCCGATGCGGTCGAGCTGGTGCGGTCGGTGAGGGCGAGCGTCCAGGTTCTCGACGTGCTGCCGGACGTGGTCACGGTGCCTGTCTACTGCGGCCTCTGGCGATCTGTGCTCGGGCCGTGCGATCACTCGCTGCACCTGACGGGACGGACCGGGGAGGGCAAGACCGAGCTGGCCGCCCTGGCGCAGCAGCACTTCGGCGCCGGGCTCGACGCCCGCAACCTCCCCGGCTCGTGGAGTAGCACCGGCAACTCCCTCGAGGCCCTCGCCTTCGCCGCCAAGGACGGCTTGCTGGTCGTCGACGACTTCGCCCCCGAGGGCGGCGTCTACGACGTGCAGCGCCAACACCGCGAGGCCGCGCGCCTCCTGCGCGCGCAGGGCAACCGCTCGGGGCGCGGCCGGCTCCGCCCCGACGGCGAGCTGCGGCCGACGAAACCGCCCCGCGGGCTCATCCTCTCTACCGGCGAGGACGTGCCCGGCGGCCAGTCGATCCGGGCGCGGTTGTTCAGTCTCGGCGTGCCGGCGGGCGCGATGGACTGGGAACTGCTGACCCGCTGCCAGGCCGACGCGGCCGCAGGCCTCTACGCCCAGGCCATGACCGGCTTCCTCGTGTGGGTCGCCGGCCGCTACGACGAGCTGGCGGAGCTTCGCCCCCGGCGCCTTCGCGAGCTACGTGACCTGGCCACCGCCTCCGGCACTCTCCACCGCCGGACGCCCGGCATCGTCGCCGACCTCGCGCTCGGGATCGAGACGTTCCTCCGCTTTGCCCAAGACGCAGGCGCGCTGTCCGAAGCCGAGGCACGGGCGTTCTGGGAGCGCTGCTGGACCGCTCTCGGCGAAGCGGCCGCCGCTCAGGCCGAGCACGTCGCCGAGACCGAGCCCGCCCGCCGCTTCCTCGAGCTGCTGTCGGCCGCTCTCGCTTCGGGGCGGGCGCACGTGGCCTCCGACCGCGGGAGCGTCCCCGAGGTCCCGGCGATCTGGGGGTGGCGCCACGGGCCGCTCTGGACGGTGGAGTACAGCCCTTCGGGCTGGCAGCCGCAGGGCGACCGCATCGGCTGGGTCCGAGGGGAGGACCTCTACCTGGAGCCTGGGGCGGCGTTCCGCGTCGCCCAGGCGATGGCTCCCACCGACGGGCTCACCATCAAGGCCACGACTCTGTGGAAGCGCCTCAAGGAGAAGGGTCTGCTGGCCAGCACCGACGAGGCGCGCCAGCAGAACCAGGTCCGGGTGTCGCTGGAGGGCGCCCGGCGGCCGGTGCTCCACCTCCGCGCAGAGACCGTCATGCCCCAAAAACCCGCCCAACCCGCCCAACCCGCCCACGAGGACGAGCCGGCGGGCGTTTCTGGGCGGTTTCTCGGGGCGGGTTTGGTTCCAGGTGCCGCAGAACCCGCCCAGCAAACCCGCCCAGCGGAAGCCGATTCCGTTGGGGTTTCGGAGGTCGCTGGGCGGGTTGGGCGGGTTGGGCGGGTTTCTGAGGGGCATACCCCGGCAGACGAGAAGCCCTGGGGGGAGGTATGAACGCGACCGACCTTCTGTCCGCGCTCGAGGCCCGCCACATCGAGCTGGTCGTTGCCGGCGACCGCCTGCGGTTCCGCCCCGTTGAGGCCGTGCCGTCCGATCTCCA
>Ga0302046_10004662_pt1 | contig 12168 bp, 5 predicted proteins | sample RVTome_11_FD_200261 | JGI IMG/M metagenome (GOLD analysis project Ga0302046, IMG submission 200261) | Soil microbial communities from uranium-contaminated site in the Upper Colorado River Basin, Wyoming, United States - RVT147D111 (version 2) ... | reverse complement strand
GGGCGGCGCCGCTGCTTCGGCGGGTCAGGGTCCGGGAAGGCGATGCAGTGGCCGTGTTCGGCGGCTGGGGATGCGGGGAGTGCCGGGAGTGCCGCCGTGGCGAGGAACAGCGCTGCGCGAGCGGCCGTTCCCCGGGGTTCCAGGTGGACGGCGGGTACGCCGAGTACCTGCTGGTCCCCCATCCCCGCCACCTCGTCCCGTTGGGCCAGCTGGATCCGGTGGAGGCCGCTCCCCTGGCTGACGCCGGGGTTACCTCCTTCCGCGCAGTGCGCCGCGCCATTCCGTGGCTGGCCGACGGGTCAAGAGCGCTGCTCATCGGTCTGGGCGGGCTGGGCCAGTTCGCGCTCCAGTTCCTGCGGCGGCTGCCGGAGGTGGTGGTCGGCGTGCGGGAGATCGACCCCGACAAGATCCAGATCGCATCGCGGCTGGGCGCGGACGTGGGGTTCCTGGCCGGCGACGAGGAGCTTGTCTTCGCGGGGATGGGCGGGCCGGCGGACGTGGTGTTCGATTTCGTGGGATCCGATGAGACGCTGGCACTCGCCGCGCGGTTCGTGGCCCCCGGCGGGCTGGTGTCGCTGGTCGGCGAGGCGGGCGGGCGGATGACGTTCTCGTTCGCTGCCCTCCCCGTTGAGGCGTCGCTGACCACGACTTCCTGGGGGTCGCCCGACGACCTGCGCGACGTGGTGCAGCTCGCTCGCCGCGGCCGGCTGCGATGGTCTGTGGATCGCATGCCTCTCCGCGAGGCGGCCGCCGCCCACGAGCGACTTGCCGCGGGTCAGGTCCCCGGGAGGCTGGTGCTCGTTCCGTAAGCCGCCGGATCAGGCCCGCGCTGCGCCGCCCAGCTCCGCCAACCGAGCCCGCATCTTCTCGGCACCCACGAAGTGCCCCTTGCGCTCGTACACCTCCAACGCGCGCTGAAACTCCGACCTGGCGTGATCGAGTTGGCCGGCCAACGCGAGTACCTCCCCCAGGTCGGAGTGCGCATCAGCCACCTGGGTGAGCATGTCCGTCTCGTCGAGGGCCGCAGCCGCCTCCCCGGCCATGCGTTTAGCGGCCTCGTGCTCGCCTCGACGTGCCATGACTCGAGCCAAGATCCCTAGAGCCGGCCCCTGCGTCGCAAAGTCGTCCTCGGTCGTCATGCCTTGCCCGGTGCGCGCCCACTCCTCCGCCTCATCGTCGCGCCCCAGCTCCAACAACGCGCGGGCAACGTTCACGGCCGATGTCGAGGCAAAACCCCGGTCGCCGCCGGCGGTCAGCATCTCAAAACCCGAACGCGCCAACTCGGCGGCGCGGGCAGGGTCGCCAGCAAGCAGCTCGGCCGGCCCAGCATGATGGCTCAGCAGCGAACCGACGAGGGACCGTGAGCCCATCTCTTCATTCAAGGCCCGCTGGTGGTCGAACCTGATCCGCGCCTCGTCGAAATGACCCTGCATCGCCAGGAGGGCTCCAATCTGCCGCTCGGTGCGGTTGGCGGCTTGCCTTGGGTCGCGCATCTCGGATTCCATACGTTGCCCCAGCTCGATGGCTTCCGTGGACGGCGTGGGACCCCAGTATGCGAATCCCACGATCCACCCACGCACGTCGTCGCCGAGGCGCCCTCGTCCCGCGGCCGGCAGCAATTGTTTCGCGAGATCCAGTCCGCTCTGGACACGCCCCTGCCAGAAGCGAAGCTTGGCGACCTCCAGCCCGGCCCGGACGGCTCCTTCTTGATCGCCAAGCTCGGTCAGCCTCTCGTGAATGCGGCTGGCCTCGCCCTCGAGGGCGCTCATCTTCTCCGTACCCACTGACACCCGAGGATGGAGTCGCAGTGTCTCGGCGCGAAGAGCGGACCTCTCGTCCCCCAGCCGGTCAGCGATCGTACGTGTCTCGGTCAGGTGCGCGGCGGCGGTCCGGGTGTCGCCGGCCCAGGCAAGCGCATCGCCAAGAGTCAGCCGCATGGGAAGGGCTTGCGGGTCGAAGTGATCCAACAGGGCAATCGCCCGCCCTAGGAGGTTTGCGCTGGCGGTGAAGTCGCCGCGGTCGAGCGCGCCTTCACCTGCGGCGGCCATCTGGGCCGCGGCACGGTGCGCGAGATCTGAAAGAGCCGGATCAGCCGGATCCAGCTCCCGCCGATAACGAGCTGCCTGCTCGAGGTGATAGGCGAGGATCGGTCGGTACTCGTCAAGCCGCTTCCCCAACGCGCTCTCGAGCCAGTCTGCGAAACGTTCATGGAGCTCCGCCCGGCTCTGCTTGGCAATCGCCTGGTAGGCGGCGTCGCGAATGAGCTGATGGCGGAAGCGGAACGCTTCGCGGCCAGTCAGCTCGGCACGGTCGGGGGCCACGAATTCGCGGCGAGTCAGCGTCTGGAGGCTTGAAGCCACCGACGCTTGCAGTGCCTCCGGAGCGAGCGCCGCGACCGCATCGCGGTGGAAGACCGTCCCCTCAACAGAACCACGCTCCAGGATGGCGCGATCCGGCCCGGCAAGGCCGTCGAGGCGCGCTGACAGGAGGGCCTGGATGGTGGGCGGGACGGCCAGGCTGGCGAGGTCGCGGCTGGCGGTCCAGTCGCCATTCGTGCGCGCCAGTGCCCCTTCGTCGATGAGCATCTCCAAGAGCTCCTCGACGAACAGCGGATTCCCTTCGGCGGCGGATCGGATACGGTCGAATATCGTTTCCGGCAGATGGGCCTGGCCCAGCAGGTTGTCGATGAGCTGGGCGGTCTCCTCGGCATTCAACGGTTCCAGGGAAATGATGGTTGCCGAGCGTTTCCCGCCGCCCCAGGCCGGGCGCAGCTCGAGCAGCTCCTGCCGCGCCAGCACGACGAGCAGGATCGGAGCATCTCGCGACCAGTCGGCGATGTGCTCCACCAGGTCGAGGAGCAGCGGCTGCCCCCACTGGAGGTCCTCCAGGACCACCACCAGAGGCCGATCGGCGGCAAGCGCCTCCAGAAACGAGCGTATCGCCCACGGCGTCTCCTCCGGTACCGGGTCGCCGCGGTTGAGACCGATGGCTTCGCCTACCCGCTCGGCGATCCGGTCGCGGTCGGGGTTCCCGCCCAATACCGCCGCGATGCGGGCCAGGTCAGCGGCCGGCTCGCCGCCGGCAGTCTGACCGATGCCTGTCGCCCCGCGCACGATCTCGGAGATCGGCCAGTACGTGATTCCCTCGCCATACGACAGGCACCGGCCGTGCACAACGCGAGCGCGGTCCCCGATGGAGGTGACGAACTCGTTGACCAGCCGCGTCTTGCCGACGCCTGCCGAGCCGAGGATCGTGAACAGGTGGCAGACCCGGTCGTCGCGGACTTCGGTAAATGCCTCGTCGAGGAGGCGACGCGGCCGTTCGCGCCCGACCATCGGCGAGTCAAGGCGTCGCTCGTGCCCGGCGGCGGATCGGTCCACGTCAAGGAGTCGGAAAGCCTCGATGGGTGCCTGACGACCCTTGACCGTGACCTCGCCCAGGGCCTCGACCTGCACCGCGTCCCTGACGAGTTGGTGCGTCTCGGCCGTGATCAGGATCTCGCCCGGTTGCGCGGTCTGCTGGAGACGGGCGGCCACGTTCACGGCATCACCGGTGACCAGTCGGTGACCAGCGGCCGCGTCGCCCGCCACCACCTCGCCGGTGGCAATCCCGGTCCGCCATGCGACCGTCGCGCCGCCGCCAACACCACCCACCGCCTGAAGCGCTTCGCGGATCTCGACTGCGGCCCGCACGGCTCGGAGGGCGTCGTCCTCATGGACGCGTGGGATGCCGAAGACCGCCATAGCCGCGTCGCCGATGAATTTCTCGACCACGCCACCGTGACTTTCGACGATGGCGCTGACCCGGTCGAAAGACCGGCTCAGGACGTTCCGCAAGGTCTCTGGATCGATCTGCTCGCCGAGAGCGGTCGATCCCACCAGGTCGCAGAACAGGACGGTGACCGTCTTGCGCGTCTCGGCGGAGGGAGCTGCCGCCACCTCGAGGGCAGCGCCGCACGAGAAGCAGAACCGGGCTTCGGCAGGATTCTGTGTCGCGCAGTTGGCGCAGACGCGCCCTGCCTCAGCCATCAGCACGTCCACTCCTCAATGAGACGCTGCGTCCGCGCCACGAAGAAGGTCGCGCCCTTCTGCTCGTACCGGGATATCGCCTCCCGAGCCGCGGCCACCGCCTCGTCACGCTTTCCGGCTTCGTGGAGCACGCGGGCCAAGTTGGCGCAGACGCGAAATGGTTCAGGCATCCGTCGCCCAATCCCCGATCAAGCGACCCGTTTGTTCAACGTAGAGGGTGGCGCCCTTCTGCTCATATAGCGCCAGTGCTTCGCGAGCCGCCGCCACGGCCTCATGCTTCTTGCCGGACTCGCGGAGCACGTGGGCCAGGTGGACGAGCACGTCGCCGCGGGCGAGCAGATAGTCGGTCGGGCCCATGATCGCGGCGGCTTCGCGAGCCAGGTCCTCTGCGTCCGCAGCCTGCCCGCGGGCAGATAACACCCGCGCCTGCACGGCGCGCCCGCCTGCCTGCGACAGGATGTCGTCGCTCGCGGACGTTTCGCGCGCCACCGTCGCGAAGCGCCAGGCCTCATCCATGTCGCCATCTGCCAGGAGCGCGGTGGACAGCCCGACGGCGGTGGTGGAGGCATATCCCCGGTCCCCCAGGCCGATTTTCCGGTCGTACGACTGACGGTAGTGGCGGACCGCCGACTTGGCATCTCCCGATAACAGGGCGTTATGAGCCATGGCCGCGTCCGTCTCCGTCAGCAGGAAGCGATCACCCAGCTCCTCCAGGTCGCGCGCCGCTCTGGTGATCCGCTCACGCGCATCATCGAAAGCGCCCTGCACCGTCAACATCCGACCAATCCCCAGATCTGCGCCTGGGCTGTACCCCTGGCTGACCAGGTCTTCGATCAGTTGGATCGCCTCGTCGCACGGCGTTGGCCCAAACACGGCGGCGGCTCCAATCTGAATGCGCGCCTCCCGAAGCCACGGCCCAACGCTCTCCGGCCGATCAAGAGCTGCGCGAGCTCGCGTGGCCGCCTCGCCCGCCCTGCCCATGCTGAAGAGAGCCCACGCGGCGACGAGCTCGGCCAGGCTGGCCCCAACCTGATCGCCCAAACGGGCGAGGATGTCCCGCAAGCGTTCGGCTTCATGCATCGACTCAGACAACACCATGGTCGCGTGGGTGGAGCTCCGCAGCTCGACCAGCGCGAGCTCGGCCCATGCTTCCGCGCGTTCGTCCCCCGTCCGCGCCGCTTCGGCTACGACTTCCACGAGCAGCCGGTCAGCGCGGGCGGCCTCGCCAACCGTCGGCAGACGACGGGCGAGCAGCACCATGAGGACGCCGCGCTCGGGATCGTCCGGTGGCATCAGGTCAACGGCCCGACCCAACAGGTCTGCGGCGGCGGCGGCGTCTGCGCGGAGGTCGGCCCTCCGTCCCGCATCCGCCAGTAGTCCGCTGGCCCGGCTGGCCAGGTCGCGCGCGCGGGCGTCTGGAGGCCCAAGCTCGGCCCGGTAGCGGTAGGCCTCCTCCAGGTGATAGGCCACAATTTCCCCGTACTCGGCCACCCGGTCGGCGGCGATCCGCTCCAGCCAGTCCGCGAAGCGTTCGTGGAGCTCGGACCGAGTCTGCTTGGCGAGCGCCTGATAGGCCGCGTCCCGGATGAGCAAGTGCCGGAACCTATAGGCCTCCTCGCCGGCGAACGACGCCTGGTCGGGTCGAACCAGCTCCATTCGAAGGAGGGCCGTCAGCCGATCGCGGACCCGGATCTTGATCGGCTCGGGCGCCAGCTCGATGACCGCGCCTCGATGAAATGTGTTGCCTTCGACCGAGGCGCGCTCGATGACGGTCCGCTCCTCGCTGTCCAGGCCGTCCAGCCGGGCCGACAGCAGCGCCTGAATGGTCGGCGGGATCGCCAGCTCCCCGAGGTCACGGGCCGCGAGCCAGCTGCCATTGGCCTTCGTCAGAAAGCCATCGTCGATGAGCTTGGCGAGCAGCTCCTCCACGAACAGCGGATTGCCTTCGGCGGCGTGGCTGACCCGCCGTCGCACGTCAGGCGGGAGCTGCGCCTGCCCGAGCAGGCTGGTCAGCAGCTCGTCGCTCTCACCCTCGGACAGGGGCTCGAGCTGAACGGTGGTCGACCAGCGCTTGCCGCCACCCCAAGCGGGCCGCTTCTCGATCAGCTCCGACCTGGCCATCACGATGAGCAGGATCGGAGCATCTCGGGTCCAGTCCGCGATGTGCTCCACCAGGTCCAGGAACGTCGGCTCGCCCCACTGACAGTCGTCGAACACGAGCACCAACGGACGTTGGCGGGCGAGACGCTCAAACGCCTTGCGAATGGCCCAGAAGATCTGCTCAGGTGGCGGATTTGCCGCCTCCAGGCCGATGATGCCGGCCACGATCTCGACGATTTGTTCGGCCTCGGTTTCCTCGCCCACCACTGAGCTCAGCCGTTCGCGCGCGACCTGGGCTGAATCCGCCTCCCGGATTCCGGCCCCGTCCCGGATGGCCTCGGCCACGGGCCAATAGGTGATCCCGTGGCCATACGCGATGCATCGGCCGGTCGCCACCTCCGCCTGCTCGCCCAATGAGCCGATGAACTCGTCCACCAACCGTGACTTTCCGACTCCGGCCACGCCCAGGATCGTGAACAGGTGGCAGATGTGCTCTTCGATCGCTTCCCGGAACGCCTCGTCCAGCAGGCGCAGCGGCCGGAGGCGCCCAACCAGCGGCGCCTCGAGCGGGCGAGTGTGGCGGCCGACAGTGTCCAGGACGTCCAGCAGGCGCCACGCCGCCACGGGTTCCGCCTTGCCCTTCAGGGACAGCGGCTCGACCGCCTCGGCCGATACGGCCGAGCGCACCAGGGCATACGTATCCGCGCCCATCAGGATCTCGCCCGGCGCGGCCGCGCCCTCCATGCGGGCGGCGACATTTACCGCATCCCCGGTGACGATCCGCTGAGTAACGCTCCCATCCCCCGCCACCACTTCCCCGGTGTTGATTCCCATCCGCCACTCCACCGTCACGCCCCGTTCGGCGTGGATCCCGGCGTCCAGGCCCGCCAGTCGATCACGAATCTCGACCGCCGCCCGGCAGGCGCGCAGCGCATCATCCTCGTGGACGGTCGGCACCCCGAACACGGCCATCACGGCGTCACCGATGAACTTCTCGACCACCCCTCCATGGAACTCGATCACGTCGCGCATGACATCGAAGTAACGGGTCATGAGCGACCGCAGGGACTCGGGGTCGATCCGCTCCCCGAGCGCCGTTGACGAGATGGCGTCGCAGTACAGGATCGTGACCGTCTTCCGTGTCTCGACGGCCGGAGCAGCCTGGGCCTCCATCGTCGAGCCGCACGACCAGCAGAATCGAGCGCGCTCGGGGTTGTCGGCCCCGCAGGTCGGGCAGGCTCGCTCGGCGACGGTCATCGGTCTATGTCGTCCAGCTGGCGATCAGGCCGCGTGTCCGTTCCGCCAGCGGAACGACGCCCTTGCGCTCGAATCGCTCCAGTGCTTCCCGAGCGGCCTCGACCGCTGCATCGTTCCTCCTCGCCTCGTGGAGGACATGGGCGAGGTCGAGCAACGCGCTGCCGTGTAAATCGAGGAAATCGGTGTTGGCGGCGATGGCGACCGCCTCGCGGGCAAGGGCCTCAGCGCCCACGCTGTCGCCGCGTCGGGACAGGAGCCGTGCCTGCACCCGCCGCCCGTGGGCCTGGGATGTAACGTCGTCGGAGGCGGTGGTCTCCCGCGCGATGGTCGAGTAGCGCCAGGCCTCCGCATCGTCACCCAGCTCGAGCAGCGCCTCCGCCAACCAGGCCGCCACGGTCGAGGCGAAGGACCGGTCGCCGGTCGCCGTCAGCTGGTCGTAGCCGGAGCGGAGCAAGGTCGCCGCCCGCTGGTAGTCGCCGGCAAGAAGCTCCACGAACCCGCTAAATAGTCCGTCGGCGACGGCAACCGCAATACGGTCCCCTAGTTGCTCCGCCGCCCGTCGGGCCTGGGCGATGAGATCGCGTGCCTCGGTGAAGTTGCCCTGCATGGCGCGCAGGGTGCCGAGGCTCCGCAACGTGAGCGCCCGCTGCCGCGGGCTGGGCGCCAGGCGCATGACCTCTTCGACAGCGGCAATCGCCTGCGGCACCGGCTTGGGTCCGTAGACGACGGATCCCGGCAGGTAGCGCAGGGCAGTGCCGTATGGGATTCCACCCCGGCGGGCCCTGTCAAGCAGCTCCCAATACCGTGTCTCCGCCTCGGCGGCTCGGCCGACGAAGAACAGGTGCTGAGCAATGGCGACGCCGGCCCGGTACGCACCGGCTTCGTCCCCGATCCTGTGTAAGATCGTTTGCAGCCGTTCGGCCTCGATAATCTCCTCGCTGACCTCTCCCCCTGGGTCGATCGAGCCGCGCACGTCCAGGCGCACCACGGCGGTCCGCGCGGCGGCCCGCTCGTCACCGGCGCGGGTCGCGCTCTCGATTCCCTCGGTCAGCACCGCATCGGCCCGCAGGCCCTCGCCCAGGTAATAGAGGGCTTCGCCCAGAGGGGGAATGAGCAACCGTCGCGGGGCGGAGTCAGTCGGCAGCAGCTCGACGGCGTGGCTCAGCAGCTCGACGGTGGCCGGCCTATCACCCCGGTCGAAGGCACGTTCGCCGGCAGCCGCAAACAGGGTCCCGGCGCGTTCCGCCAGCTCCTGCGCATGGGCGTCGACCGGCCCAAGCTCGATGCGGTACCGATACGCCTGCTCAAGGTGGTAGGCCACGATCTCCTCGTATTCCGAGACCCGGTCCCGGGCCACCCGCTCGAGCCAGCCGGCGAACCGCTCATGCAGCTCGGCGCGAGCCTGCTTGGCAAGGGCCTGGTATGCGGCATCCCGGATCAGCAGGTGCCGGAACCGATAGGCCTCTTCGCCGGCGAACTCCGGCCGCTCCGGCCGCACCAGTTCCATCCGCATAAGAGAGGCGAGCCGATCGCCCACGTTCTCGCGCATCTGCTCGGGCGCCAGCTCGGTGACCGCTCCGCGGTGGAAGACCTTGCCCTCAATGGCCGCTCGCTCGATGACCGTGCGCTCCTCGCTGCCGAGGCCGTCGAGGCGCGCTTCCAACAGAGCGTGGATGCTGGGCGGCACGGTCAGCCGTGTCGGGTCTCCGGTCGCAGTCCAGTTGTTGCGGTCACGCACGAGGAAGCCGTCGTCGATGAGCATGCCCAGGAGCTCCTCCACGAACAGTGGGTTGCCTTCCGCGGCCTGGGCAATTCGGGACGCGAGCGCCGGCGGCAGCTCGGCGCGCCCCAGCAGGCTGGCGACCAGCTCCTCGCTCTCGTCGCCGCTGAGCGGTTCGAGCTGGATCGTGGTCGCCCAGCGCTTCCCGCCGCCCCAGGCGGGACGCGACTCGAGGAGCTCGAAGCGGGCCATGCACACCAGCAGGATGGGGGCGGCGCGGGTCCAGTCCGCAACGTGGTCGACCAGGTCCAGGAAGGTGGGCTCACCCCAATGCACATCGTCAAAGACGAGCACCAGCGGCCGTCGGCGCGTGACGGCCTCGAAGAAGGTCCGGATCGCCGCGAACGCCTCATCCGGCGCCGACACTCCGGTGTCGAGCCCGATCAGGCCACCCACGATGGCCGCCGTCCGCTCCGCGTCCGGCTCGGCCGTCAGCACATCGGCCAGGGCACCCAATGCGCCTTCGGACGAGTCTGATTGGATCAGGCCTGCCGCCTGCCGGACGGCCTCCGCCACCGGCCAGTAGGTGATGCCGTGGCCGTACGACAGGCAGCGCCCGCGGGCGACCGTCGCCTCGTCGCCGAGCGAGCCCAGGAACTCGTCGACCAAGCGCGACTTGCCCACCCCCGCCACGCCCAGGATGGTGAACAAATGACAGACCCGCTCTTCGACCACTTCCCGGAACGCCTGGTTCAGGGCCAGCAGCGGCCGCTGACGGCCAACCAGCGGCGCCTCCAGGGGGCGGGCGTGGCGCGCCCCCTGATCAGTCACGCCCAGCAGACGGTACGCCGCGACTGCGTCCGCCTTGCCTTTCAGCGCCAACGGGTCGACCGCCTCGGCGTTGACCGAGTCCCGCACGAGGCGCTGGGTGTTGGCTCCCATAAGGATCTCCCCTGACCCCGCCGCCCCTTCCAGCCTGGCTGCCACGTTCACCGCGTCGCCGGTCACGATCCGCTGACCAGCGGTGGCGTCCCCGGCCACCACCTCGCCGGTGTTGATGCCCATCCGCCACTCGACCGTGGCGCCCCGCTCGGTCCGGATTTCGGCGTCGAGCGCGGCCAACCGGTCGCGAATGCCGATTGCCGCTCGCACGGCCCGCAGCGCATCGTCCTCGTGGACGACCGGAACTCCGAACACGGCCATCACCGCGTCGCCGATGAACTTCTCCACCACGCCTCCGTGGAACTCGATCTCCTCGCGCATGACGTCGAAGTAACGAGTCATGAGGCCACGCAGCGACTCGGGATCGAGGTGCTCCCCAAGGGCCGTGGACGACGTCGCATCGCAGAACAGGACCGTCACCGTCTTCCGCACGAGCATGGTCGTCATGCCGGTGCCGCGGCCCGCAACCGCTCCAAGGCGGCATCCAGGCGAGCCAGCGTGCGTTCCCGGCCCAGCAGGACCATGGAGCCGAAGAGGGGCGGCGAAACGGCCTTCCCCGTCACCGTAAGCCGGATGGGGCGGAAAAAGTCGCCGGCCTTCCATCCGAGCGAGTCGGCGGCGCCTCGAGCCGCTGCCTCCAGCTCCTCGGCCGACCAGTCTCCGCATGCCACCAGCGCGTCGCGCGCAACCCCCAGCGCGCCGGCCACCTCGGCGACGTCACGACCCTTGGGCAGCAGATCGTCCACGCTCCACCACCCGGCCACGACGCCGTCTGGCTCGGCCAGGAACCCGGACAGCTCGACCGCATCGGTCAGGCGCACCATGCGCTCGCGCACCAGCGGCACCAGCCCGGCCAGGGTCGCGTCCGAGATCGCCTCCGGCAGCAGCGGCCGCAGCCGCAACGCCAAATCGGCATCGGTCAGGGAGCGGATGTAGACCCCGTTGAGGTGGTCGAGCCGGTCGCGATCGAAGACCGCTCCCGCCTTGTGGACCTCCCCGATCTCGAACCGCGCGGCCAGCTCGTCCAGGCTGAAGATCTCCTCCTCGGTCCCCGGCGACCAGCCCAGGAAGGCCAGGAAGTTGACCATCGCCTCGGGCAGGTAGCCCTCGGCCCGGTAGTCGCTGATCGCGGTCTGCGACTTCCGTTTGCTCATCTTGGAGCGATCCGGGTTCAGGATGAGCGGGATGTGCCCAAAGACCGGCTCGCGGTACCCCAGGGCCCGGATGAGGGCGATGTGCTTGGGCGTGTTGGACAGGTGGTCCTCGCCACGGATCACGTGGCTGATCTCCATCTGCTCATCGTCGATGACGACGACGAAGTGGTACAGCGGCACGCTGTCGGCCCGCACGATCACGAAATCGCCCAGCAGGGCGTTGTCGAACTCGACCTCGTCCCGGATCAGGTCGTCGAAGCGGATGGTCTCCGGCGGGACCCGGAAGCGGAGGGCCGGGCGGCGACTCTCGGCCTCGAATGCAGCCCGATCGGCATCGGTCAGGCGCAGGCAGCGACCGTTGTAGCGCGGGGGTTCCCGCTTGGCCTCCTGCTCTCGGCGGACGGCGTCCAGCTCCTCGGGCGTACACCAGCAGTGGTAGGCGGCCCCGCTCTCGAGGAGCCGATCCGCCTCGCGGGCGTATCGGTCCATGCGCAGGCTCTGACGGTAGGGTCCGAATGGACCGGCGTCCTCGCCGCCTGCCGTTTGGGGCCCTTCGTCCCAGGTGATGCCCAACCAGTGGAGGTTGTCGAGGATGTCGTGCTCGAATTCGGGCGTGCTGCGGGCCTGGTCGGTGTCCTCGATGCGGAGCACGTAGGTCCCGCCGGTCGCGCGCGCGAACAGGTAGTTGTACAGGCCGGTGCGCGCGGTACCGATATGCAGCGGTCCGGTGGGGCTGGGCGCCATCCGGACCCGGATCGGCCGCTCGTCGGGGCGGGTGCTGCGTTGGGCGCTCATGGGCTCCGCGATGGTACCGCCCGGCCCGCCGCAATAGACACTTGCATGGCGACCGATGTCGCCACGCTCATAGCGTCGTGTGGCAACGCTTCGTGGTCCTGCGGCAACGTGGTAACCCACTTCGGCGGCGCATAGCTACCACGGAAGAGTGTGAGACGGGGGCCGGGTGCCC
>Ga0302046_10004661_pt1 | contig 12169 bp, 10 predicted proteins | sample RVTome_11_FD_200261 | JGI IMG/M metagenome (GOLD analysis project Ga0302046, IMG submission 200261) | Soil microbial communities from uranium-contaminated site in the Upper Colorado River Basin, Wyoming, United States - RVT147D111 (version 2) ... | reverse complement strand
GGCGTCCATGCCACAAGTCCTCCAAAACCAACGACTTGGAAGACTTATCGACGACTCCAGTGCCATCCCTTGAGCTTATCCGGCGCTGTAGTGTTAGTTACGTACGAAACGTAGCGAGCGGTCCGCATCACGTAAGGGTGCCGCGAACGACTCGACGTACCGCTGGGGGCCAATTTCAGATTCTCCCGGAGCCGGTCCGAATCCCAACCGGCTATTCCGTGTCATTCAACAGAATCGCGTTGGCTACCTTGCGCTCCGCCGCTGACGCGGTTGCACTGTCACGGATCGACTCCACAGCGGTCTTGGTCTGGGCGTCGAGCGGTAGGCCGAGGCCCAGCAAAGCCCGAAGGTAGTTCTTTCTCGCCCGACCCTGGGACGTGGCAACGTGGGTACGTACGAAGGTGACAAACTCGATATCCGCGTGACAGCCATCCACGCAGCTATACGCCCGGCTAGCAACGGCGGCAAGCGAGGCGTTGGGCGTATGCAATGCAATGGTCCGCAGGGCATCCGCCGCACGTTGCGCCGTGACCGGGTCATCGGGCTGCGTCTCCTTCAGCAACGTCATGAGCGCGTGAAGACAACCCGCCCGAAACCCCTCGGCGGGATCACCGTCGTACAACGCCAGGATCTCGTCAACGGCGGCGGGATCCCCGGTCGCGGCGAACGCGGCGGGCAGTTGGGAATGAAAGGCCGAGCCCCAGCGACTGTCCTGCGCAAACCGTAGGAGGGCCGGCATTGCAACCGGTCCCAGTCGGCCGAGGCCGGCCATCGCCGCCGATCGCACCTCGGCGTCTGTTGTTGAATCTCGAATGGTACCCTCGAACGCGGAAGCCGCCGCAACCAGCTGTGGATCGTGATCGGGCAGATCGAGCCGCTTCAGCGCGTCGGCGACACAATTGACAAGCACCCGTCGCACGGGAACGCTGGACTCGCGATCCAACGCGTCCAGCAGCACCGGCACGGTGTCGACATCCGGCCGTACCACGAGCACGCGCGCGGCGGCTCTGCGCATGGTCGGAAGGGGGTCATGAAGCGCGGTGACCAACCTCGCCGTATGCTCCAACCGAGCCTCCTCGCCGGTCTCGCGAACCATCGCACACAACGCCTCGAGCGCGATATAAGCGGCCCGGCGGGCGGCGTCAGATTCGACGGTCTCGCCAACCTGAGCGGGATCGCCGGCCCGCGCGAGCCGTTCTTCCAAGGAGTCCGACGCCGCCGCACCGCACACCGATGCGACGACCAAAATCAATACGCTCGAAATCATACACGTTCGCATCTCTCCAACTCCTTAGAAGTTCGCAGGGCCGTAGTCACACGCCGTCCAGGAAAAGCCATAATCATCGAATACCGAGTGTTGGCCGCTGCCCAGCGATCCGGCGCCGCCCCAATTCGGCCCGGTCTCCGGCCAATCCCCAAAACCTTGGTGGCCCATAAAAAACTGTATATCGCCTTCGATGAAATCCAGCGTTGTATTCACGGCTGTTACGACGTCATTCTCGGTCGTGTCCGTGACGCTCTCGATGGACACGCTGGGGTCGGGGTTGTTGTCAAACCAGTACTCGAGCCGGCCGAAATGACCTTCCAGCGATGAAGCCGTCGACGGCGTGCCGCGGTATTCGTGATTCTTGATCGCCTGGACAAAGTCGCCCATTTCACCCTCCTGACAGCCGCCCGAAGCGTCGTTGTGTTCAAACGTGTTTTCGCTGGCGCCAGGCGGGTTCGGCGCTCCCGATTTGATGTGCTGATTGATGACCGTTTCCTGATCCACTTCCAGGGTCGTGTTGTAGACATAGAACAGGCCCTTGTTCGGCCCCAACGTGATCTCGCGGATGGTTACGGCGTCGCTCCAATCATCTGCGGAAGTCTGGGGGACGAGGATGTTTTCCGGGGCGTTGCCCTCCAAGTCCCGAATTTGCCCGTACGTGTTTTCACCGGATACATCGATCAAGCTCCCCCAATTCGGCTCATTGTCCTCGACACAGGCGACGGGCGTGACCCAGGCGCCGCCGCTGCGCGGGGTGATCGAGATCGAAGCGTTCTTGGTGCACGAGACGCCGGAGATCGTCGCCGAAACTTCCACCGTGCCGGGCTCGGCGATCGTGCCCAACCAATTGCTAACGTGGTCGCTGTTCGCGGTATCCGTCCACGTGACCGTGTTGCTTTGGTAACGGGCCGCATCATAGTCATAGGACCAACTCCAGGACGAAACGCCGATCCCGGAGGGACTGGTGATCGCCCAGAAGGACGCGGTCGATCCGCGCACCGGACTCGACGGCCCGATGAACGTAATGTCGATGACGTCGACATCGACGGTGTCGGACTGGTCCGCGATCGAGTTGTACGCGAACGTGGCCGTGACGGTGAGGTCCTCCAGCGTCGTCCAATCCATCGTCGTGGTGACCTGGTACGGCGAGGTGGTATCCACGTCCGTGTCGGTCGTACCCTCGTAAGAGAAGGTCACATCGTCCACCGGGTCCGACTCGTCCGTGGTTGCGGTGAACGTGATCGCACCGCCTTTCTGGACCCCTGATACGCTGGCGGTGATCGTCACCGCCGCCCGACTTATGGAGCACGCCATTCCCAGAATGATGCATGTACGTACCGTCCACCGATTCATGCTCTTTCCCCTTCTTGCCTATCCCCCGATACCTCGCTATCGTTAAGGTGTTAGGCCACCTTGCCCTCGCCTCTACTACTAACAAGTGCGTTCGGGCGAGAGTGCATACAGCAATTCTTTGTTTTTTTTCGCCGGCCTGACCGAGGACATGATGGTGGCGGATCGAGCGGAACAGTTGATACAGACGCACTACGGTCGAGTCCTGCGGCTCCTGACCCGATTGACCGGCTCGATTACGCAGGCCGAGGACCTCGCTCAGACCGTGTTTCTGGGTCTTCTGCGGACAGCACCCGAGATCGAACATCCCGACGAGGCGCGGATCTACGTTACGAAATCCGCGTTCAATGCGTGGCGTCAATGGAGTAAGAAGGCGACACCGGCGACGCTTCCCGCGGATGTCGAGGCGTTGCTGCTGTCCGACGAGCCTGAGGTGCTTGACGTCCTGGCTGAGAAGGACGACATCGTTAAGATATTGTCAATGATTCACAGCCTTCCCGATCAACAACGCGCGGTTTTTGTCCTTACCGTATTCGAGGGCATGGGGTACAATCAGGTCGCCGAGATCATGGGGGTGCCTCGGAGCACGGTCTCAATGTGGCGTGTTCGCGCCGTGCGGTACATCCGCGAGACCATGCGCTATGCGGAACCTGTTCTCCGGGAGCCGTAGCCGATGGAAGAACGCGTCATCCAATTCCACGACCGCGAACTGACTTTCACCGAAGCCGAACAACTGAAGCGGGAGATCACCGCCGACCCGGTGCTGGCCGACGATCTGGACGCCGTACGGCGGATAGATCGCGCGGCCCGCGAGGCCGACCTCCTCACCGAGCCCCGAGCCAATCGCGTTCGTCTCGGGGAGGCGCGTCTCCTCGCCGAGTGGTCACGAACGACGGCAAGGCGGCGGCGAATCGGTTTCGCCGTGGGGGCAACGGGGATCGCCGCCGCCGCCGTCACGTTCATGCTCTGGCCGCGGCAGCAACGCGCGATCATCGGCAATGTGAAGTACACACTTGATGACACCGTAAACGATACGGACTACACCGAATCGGTTCATGCCAAGACGTCGGTGCAGGCCGGGCGTGGTGCGAACGCGTCCGTTCATTTGTTCAACACCGCGCGGCTGCTTGTATCCGAATTGGGCCATCTGCGGATCGGCGCTCAGCCGGACACGATGGAGCTCGTCCACGGGCGGATGACCGCCGAAGTGGAGACGCGGATCACGATTCATTTCGGCGCTTCGCCGTTCCGGGTGGTGCTCGATCCGGGGGCGAAGATAACCTTGCATTTTGACGATCACGGTGTGTACCTTGAACAAGAGACGGGTACCGGCATGCTCCAAGGCGTGGCCATGCAAGAGCGGCTCGAGGCGCCGCAAACGCTGCATATTCCAGTCGACAAGCTCGGGGGGGCTCAATAAGGAAGCCGTGCCATGCCGCGACGCCGATGCGGATTTACGCTGCTCGAGCTGCTGATCGTCATTTCCATCATGACTACGCTGCTGGCTACGCTGGCGCCGGCATTGCAGTTGGCACATCGTCAGGCGAAACGCGTCGCTTGTGCGGGGAATCTCCGGGCACTCGGCAGTGCGGTGATCCACTATGCCATGAGCGACGGGGAGGTCCCGGTCACGGCCCAGCGATTTGCCGGCCGACGCGACCGGCCGGACCTGGCCGCCAACCTGATCTACCATCGTCCCACCGGGTTCGATTTGGGAGCCAGCCTCGAATCTTATGTACATCCGTCCGGGTTGAACTGTCCCGAGGCGCGACAAGGAGTTTACCGAGCACCTTCCCCAACCACCGAAACCGTTTACAGCAGTTATATCTTCCTCTGGGGCGCGGTGGCGGGAACCCCGGAGCGTGGATTCGATTCGATCGACATGGCGCCGCCGGCAACCTTGATCGCCGCCGATCTTGCCTGGAACGTGTACCACAACCAGCGATTCGAATTCGCGGGCAACCATCTCCGCTCAGGCTACCACTACCCGCCGACCCCTTTCGTGCTGAGTGACGACGTGGACCCGGTGGGAACCCAGTTCAACGTACCCACCCCGCGCGCCATCGCCGGCATCCATGCCGTCTACGTGGATGGCAGCGTGCGCTGGGTTCCGCGTGCTCGACGCGCGTGGCGTGACGCGGGCCCCTTCCACCAGGGTGTATACAAAGACGTGCGGATTTACCTGCCCGCACGGAGTCAACACCGCAAATAAAGCCGGAATAGGAGGAGGAAACCATGGAAGCACTGGCCGTAGTCGTCGTGGTGGGATGTACCGCCGCGGGGGTCGACGATCCCGCCGGGGACGTCTACTTCCCGAGTTCGCCGGGTACGCCTGCCGGAGGAACCCTGCCCGATCTCGTGCTCGGCGGCGCCACGGTCGACACGACCGCCGGCGAACTTCGGCTCGAGTTCGAATTCGCGGATCCGGTACTCCCCGCCGACGATTTCTCGGATCCGTACAAACAGCTACACGGCTTCGTCGATATCGATCTCGATGTCCCCGCCGTCGATCAGAAGAACTCGAACAAGTCGAACCGGAGCGGCTTCTCGAGTTTTCTCGGGATCGAGGCGAGCATTGATTTTAGCTTTGTCGCCGGCGGCGTGGCCCCCTTGAGCGACAGCAGTGGTTCCATCGTGGCTTCGGTGCCGGTTACGTTCAGTGGAACCAGCGTGATCCTCACGATCCCGACCACCGTTCTCTCCGGTCTCGGGACGGTAGGCTCGACCATCGCCTACGCGGCGTATTTCACCAACACCCTTCAGGACACCGCCGACGTTTTCCCCAACGGGGACGGCCATCTGATCTCAATGCCGCCGACGGCGCCGGTACCATGGATGTCTCTACCGGGTACGGGCGTCGCCTTGGGACTGCTCTTGTTGGCGGGTGTATGGACCGCGAGACGTCGCCTGTCGCACGTACCGGCAGCCTGATGTGGACGACCAAGCACGAGATCAGATCGAGGCAGAGACGACGTCAACGGATCTGTACTGTCCGGGCATCTTTCATGCTCTATTTTTCGACTCGGCCGGGTTGATCGACAGGGGCTCGATTCCGGGGATGATCTTGGTTGTCTGCCTGCGTTCGATAGCAGATGAATGAGCGCAGGCCGCTACGGCCGGGTCGCGGACAGGAACTCGGTGAGCGTGTCGAGGTTCTGGATGAACGTCCGTGTCGAGAGAACGTGGCGGGTCGGGTCGTTCTTGTCGTGGTAGCGCAGGCGACCGTCTTCGATCCAGCGTCCCTTCTCGTCCATCGTTTCGACGACTGATTTGGCCCGGCGTGTCAGCGACTCGGTCAACTTCGGGGTGTCCAGGGTCCGCGGCCCGTTACGTTTGTCCGGACCGTCTTGGCGGAGTTGTTTGAAATCGGCCTCGATCGCGTCGAGCCGGCTTGTGGACTTGAAGCTGTAATGCGTGGGCATGTCGGCGTCACTGTAGGTGAGTGCGTAATCGGCCCGGGTGAAATAGAGCGGCCGGTTGGTGCGGAGTTCGTAGAACCGCGCAAGCCGACCGTCGGGCAGGGCCGACCGCCTGAGGTAGTCGATCGCCTTCGGGATGGGGGTGAGATACTTCTCGTTGCCGGTGTGCCGGTAGAGCAGCAACAGCGATCGCATGACACCTTGCGACTCGCCCCCGGTGACCGCCGGGGGCTCGAACTTGCGCGCCCAGGCCGGGTGCATGTCGGCGTCATATTGCTGAGCCCAAGCCGGCTGGGGATCGGGCATCTGAGCGAGGAGGATGAACGCGCCGCCCCGCTCGGCGGCGGTGCGATACGTCGCGTCGTCGTAGATCTCCCACGCATCGAGCATCGTCGCGATCATGTCGGCGATGGTGTTGTCGTTGAACGTGTAGAAGGCCTTGTAGTTCTTGCCGGGGAAGGTGCGCGACCAGGACTCCGGGTACGACGCCTTCTTCACCGGATGTTCGCTCGGGTTCGGTGGCTGGTCGAAACGCTGCGGCCACGCGCCGTTGGGATACTGCGCCTCGGTCAGTCGCGCCAGCGCGTAGCCGACTGTTTCGTGCACCGCCTGGTCGCCGAATCGCGTGACTTTATCGAAGCGCATAAGGAATCGCAGCGCGGCTTGCGTGGTGTTGTCATCCAGCGTCGTCGTGTCGCGCGCGCCGGCACTTTCTTCGTCGACGCGGTACGCATACCGCGCCCGCCGGGTCGGGTCGAACTCGATGCGGTAGTCCCATCCCCCGGATCGCAACTGACCTTGGACCAATGCGGCGGCGGTTTCGCGGGCCGCCTCGAGATAGACGCGCTCGCCGGTGCGCTCATACGCTCGCAAGTAGGCATCACCGACCGATGGCGTGCCCGGGGGCTGGACCCACACCGTCGACGCCGACGCCTTCCCCTCGCCCTCCCGCCGGCTCAGGTCGGCGCTGTACCGCCAGAGGTATCCGCCATGCGACGCCGCCTGCGTGCGAAAATACGCGACCGCCTTGCGGGCCGATGCCGCCACCTCATCGCGAGACACCGCCTCGTCAGCGGCTACTGATGAAACCGGCAGCGAAACGACGATCGTCAGCAAGATCGCGATGAGGGTGCGTGAGATCATGGGCCGCGTGCTCCTTCCGACGGTGTGAAAACCTGTACCAGGGTACACGCTTTCATGAAAAGATGCTTGTCGACTATTGCTTTCGGACGTTGTGGCCACGCGCGCGAATGTGTAACTTACCTTGTGCTCGGATTCGTTTGGCCTAGGCATCAAGAATGCATTCCTGATCTTGTTGCGCCAAACGACGAATTCGTTGGCATGTCAATGGATGCTACGCCGGGAACTCTGCTGAATCAAAAACGGATGTTCGCGCTTTCCGTTGAAGTCAGCGCGAACGCCGTGCGGTTCAGAACCCGCTCGCTTTCGCTCGCGGCTCGGATGTTTTGCCGTCCGGGTCGATCGCCATCGCCAAGCGCTTGCTCAGGGCCGGGTGATCGTAAAACAGCAGTTCGACGATGCGCGGCGGGGTCGGGTCGGAGAGGTTCATGTGGCCGAGCGTTTCGAAGGCTTCACGATAGGCTTGCGGGTTGCCGGTGCGGGTCAGGGCGTCGCGGTCGCACTGGCGCTCGAAATGCCGGCTGATCGCGTTGGCGATCGGTCCGATGGCCATCTGCACGAGCGTCACCGCCAGCAACACCGCGGGCAGGGTCGCCACCGCGGCCGGCCAGAGTTCCGCCGCGCTTCCCGCGTACGGGCCGAGTAACCAGGCCATCACCCCGACGACCGCCGAGGCGGCCACGGCGGACATCGCCAGACCCTTCCAGATGTGACCGCGCACGTGGTGCCCCAGCTCATGGGCGAAGACGACTTCGATCTGTTCGGTCGAGAACGCGGCCAGCAGGGTGTCGGTGAAATACACCCGACGCGTCGCGCCCAACCCGGTCAGCATCGCGTTGGCCTTCTTGGTCTCGTCGGCCATCTTCAGGTTGTAGACGCCGTCGATCCGGATGCCCGTGCCTTTCGCCAAGGCGGCCAGACGCTCGCCGAGCGCAGGGTCCTCGACCGGCGTGGCCGGATAGAAAATCGGCAGGATCAACACTGGGAACAACTGAGCCAGCACGACGGACAGAGCCAGCCAGCCGCCCCAGACCCCTGCCCACCACCATGCACCGCCGTACCAGAGCAGCCCGTACAGCCCGATGAGCAGCACCCCGCCGAGCACGACGCCGACGATCCAGCCTTTGGCACGTTGCCGTAGCCAGTGGGCCCGCGTTTCCTCGGACAGCTCGAAAGCACGTTCGACGATGTAACTCCGATAATAGCTCAGCGGCAGCGTAAGGATCTCGAAACCGGCCGCCAACAGCCCGGCCGTCATCAGCAGGACCAACCAGCGCGACGATAAAGCGCCGGCGAGGTCGGCGACGACGCGATCGGCGATCAGCGTCCAGGCGGCGGCATACGTGACCCAACCGGCGGTGGCGATCAAGCGCGCGGCCAGTTTACGGCGGTGGTAGGCGGAGATGACGGCCGGTTCGCGCATGAGCAGCCTCGCAGGGCTCGACCCTGTTGGATCGTCCGCCGCTTATAGCCGATAAGCTGGAAACCTCAACTGAGGATCTCGAACGACATGGACCCCTTGGTTGATCACCGGGCAGATCAGCGGTATGATCGACGTACGGTGACGCGGGACTCGGTGAATTGAGATTACCCGGCCGGATTGGGGGATGGCTTCCGCGTGACCGAGGCCCAAGCTCGACGAGCGGCGGGTCGTCCGCCTAACCCTGCGTAACGAGTATCATGCCCCGACATTTCTTTGCGATTGGTTGTCGACGTGCCGTGATTGTGCTCGCTCTGGTGGTGTGCATGCTGACGGTCGGCTGCGCGGTTCCACAAAAGCGCGGCATGGGACAGGCCTTGCGCCGCAAAGAAGCGACCACCGATCGGCCGTACTGGCTCTACCTGCCCAAGGGATATTCGAGCGGCGAGAATCCATGGACGAACTCGAAACGTTATCCGGTCGTGGTCACCTTCCACGGGATGCGTCCGTTCGACGATTACCAAGCCCACATCAAGCAGTGGCAGCAGGAGGCCGATCGCTACGGGTTCATCGTGATCGCGCCCCGGCTCAAGGCGTGTGACGTGAGCCAACCGTTCCCGATCAATCGCATCACCCCCGCGGTCAAGGCCGATGAACAGGCGACGCTGGCGATCCTCGACGAGGTGTTCCGAACCACCCACGCCGACCCCAACCACGTGCTGAGCACGAGTTTTTCGTCCGGCGGTTACCTGGCTCATTACATGGTCAATCGCCACCCCGAGCGGTTCAGTTGCATCGCGGTGTTTCAGTCGAACTTCGCCGCCGAGCTGCTCGATCCGGCCCAGGTGCCGCTCTATCGTGACTACCCGGTCGCGATCTTGTCCAGCGAAAACGACCTCGGGGTGACCCAGAGGGAGTCCGCGGCAGCGCTCGATTGGTACGACCGGAACGGCTTCAAGGTGCTCGCCAAACAACTCCTGACCCGGGGCCATGAGCGTACGCCGGAGGTCGCCGCGATCATTTTCGCCGACTCGGCCCACATCAAACCCAACTCGCCCCCGCGGTTGAACCAATATCGGGTGGCGGATGTCCAGCCGACATCACAGCACAGCCGGCCGTCAATGGGCAGCCGGTCCCCGCGGAGCGCCAACGCCCGAGCGAATTCGACGCCCAAGCGTGGTACCGGCGATTCGGGGGATCTCTTGTTCGGCGACCGTGTGGCGGACGCCGGCGCTCGCGGTCCGAACCGCTCGACTGATCGCGCGGACACCGCCCCCGTGTCCGGTAGGAGCACGTCCAACACGCCGCCGCCGACCCGAGCCGGCACGGCGCAACCGGGGAACTCGTCGAACACACCCCAGATCCGCGTCAACTCCAAAATCGGTCTGGCGCCCCACCTGATCAGCTTTGAAGCCGTCATCCCTTACGCGCTCCGGCATGGGGCCGACTGCCTGTGGATGCACAACAACGCCCCCATTTGCCGGGGCTTCAGCGGCCAGAAGATCTTCACCACGCCGGGCGAGCATCGGTTGTCCGTCCTCATCGTCACCGACGACAACCGGGAACTGCGAGCCTCGACCCAAATCACCGTGCTCGAGCCACGCTGAGCGGGACCTCGTTGGTTCAATTGGCAGACAGGGCGCCGGCCGGCCGACGGGGCACACGATTGTTTGGAGATCGTGTGCCCATCGCCGGTCTTGGTTTCCGTGGGTTATCGTGCCGTTTCGATCACGGCCGGGCCGGGAGGAATCGACCGTTCCACTGGTAGTAGCCGATCGAGGCGTTGCCGTTGAAGTTGTTGACCAGATCCGAACTGTCCGCGAGTCCCAGCTGGTTATCGCGGTTGCTGTCGACAAGGTAGCTCGGGCCGCCGCTGCCGCCGTTGAACTTGATGACCCAGTCGCTCATGTCGGCCAGCCCGACGTTGCCGTCCTGATTGACGTCGACGGGCAGGCTCGCGATGTCAATGTCCAGGTTGGCTTCGGCCCCACAGGCGCTCTCGACCGCCATGGTCAGCGTCGTCCACTCGCCGAGCGGGATCGGGCCGTCGAAGAACACCACCACCGTCGGGTTGGCCGACGCGTCGATGCTCGACACGCTCGGGCAGGGATTGGAGAGTGGGGGATCAAAGGTCTGCGTGTCCGTACAACTCAGACTGAACGCCGAGGCGCTGATCGCCGTGCCGTTCTGGTTGAGCACCGTCTCGGAGAAATCCACCGTGATCTGGTCGATCCGCCGGTTGGCCGTGGTCGTGTCCGCCTGGCTCAACGGGTCGATCAAATAGTCATGCGAAGGCGACGACGCGAGCATGCCCGACAGCGTCGCGCCGTTTTCCAGCGTCCACTCATCGACCGTCGGCGGTACGCAGAAGCTGAGCGACGAGACGAACGCCGCCGAATCTAATGCGCCTTGATTTGCGTCCGCAACGATGAAACGGATGGTGTGCTGATCTGGCGTTAAATCGTTGACTGCAAACGTGTGGGCATTGGTGAGGCCGTCATACTCGATGGGCCAGCCGACATTGTTGGGATCGGCTTGTTGGAAGGCGAGAGGGTTCAAGAAGCCACAGACGCTGAACAGGTCGTAGTTTTCACCCAGCGCGACGTTGTTGTTGAAGGCGATCACGCCCTGGGCGGGGTTGATCAGGGCATTGCCGATCGTGGCGATGTTTTCACCGTCGACGAACGCGGCGAAGGTGTCGGGTACGCAAGCGGCGAGCGGCGGGGCGCCCCCCTGGGCAATGCCGGCATCCATGGCGAACTCGGGGAACTCCTCGGTGGCGAAGACCACCTGGAAACTCAGTCGTGCCCCCGCCGCGCTCGGGGCGACGGAGAAGGTCAGGTCGAAACCGGCGGGATCGAAGAAATCAATCGGCGGATTCTGGGAATAGAGCTGCCCCGGGTGATCCCCGGCCGGCGGGAGGCGGTCGAAGTCGCCGCACAGAACACCTCCACTGGTCCGACAGAAGTTCAGCCAGTCGTTGTCGTTCAGGTTGTCGCCGTTGTCACGCCGGATCAGGCCGGTGGACAGGATGATCCCGTCGGGCAGGGCAAGGTTGGGGTTGGTGAAGCTGAAGCCGCTGTAGGTGCCGAGGGCTTCATTGGTGAACAGGCCGGACGCGGGAATCGTGGCCCGACTCAAGATCGTGATCCCCGCGGGCACGCCGCCCGGAATCAGGGCGTTCTCGAGGTTCTGGGCGTTGGTCTCCCACGTGGTGGTCAGTTGCCCCAGCGCCGGGACCGGCGTCAATAGGGCGGGGATCAGAACGGCGGGCAGCCAGGACGGAATCGCACTTTGGGTTCTCATTGCTAATCTCCATGGTTAAATTACCGCAGAAAACATGGTAACCTACTCAAACTAGCAACTTTCCAGTCCTTCTATATCTTTTTACGGTGCGTACCACCTCCCTTCGCCCGACACATGATGAATGCGCGATTTACACTATGTACAAATAAGAGCGTCTTCAGCGCGCGACCCGCAATCGCGAACGCCGCAACGCACAGATGCTTCCAACCCCGACCATGAGTAGCGACATCGTGCCCGGTTCGGGCACGGCGTTCGTCCACAATAGAC
>Ga0302046_10004660_pt1 | contig 12173 bp, 12 predicted proteins | sample RVTome_11_FD_200261 | JGI IMG/M metagenome (GOLD analysis project Ga0302046, IMG submission 200261) | Soil microbial communities from uranium-contaminated site in the Upper Colorado River Basin, Wyoming, United States - RVT147D111 (version 2) ... | reverse complement strand
CTGCCCCGGGTGCGGCCGGAGCGCCATGAGCTCCTCCGCGAAGGGCCGGTCGGTGCCGAGCGCCGCCTCGATCGACATCGCGGCTCCGATGTCGGCCTGCCGCAGCAGGGCGCGCGCGTCCCACATTGCGAGGAGGCCCATCGCCAGCATGCCCTCGGTGCCGTTCACGAGCGCCAGGCCCTCCTTCGCCTCCAGCCCGAGCGGCTCGAGGCCGGCCCGCCGGAGCGCCTCGGCCGACGGCTCGGTCCCGCCGCCGGCGAGGACCCGGCCCTCGCCGAGCACCGTGAGCCCGATGTGCGCCAGCGGGGCCAGGTCGCCGCTCGCCCCCACCGACCCGCGGCTCGGAACCGCGGGCGTGACGCCCTGGTTCAGCAGCTCGAGGTAGCGGCGCGCGACCTCCTCGCGGACGCCCGAGTAGCCGCTGGCCAGCGCCCGCGCCCGCAGAAGCATCATCGCTCGCACCACCTCGGCCGGGAGCAGGGCCCCGGTCCCCGCCGCGTGCGAGCGGATCAGGTTCACCTGGAGGCGGTCGAGGTCGCCGGCACCGATGTGCACCCCGGCGAGGGCGCCGAACCCGGTGGTCACCCCGTAGACGGCCTCGCCGGTCCCGAGGTGGGCCTCGACCCGCTCGCGCCCCGCCCGGATCGCCGCCACGGCCCGCTCGTCGAGCCGCACGGGCGCGCCGGCGCGAGCCACCGCTACGACGTCGGCGGGCGTGAGGGGGTCGGGGCCGACCGTCACCGGTTCCACGCGCCCATTCCACCCCGCCGCGCGGCATCCCGCAACGAGCGCCCGCGCTACGATGGCCTGCATCCACGACAGGAGGGGGATCCACGGCATGGCTGAGGTGCGCGTCACGTCCGCGAGCGAGGTGCCCGAGGGCGAGGTCCGGGGCTTCGACGTCGAGGGGACGGCGGTCGCCGTCGCGAACGTCGGCGGCGGGATGCAGGCATTCCACAACGAGTGCACGCACAAGCGCTGCACGCTCGACGACGGCGACGTCGAGGAGGGCGCGATCGTCTGCGCCTGCCACGGCAGCGCGTTCGACCTCCGTAGCGGCGAGGTGCGGAACCCGCCCGCGACCGAGGGCATCGCCGTGTATCCCGTGCGGGTCGACGGCGACGACGTCTACGTCGATCTCGGGTGACCGAGCGCACCTTCGTCGTCGTCGGCGCCAACCTCGCGGGGGGCGCGGCCGTCCGCACGCTCCGCGACGAGGGGTTCGACGGCCGGATCATCCTGATCGGCGACGAGCCCGAGCCCCCCTACGAGCGCCCGCCGCTCTCGAAGGCCTACCTGCGCGGCGAGGACGAAGAGCCCACGTCGCTCCTCCCGGAGCCCTGGTACGCCGAGCAGGGGATCGAGCTGCGGCTCGGTGTCCGCGCTCGCCGGATCGACCTCGATGCGCGCGCGGTCGAGCTCGAGGAGGGAGAGCGCGTCGGATTCGACGCCCTCCTGCTCGCCACGGGCGGCCGCCCGCGCGAGCTGCCGGGCGTGCCGCGGAGCGAGCGCGTCACCTACCTGCGGCGGATCGCCGACGCCGACCGCATCCGCGGTCACCTCGGGCCCGGCAGGCGGCTCGCGATCGTCGGCGCCGGGTTCATCGGGACCGAGGTGGCCGCCTCGGCCCGGATGCTCGGGACCGAGGTCACGCTCATCGACCCGGGGACGGCTCCGCTCAAGCGGGCCCTCGGGCCCGAGATGGGCGGAGTGGTCGCCGGCATCCACCGCGACCACGGCGTCGAGCTGCGCCTGGGCGCCTCCGTCGAGGGTGTCGAGGAGGCCGGCGGCGCGGTCCGCGTCGGCATCGAGGACGGCGAGCCGGTCGAGGCCGACGCGGCGGTGATCGGGATCGGCATGGTCCCCAACGTCGAGCTCGCCGCCGAGGCGGGCCTCGAGGTCGACGGCGGCATCGCCGCCGACGCGGCCGGCCGCACGAGCGCCGAGGGCGTGCACGCGGCCGGCGATGTCGCCCGCCACGACCACCCGTTGTTCGGCCCGATCCGCATCGAGCACTACGACAACGCGCTGAAGATGGGCGCCGCGGTCGCGCGCACGATGCTGGGGTCGGACGAGCCCTTCGACGATCCGCACTGGTTCTGGTCCGACCAGTACGACGTGCAGCTTCAGATGGCCGGCGTCGCGATGCGCTGGGACGAGCTCGTGGTGCGCGGCTCCGTGCCGGAGCGCGACTTCACCGCTTTCTACCTCCAGGAGGGCGTGCTGCTCTCGGCCCTTTCGATCGGCCGCCCTAAGGACGTGCGGCGCGCGATGAAGCTGATCGGCGCCCGGCCGGGCCGCGAGGCGCTGCGGGACGAGGGCCTGGACCTGCGCACGTTGACCTGACCGCGCCCTGCGTATCATGGGAGCGCGGTGACGATCACACGAGACCTCCTCGCCGACCCCGCGCTCGCGTCGTTCGACGCGTTCGCCGCCGCCGCGCGCGCCCTCGCCGAGGAGCGCGACGCGGTGCTCCTCGCGCACAACTACCAGGTGCCCTGGGTCCAGGACGTCGCGGACTTCGTCGGCGACTCGCTCGAGCTCTCCCGGAAGGCGGCCGAGACCGACGCCTCGACGATCGTCTTCTGCGGGGTGCACTTCATGGCCGAGACCGCGAAGATCCTCTCGCCCCGGAAGACGGTCCTGCTCCCCGACCTCGGCGCCGGGTGCTCGCTCGCGGCCTCGATCACCGCGGACCAGCTCCGGGCGTGGAAGGCCGAGCACCCGGGAGCGGTGGTCGTCTCCTACGTGAACACCTCGGCCGAGGTGAAGGCGGAGACCGACATCTGCTGCACCTCCTCGAACGCGGTCGAGGTGGTGCGCTCGATCCCCGAGGACCGGGAGATCCTGTTCCTGCCCGACATGTTCCTCGGCGCCTACGTCGAGCAGGTCACCGGGCGGAAGATGCGCGTGTGGATGGGGGAGTGCCACGTGCACGCCGGGCTGGGTCCCGAGGAGATCGACGCGTCGCTCGCGGCCAACCCGGGGGCCGAGTTCATGATCCACCCCGAGTGCGGCTGCTCCACCCAGTGCATGTACCTGGCCGCCAGCCCCGACCTCGACCTGCCCGAGATGAAGATCCTGTCGACCGGCGGCATGGTCCGCGAGGCCCGCGCGAGCGACGCCGAGCGGTTCGTGGTCGCGACCGAGACGGGGATCCTGCACCGGCTCCGCAAGGAGGCGCCCGGCAAGGAGTTCGTACCGTTGAAGGAGACCGCCGTCTGCGAGTACATGAAGACGATCACGCCGGCGAAGCTGCTGCGGTCCCTCCGCGAGGGGGTCTACGAGATCGAGGTGGAGCCGGAGATAGCGCGACGCGCGAAGGGGGCGATCGACCGGATGCTCGAGATCGTGCCCGCCCGCCGCTAAGCTGCGGCGCGCGCCGGCACGGGCTCGCTGAGCTCGATCTCCGCGATCGTCTCCAGGCCCAGCACGTGCTCGCGGAACCAGTCGGTGATCCAGAGCGACGGCGTGGGGTCGATCCCCTGGAGGATCGTGTGGAAGGTGCCCAGATAGCGCGAGCCATCCTTGAGGCGCACGCGGACGGTCCGGTCTCGGAAGAGACGGAAGTCGAACATCGCCCGCTCCTTTCCCTCGGATCGGCTGGGCGGCCGATCGATCGGTGCGGGCATCCTTCTCGCCAGTATGTTTCGACGCGAAGGGCCTCGATCCCTGCTTCTATCTCACTCGGCTTTCCGGGAGTGGGACTTGAATCAGGCGCCGGCCGACTCGGGCGCGCGGGCCGAGGTGAGTGGGAGCGTCAGCGTGAAGCACGCCCCGGTCGGCCGGTTATCGGAGTAGCGGACGTGCCCGCCGTGCGCCTCCGCCAGCGATCTCACGATCGCGAGCCCGAACCCCACGGAGGCTTTAGATCCCTCGGCGCGGAAGGGCTCGAACAGGCTCTCCTGCTCCTCGGTGGAGAGTCCGGGCCCGTGGTCGCGGAAGAGGACGTCGAGGTGGCCGTCCTCGACCCGGGCCTGGATCCGGAAGGGGGGCTCACCGTACCGGAGAGCGTTCGAGGCGAGGTTCACCACGATCTGCTCCAGGCGCCGGCCGTCGGCGCGGACCACGATCGAGGGGTCGATCTCGATCTCGAAGCGGCCGCCCTCGGCGAGATACCCCACCGACTTCTTCACGGCCTCCAGCAGCGGAACGTCGGCGAAGGAGAGCTCGAGCCGCCCGCGCTCGAGCCGGGCGAGGTCGAGCAGGTCCTCCGCGAGGTGCTCGAGACGAGCGGCCTGACTGTCCGCGCCATCGAGCAGGTCCTTGGTCGTGGCGGGGTCCAGGCGGTCCCCCCTGTTGCGGAGGGTCGACAGGGTTCCCCTGATCGCGCCGATCGGGTTGCGAACGTCGTGGGCGAGCGTCGAGACGAGGGTCGAGCGGATCCGGTCCACGCGGCGGAGCCTATGGACCGAAGCCTCGACCAGCCCTTTCTGCCGGGTGAGGTCGCGGGCCATGAACCCGGCGACCAGCGCGATCAAGAGGCCGATCCCCATCCGGAACGTGATGCTGTTCCACTGGAGGGGGAAGCTCTCGGTGGTGGCCGGGAAGACCTCGACGCGCCAGAACTCGCGGCCCGTGTAGGCGGCCGTGATCGCCCCCCACGTCCACAGCGCCCCCCGGAGCTGGAACTTGATCGCCCCCTCCATCGGGAGTATGAACAGCACCGCCCAGAGCGCGGTCGAGGCGTCGAAGGACCACAGCCATACGAAGCTCATCGTCACAGCCCCGTCCAGCAGCAGCGTCGCGATCGCGAGCCGCACGATCTTCTCTCGGCCGCGGACACGACGCGCCGCCAGCCACGCGAGCGCGTTGCCGAGCACGAGCACGCCCGTCGCCACCAGCGCGAGTCGGTAGACGGGCAGGTCGGGCGGGTACGGCTGGTCGCTGTAGGCCACGACCTGGAGCAGTGCGAACACGGCGGCCGCCCACCGCACGACGATCATCGACCGCTCCGAGCGCAGGAGATCCTCGGGCGGCCGGGGCGAGGTCTCCCCCGAGACAGGCGACCCCGGCGTCTCGTCGGTGTCGTTCGCGCTCATCTGCTCTGAGGCCCGGCGCGGACGCCGAACGCCCTCATGCTACCAGTCGGCCCCGGGCGGGTCCCTCAGCCGGCGTCAGGTCTCGGCCGGCACTCGCAGCGAGGGTCCTCCGATCTGGCGGACCGCGATCCCGTCTCCGACCTTCGCGGCGCTCGTCGTCCCCGAGTTGCAGGGGCCGAGGCAGTCGTCGGAGGCGGCCACCCAGGCCTCGCCCGCGCCGGAGACCTGGACGTCGATGAAGTCCCACAGCCCTCCGCAGCGGCCCGGGCCGCAGGAACCCCGGTGGATCGGGTTGGTCGGGGAGTTCCCGGTCGCGGAGAGGAAGACCGGCCGCTCGTCGAGCGCTGTCGTGGAGACGATCACGGTCTGATCCCAGGGGCGGTTCGACGCGGTGCTGTTCGTGGAGGGGAAGCTGATCGCGATCCTGCCCGGATCGCCGACGGCGACGACCGGGAAGTTCGCCTGCCGAACCCCCGGAGGCGCGATCATCATCGGCGCCCCCCACGTCGCGCCTCGATCCTTGGAGACCGCAAGGTAGGGCGTAGCGCTGCCGGACTCGTTCCGGATCCACACGTAGTAGAGGTTCCCGGCCGCGTCGGCCGCCACCGAGGTATGCGGCGTGGCGCTCGTGAGCGTGCTCACTCGCGACCGCGTCCAGGTTTGCCCGTTGTCATCGCTACGCGAGACGTACGGGTTGCTGCACCCCTGGCTCGACGGCAGGTAGATGCGGCCCTGCGGGTCGGCCTCGAGGTGCCCGTGCAGCCCGGAGCAGCCGCTCCCGATCGGCCCGAAGGCCGGGTTCCCCGTGGGGTGCCAGGTGATCCCGCCGTCGAGGCTCCGGTTGCAGTTCGACATCACGATCTGGTTAGCGCAGTAGTAGAGCAGGTTCGGGTAGAGCACCGTCGGGAGCCCGTCGCGAGGGGGGGCGGAGACGATCGTCTGGTGGTCGACCGGGGGACTGCCGCACGCCAGCGGGTTGTTCACCCAGGTCTCTCCCTTGTCGTCGGAGTAGCTGAGCCACTGGCACGCGCTCGTGAGGTCGAACGTGAAGACCCGGCCGGTGACGGTGTCGACCCAGATCATCGGGTCGGCGTTCCCCGGCGGCACGCCCTCGTCGGTCGCCGGGATCTTCGGCTGGATCGAAGTCCATGTCTTGCCGCCGTCGGTCGAGCGGCGCGCGTCGGTCCGGGCGACGCCCCAGACGAACGAGGTGTCCACCACGAGCGTCGAGCCGGCCATGTACGCCGTGCCGTCGGGGCCGACGCCGATCGTGGGCTCGGCGGCCGTCTGGCCGATCGGGTTCGCGTCGAGGAGGAGCTTCGCGCCTCGCCAGCAGTCGGGCGGGTCGTCCGGCTCGTCCTTGCAGTCGGGGATAGGGGTGCTCGGGATCGAGCCCGCCCCCGACGCCTCCCCCGCGTAGTACACCTGCTGGACGGATCCCGGCACGCCGTCCTCGGCGGTGGCGCTCGGCGCGCCGAGGCCCGCCAGGGAGAGCGTCAGGATGAGGGGGACGACGAGGATCGACGACCTGCGCAGCGACGGCGTTCGAGCGAGCATCCGGATCCCTTCTCTCGACGGCATGATGCTTCGCCCCCTGTTTCGCCACGCGGGGGGTCATCTCCCCTGTGCAACTGCACAAACCGGTGACCCATGCTCCTCTCGGGAGGGAATAGACTGTCGTTCCATGGTGAGGTCGCCGCTCGTCGCGCGAGTCAGCGAGGGAGGTGTGCGCCTCCTCTATCTCGGCGCCGCGATCGCCCTCGGATGGGTAGCAAACCAGCAGTCTGAGGCGCTCCGCTTCGAGGTGAGCCAGACCGGTAGTTTCGCAGGCGGGCCCTGGCTCGGAAACGCGCTCGCGGCCGTGCTCGCCGGCGTGATGCTCGGGCTGGCTATCAGGCCGTTCTCGCGGGAGGGCGGCCCGTACCGCTGGGGGATCGCCGTGACACTGGGCGTGATCCCGCTACTCCTCATCGTGGCGAACGGGATCGGCTTCGCCTCCGTGGGAGGTAGCGGATCGCCGCCGGTGTGGCTCGTCAAGATCGGGACGTTCCCGAGCCCGTCCGGCTACATCCTGGGCCTGGCGATCGTGGCGGGATCCACCACGCGCGCGGGCTAGTAGCAGACCGCCCCCCGCGACGCGCTCTTCACGAGCTTCGCGTACTTCGCCAGGGCCCCGGTCGCGTGCCGCGGGACGGGCGGGAACCATCGCTCGAGGCGCTCCCACAGCAGCTCCTCGGGGATCTCGAGGTTCACGTGGCCGGCCTCCGCGTCGATCGTGATCGGGTCGCCCTCCTCCACGGCGGCGATCGGTCCGCCCTCGAAGGCCTCCGGAGCCACGTGCCCCACCATGAGCCCCCCGCCGCCGACCCGTCCGTCGGTGACGAGTGCCACGGTGTCGCCGAGCCCCGCTTGGGCGATCGCCGAGGAGGCGGCGAGCAGCTCGCGCATCCCCGGCCCCCCTTGCGGCCCCTCGTAGCGAACCACGAGCACGTCGCCGGCCCGGGCCCGGCCCGCGGTCACCGCGCGCAGGCACGCCTCCTCGGAATCGAAGACCCGGGCGGGCCCCCGGAACGACGTCGCAGCGGTGGCCGCGAGCGCGGCGCCGTCGGGGGCCAGCGTGCCGCGGAGGGTCGCGAGGCCGGCGCCGAGCGGGGCCTCCGGCGCGTGGATCACCGCGCGATCGGCCACCTGAGCCCCGCCCGCCGCGTCGGCGAGCGTCCGGCCCTCGATCGTCCGCGCGGCGCCGTCCACCAGGCCGGCCGCGAGGAGCTCGGTGAGCACGGCGGGCATCCCGCCGGCGCGGTCGAGGTCGGCGATCGAGTGTGGGCCGCCGGGGCGGAGGTCGGCGAGGCGCGGCGTCCGCCGGCAGACGCGATCCACGTCGTCGAGGTCGAGGTCCACGTCGGCCTCGAACGCGATCGCGAGCAGGTGCACGACCGCGCTGGTCGAGCCTCCCACCGCCGCTACCGCGGCGAGCGCGTTCTCGAACGACGCCTCGGTGAGGAGCGCCCTCGGCCGCAGGTCTCCCCGGGCTGCTTGGACCGCCGCCGCGCCCGCATCTCGCGCGAGCCCCGCGCGACGCTCGGCGGGGGCCACGCCGGAGCCCGGGAGCGCGAGCCCGAGGGCCTCGGCCGCGCACGCCATGGTGCCGGCGGCATCCAGCTCGACGCCGGTCCGGGCTTCGCCCCCGTGGGCGAGCACCACGGGCAGGTCGAGCCGGAGCGCTCCCATCGCCAAGCCCGGGAGCGATGGGTCGGAGCCCGCGACCGCGACGATACCGGCGAGCCCGTGTGCGCGGGCCGTGAGCTCGACCGAGTCGGCGACCAGCTCGCGGGAGACGAGCGAGGCGCCTCCGGGGCCCGTGGCGGCGGAGACAGCGGGGGCGATGAACCGCAGTGGGGTGCCGCCGGCCTCGCGGATCCCGTCGGCGGCCTCGGCCGCGAGCGCGCCCCGGTGCGGGTCGCCGGGCGCCGCGTCGTCCCACGAGGAGATCACTCCGATCACGGGCTCGGCCATGACGGGAGGATACGCGGCGGGGCATGATGGGCGCAGACGGAGGAGGCGGGATGCGGTTCGAGGTGTTCGACGGGACCCGGAGCGTGGCCTCGGTCGCGCTCGACGCGGCCGGGGAGGTCACGCTGGTGCTGCACGACCCGGCCGAGCGCGACTACCTCCTCGGCCACTTCGGCGGCGCGTCGGGCGATGGCGAGGAGCGCGAGGTGACCCTGCGGGGCGATTGGACCCCGCTGGCCTTCGAGATCGCCTGCCTCGCTCTCGGACGCGAGAGAGGGTTCGCGGTGGTGCCGCGGACCTCGGGCCGGATGGCCGAGGAGTGACCTCCTCGGCTCCCGTACGATAGGCGCGTGCCGGGTCGCCACGCGCTCCGACCGAGCGCCGCTCGACGCTTCAGCTACTTCGCTCTGATCGCGGTGCTCGGGCTCGGCACCGCGACCGCCGCGGCCTGGCGCTTCGGGTTGCTCCCCGCGGGCGAGCCGGAGCCCGCCTCGCCGACCTCCGCCGCCGCCTCGTCGCTGCCCACGCCCCCGAGCCCCGCTCCCAGCCCCGAGGCGTCGCCGACCCCCGGCCCGATCAACACGGAGGTCGAGGGATTGACCACCTTCCGGGGCAACGCGACCAGGACCTACTACGGCGAGGGACCGGTGCCGGATGACCCCGAGATCCTCTGGCGGTATCCCGCCACCGGCGGGCTCTGCGGCGAGTCGACCGACGGCGACGGGACACGCACGTGGTGCGGCACGGGATGGACCGGCCAGCCGAACGTCGTGGAGTGGGAGGGCCGCACCGAGGTCCGGTTCGGCGCTTACGACTACGGCGTCCACACCCTCGACGCCGAGACCGGCGACCCCGTGCGCGAGCGGTTCCCCACGGGCGACATCATCAAGGGAACGGTGACCTCCGACCCCGACGGCTACCCGCTCCTGTACACGGGCTCGCGCGACAACGAGCTGCGGATCCTGGCGCTGGACCGGGGCGACGCGATGGTCGAGCTCTGGAGCGTGAGCGCCGACTCCGCCCCGAACCCCGTCTGGAACAACGACTGGGACGGCTCACCGCTGATCGTCGACGACCACCTGCTCGAGGGCGGCGAGAACTCCTGGTTCTACGTGGTGCGCTTGAACCGCGATTACGACGACGAGGGGAAGGTCACGGTCGATCCCGAGATCCGGGCGCTGGTGCCGGGCTTCGACGACGAGCTGTTCTCGGCGCTCGGCGACAACCAGGTCTCGATCGAGAGCTCGGTGGCGCTGCACGACGGCGTCGCGTACTTCGCGAACTCGGGCGGGCTGGTGCAGGGCTGGGACGTCTCGCGGGTGCTCGAGGGCCGGAAGAAGGCGAAGCGCGTCTTCCGCTTCTGGACGGGCGAGGACACCGACGCGACCGTCGTGATCGACGACGAGGGCTACCTGTACGTGGCCTCCGAGCTCGAGCGTCGCAACGCGCGCTCGGCCGAGGTGGGGCAGCTCATGAAGCTGGACCCGAGCGAGCGTGGCGACCCGATGGTCTGGTCGATAGACGTGCCGGGGGAGGGCGGTGACGGCGGGCTCTGGGCCACGCCGGCGATCCGCGGCGATCTCCTGTACGCGCCGACGAACACCGGGCGCATCCTCGCCGTGGACCGGGAGCGAGGGCGGATCCGCTGGGAGCTCGAGCTCCCCGGCCCCACCTGGTCGTCGCCGGCCGTTGTGGACGACGTGCTCATCGTGGGGGACTGCGCCGGGGTGCTGCATGCCTACGACGTCTCGAACCCCGGGCGGGAGCCCCCCGAGCTCTGGGCGATCGAGCTCGGCGGGTGCATCGAGTCGACCCCGGCGGTATGGCGCGGCCGTATCTACGTGGGCACGCGCGCCGGCGGCGTGTTCGCGATCGGAGACCCCGAAGCGGGGTAGGGTCGAGCCATGAAACCGATCCAGCCGGGCGCGCAGGCGCCTTCGATCCCCGGAGCCGAGCTCGGCGGTGCCCGCGTCGTGCTCTTCTACAAGGTGACCTGCCCCACGTGCCAGGTGGCCGCGCCGCCGGCCGAACGCCTCTTCCGCGCCTTCGCCGACCGGTTCGTCGCGGTCGCGCAGGACCCGCCCGAGCGCGCCCGGGAGTTCGCCTCCGAGTACGAGACGACCTTCCCGTCGGTGAGCGACGAGCCGCCGTACGAGATCTCAGGCAGCTGGGGGATCCGGACCGTCCCCACGCTGTTCGTGCTCGAGGACGGCGTTGTCCGGGAGGTCGTGGAGTCGTGGGACCGGGAGGGCTGGAACCGCGCGGCCGCCCGTCTCGGCGACCTGGTCGGCGTCGGCGCCGCGCCCGTCTCCCACGAGGGCGACGGCCTGCCGCCGTTCCGCCCCGGGTGAGGGTCGCGCAACGCCCACTAGGGTAGTGGGCCTCAGATCACCCGCCAGGCCACCAGGGCGACGCCGATAGAGGCGACGAGCGCGAGCCCGGCGATCCGCGTCGCGGTCCGGACCCCTCGCTGCCCGAGCCCCTGCCCGGCGACCCCGGCGAGGACGCCCGCCCCGAGTCCCCCAAGGTGGGCGAGGTTGTCGATCCCTCCGACGGAGAATCCCAGCAGCACGTTCAGCCCGATCAGCATCAGCGCGAACCGAAGGTTCGCCTGCGCCGCCGGGAGGCGCCGGCGGCGCCAGTTCGAGACGAGCCACGCGCCGAGCAGCCCGAAGATCGCGCCCGACGCGCCCACGGAGACGCGACCCGCCGATCCGAACGCGAACGAGGCCGAGGACGCCACGAACCCCGTGATCAGGTAGAGGGCCCCGAACCGCCACGGCCCGACCTCGGATTCGATGAGCGTCCCGAACAGGAACAGGGCGTAGCCGTTCAGGAGCAGGTGCAGGGGGCCGGCGTGCAGGAACGTGGCGGTGACGAGGCGCCAGTACTGTCCCGAAGACACGAGCGAGCGCTCCATCGCGCCCATGTCGATCAGGACCGCCAGGCTGCGGAGCCCCCCCAGGGCCACCTCGGCGAGGAAGACCGCGCCGAGCGCCACGAGGAGGACCATCGTGAGCGAGCGCGGCCTCGGCAGGCGGCGCCGAACGCGAACCCTTCCCTCGGCGATGCACTCGGGGCAATGGTGGCCGACGGGCGCCGGGTGCATGCAGTCGGGGCAGATCGGGCGCTCGCATCGCGTGCACGAGATGCGGGTCTCCTCGGCGGGGTGCCGGTAGCAGACGGCGGGGGTGGAGGACATGCGGCCCGATCGTAGCAGCGGCAGCGAGGATGGACGGAGAGCCTCGCGGTCCCCTACGAGGGGGCGACCGGCAGGAGGAGCGTGAAGGTGCTGCCCTGGCCCTCCCGGCTCTCGACGCGCACCCGGATCCCCATCGCATCCGCGATCTCGCGCACCAGCGCCAGGCCGATCCCGAGCCCGCCCCCGCCGCGCTCGGGATCCAGCTGGTAGAAGCGCTCGAAGATCCTCCGGGTCTCGGGCTCGGGGATCCCGATGCCGTGGTCGGTCACGCCCAGCGCCACCACGCCCTGCTCCCGCCGCGCGTGCAGCTCGATCGGGGTGTCCTCGGGAGAGAAGCGTGCAGCGTTCGCTATGAGGTTGTCGAGGATCTGACGGAGTCGCGCGGGATCGGCGCGAACGGGAGGCAGGTTCTGCTC
>Ga0302046_10004659_pt1 | contig 12177 bp, 12 predicted proteins | sample RVTome_11_FD_200261 | JGI IMG/M metagenome (GOLD analysis project Ga0302046, IMG submission 200261) | Soil microbial communities from uranium-contaminated site in the Upper Colorado River Basin, Wyoming, United States - RVT147D111 (version 2) ... | reverse complement strand
CGCATTCCGGCGCGCTACCGGCGCTATCTCGAGAACAGCTTTCGCGAGTCGCTCCGGCTCGTCGGCACGCCCGTACGCGTCGAGTTTCGCAGCGGCGAGAACCCGTTCGCGGGCAGGCGCAACACGCTGACACCGAGACAGATGAGGCGCCGCAAGCGCGTCATCCGGCACAACCGCTGAGCCTCGAAACCCCCGTGCCGCGGCCTATTGTCATAACGATAAGTTACAAAGCCGGTCCGGGGTCAGACTTAAACTGCATCGCTTTGCGGGTTGCGAGAGTTTGGCCGTGACGTCTGCCCGGCGACAGTTCACCTACGACGGCGAGTTTCCGATGCACCTCGGCGGCGTTCTCGTCCGGCCGACCGTCGCCTACGAGACCTGGGGCAAGCTCGATGCGGCGCGCGGCAACGCGATTCTGATCTTCACGGGGCTCTCGCCGTCGGCGCATGCGGCGTCGAGCAGGGACGATCCGGCGCCCGGCTGGTGGGAGGAGATCATCGGTCCCGGCAAGCCGATCGATACGCGGCGCTACTTCGTCGTCTGTGTCAACTCGCTCGGAAGCTGCTTTGGCTCGACCGGGCCCGCCTCGGTCAACCCGGCGACCGGGGAGATCTATCGCTTGAGCTTCCCCGTCCTCTCGCTCGAGGACGTCGCGCGCGCCGGCCGCGAGACGCTGCGTCATCTCGGCATCGAGCGGGCGCACGCGATCGTCGGCCCGTCGATGGGCGGCATGACGGCGCTGGCCTTCGAGATGCTGTTCCCGGGGCTTGCCGAGGGCATCGTGCTGATGTCGTCGGGCACCCGCTCACTGCCGTTCTCGATCGCGCTCCGCTCGCTGCAGCGGGAGATGATCCGCAAGGATCCGGATTGGCAGGATGGCAACTATCCGATGGACGCGCCGCCGCTGACCGGCATGCGGCTCGCGCGCAAGCTCGGCATGATCACTTACCGATCGGCCGAGGAATGGCGCCAGCGTTTCGGCCGCGAGCGCGCGGGCTCGGAGTACCGGAACGGTGATCCGTTCGAGATTACTTTCGAGATCGAGTCCTACCTCGAGCATCATGCGAACAAGTTCATCGGCCAGTTCGATCCGAACTGCTATCTGTACCTCTCGCGCGCGAGCGATCTGTTCGACGTCGCCGATCACGGCGCTTCGGTCGCGGGCAGCCTCGCCAAGGTGCGCGTGAAGCGCGCGCTCGTCATCGGCGTCAAGACCGACTTCCTGTTCCCGATCCACCAGCAGCAGGAGCTTGCCGAAGGTCTCTCGGGCAACGGCCGCGAGGTCGATTATCACGAGCTCGACTCCCTTCAGGGCCACGACTCGTTCCTGGTCGACATGGACCGCTACCGCCCGATCCTCTCCAGGTTCTTCGCCTGAGACATCGGTGCCTTTTTCGGGTACGGATCCAGTGCGTTACTCGCGGAGCAGGGCCTCGAGCTGATCCTGGGCCATCGTCAGGCCTTCCTGCATGCCCATCTCGAGGATGCGCTGCATGTCGGCGAGACTCGCGTACTCGACGAGGACCACGACCTTCGTGCCTTCGCCGGCGTCGCTGAACGTCGTCTCGAAGGTCTGCACGGGCAGCGAGCGGTCGATCCGGCCTTCGGCGTCCGTGAAGGAGTCGCTGGCCTTGTAGCGATGCCCGGGCTCGATCTCGAGGAAGTCCATCCGGCCGAAGTGCTGCTCGCCGTCCGGGCCGATCATCGCGTAGTGCCAGTGCCCGCCGACGACGAACTGCATCGATTTCGTCTCGGCGCGCCACGGACGCGGTGCCCACCATTGATCGAGGATCCCGGGGTCGGTGTACGCCTGCCAGACGCGGTCCCGAGGCGCGCTGAAGGTTCGCTCGATCGTCAGCGTCGCGTCGCTTTCGTTCCTGGTGAATACCGTCTTGCTCATCGCTCGGACCTCACGGCCGGAATCGTTACCTTTGGTTCAGACACTCTTGTTGCTCCCGTTCGTCGTGGTATTGAGTAGATTCTCGAGGGCGTCGTAGCGCGCCGCCCAAAGCTTCTCGTATTCGCCGAGGTGCTCCGCGGCCGTCCTGATCGCCTCGGGCGCGATGCTGACGATTCGCTCCTTGCCGCTGCGGCGCTTGCTGACGAGCCCGGCGAGCTCGAGCTTGGCGACGTGCTTGGCGATCGCTGCGAGCGACATCCTGTAGGGCCGTGCGAGCTCGCTGATCGTAAGCTCGGCCCCGGCCAGGCGCCTCAGCATGTCGCGGCGCGTCGCGTCGGCCAGCGAGGCGAAGATCAGGTCGATGGGCGAAGTACATTCAACCATATGGTTGAATGTACTCGAGTGCTGGCCCGGCCGTCAAGAGAGGTGACCCGCTTTTCGGCGGACGGGTCTCCGTCCGGCGACACGTTTTACCGACAAAGGATTCGTGCCACGATAGGCGGGCATTCCATCACAGGGAGACTCGGCATGAGAATCACAAGACTGATCCCGGGGACCATCGCACTGATCGGCTTTGCCTGGCTCGCGCCCGGCATTGCGTTGGCCGACGCGGCGATGGCGAAGGCCACGGCCGCACAGCACGCCGGGCTCGCAGCCGGTAGCGATGCGATCGGCATGGTCCATCGCCACCTTCATCACGCGATGAAGCGGCCGGCAATCCCTGCCGGGAGCAGGGCAGCGTCATTCCGGAGACCGCCGACGCCGAGATGAAGGAAAGCCTGGAGGCCGTTGCGAAACAGGTTCGCGAGGCGATCGCCAACAACGACATGACAGCCGTCAAGGAAGTCGCGATGAGCGTCCAGGAGGCGCTCGGCGAGACCTAGTCGGCGCGACCTGGTGAACGAGTCGGAACCCTTTTCGGTCGAGGCTCACGCCGAAAAGGGCTCTGACCCCTTTACGGGGTCTTGCGGACGCTGACGCGCTCGGCGCGGCGCTCGGTTGCGGCGAGCACCTCGATTCGGTGCCCGCGCCATTCGACGGCGTCGCCCGGTTGCGGCAGCCGGCCGAGCCGCTCGGTCACGAGCCCGTTGACGCTGTGGGCCCGCTCGTGCGGGTCCCAGGCCACCTCGAGCATGGCCGCGAGCCGGCGCAGCTCCGTGCGGGCGTCGAGCTCGAAGCTGCCGTCGGGCTGGCGGACGAGCTCCTCGTCGGCGACATCGCTCTCGTCGATGATGTCGCCGACGATCTCCTCGAGCACGTCCTCGATCGTGACAATGCCCTGAAACTGCCCGTACTCGTCGACGACGAGCGCCATGTGCTTGCGCGCCTCCTGGAAGGTTCGAAGCAGCATGTTGAGCGGCTGGGATTCCGGCACGATCAGCGGCTCGCGGACGATCGGCGTCCAGTCGATCGCGTCGCTGTCGGCGGCTTCGAGCTGCAACAGCGCGTCCTTGGCGAGGACTACGCCCGCAACCGGATCGTCCGCCTGCGAGGGAGCGAACGGAAAGCGGCTGTGCTGCGACTGACGGATGCGCTCGACGACGGCGCCGGGCGAATCCGTCGCGGTTAGAACGACGACCTGCTGACGGGGCACCATGACGTCGTCCGCGCGAAGGTCGCGCAATCGCGTCGCGCCGACGATGATGCCCGCCGTTCTCGGTCCGACGGCGCCTTCGCTCCGCCCGAGCTGCGCGAGCAGGCGGATCTCCTCGATCGACGTGACGGGAGCCTTCCGGTCGCCCCTGAGCAGCGCCGAGACCTTCTCCGTGACGGCAACGGCGGGCCTCAAGATCACGATCAGCGCCTCGATGCCGTAGGCCACCGGCGCTGCGAGCCTTCCGGCATGCGTGACGCCGAGTGTCTTCGGGATGATCTCGGTGAAGAGCAGCACGGCGAGCGTGAACACGATCGAGAAAATCCAGAGGGTGCCCGGATCGAAGACGTTCTCGTAGCTCGCTCCGGCGACGGCCGCGCCGATCGTGTGCGCGATCGTGTTGACGATCAGAATGGCCGAGATCGGCACGTCGATCCGGTCCTTGAACCGGCGCATCAGCCGCCCCGCGCGCGAGCCGCGCTCGGTCAGTGCCTGAACCTCGGCCGCATTGACCGAAAGCAGCACCGATTCGAAGATCGAGCAGATGAAGGAAAGGACCAGGGCGACGGCGATGGCCGCAACAAAGGTTTGCATTGGATCTCCAGGTCAGGCCTCGTTCTTGCCGGGCCGCGCCGAATCGACGGTGGCGACGAGCCCGCCGCTGGCCAGGCGGACGTCGATACGGGCGCCGGCCGTCACGGTGTCGCTGCGGGTCACGAGCGCGCCGTCGTCGGCGCGCGTGACGATCGCGTAGCCGCGCTCGAGCGTCGCGAGCGGGCTCAGCGCGTTCAGTCCGCGCTCGATCAGCGCGGCGCGCGCCTTTGCCCGGGTCATGGCTTGTCTGAGCGCGCGCCGGAGCCGGCCTTCGAGCTCGTCGAGGCGCTGGTGCCGCGAGCGCAGCTGCGCGCCCGGATGGGCCCGGCCGAGCCGATGCCCGAGCGCGTCGAGCTTGCGGCCGTCGTCGCGCAGGCGCCGGCGCAGGGTACGCCCGAGCACGGCCGCGACAGCTTCCAGCCGCTCGAGATACTCCGACTGCGCGGGTACGGCGAGCTCGGCTGCCTGCGACGGCGTCGGCGCTCTGAGATCGGCGACGAAATCGGCGATCGTGAAGTCGGTTTCGTGACCAACGCCGACGATGATCGGGATCGTCACGGCGCCGACCGCGCGCGCGACGCTCTCCTCGTTGAACGGCCACAGATCCTCGAGCGAGCCGCCGCCGCGCGTCAGGATCAAGAGATCGCACTCGGCGCGGGCCGAAGCGCGCTCGAGCGCGGCGACGATCTCGCCGGCTGCCCTGTCGCCCTGGACGCTGGTCGGATAGATCAGCACGCTCGTCGCCGGGAAACGGCGCTTGAGCGCGATCAGCACGTCGCGGAGCGCAGCGCCCGTCGGCGAGGTGATGACGCCGATGCGTTCCGGAATCTCGGGCAGGTCGCGTTTGCGCCCGGCGTCGAAAAGCCCCTCGGCGGCGAGCTTGCGCTTCAGTGCGTCGAAGCGCCGGCGCAACGCCCCAACGCCTGCTTCCTCCATGTGCTCGACGATGAGCTGATACTCGCCGCGCGCCTCGTAGAGGCTGACAGCGGCGTGAACGAGCACCTGCATGCCGTCCTGCAGCTCGAAACCGAGCCGGCGGTTCGACTGGCGGAACATCGCGCAACGAACCTGCGCGTTCGCGTCCTTGAGCGAGAAATAGATGTGTCCCGACGAGGGCCGCGCGAGATTGGAGACTTCGCCTTCGACCCAGAGCCGGCCGAGCCCGCTTTCGATGAGCTGCCGGACCTCGCGGTTCAGCGCGCTGACCGAGAGGATCTCGCGGTTCTCGTCGAGTCCGAGTGTCAGTGACTTGCGCTCCGGCATCGATTGAGCCTACTCAATGCACCCGATCCTGGCCAGCCATTTACGCCGCTGGTCCGTCCGATTACACTGGCGCGCCTACTCAGGAGGCAAAGGCACTTGATGCGGATCATCGAAGAGGCGCTCACTTTCGACGACGTCCTGCTGCAGCCCGCCTACTCCGAGATTCTGCCACGCGAAGTATCGCTCAAGACCCGGCTCTCCCGGGGGCTCACGCTCAATATCCCGATCATCTCGGCCGCGATGGATACCGTGACCGAGGCGAGGCTCGCGATCACACTCGCCCAGGAAGGCGGCATCGGCATCGTTCACAAGAACATGTCGCCGGCCGAGCAGGCGCGGCAGGTGCAGAGCGTCAAGAAGTTCGAGAGCGGCATCATCAGCGATCCAATCACGATCGAGCCCGAGGCCTCGATCCGCGACGTCATCGAGCTGACGCGGTCGCAGAACATCTCGGGTGTGCCTGTCGTCAAGGGCAAGGATCTCGTCGGCATCGTGACGCACCGGGATCTGCGCTTCGAGACGCAGCTCGAGGCGCCGGTATCGACGGTCATGACGCCGAAGGAACGCCTCGTGACCGTCAAGGAAGGAGCGGACAAGAACGAAGTTCTCGGGCTCCTGCACAAGCATCGCATCGAGAAAGTGCTCGTCGTCGACAAGGATTTCAAGCTGCGCGGCATGATCACGGCCAAGGATTTCCAGAAGGCGACCGATTTCCCGGCGGCCTGCAAGGACGCTCGCGGCGCGCTGCGCGTCGGCGCGGCCGTCGGCACGGGCCCGGAAACCGACGAGCGCGTCGCGGGCCTCGTCGAGGCCGGCGTGGACGTCATCATCGTCGATACGGCGCACGGGCACTCGAAGAGCGTCATCGAGCGTGTGCGGCGGATCAAGACCGAGTACCCGGGGCTCGAGCTCATCGCGGGCAACATCGTGACGGGCGAGGCGGCGAAAGCGCTCGTCGAGGCCGGCGCCGACGGCGTCAAGGTCGGCATCGGACCGGGATCGATCTGCACGACCCGCGTCGTTGCGGGCGTCGGCGTGCCGCAAATCACGGCCGTCGCCATGGTCACGGAAGCGATCGGGGGCAGCGGCGTGCCGATCATCTCCGACGGCGGCATCCGCTACTCGGGCGACATCGCCAAGGCGATCGTCGCCGGCGCCTGTACGACGATGATCGGCGGGCTCTTCGCCGGCACCGAGGAGTCGCCCGGCGAGGTCGAGCTCTATCAGGGGCGGTCCTACAAGTCCTATCGAGGCATGGGCTCGCTCGGTGCGATGTCGCAGGCGCACGGGTCGTCGGACCGATACTTCCAGGACACGAGCGAGGAGCTGCGCAAGCTGGTGCCCGAGGGCATCGAAGGGCGTGTGCCGTACAAGGGCAGCCTCGTCGCGATCCTGCAGCAACTCGTCGGGGGGCTGCGCGCCGCGATGGGTTACACCGGCTGCAGCAGCATCGACGAGATGCGCGTCAAGCCCAGGTTCGTCAAGATCACGGGGGCCGGACGGCGCGAGAGTCACGTGCACGACGTGACGATCACGAAGGAGGCGCCGAATTACCGCTCGGAGTAGCCCGTCATGAGCGCAAGCGCACGTCCTGCCGCGGATCGATCCCCGGACAGCGCGCGCATTCTGATCATCGACTTCGGCGGCCAGTACACGCAGCTCATCGCGCGGCGCGTGCGCGAGGTCGGCGTCTACAGCGAGATCCTGCCCTACGATGCGGACCCGGCCGAGGTCGAAGCTTTCGGCCCCCGCGGCATCGTGCTCTCGGGCGGCCCCGAGTCGGTCGCGGCCGCCGACGCCCCGCGCGTCGATCCGGTGGTCTTCCGGCTCGGCGTCCCGATTCTCGGCATCTGCTACGGCATGCAGGCGGTCGCGGCCCGGTTCGGCGGCCGGGTCGACGCGGCCCTGCATCGCGAGTTCGGCTTCGCCGAGGTCGAGCTCATCGGCGAGGACCCGCTGCTCGGCGGGCTCACGGCCCCGGGCGAGCCGCTCAAGGTCTGGATGAGCCACGGCGACCGAGTCGAGAGCCTGCCGCCGGGGTTTAGGCGGATCGCGGCTTCGGCCAATGCGCCCCTGGCCGGCATGGCCGATCCCGAGAGACGGCTCTACGGCGTGCAGTTTCATCCCGAGGTCACGCATACCGAGCACGGGATCGAGATCATCCGCCGCTTCGCCATCGACATCTGCGGCTGTCCGGGCGACTGGACGCCGTCCAATATCATCGCCGAGCACATCGACAGGATTCGTGAGACCGTCGGCGGCGATCGCGTGCTGCTCGGTCTCTCTGGCGGCGTCGATTCCTCGGTGGTCGCGGCGCTGCTCAATGCCGCGATCGGCGATCAGCTCGTCTGCGTGTTCGTCGACACCGGGCTCCTCCGGCTCGACGAGGGCGATCAGGTCATGCGCGTCTTCGCCGAGCATCTCGGCGTCGAGGTCATCCGCGCCGACGACGAGGACCGCTTCATGGCCGCGCTCGCGGGCGTCGGCGACCCGGAGCAGAAGCGCAAGATCATTGGCCGCAAGTTCATCGAGGTCTTCGAGGAGCACGCGGCCGGAATCGAGGACGTCAGATGGCTCGCGCAGGGCACGATCTATCCCGACGTCATCGAGTCGGCCGGCGCGGCCACCGGCAAGGCGCACCTGATCAAGTCGCACCACAACGTCGGCGGTTTGCCGGAGACGATGAACCTGAAGCTGATCGAGCCCTTGCGCGATCTCTTCAAGGACGAGGTCAGGCAGATCGGCACCGAGCTCGGCTTGCCCCACGCGCTCGTCTACCGCCATCCGTTCCCGGGGCCCGGGCTCGGCGTGCGGATTCTCGGCGAGGTGCGCAAGGAGTATGCCGATCTGCTGCGCCGCGCCGACGCGATCTTCATTGAGGAGCTCAGGGGCGCCGGGCTCTACGACAAGGTCAGCCAGGCCTTCGCCGTGTTCCTGCCGGTCAGATCCGTCGGCGTCATGGGCGACGGACGCAAGTACGACTACGTCATCGCCTTGCGCGCCGTCGAGACGGTCGATTTCATGACTGCGGCCTGGGCGCGTCTGCCTTACGAGTTCCTCGACCAGGTCTCGCGCCGCATCATCAACGAGGTCCCGGGAATCTCGAGGGTCACCTACGACATTTCGGGCAAGCCGCCTGCCACGATCGAGTGGGAATGACGACCGGCGCGGGGGTCTTCGACGAGCGTTTCATGGCCGAGGCGCTCGCGCTGGCCGAAGCCGCGGCGTGTGATGGCGAGGTTCCGGTCGGCGCCGTGCTCGTTCTCGACGGTGAGATCGTCGCGCGCGGCGCGAACGCCCCGATTCGCCTCAACGATCCGACGGCGCATGCCGAGATTCTCGCGCTCCGGGCCGCGGGCGCGCATTGCCGCAACTATCGCCTGCCGGGCTCGACGCTCTACGTCACGCTCGAGCCGTGCGCGATGTGCGCCGCGGCGCTCGTGCACGCGCGCGTCGAGCGCCTCGTCTTCGGCGCCGCCGATCCGAAGAGCGGGGCGGCGGGATCGGTCATGAGCCTGACGCAGGATCCAAGGCTCAATCACGCGCTCGTCGTCGACGGCGGTGTCATGGCCGCGCGGGCGGCTGCGTTGTTGCAGGAATTCTTTCGCGCGCGCCGCGGGCCGTAGCCCGCGGGGCGGATCAGGTCCGGTCGGCCACGCTCTCCGGAGCAGGCTCGGGCAGCGCCGCGTAGATTTCGGTGCCCTTCAGGCCCTTGAGCAGCCGGTAGTAATGATCGACGTTGTCGACATAATGCACCGGGACCGAGCCCTGGGCGTAGCCGCGCTTCAGGTGCGGATACCAGCTCTCGTCGGCCAGGAGCGGCAGCTGCGCGCGGACGTCCTCCCAGCTGTCCTTGTCCAGATCGAGGCTCTCCGCGATGATGCGCGCGTCCTCGACGTGGCCGAAGCCGACGTTGTAGGCTGCAACGGCCATCTTGAGCCGGTCCTCGTGCGGGATGCGCTCCGGGAACATCCCGAGCACGAGCGCGAGATAGTCCGCGCCGCCGAGAATGCTCTGGTGCGGATCCGTCCGGTCCTGAACGCCGACCATCCGTGCCGTTCTCGCAGTCAGCATCATGAGGCCCTTGACGCCGGTCGGCGACACGGCGTCCGCGTCCCAGCGCGATTCCTGATAGGCGATCGCGGCGAGCAGCCGCCAGTCGATCCCGGTCTCGCGCTGCGCTTCGCGGAAGCTCGCCTGATAGCGCGGAAAGCGCTCGTGGAGGTGGCGCACGAAGGCGCGCGAATCGACGAAGTCGAAAGCGCGCGCGGCGTCGTAGTAGCGGCTGAGGATCTCCTCGAGCTCGCCGGTCGATTCCATGCGGGCGAAGAACCCGGCGACTTCCTCGCGCAGCTCGTCGGCGCCCTGCGGCAGGGCCCACGCGAGCTGCCCCCCCGAACCGAGCTCGAAGGCAACGCGGATCTCGGGGTAATAGTGACGTAATAGATTGAATTCATTGGAGTTAATGATGGCGTAGTCGATCGTGCCATCGGCCACGCGGCGCATCAGCGCTTCGGCGCTCGTGCTGCGGTTCTCGGCCCAGCTCAGCCCGGGGACCTTGTCGAGCGTCTCATAGAGCACGCCGATATGGCTCGACCCCGCCCGAACCTCGAGCGCCTCGCCCACGACGTCCTCGAGAGAGTCGGGCCGCCCCGTGCCCAGGCGATAGATCAGCTGGGCCTTGACGTCCTGATAGCTCGGGCCGAACGATACGATCTCACGGCGGTCCTCGGTGACCGTCAACCCGGCGGCCGCGATGTGCGCATGTTTGCCCGTGAGTCTCGGGAAGATCTGCCAAAGCTGATCGGCGACGCTGAGGCGCAGCCGTACGCCGAGATGATCGGCAAATGCCTTCGCGAGCTCGTACTCGATTCCGTGACGCTCGTTCGCGCCGTAATAAAATGTGTTCGGCGCGTTCTGAGTAATCACGCGCAGCTCTCCGAGCGCGCGGATCTGGTCGAGAAGCGGAGGGTTTGGCGCGCAGGAGCCAAGTAGTGCGGTCAGGACGACGGCAGAGATTACTCTCAAGGCGATTCGTTCTCTTTTCTGGCCGTGTTGAGCGCTGATTATACGGCAATTGGTCGTTGAGTAAGCCCTTGCGTAGAATTCTCCAGAGAAACGGGAGATTCGCTGCATGCCGGACCTCGAGAACATACCCCCGTGGCTGCTGACCGTGACCGGCATTGGCCTGCTGCTGCTGGCCGCCGCGGTCTCGAACCTCGTGATCCGCCGCGGCCTGATCTGGTTCATGCGTCTGGTGACGAGCCGCAGCTCGACGCAGTGGGACGATGCCTTTGAGCGCCATAAGGTATTCCGCCGGATAACTCACGTCATTCCGGCGCTCGTCGTCTACGCGGGCGTGCCGTTCATCCCGGGGCTCGAGTCCAGCGTGGTCGACGACGTGACCGTCAATCCGCTCCCGGTCGTCATCGCGCAGCGTGTCGCGATGGCTTATGTCGTATTGACCCTGACGCTCGCGCTCGCGTCCATCCTGGCGGCCGGCAACGAGGTCTACGAGACTTATCCCGTATCCCGTGAGCGGCCGCTCAAAGGGATCGTCCAGGTGGCCCAGATCGTCATCTGGATCGTCGGCGCCATCCTGATCGTCTCGGAGCTCTTCGACAAATCCCCGGTGATCATGCTCTCCGGCATCGGCGCGATGACGGCCGTGCTGCTCCTCGTCTTCAAGGACACGATCCTCGGGTTCGTCGCGAGCGTGCAGCTCAGCGCCAACGACATGGTCCGCGTCGGCGACTGGATCGAGATGCCGGCCTGCGGCGCCGACGGCGACGTGATCGAGGTCGCGCTGCACACGGTCAAGGTCCAGAACTGGGACAAGACGATCACGACGATACCGACCTACAGGCTCATCGCGGAGTCGTTCAGGAACTGGCGCGGCATGTCGGAATCCGGAGGCCGCAGGATCAAGCGCCCGGTTCGTATCGATCAGTCCTCGATCCGGTTCCTGGCCGATGACGAGATCGAGAAGCTCGGGCGTTTTGCCGTGCTGCGGGCGCACTTCGAGACGAAGCGCCGCGAGCTCAAGGAGGCCGCCGAGTCGCTCGGCGAGGCGGGACGGGACGTCGTCAATCGCCGACGCCTGACCAACATCGGCGTGTTTCGGGCCTACGTCCGCAACTATTTGAAGACGCACCCGAAGATCAATCACGATATGACCTTGCTCGTGCGCCAGCTCGAGCCTGGGCCCGAGGGGTTGCCGATCGAGATCTATTGCTTTACCAATACCACGGAATGGCTCGCGTACGAGGACGTGCAATCCGACGTTTTCGATCATATTCTGGCGATACTGCCCGAGTTCGGCCTGAGGCTGTTCCAGAAGCCGACCGGCGCGGACTTGACGCATCTCGGCGATGCGAAGGCGGCTTGAGGAGACCATGAAGCTGAGGAGACGGTACCAACTCGCGGCGGCGCTGGCCGCCGGCCTCGCTGCGGCCCCGGGCGCGGCGCAGGAGGCATTCGAGCAATGCATCGAGCGTCTCGTCTCGACTGCAGTCGGGCGCGGCATCTCGGAAGCGACGGCGACGACGGTGCTGGCCGAGGTCGAGCCGCTCGAGCGCGTCATCCGCGCTGACCGCAATCAGCCCGAGTTCGTGCAGGACTTCGGGCAGTACCTCGGCGCGCGTGTCACGGCGACGCGCGTCGCCGCCGGGCGCGCGCTGTACCTGCAGAACCGGGCCCTGCTCGACGCGCTGACGGCCGAGCACGGCGTACCGGGACAGTATCTGGTCGCGTTCTGGGGGCTCGAGACGAACTTCGGCAACTATCTCGGCGATGTCCCGGTGTTCAACTCGCTGACGACGCTGGC
>Ga0302046_10004657_pt1 | contig 12179 bp, 6 predicted proteins | sample RVTome_11_FD_200261 | JGI IMG/M metagenome (GOLD analysis project Ga0302046, IMG submission 200261) | Soil microbial communities from uranium-contaminated site in the Upper Colorado River Basin, Wyoming, United States - RVT147D111 (version 2) ... | reverse complement strand
CGCTTCGAGCCACAGTCCGCCCCACGCCCGCCGGGTCGCGGCCTTCACGCGTCCGACGTTTCCGAACTCGCGTCGCGCCGCGCGCTCGGCCTCCGCGCGCGTCTCGCCGCGCGCCATCCGTTCGCGGATCGCGATCTCGAGGTGCGTGCGGATCTCCTCGTCGAGCATCGCCTCGAGGCGTCGTCGCCGCAGCCAGCCGATCATGCCCCACCTTCCTGCGGGGACGCGAGGAGCCGGGCCATCACGTCGGAGATGAGCGCCCACCGGTCGCGCTCGACGGCGAGCTGCTTCCGGCCCGCGTCCGTCAGCCGGTACTCGCGTACCCGCTGACCGCTGTCGGACTTCACCCACCGGGCCTCGACGAGCTTCTTCCGCGCGAGCCGGTGGAGCGCCGGGTAGAGGGATCCCGTGTTCACCTGGAGGACGTCGCGGGAGGTCGACTGGATCAGCTGCGCGAGGCCGTAGCCGTGCCGTGGGCCCCAGCGGAGCGCCTGCAGGATGATGAGGTCGAGGGTGCCCTGGAGCATCTCGATCCGCGCGAGCGGCTCACGGCGATCCGTCATTCGGCTTTCTCCGTTCCCGTGGACTGCGGGGCCGACGCTGTGGCCGCGACCGGGCGCACGGACCCGCGAGCGCCCACGATTCGACAGGGTGTAGGCTGTCTACACCTCTATGGGTGTAGGACATCTACACCCTGGTGGGCTTCCAGTCAAGCTGGGGCGGGCGGCGAGACCTGGCCCGGTCGGGCCTGCGGGTTCTCCGCGCCCGCGGGTTCTCGCACCCGGGTGGCCCCTTCAGCGCTCCGCTATTCGCCGGTACACGACCCGCCCCCCGAACACCGTCAGGTCGACCCGGGTCTCGGAGATCTCCTCGGGAGGGATCGTCAGGAGATCACGGTCGAGAACGACGAGATCGGCGCGCTTCCCTTCGGTGATGGTGCCGATCTCGTCCTCCAGATCGGAGGCGAACGCCCCTGCGAGCGTGTAGGCCCGGAGCATGGTCTCGATATCGACGCGTTCCTCGGGGATCCAGGCGGGTCCGGGGGCGATGTCGGGGTCTCGCCGCGTGAGGGCCACCTCGATCGCCGGCAACGGATTCATGGAGCTCACCGACCAGTCGCTGCCGGCGGCGACCAGGGCCCCGGTGGCGACAACGCTCCGGATCGGATAGAGCCAGCGCGACCGCTCCGGGCCGAGCCGAGGCTCGGTGAGGTCGGTGATGTACGTGTCGGAGTACGCCCACAGCGGCTGGAAGCTGGCCACGGTTCCGACCTCGGCGAAACGGACGACGTCGGCGGGGTCGAACAGCTGGATGTGCGCGATGAGGTGACGGGGACCCGAGCCACCGTCGCGGGCCCGCTGCGCCGCGAGCGCATCCAGACCGACACGGATCGCGCGGTCGCCGATGGCATGGATGTGGATCTTGAAGCCGGCGGAGTCGAGCGCGGCGACGAGCGAGTCCAGCCGCTCCGGGGCCAGGTTGAGCTCGCCCCGCCACCCCGGCCGATCGACATACTCCGCGAGGAGCGCGGCCGTCCCGCCCTCGATCACGCCGTCGAGGAATATCTTCGCCGCGGCCGGTCGAAGGTCGCCGCCTCCGGACCGATCCACGTAGCGGTCCCGGAGACGGACGAGATCCGCGACCTGCCCCGCCCCCCGGAGGGGATCGACGCGCAGCGCCACGATCGCGCGGGCGGTGAGCCGTCCGGTGCGGGCGATCGAATCGTACGTGTGCAGTGCCGCCTCATCGGCGCTCGCCTCGTGCACGGTGGTGATGCCGAACGACGCCGCCATCCCCAGCGCCCGCTCGAGACCGGCCACCCGCTCGGCGGGCGTGTACTCGGGGACCAGACGACCGACGAGACCCATCGCGGACTCACGAAGGGTCCCCAGCGGGGCGCCACTGCGGTCGTGGAGGATCACCCCGTCCGGGGGCGGATCGGGTGTCGTCGCATCGATGCCGGCCAGCTCGAGGGCACGCGTGTTGACCCATGCCGAATGCCCGTCCGCCGACGTCAGGTAGGCCGGCCGATCCGACACCAGGCTGTCGAGCAGCCGCCGGTCCGGCGCGCCCCCGGGGAAGATCGGCAGCTGATACCCGCCGCCGCGCACCCACGGCGCCTCGGGCGAGCGACGCGCGCACTCGGAGACGATTCGCACCACGTCTTCCCGGGCCTGCGCGGAGTTCAGATCGCAGTCCCCGGCCTCGAGTCCTCCCGACAGGGGGTGGACATGGGTGTCGATGAAGCCCGGGAGGAGCATGCGTCCCCCGAGCTCCACGATCTCGGTCCGGGCGCCGGCGTGGGCGGTCGCGCCTTCCTCGTTACCCACATAGACGATGCGGCCGTCGCGAACCGCGACCGCCCCGGCGCGAGGGAGGGCCTCGTCGACCGTGTAGATCGTGCCACCCCGGAAGATCAGGTCGGCCGTTCCGTCCGTGTCGGCGCACGCGCAGAGCCCGACGAGCGGCGCCAGTGAGAGGGCAAAGCTCTTCAGGTCCACGGGTCTCTCCCCGGGTCGATCGGTCTCTCCCCGGCCGGGGAGCGGCGGGATCAGGCCACCGTGGACCCCCCGGTTCGCGCCAGCAATGGATGAAATCCGTGCCTCGTCCAACATGGAAAATGTCGCCCTGCGATGCGAGTCATGGCCGCTGACTGCGACCGTGGCTAAGATTTCCAGGACCGAGACCGGCTGCGGATCCACGAGCCCGACCGGCATCTCCCGAGTCTTCGATTCCAGGACCGACGCCATGAGGAACCCCTCCCCCAACCACCGCCTCCTGTGCCTGGCCCTGAGTTCGGGGCTCGCGGCGGGGGTCGGCGGCGGCGCCGCCGCTCAGGTTCCGCCCGGTGACCTGTTTCAACTCGTGGCACAGCACAGCGGGAAGTGTCTGGACGTGAACGGCGACTCCCCGGACAACGGAGCGATCGTCCAGCAGTGGGTCTGCGGAGGGCCCGAGAAGCTGAACCAGCTGTGGTCCCTTCGACCGCTGAGCGGTGCAACGCCGGGCCAGGGCGGGACGTTGAGCGGCACCTACACGCTCGTCGCCGCCCACAGCGGCAAGTGTCTGGACGTATCGCAGGTCTCGACGGCTGACGGGGCGGCGATCCACCAGTGGGAGTGCCTGGGCTCCGGTCAGCAGAACCAGGTCTGGAACATCCAGCCGGTACCGGGCGGAGACGGGTACACGCTCATCGCGTCACACAGCGGGCAGTGCCTCGACGTGTACGGGGTGTCGCTGGACGACGGAGGCCCGACGGTGCAATGGCCCTGCCAGGGTCCCGACCACCTGAACCAGCTCTGGTCTATTCGGCCCGTGGCAGCGAACACCACGCAGACAGCCGGGGGAGACCGGCCGTTGTCGCTGTTCAGGGAGACGTACACGGTCCCGACCCCCCAGCCGGCGCCACCACCACCCCCCCCGCCGCCACCACCGCCCTCGACGATCCCCGCCTCCTCTCTGACGACGCTGAGCCCTCCCACGTACCGGATTCGTGCGAAGGCAACCGGCCGCTATCTCCACGAGGATGGCAACGGTGATCGCCTCGTCTCGACACGGTACCAGCCGGACGACGACTTCACCCGGTTCACGATCGAGGATGCGGGCGAGGGCACGTATCGGATACGAGTGAAGGCGGACGGCCGGTTCCTCCACGAGCACGGCAACGGAGACCAGCTCGTCTCGACGCGGTGGCAGTTCGATGACGACTTCAGCCGGTTCACGATCGAGCCCATCGGTGACGGTACGGTGCGCATCCGGACGAAGGCGACGGGTCGGTTTCTCCACGAGCATGGTCTCGGCGATCGCATCGTCTCGACGCGGTGGCAGTTCGACGACGACTACTCTCGGTTCATTCTGGAGCCGGTAACCCAGACCGTTCGCATCCGGGTGAAGGCCACGGGGCGGTATCTGCACGAGCACGGTCTCGGCGATCTTCTCCTCTCGACGCGGTGGCAGGTCGATGACGACTACACCCGATTCATCGTCGAGCCGGAGCTGGACGGGACGGTCCGCTTGAGGGTGAAGGCGGACGGCCGTTATCTCCACGAAGATGGCCTTGGCGATCACCTCCTCTCCACGCGGTGGCAAGTCGATGACGACTACACTCGATTCATCGTGGAGCCGGGTGGGGACGGCACGGTTCGATTGAGAGTGAAGGCGACCGGCAGCTACTTCCACGAGGATGGGAACGGGGACCGGATCGTCTCGACGCGATGGCAGCCCGACGATGATTTCACGCGCTTCTATCTGATCCCCGAAACGTCGACCGCCGTCGCGCGCGGGGGTGGGCCGTTGTCTCTGTTCCCGCAGACGTACACGGTGCCGGTCTCGCTGCCTCCCCCGCCCCCGCCGCCGGGCTACATCGAGCTTCTGCACGAGGGCGCGTACGCCGCGTTCTTCCGGGTCGACTGGACGGAGCCCGACGCCGGTGGGAACCCGATTCGCCGACACTGGGAGTCGGGCGATCTGCCTCCGCTCCTGTTCCGCCACATTCTGCGTCTCCCGGGCGAAGCCACCGACATCAGGGTTCGCGCGACCGAGTATCCCTTCCCGGGATTCACGAGACGCGTGTTCAACGAGCTCCACCCCAGGGCGCCGACGAAGTGCTACAAGATCTATGGCACCACGCTGGACCCCGGGTGGAGGGACTGCACCGGTGAGAGTGAAGCACTCATTTTTTCGAAGGCGGAGACAATGCTGGCGGAGCTCGAGGATCTTACGACGGCCGTCGGGGATCACCTCCAGCAAGTGTCTCGTGAGATCGACCCCTCCCGTCTGGTCGACCTTGTGAACGCTCAGCAGTTCGACCAGATCGCGAGGATGATCCGACTCGATGCGCTGACGACTCAGATAGGGCAGCTGAACGGAATCGGCCCCCTCCCGCAGAGCGCTCGAGCAAGCGATCAGAAAGGGTTCCAGACACTCACCGTCGGGGTCGCCGCGGACGCCTCTCTCGTCCTGGGAGGTACCTTCGAGCTGGGCGTCGCCTTCGATCTCACGGGTGGGGGTACCTCACCCAACTGCTATTTCAGTCTCTCCGGCAGCGCCGGACCGTCGGAGGGGGTCGACGCGGCCCTCATCTTCGGCGTATGGGCGGACAATCTGGGGGACACGGATGGTGACGGCCTTTCTCAGCTGCAGGGAGAATCGCACGGCGTGACGGGGGCAGCCGCGTTGGTCTACGGACTCACGGGCAGCCTCTGGTGGCAGGCCCCGTGGCTGTCCGATCCAGAACATTTCCTCGGTTTCCAGCTCGGAGTCGAATTCGGAGAGGGAATCGAGGGCGAGTACGGAATCGGGTTGACGAGGGTGGGCTGCCCGGGGTCGTGAGGCTGCTGTCTACTCCACCCTGAGCGCCTCCACCGGATCGAGCCGGCTGGCTCGCCTCGCCGGCAGGTAGCTGGCAGCGAGCGCGACGAGGCCGAAGAGGACGGTCACGGCCGCCAGGGTCAGCGGGTCGGTGCCGCCGACCTCGAACAGGAGACCGCTCAGGAGTCGCCCGAGCGCGAGCGCGCTCCCGAGACCGATCACGGCCCCGATCGCCACCGGGACCAGCGCCTGGCGTATCACGAGCGACCGGACCTGGCGGGCTCCCGCGCCCAGCGCCACGCGGAGCCCGATCTCCCGCGTCCGGGCCCCCACCGCGAACGACACGACCGCGAAGATCCCCACCGCGGCGAGCAGGAGGGCGACGCCCGCGAACACGGCGAGGACCTTCGCGGCGACCCACCTCGGCGCGATCCCCGCCGCGAGGGCCTCGTCCACGGTACGGATCTGGTAGATGGGCTGGTCGGCATCGATCGAGCGCACGACGTCCCTCACGGCGGGCAGGACGCTGTAGGGGTCGACCGAGGTTCGGACGAGCAGGAACAGTTGATTGGACCAGCTCGGCGTCTGCCGGTGGTTGCCGAACACCTCGGGGAACGGGGGCTGGTCGAGCCCGTTGTTCAGCGTGTTGCCGACGATGCCGACGACCTCGAACCACGGGTCGTCGTCGTCCGGCCCGGTGCGGAATCTCGAGCCGAGCGCGTCTCCCCCGGGGAACATCAGCTCGGCCGCCGCCTCGTTGATGACCCCCACGAGCGGCGAGCCCTCGATGTCGCCGTCATCGAACAGGCGCCCGCGCTCGAGCGGGATGCCGAGCGCGCCGAAGTAGCCCGGGCTCGCGATCGTGGCCATCGTGGTCGGAAGTCGACCCTCGTCGGTCACCTGGAGCCCTTCGGTAGCCACCCGGACGAACGAGAAGGCGATGGGCGGGAACTGCGATCCCCGCCCGACGCGCTCGACGCCGGGGATGGCCCCGACCTGGTCTTCGAGATTCTGGAAGAAGGCCCCGATCGCGGGTCCGTCGTACTCCTCCCACGGGAGCGTGAGCCTCATGCTCATCACGTTCCCGGGGCTGAACCCCGGCTCGACCCGGGTGAGCCGGGAGAAGCTGTTGAGGAACAGCCCCCCACCGACGAGGAGGAGGAGCGCGAGCGCGACCTCGACCGAGACGAGCACGCGCTGGAGCCGCAGCCGGCCGACACCGCCGGTCGCCGACGTCCCCTCCGACTTGAGCGTCGCGCCGACCCCGACCGCCGAGTCCTGGAGCGCCGGCAGGATCCCGAACAGGACACCCGACGAGACCGAGACGGCGACCGCGAAGACGAGCACTCGCGAGTTCATCGCCACCGCGCCGGGGAGGAACGGGACCCCCGACAGGATGCCGGCGACTGCGTTCGTCCCCAGATAGGCGAGCCCGACGCCGAGCACACAGCTCACCAGTGCGAGGCTCACGCTCTCGGTCAGCATCTGGCGCACGAGCCGCCCGCGGTTCGCCCCCATCGCGGTCCGAACGGCCATCTCGCGTCTCCGGGCGGCGGATCGGGCCAGGAGCAGGCTGGCGACGTTCGAGCACACGAGGAGGAGGACGAAGGTCACGGCGCCCAGCAGGACGAAGCCGGCCGGCTTGATCAGTCGGACGTTTGCGTCGGTCCACGTGGCCGCGCGCATTCGCCACCCCTCGTACTCGTCGAGCTCGGCGTACTCGCGCTCGGCGCGGCGCGCGAGGACTTCCAGCTCCGCATTCACGGCATCCATGTCGTAGCCGGCCCCGATTCGGGCCAGCACCTGGAACTGGCGCCGGTCTCTCGAAAACACTTCCGGGCTCACGCCCATCGGCATCCACAGGTCCATCCCGTACAGCTCGGCGCGCGGCCGCATGATCCCGATCACCGTGTACGGGTTTCCGTTTATCCCGATCGACGAGCCGACGATGTCGGGGTCGGCTCCCAACCGGCCCTGCCAGATCCGGTGGCTCAGCACGGCGACGCGGTCTCCACCGAGCGTCTCCTCGAGCGTCATGCCGCGGCCCAGGAACGGCGTCATCCCGAGGGTCGCGAACGCGTCCCCCCACCAGAAGCCCGAGAACAGGTTGTCGGTGAGCTCGCCCCACGAGACCTGCCGGTTGCCCATGTCCCACGCTACGACGCGCTCGAGCGAGCCCACCTCATCCCGGATATCGACGTACTCGGCCGGGGACATGTGCTCGACGAAGTCGAGGGCGCGGCCCAGCTTCGGGTACTCGGTCCCGACCGTGATCAGACGGTCTTCATCCGGGAACGGGAACGGGTTCAGGATCAGCCCGTCGACGACGCTGTAGAGGATCGTGTTCGCGCCGATCCCGAGCGCCAGCGTCGCGACGATCACGGCGGCGAACCCGAGGTTCCGCCGCATCCCCCGCAGACCGAACCGAACATCCTGGATGAGCGATCGCATCCAATTCTCTCTCTTTCCACGGGGGAGTCGGCGGGCACGGGCGCCCACCACGGCCTGCGCCAGGAGGGGCGCGAGCGACTTGAGCGCCTGCCCCCGGTACCACAAGCGGGCGCGGAAGACGCCGCGCCCGGGTACCCGGTGCACCTGGAACTCCTCTTCCAGGTCGCCGAGCAGCGCGTCGGAGTATGTAGAACGGGCGGCGAGGAGGAGCACGAGGCGCGACAGCCGGGGTGGCCGCGCGGCTCTGCCGGGACGGGTCACGCGACTTCCTGCCCCCGGTCCCCCGCGTTCTCGTCGAGCTCCAGACCGTCCCACATGCTGTCGAGCATGTCCCTCGACTGGAGGAGGCCATCCGTTCCGGTGGGTGTGACCGCGAAATACCGACGCGCGCGGCCCCCACGCTCCGCGGTCGCCTCCCCGGCGTGCGAGATCACGTACCCCTTGCCTTCGAGCCGCTCGAGCGTCGCATAGATGGCTCCGATCGAGACCCCGCGCGCGGTACGATCCTCGATCTCGCGGCGGATAGCCATTCCGTAGCCCTCGCCGTGCATGCGCGCCACCGCGAGCAGGACGATCTGCTCGAACTCGCCGAGGAACTTCCGTTTCGTCATGCCGCTCTCCCGTGATATGTCTTACAAAATAGAGTCACGGGCCACGGAGGACAAGGGCACCGGGCCGGGCTCTTGCATCGACGGCCGCCCGGTCGTCGCGTGGGGCGTGTGGGGCGGATCCCGGAGGATCGGCGGAATGACAATGGCGAGAGTCGACGGCACCTGGTCACGGTGGCGGTGGGTCACCGGGGGGCTCGGTATGGCGGTCACGGCCGCCCCCCTGTGGATCCTGGGGCGGCGGGCGGTGACATCCGACGTCGAGCGCGACGGGCTGTTTCAGTCCATGGCGGTCGGTCTGGTCCTCATCCTGGCGGCCCTCGTCGTCCCGCGACTGTTGGAGCTCGCAGGGCGTCCGCCGGTGGGAGATCGTGGTGTCGACGGAGCAGCCGCGAGCCGACCCGACGGACCCGTGCTCCGGCGCTACGCCAGGCTGTTCCTGGCCAGCTTCGCCGTGCTCTTCATCGAGATCCTTCTGATTCGCTACGTGGGCTCGCAGATCCGCATCTTCGCCTTCTTCAAGAACATCCCCCTGATCGCCAGCTTCCTCGGGCTGGGGCTGGGTCTCTGGCTCGGAAACGCGTCGTCACGACAGGGGATCTGGTTCGTGCTCTGGCTCGTACCGATGGCCGGTTTCCTCGGTGGAGGAGCCCCGATCATCGACAGCTGGCTGAGTCGGCTCACCTCCGTCGCGAGCTCGGAGTTCGTGCTCGGAGACTTCCTGGTGCGCGATGTCGGGATGGCCGCGCGTGTCGTCGGGCAGCTGTTCATCGGGGCGTTCTGCTCGCTGATGCTCGTCGCCATCATGTGTCTGTTCGCGCACCTCGGGCGGATCCTCGCGGATGCGTTCGAGGGGATCCCGCGTCTGCCAGGCTACACCGTGAACATCGTCGGGAGCCTCATCGGGATCCTGTCGTTCACCGGGTTGAGCTTCCTGCAGACGCCGCCGTGGGTCTGGTTCGCCTGCGGGCTCGCGCCCCTGCTGTGGTGGGCCCGCACGCGCCGCGAATCGTGGGCGGTCGCCGGTCTCATCGCGCTCGTATCCGTGCTCACCGTGCCGTCCGTGGGGGAGACCCGGTGGTCTCCGTACCAGAAGCTCGTCGGCTCCGAGACGACCGTTGCGGGGCCGGAAGGGACCAGTGCGGAAGGATATCTCGTCCAGGTGTCCGATGTCTTCTACCAGCTCGCCATCGACCTGCGTCCCTCGGCCATCGAACGATACGGTTTCGCGCCATATCCCCATTACGACGCGTCGTTCGAGGGGGTGGCGAGGCTCGACCGGGTGCTCGTCGTCGGCGCGGGGACGGGGAACGACGTCGCGGCGGCGCTTCGGGCGGGTGCGGGTCACGTCGACGCGGTGGAGATCGACCCCGCGATCGTCCGGTTGGGGCGACGGCACCACCCCGAGGACCCGTACGCCGATCCGCGGGTCGACGTCATCGTCGAAGACGCCCGGCGGGCCTTCCGGGTCCTCGAGCCGTCCAGCTACGACGCCGTGGTGTTCGGTCTGCTCGATTCCCACACCCAGCTGGGCATGTCGAGCGTTCGTCTCGACAACTTCGTGTTCACGCGCGAGAGCTTCTCGTCGGCGGTCGATCTGCTCCGACCGGGGGGGTCGCTCATCGTCACCTCGGCGGTGTTCAGGCCCTGGTTCGGTGACCGGCTCCGGGCACTGGTCGACAGCGTGTGCGGAGGGGACGTGCAGGAGCGGGCCTTTCACGTCTGGGTGAACTACCGCTGCACCGTGGGCCGGGCCGAAACACCTGCGGCGGATGCGGCGAACCCGCCGTCATCGGGTGTCGCCGAGACGAGCCTCGCGGCGGTCCCGACCGACGACTGGCCGTTCCTGTATCTGGAGAGACGCGGGGTCCCGCTCGCCTACGTGTTCGTCGTCGTCGTGTTGGCCGTCGTCTCGACCATCGTTCTCCGCCGGGGCGGTCTGTCGCTCGAGCGAGCGACCGCGTACCACGCGCACATGTTCTTTCTCGGCGCTGCGTTTCTGCTGATGGAGGTATACGCGATCAATCGGCTGGCGCTCATCTTCGGCACGACCTGGGTCGTGTCGGCGGTCACGATCGCGACGGTCCTGTCCCTGATCGTGCTCGCGAATCTCACCGTCGCGGCTATCGGGCGCGTCCCGTACGGGGTCGCGTACACCGCGTTGGGCGTGGCCGCCGCCGTGAGCTTCTGGATCGAGCCGCACGCCGTTCTGGGCGCGGCACCGGCGATCCGTTATGGATACGGACTCGTCGCGCTCTCACCAATATACTTCGCCGGCCTCGTGTTCGCGCGCTCGTTCGAAACGTCGACGGTCGCCGGCGCCGCGCTCGGCGCGAATATCCTCGGGTCCGCGGTCGGGGGCTGGCTCGAATACTCGACGATGGCACTCGGCATCCGTGCCATGGTGCCGCTCGCCGCAACGCTGTATCTGGCATCTCTCGTCGCGCTGTGGCGATGCGGGTGGGCCACGGGCCGTCGATAGGGCGAGGTATCCGGCCGCCGCCCCGGCCGCCGTGCCCGGGCCGCCATGCCCCGGCCGCCGTGCCCGGGCCGCCATGCCCCGGCCGCCGTGCCCGCGTCGTCTGGTCGTTCCGCGACCCGCCGACTATCGTGGCGCACCCGATTCGAGGAATGCCCATGACAGAAGAGTCCGACACGCCAGCACCCGCTTCCTCGCCCCGCGCCGCGACCGGTGCGGCGCAGCGCGGTCTGGCGCGCGAGTCCGCCCTCCTCCGGTTGAGCGCCGCGATCGCGGCCGCGCCCGACGAGAGCGAGGTGTGTCACAACGTCGTCGAGGGGCTTCGCGACGAATCGCTCGGGTTTCATTTCGTCGCGATGTTCCTGGTCGATGAAGACACGCGGGAGCGGATCCTCAGCGCGGCGGTGGGGTGGTCGGGTCTGGCTGAGGGGTGGCGGATCCGGGAGGACGAGGGGCTGAGCGCCCTCGCGGTCAAGGCGGGGGAGCTCCGCTACACGCCGGATGTCACGCGCGAGCCTCTGTACGTCCCGGGGCTGAGCTCGGGGTCCGAAGTCGACGTGCCCCTCATCCTCGACGGCGATGTGATCGGGGTGCTCGTCGTCGAGACCGAGAAGACGAACGCGTTCGACGACGCCGATCTCGAGATCCTTTCGGCCGCCGCGGATCTGGCCAGCATCGCGATCGGGCGGGCCAGGCTCGCCGAGCGTCAGGACGTGATGATCGCCCGCGAGCGGCGCCGGGCGGAGGAGCAGTCGGCTCTCCTCGACACGCTGGCCGATCTCTCGTCGGAGCTCGTGTTGTCGAAGCTGCTCGACTCCGTCCTCGCACGAGCGATCAGCGTGCTCGGTGTCAGCGGCGGCGAGCTGGCCATCTATCACGAGGAGCTCGAGGAGCTCGAGGTCGTTGCCTACCGCGGAGCCGGCGATGCGTCGACCGGCACGCGAATCGCGCTCGGAGAGGGCGCCATGGGCCGGGTCGGTGCGACGCTCGAGCCGCTCGTCATCGATGACTACGCGAACTGGCAGGGCCGACTCGACCGATACGCCACCGTCGAGGCGCATGCGTCGGCGGTGGTGCCGCTCGTCATCCGCGCGCGTCTCGTCGGCGCGATCAACTTCTGGCACTCGGAGAGCGACCGCCGATTCGGGAGCGAGGATCTCCGTCTGCTCGAGCTGTTCGCCCGCCAGGCCGCGATCGCGATCGACAACGCCCGCATCTACTCGGTCGCCCGGCAGCGTAAGCAGTACTTCGAGGAGCTGGTCGGCAACAGCCCGGTCGCCATCGTCACGCTGGACCCGGACCACCACGTCCTCTCCTGCAACCCCGCGTTC
>Ga0302046_10004656_pt1 | contig 12180 bp, 9 predicted proteins | sample RVTome_11_FD_200261 | JGI IMG/M metagenome (GOLD analysis project Ga0302046, IMG submission 200261) | Soil microbial communities from uranium-contaminated site in the Upper Colorado River Basin, Wyoming, United States - RVT147D111 (version 2) ... | reverse complement strand
GGCGGCAAACGGTGCGCCGTTCTTGATCTGGGCGTAGTGCTTGCCGGTGGAGCCAAAGACCAGGGTCGCGCGGTGGCCTGTCGTTTCCGTGAAACGCGCGGCGATCGCCTGCGCCGGAGCGGCGAAGTTGGTGGCCACCGCCACGCGAAACTCGCCCGCCGCCGCCGCGAAGGAAAGCAAGGACACGAAGATCGCGAAAACCGCGCCCAGACTCCATTTTATTGTCAATGCATGTCCTCCGCCGGAGGCCTGGGTCTTGAATTAGGGGCGGTCGAGGAGCTCACACTCGCGGATGGAGAAGCAGGAGTCGCCCATCCCATTGTCCGCAGGCGATCGATGTCGTGACAACACTACGGCATCGTGGCCTCCTTTCTCCCAAAGGATCCGCTGTCCACCAAACCGGGGGCAACTCCAGTCCGGCGCAGCACGTTGCGGTCTGTGGCGTGCCCGATGCCTGTGCCGGAATCTGGGTTTCCGGCGGGCGATGGGGAGGCCGCCGTCTTCCTGGAATCGACCATGCCGATCGGGCTGAACCATCCTGCGATCCAGTCGGGGGTCGCACCCTTTGTGGCGGCGGTTGTGGTCGCGCTCGCGCTCGGTCGGGTGGGGCGGGCGGCTGGGGCAGTGGCGGTCCTCACCGGCCTGTGCGTCACCGTCGGCTGGGTGACCGGCTTCGGCCTGACGCCGATGACCGCGACGCGCAAGATCATCCTCCTGGGCTTGGCGGTGGCGCCGGTGGCCGTGGTCCTGGAGTGGGCGGCGATCGGGGTGCGGGGACGGGTCGCCCTGTGGTTCGCGGTGGGGGTCGCGGCGATGGTATGGGTCGGGTGGCCGGTGCTGGCGCGGCGCGGGATTGGGGAAGCGCTGGCTGTGGGGCTGCCGCTCGTCGGGTACTGTGGCTGGGTATTGGCGGTGGCGGGGCGTGGCTCGGCCGACCTGCTGCGCACGGCGAGCGGCGCGGCGGCCCTCGGGCTGGCGACCGGAGGGGCGGCGCTGTTCGGCGCCTCGGCCCTGCTCGGACAACTCGCGTTGGCGGTGGGGAGCGCCGCCGGCGGGGTGTTGGTGGCGCATCTGGTGCGGGGCGGTGGGGACGGGTCCGGGGCCCTCGGTGCGGCGGCCGGGTTGCCTCTCGCCCTCCTCGGTGCGGCGGCCACCCTGTACGCGAAGATGCCGGCGCTCGCCCTGCTCCCCCTGGCCCTCGTGCCCCTCGCCCCCCTCCTGCCGGTGCCCCAGGGGTTGCCACGGTGGCGCCGGGCGGGGATCCTGTTTGCCTTGGCCATGGCGCCGGGGGGGGTGGCGATCTTCCTCACCTACCGGGTCGCCGGCCCGGTGCCATTTTGACGAACCCCGAACCATCGATCGCAACGAAGGAGACTCCCATGCGTTACCTCCTCCTCACCCTCGCCGCCCTCGTCCTGCCAGCCACCGCCCTGGCGGAGAGCTACACCATCGACCCGAACCACACCTCGATCTACTTCGCGATCAACCACCTGGGCTTCACCACGGTCTACGGCCGCTTCGACACGTTCTCCGGGAAGATCACCATCGATTGGCAGAAGGGAACGGGGGCGGCCGACGTGACGGTGGACGCCGCCTCGGTCGACACCAACGTGGCCAAGCGCGACGACCACCTGCGCTCCCCGGACTTCCTCAACGCGGTGGAGTTTCCTCAGATCACCTTCAAGTCGACCGCGTTGCAGGTGGGCGAGGGCGGCACGACCGGCACGGTGGAGGGGCGGCTCACCATCAACGGCGTGACCCGGCCGGTCTCCCTGGAGGTGAGCCACATCCACTGCGGCACCAACCCGTTGAACCAGAAGGCCACCTGCGGCTTCGACGCCACCACCCGCCTGATGCGCTCCGAGTTCGGCGTCAACTACGGTCTGCCGGCCCTGGGGGACGAGGTGCGGCTGATGTTCGGCGTGGAGGCGACCAAGGACTGAGCGAGCCGGAGGTCTGCGCGACGGCCACCGGCGGGCACGCAGGCCGCCGCCGCTGCGTGCGATCGTCCCCTGTGCTTTCGGCCAACGCGGGGAATTATCGTGTGACCCGTGGGGGAAAGACGCGGGAAACCAGGAAGCCCGGAAAGGCAACGTGAAAATGGGATCACGCAAGCACGCACGGGAGAGGGCATCTTCGCCGAAGGTTGCCGCCGCGCTGCCGGGAAAGAACGACCCTTGCAAAGCCGCAAAGCGCACGAAAGCTGGACCCGGCTGGCCGATAGACCGCCCCTTCCTGGTTTCCTGGGTTCCCGCGTTCTCCTGTCCCGGGACATTCTCTTTGTCCGGCCGGTCTCCAGGGGGAGATGGGTGATGCAAACCCCTGGCGGGACGGCTGGGTGAGGGCTGGCCGTCTCGCCGATTGCTTGGTCACCCGCCGGGCTGTTTCTCCCGGGCAAGGATACGCTGCCACTCGGCGGCGGTGACCGGTTGGACCGAGAGGCGGCTGCCCTTGCGCAGGAGCACCATCTCCTCCAGGCCCGGCGTGGCGCGCAGCTCGTCGAGGGAGAGGCGGCGTCGGAGGGGGCGGACGCAGCGGATGTCGACCATGTACCATGTGGGGTTGTCCGGGTCGGACTTGGGGTCGTAGTGCTTATCGTCCGGGTCCCAGGCGGTGAAGTCCGGGTACCCTTCCCGCACCACCTCGGCGATGCCGACGATCGCCGTCGGCGTGCAGTTGCTGTGGTAGAAGAAGACGCGGTCGCCTCTTTTAAGCTCATCGCGCAGCAGGTTGCGCGCCTGGAAGTTGCGCACCCCGTCCCAGTGGGTGGTCTGGTCCGGTGCCTGTGCCAGGTCGGCGAAGGAAAAGGCGGTCGGCTCCGACTTCAGTAGCCAGTAACGGCGGGCCATGGGGCTCCCTCCCGCGGGTCAAGGTAACGGTGGCGCGGCCAGCCACCGGGCGCCGCCGTGTGGATACGCGATCGCCGGCCTCTGCGCGAACCGCCGGGGTCATGTGAGCGGTGCGTCGTAACGAAAGAGTGGCAGCGGCGCCGTACCGGGTGCCCCAGGGTCGGGCGCGATCGCCCGGCCATACCGCGTTGCGCTTCCTCTCATCCTCTCCTGGGTTGCCGCCCCCGGCCCCGCTTCTCGCATGAGGCGCCCACCATGATCGATGACCCCGCCGTGCGCCGCGAGGACCTCCTGCGCGAGCTGCACGCATTGCGCACGAGGGTGACGGAGCTTCTGGGCCGCAATCCGGGCGACAGGCGAGCGATGGAGGAGGCGTTACGAGAGAGCCGGCGGGAGTGGCAGACCCTGGTGAGCAACCTGCCGGGCTTCGTCTACCGTCGCCGCAATGACCCCGACTGGACCATGGAGATGCTCAGCGACGGGTGTGAGGCCCTCACCGGATATCCGCCCGCCGACCTCCTCCACAACCACCACCACGCGTACCTGGACCTCATCCACTCGGATGACCGGGAGCGGGTGCGGGAGGCGGTGCAGGGCGCCTTGGATCAGGGTGCGCCCTACCGGCTCCAGTACCGGATCACGGCCCGGGACGGGACGGAGAAGTGGCTCTGGGAGCAGGGCCGTGGGGTCTACTCCGCGGCGGGCGAGGTCGTGGCCCTGGAGGGCTACATCACGGACATCACCCCGGTCCGGCAGGCCGAACAGACGGCCACCCAGCTCGGCCACATCATCGAGGACTCGTTGAACGAGATCTTCGTCTTCGATGCCCAGACCCTGCGTTTCCTGCGGGTGAATCGCGGTGCCCGGGAGAACCTGGGGTACTCGACAGAGGAGCTGCTGGGGCTGACCCCCCTGCACCTGAAGCCGGACTTCACCCCCGAGACCTTCGCCGCGCTGATCGAGCCCCTGCGCACCGGCGAACTCCAGAAGATCCGGTTCACCACCGTGCACCGGCGCAAGGATGGTTCGCGCTACCCCGTCGAGGTGCATCTGCAGCTCTCTCTCTTGGGGTCCGCGCCGGCCTTCGTCGCCATCATCACCGACATCCGCGAACGGAAGCGGGCCGAGCGGGAGCTGCAGCGCGTCAACCGGGCGCTCCAGACGGTCAACGAGTGCACCCGGGCATTGGTGCACGCGGTGGATGAGGCGGACTTCTTGCAGGAGGTGTGCCGGATCATGGTCGACACCGGCGGCTACCGCCTGGCGTGGATTGGCTTCGCCGCGGACGACGCGGAGCAGAGCGTCCGGCCGGTGGCGCGGGCGGGCCACGACGCGGGCTACGTGGACGGGGTCGCGATCACCTGGGCGGACACCGAGCGGGGGCGCGGTCCCACCGGCAGCGCCATCCGTACGGGCCGGCCGTGCGTGGTCCAGGACATGGCGCAGGAGCCGGCGTTCCAGCCGTGGCGGGCCGAAGCAGCCCGGCGCGGTTTCGCCTCCGTTATCGCCCTGCCCCTGCGCGGCGCGGAGGATCGCCCCCTCGGGGCTCTCAATATCTACGCGGGGGAGCCCCACGCCTTCGACGCCGACGAGGTGGCGCTCCTCACCGGCCTGACGGACGACCTGGCCTACGGCATCCTGACCCTGCGGGTGCAGCGGGCGCGCCGGCAGGCGGAGGAGATGCTGCGCAAGCTGTCCACGGCGGTGGAACAGAGCCCGGTCTCGGTGATCATCACCGACGCCCGCGGCGCCATCGAATACGCCAACCCCAAGTTCACGGGGGTGACCGGCTACCGGTTGGAAGAGGTCCTCGGGCGCAACCCGCGCATCTTGCAGAGCGGCGAGATGTCCCCCGAGACCTACCGGCGGCTGTGGGAGACCATCGCTGCCGGCCACGATTGGCAAGGTGAGTTTCACAACCGGAAGAAGAGCGGTGAGCTGTTCTGGGAGCACGCCTCCATCTCGCCGATCCGGGACGAAATGGGCGCGATCACCCACTTCGTGGCGGTGAAGGAGGACATCACCGCCCGCAAGAGGATGGAGGAGGAGACCCGGGCCTTGGAGGCCCAGCTCCGGCAGGCGCAGAAGATGGAGACCATCGGCACCCTGGCCGGCGGCATCGCCCACGACTTCAACAACCTGCTCCAGGCGATCATCGGCTACGGCGGCATGGTGCTGGAGGACACGCCGCAAGACAGCCGGCCCAACCGCTACGTCCGGCACATCATGAAGGCGGCGGAGTCGGCCAGGGACTTGGTGCGCCAGATCCTCACCTTCAGCCGGCAGGTGAACGTGGAGCGCCGGCCGGTGCGGATCGCTCGGGTCGTCCGCGAGGCGACCGCTTTGCTGCGTGCCACGTTGCCCGCGTCCATCACATTGCGCCAGTCGATCGACCCCGAGTGTCGTCCCGTGCTGGCCAACATCAGTCAGATCCATCAGGTGGTGATGAACCTGTGCACCAATGCTTCACACGCCATGCTGGCGGGCGGCGGCGTGCTGGAGGTGAGGTTGGAGAACGTGGCGGTCACGCGCGACCTCGCCGCCGCCCATCCCCGCCTGATCCCCGGGGAGTACGTGCGCCTGCGGGTGAGCGACACGGGGGTCGGCATCGACCCCCGCGACCTGGAACGCATCTTCGACCCGTTCTTCACCACCAAGGGTCCCCAGGAAGGCACGGGTCTGGGACTCTCGGTGGTGCACGGCATCGTCACCTCCCAGGGGGGCGAGATCGTGGTCCATAGCGAGCGCGGCCGGGGCACCACCTGCGACATCTACCTGCCGCCGGCGGAGAAGGCGGCGGAGGCCGGCGAGACCGCCGCGCCCCGGGATGCCACCGGCGACGAGCGCATCCTGTACGTCGAGGATGACGCAGAGGTGGCCGGCCTGGTGCGGGAGATGCTGGAGCGCCTGGGCTACCGCGTGACCCTGAGCGGCGACGGCGCCGAGGCGCGGGAGGCGATCCTCGCCGCGCCGGCAGACTTCGATCTGGTGATCACCGATCAGATGATGCCCCACCTCACGGGCCTCGGCCTGGCCGAGGAGGTGCGGGCGGTCCTCCCCGACCTGCCCATCGTCCTGGTCACCGGGTTCGGCGACGGCGTCCCCGCCGAGGAGATGGAGCGGCTCGGGATCCGCGCGATCGTCCACAAGCCGGTCCTGGCTGGAGAGTTGAGCCGCGCTATCCGAAGAGTCATGGACAACCCCGTCCGCCCCAGGCGGTGAGACGAAGATGGCGCGGATTCTCCTGATCGAAGACGACCAACAGGTCCGGGAAGTGTTCTCGGAGCTCCTGGCCCGTGCCGGTCACGACGTGGTCCCCATGGTGAACGGCAGGGATGTGGCGAAGTTGCGCGATGCGGTGGCGGCGGATCTGGTGATCACCGACATCCTCATGCCGGAACGGGACGGCCTGGAGGTAATCTGCGAGCTGCGCCGCTGCGCGCCCGAGGTGAAGATCATCGCCATCTCAGGCGGCCGCACCATCGGGCCGGCCCTCTACCTGGAGTCGGCGGAATCCCTCGGTGCCGACCGCGCCTTCGCCAAACCCGTCGAAGGTGCAGAGCTGCTCGCCGCGGTGCGCGAGCTGCTGGGGGAGTAGGCTCGGACGGCGCGTCTGCCGCGGTGGCGCGCGCCCTCATTGGCGCGTTCTGGCAACGGGCCGCAGTCTTCGCGGTAACAAGCCTCGGATCACCGAGACAGGCCCCACGCGGACGCTTCGTGGGTCACGCGCCGGTGGCGCGGTGCGCCCGGTAGCGACGCACCAGGGCGTCATGAAGGCAGAGGGCATGGCACATCACTCACTCCCCGTGAGTGGCATAGAATTCCGCCATGGCTCCCGCCAAGCCGATCGATCTCGATGACCTGCCGCACCGCCCGGGCATCTACCTGATGCGGGACGCGGAAGGTACCGTGCTCTACGTGGGCAAGGCGGTGGACCTGGCCAAGCGGGTGCGCAGCTACTTCACCCGCGGCAGCCAGGCGGTGAAGACCCGCACCCTGGTGGCCAGGATCGCCGCGGTGGAGACCATCGTGGTGGAGAACGAGGTGGAAGCCCTGCTCCTCGAGTCCAACTTCATCAAGGAGCACCGGCCGCGCTACAACGTCCTGCTGCGCGACGACAAGCAGTACCCGTACATACGCCTGTCGGTGCAGGAGGAGTTCCCGCGCATCGACGTGGTGCGTCAGGTGGCGGACGACGGCGCCCGCTACTACGGGCCGTACGTGGCCGGCGTGTCGATCACCGACACGGTCAACCTGATCAACAACCACTTCATGGTGCGCAAGTGCCTCAACCGCGAGTTCAAGGTGCAGCCACGGCCCTCGTTGCAATTTCAGATCGGCCGGTGCTACTCGCCGTGTACCGGCCAGATCTCCCCGGAGGAGTACCGGCGCAAGGTGGTGGAGCCGGTGCGCCACTTCCTGGAGGGGCGCGACCGGGTCTTGCTGCGTGACCTTCACCAGCGCATGGCCGAGGCCGCGGCGGCGGAGGACTTCGAGGAGGCGGCGCGCCTGCGCGATCAGATCCGCCGGGTGGAGAAGGTCGTCGCCCGGCAGAACATCGTCGATCCCAAGGGGGGCGACGAGGACGTGGTCGGCGTGGCGCAGGTGGGGACCACCACGGCGGTCGCCATCCTGGTCATCCGCGCCGGCAAGCTCCAGGGGCGCCGCGACTTCGTCTTCACGGACGAGGGCCAGCCGCTCGCCGAGCTGCTCGATCAGGTGGTGCGACAATACTACGGCGCCGGCAGCCTGGTGCCGGCCGTGGTCCTCGTCCCCGATACCCTCCCCCACCAGGCGCTACTCGCGGAGTATCTGAGCGCGCGCCGCGGCCAGCGCGCCGCGCTGCTCGTGCCCCACCGCGGTCGCCGAGCACAGCTCGTGCAGATGGCGGCGGACAACGCACGCCAGGCGTTGGAGGAGCACCAGGCGAAGCGCACCCGCGCCACGGACCTGCTGGCGGCCCTGAAGCTTGCCGCCGGCCTGCACCATCTACCGCGGCGCATCGAGTGCTTCGACATCTCCAACGTCGCTGGCCAGCACGCGGTCGGGTCGATGGTGGTCTTCGCGGAGGCGCGGCCGGCGCGGCGCGACTACCGCCACTTCAAGATCCGCGCCGTGGAGGGCCCCAACGACTTCGCCATGATGGCCGAGGTGATCGCCCGCCGCTACGGCGGTACCCTGGCGCAGCGGTTGGCCCCGCCGGACCTGATCCTGATCGACGGCGGGCCGCCACAGCTCGGCGCCGTGGCACCGGTGCTGGAGCGGCTAGGTCTGGTGGACCGGGTCGACCTCCTGGGGATCGCCAAGGCGCGCTCGGTGGACGGCCGGGGCAAGGGGCGCGGCGAGGCGGCGCGCGGCTACGAGCGGTTGCACCGGGCCGGCGGGGGGGAGGATGGAGCGGAGGGGCCGGTGGTCCTCGCCCCGGACGACCCCGTCTCCCACCTCGTGGCGCGGATCCGCGACGAGGCACACCGCTTCGCCATCACCTACTACCGCAAGTTGCACGGCGACAAGCTGGTGGCCAGCGGCCTGGACGACGTCCCGGGCGTGGGCCTGACGCGCAAGGTGGCGCTGCTCAAGCACTTCGGATCGCTGGCGCGGGTGCGCCAGGCGAGCCTCGACGAGCTGGCCGCCTGCCCCAAGATCGACCGCCGCACGGCCCAGGCGGTCCACGACCACTTGCATGGGCCGCGGCCCGGCAGGCCGGCCGGGTAGCCCGTGGTTCTCACGCGGGATCGTCGCGCGCGCGGATGTCCGCGACCACGGGCGGGTTGCGGCGGTACCTACTTGCCGTTGCGGAGACGGGCGTCAACCTCCGCCTCGGAGGCCAGCCAGTCCGCGTCCTCGTGGCCGCTCGCGAAGCCCCGGGCCTGGGCGCGCAGGTAGGCGGCGTCGGCGATCATGCGCAGGCGCTCCTGCTCGTCGACCTTCTTGGATTTGGGCTTGTTGGGGGTGGTCGCCTGCTTGGCCATGGCGGATTCTCCGGGGAGGAAGGGGGAAGGGGAGGGGCCGAGGCAGGGGTTCCCAAGGCGGGATGGCTCGGTCCCTCTGTGGGAACTTGGAGAATGGTTTAGCCTGGTTCACGGCGATTGGCAAGGGAAGAACGCGCCCCATAATCGTCGGTGGAGCTCGCCACCTTGCAGTATGTCGAGGACTCGGACGAGGACCCGGCTAGGAGATGCGGGCGGTTGCACCGTCGCAGCAGATTCATGGTGAGAAATGCGGGTTAGCCCTCGGCGGCGGCCTTGAGGTCCCGCAACAGGGCGACGGAGAGCGCCCGGATCCGCCAGGCCGGGAAGAAGGGCCCCGCGGCGCGCACCGCCGGCCCGTGGAACTGCGTTCGGCTGATCACGCGCACTTGGCGGTAGCCCTCTTCGCAGAGAAACGTGTGGCGCGCAGTAATCCCCGGCATGCGGCTCTCCCACACGACATAGGTGGGGGGCTGGGCGTCGGTCACCACCGCCGCGCAGGGGATCGGCACGCGAAACGGCTGGATGGTGCAGGTGAAGGTCGTCCCCGGCGTGAGGTGTGCGTCACCCCGGTAGGCGACGCCGCGCAGGACGGAGTTCCAGCGGTACCACGACGAGAGATCGGCGACCGTCTCCCAGATCCGCCCTACCGGTGCGGCGATCTCGAGCGATGCCTCGACGATCATTTCCTTACCCCCGGCCCGCGTCGTCCGGGGTTCAGGTACGCATAAGAACAACGACCGCCCGTGGCGCAACTATATAACGCAGGTCCGAGAGCAACGCCTCCTGGCCGGGCTCGGCGATGTCCTGCGGGCTGGCGAGCGACGTGTCGACCAGCCGCCGCCACTCCCCCGCGGCACCCTCTTGAACCCGGAACTCGAGGGGCTCCCAGTAGGCGTTGATCATGACGTAGAGATCCGCGTCGCCCAGGGCGGCGCCGGCGAGGTAGAAGGCCAGGCTGCGCGACGCAAAGCTCCAGTCCGGCTGACCGCCGACGCCGGCCCAGCGTACCGCCTCGCGCCAGAACCGCGAACGCCCGAGGGACGGGTGCGCCTTGCGGAAGGCGATCATCCGCTGGAAGAAGCGAAAGATATCTCCATAGAGCTGGCGCCGCCCCCAGTCCAGCCAGGTGGTCTCGTTGTCCTGGTTGTACGGGTTGTTGTTGCCGCCCTGGGTATGGGCGAGCTCGTCGCCGGCCACGATCATCGGGGTGCCGTTGGCCAGCATGAGTAGGCAACAGAAGTTCTTGATCTGGCGCCGGCGCAGGTCCACGACCGCACCCGGCACGCCGGCGTCGCCCTCCCAGCCGCAATTCCACGAGCGGTTGTCGTCCGTGCCGCCGTCACTGCCCGCATTGTGCTTCTCGTTGTAGGACACCAGGTCGTAGAGGGTGAAGCCGTCGTGGGCGGTGATGAAGTTGACGCTCTGGAAGGCGTGGTAGGCGTTCTCCAGGTCATCGGGGAAGAGATCCACCGAGCCGTAGAGGCGGGTCGCGAGGGCCCCGACCAGGCCGGGGTCGCTCTTGACGAAGGAACGCACATGGTCGCGGAACTGGCCATTCCACTGCAACCAAGTGATGCCCGGAAAGCTCCGCCCGAGCTGGTAGGCCGAGATGTCCCACGCCTCGGCGATCAGGCGCACGTCGGCGAGCACCGGGTCGCTGCGAATGGCGGAGATGATGGGCGGGTCCTCGAGGTTGATGGACCCGTCGCTGTTGCGGGTGAAGATCGAGGCGAGGTCGAAGCGGAAGCCGTCGACGTGCATCTCCTGTACCCAGTAGCGCAGGCTGTCGAGGACGAAGGCGCGCACGTAGCGATTGGCGGTGTGCAGGACGTTACCGGTGCCGGCGTCGTTGCGGTAGCGGCTGCGGTCGTCTTCGAGGAGGTAGTAGGTGGTGTTGTCGATGCCGCGCAAGCCGTAGTTGGGCCCGTCCGCGTTGTTCTCCGTGGTGTGGTTGTAGACCACGTCCAGCACCACCTCGATGCCGGCCTGGTGCAGGGCGCGGACCATCGCCTTGAACTCGGTGATCGCCGCGCCCGGCTCGGTCGAGACCGCGTAGAGATGGTGCGGGGCGAAGAAGTTGAGGGTCATGTAGCCCCAGTAGTTGCCCTCGGCGGGGTCGAACTGGAACACCGGCATGAGCTCCACCACCGTCACCCCGAGCTCCTGGAGATAGGGGATCTTGTCCACCACCCCGGCGAAGGTGCCGCGGCGCTCGGCGGCCACCCCCGAGCTTTGCCGGCGGGTGAAGCCGCGGACGTGCAGCTCGTAGATCACCGTGTCGTGGCCATGGCGCGGGCACCGGTCGTCGCCCCAGTCGAAGGGGAGCGGCTCGGGTCGCAGCACGCCCAAGGGCGCGCGGCCGGCGTTGTTCCCCGGCCGGCTGGCCGCCTCGCGATTGTGGCCGGGCGGGAAGAAGACCGCGCGGGCGTAGGGGTCGAGCAGCACCTTGTCGCGGTCGAAGCGATGACCCTGGGAGGGCTCGAACGGCCCGGCGACGCGGTAGGCGTAGTAGCGCGCCTGTTCGACCACCGGCGCCGCCACGCGGCAATGCCAGACCCGGGCGCTCTTGTTGCGCAGGGGGTCCAGCACCGTGGTATGGATGGGTGTGGCCGGGTTCCCCTGGCCGTAGAGCTCCAGGGTCACGCCGGTGGCGTGCTTGGTGTAGAGGGCGAAGTTGTAGGCCGCCTCCTCCGGAATGGCGGTCACGCCGAGGGGATAGGGGCTGCCCTCGGTGCGGGTCCAGAGCGGCATCGGTGGTCTCCTGGCGCGGTATCCGGCGGTCTCGGGTACCGCCGCGGGGTTCAATCGTAGCCGCCGAACATGAACAGGGAGAGGTCTTCGTCGGACGGGTTCATGAGGCCGTGGAGCTGGCCGCCCTTGAGCATGGCGAAGTGGCCGGCGCGCAGGGTGCGGATCTCCAGGCAGCGCTCGCGGTTGACCATCTTCAGCCAGTCGCCCACCACCATGTAGCCGCGCCCCTCCATCATCAGGAAGACCTCCTGGTTGTCGCGGTGGCGGTGCAGGCCGATGCCGCACTCGGGCTTCATCACGTGCAGGTCCATGTACTCCACGCCCATGAAGGGCTCGTAGGCGTTGCCGTGGGCCTTGGTGCCGTAGCCGTTGAGGTTCCAGGGATTGAGCTGGCGTCCCAGCTCGCCGGCGCCGCGCTCGGCGTAGCGGCCGTACTTGGACAGCAGATTGCGGTACTCGAGGAAGCCGACGCCGCCGTGCGGGTGGGGGCTGACGCCGACCCCCAGATAGTGATCCCAGCCGCGCACGATCATGTTGAACTCGTAGTGGTAGTTGGCCCCCTCCCGGGAGTCCCACACCGAAGCGCTCGCGTCGGCCCAGGCCACCTC
>Ga0302046_10004655_pt1 | contig 12182 bp, 9 predicted proteins | sample RVTome_11_FD_200261 | JGI IMG/M metagenome (GOLD analysis project Ga0302046, IMG submission 200261) | Soil microbial communities from uranium-contaminated site in the Upper Colorado River Basin, Wyoming, United States - RVT147D111 (version 2) ... | reverse complement strand
ATCCCGCACCTGCTGGCGCCGGTCGTGGTCGACCTTGACCGGGTGGTGCCCGCCCTGCAATGGGTGTCGCGCGAGATGGACGAGCGCTATCGGCGTTTTGCCGAGGTCGGGGTGCGCAACATCGCCGCTTTCAACGACGGTTGCCGCCAGCAGGGGCAAGCCGAGTTGCCTTACCTGGTGGTGATCGTGGACGAACTGGCCGATTTGATGATGATGGCCCCCGACGAAACGGAACGGGTATTGACCCGGCTGGCGCAGTTGGCGCGGGCCACCGGTATCCACCTGGTAATCGCCACCCAGCGTCCCTCGGTCGATGTTGTAACTGGACTTATCAAGGCCAATTTCCCGGCGCGCATCGCCTTCGCCGTCGCCTCATCGATCGACAGCCGAGTCATCCTGGACCAACCGGGCGCCGAGCGCTTGCTGGGCCGGGGCGACATGCTGTTCCAGGCGCCGGACGCAGCCGCGCCCAAACGGCTGCAGGGGGTCTACGTTTCCGAGCCAGAGCTGGCCCGCTTAATCCGTCACTGGCGCGTCGAGTCGGTCGAGGGCGAGCAATCCGAAGCTGAGCCCGGTGAGTCAGCCGAGATGGCGACCGAGGCCGGGCCTCCCAAGCAGGCCGCCTTGTGGAAGGAAATCGAAGAAGCCAACGACCAGGACGATATGTTCGAGGAAGCCGTTGCCCTGGTCCGACGGCGGCGGCGGGCATCGATATCCATGCTGCAGCGCAGGTTGCGCATCGGCTACACGCGCGCGGCGCGCTTGATTGATATGATGGAGCAGCAGGGCATTGTCGGACCCGAACCTGGTGGCTCAAAGGCCCGCGAGGTGTTGGATTACGGCGAGTTGGAAACGGAGGCTGGCAGCTGACGTGGGGCAATCACTTTCGGTTCTGGCGGTTGGATGATATGCTAGCACTGTTGTCAGACACATCCCTTGTACAAGCTGCCATTACCACCTACCGGCTGAACGGCAGTTGGCCGGCCACGCCGAGAAAGGGGTGAACAGTAGGTTCAACCTCACACAAAAAGCACTAGATTGACCCAACTGAAATGTCATTCCAATAACTCCGTCTGAGGAGGAGAACGAAAATGAGTAAGAGGTTTTACGCCGTCCTGACACTCCTGATTATGGCTTCCATGGTCCTGGCTGCCTGTGGTGGCACTGCCACCGAGGCCCCGCCGGCGGAAGTTTCTTTCAAGGCCTGTCAGGTGACCGACGTCGGTGGTATTGACGACCGGTCGTTTAACGCCACTGCCTGGAAGGGTGTCCAGGATGCCGAGGCCGAGTTAGGGATTGAAGGCACATTCCTCGAGTCGCAGGAGCAAGCTGACTACGCGGAGAACATCAATGCCTTCATCGAGGAGGACTGCGGAATCATCGTCACCGTCGGCTTCCTGCTCGGCGACGACACAGCAGCTGGGGCCGAAGCCAACCCCGATCAGCCGTTCACGATCGTCGACTTTGCCTACGATCCAACCATCCCCAACGTCTTGGGGCAGGTCTTCAATACTGATGAAGCCGCGTTCTTGGCTGGCTACGTGGCGGCTGGCATGACCCAGACCGGAACCGTGGGCACCTTTGGCGGCATCCAGATCCCGCCGGTGACCATCTTCATGGACGGCTTCTACTACGGCGTTCAGTACTACAACGAGCAGAAGGGCACCGATGTCCAGGTGCTCGGCTGGGACCCGGTTGCGCAGACAGGCCTGTTCGCAGGCAACTTTGAAAGCACCGACGACGGCCGGCGGCTCGGCGAGTCCTTGATGGATGAGGGCGCCGACATCATCATGCCGGTGGCTGGCCCTGTAGGTTTGGGCACGGCTGCGGCCGCGCAGGAGCGCGGTGGCATCTACATCGTAGGCGTGGACAATGACTGGGCGATCGTGAACTCCCAGTATGCCGATATCGTCCTCACCTCGGTCCTCAAGAATATGGACGTCACGACCTTCAACGCCATCGAAGCTGTCCTGAACGGCACCTTCGAGGGCGGTGTGACGGTCGGCACGCTGACCAACGGTGGTGTTGGTCTGGCCGAGTTCCACGAGATGGATGCCATGGTCTCCGACGAACTCAAGGCGGAAATCGACACCGTCCGCCAGGGCGTCATTGACGGCACTATCAGCGTCACTGGTGGCTGAGCGCGTCCCGTAACGATCGAAAACGGAGGGTCGGCAGCTGCCGACCCTCCGTCTTTACGTAGCGGTTGCTTTTTTAAGCCCCATGATAGAATGCCGCCATCCGCAGACAAGCGAGCGCTAATGTGAGCAAGCGACCCGTCCTCGAGCTGCAAGGCATCACAAAACGGTTCCCCGGAGTACTGGCAAACGACCGAATTGACCTTACCCTGCAGGAGGGTGAAATCCACGCGCTGCTTGGCGAGAACGGCGCCGGCAAGACGACTTTGATGAATATTCTGTACGGCCTATACCAGCCGGACGAGGGCAAAGTCTTTGTGCGCGGCCGTGAGGTCGAAATCCATGACCCGAACGATGCCATCGCTGTCGGCATCGGCATGGTCCACCAGCACTTCATGTTGATCCCGGTCTTCACCGTCACCGAAAATGTGATGCTGGGGGACGAGACCACCTCTCGAATTGGGGTGCTCGATCGCAAGCGCGCCGGCGAGCGTGTCGCCGAGATTTCCAATAGCTTCGGTCTGCAGGTCGATCCTTTCGCCTACGTGAAAGATCTACCGGTTGGCGTGCAGCAGCGGGTCGAAATCATCAAGCTGCTTTACCGGCAGGCTGACATCTTGATCCTGGATGAGCCGACGGCGGTTCTGACCCCGCAGGAAGCCAATGAGCTGTTCAAGATCATGGAGTCACTGGCCGAGCAGGGTAAGTCGATCATTTTCATCACACACAAGCTGCGCGAGGTGATGGAAGTCGCTGACCGCATCACCGTGATCCGGGGCGGCAGGGTCGTTGGCTCAACAACACCCGGCAAGGCCGATCGGGCCAAGCTGGCCGAAATGATGGTCGGCCGTGAGGTGAAACTGACGGTTGACAAGCAGGCGGCGGATGTTGCCGGTACGGTGCTCAACGTCGAGGACCTGGTTGTGATCGATGATCGCGATCAGGTGGCAGTGGACGGGGTGTCGTTTGAGGTGCGGTCGGGCGAGATTCTGGGCGTTGCCGGTGTGCAGGGAAACGGTCAGACCGAGTTGGTCCAGGCGATCACTGGCTTGCGCCAGGCGGCCAGTGGCACGATCACCCTGCTGGGCAATGACATTACCCACGCCACTCCGCGCCATATTACGGAACTGGGCGTTGGCCACGTCCCCGAAGACCGCCAGCGCGACGGCCTGGTGCTGCCCTACCCGGTGGCTGACAATCTGGTGCTCAACACGTACTATCGGCAGCCATTCTCGCAGGGCGTCAGACTCCAGCAAGACGAAATCTTGCGATCGGCCCAACAGCGGATCGAAGAATTCGACATCCGCACGCCAAGTGCCCTCACGCCGGCTGGCTCGTTGTCGGGTGGCAACCAGCAGAAGGTGATCGTGGCCCGCGAATTTTCGCGCGAGAACAAGCTGATGGTCGCCTCTCAGCCAACCCGCGGCCTGGATGTTGGATCGATCGAGTACATCCACAAGCGCATTCTCGAGGCGCGGCGTGCGGGCACCGCAGTACTGCTGGTAGCGCCCGAGCTCGATGAGGTGATGCAGCTCTCCGACCGGATCGCCGTCATGTACCGCGGCAAGATTGTGACGGTGCTCGACGGCCTCAGAGCGACCAAGGAAGCTGTCGGCCTGCTGATGGCTGGCGTCTCACCCGAAGAGGTCGAGCTGCCGGCAGAAGCTCGCGTCGAGGCCGAAGTCACTTTCTAGGACTGGTGAGCCTGTGAGCGACGAACAAGACACGAAACAAGGCGCCGGCGAAGTCCTCATTGAGGAATTGCAGCGCGGGCCATCGGGCGAGTTGCCCTGGTGGCGCCAGGCGCTGCAAGCGATGACCATCCCAGCGCTGGCCGTGGTCAGCGGTCTGATCCTGGGCGGGGTCTTCATCTTCCTGACAACCGAGACCGTCTACAGCGGCTGGGCCCAGTCACCACTGGTTGGCTTGGGCAATGGGCTGCGAGCGGTGTTGTCGGCCTACGCTGCGCTGTTCAACGGCTCGATTGGCAATCCGAGCCGCATCCTCGAGGCGTTGCAATCGGGCGAGGCGGAGGCGATACGCCGCGCTTTCAACCCGATGCTGGAGAGCTTGGTCAAGTCGACGCCATTCATCTTTGCTGGGCTGGCGGTGGCGCTTGGCTTCCGGGCCGGCCTGTTTAACATCGGCGCCGAAGGCCAGCTGTTTATCGGCGCAACGGTGGCGGCCTTCCTGGGTTACAGCATCACCGGCCTGCCGCCAATCCTCCACATCCCGCTGGCGCTGCTTGGCGGCGCCTTGGGCGGCGCCGCCTGGGGGTTTATCCCTGGTTGGCTCAAAGCCAGGACGGGGGGCCACGAAGTCATCAATACCATCATGATGAACTACATCGCCATCCGCCTGAGCGAGTTTCTACTGCGCGGGCCGATGCAACGACCGGATTCGTTCAACCCGGTCAGTCCGACCATCGAGCCGTCGGCCATGTTGCCCAGCTTCTTCGGTGCGCCGATCCGCTTCCACCTGGGTTTTTTCGTGGCGCTTGGGGTGGCGTACCTGGTGTATTGGTTCTTGTTCAAGACCACCTGGGGCTTCGATTTGCGGACAGCTGGCGCCAATCCCCGCGCCGCTCGTTACGCCGGCATGAACACGCTGACGGCGATTGTGGCGGCAATGTCCCTGTCCGGTGCGCTGGCCGGCCTGGCCGGCGCCAACGAGGTGCTGGGGGTCAACCACAACCTGGCACTCGCCTTTTCGGCAGGCACCGGCTTCGACGCCATAGCGCTGGCATTGCTGGGCAAGAGCCATCCAGCCGGTGTTGTCTTGGCCTCGCTGCTGTTCGGGACGTTGAAGAACGGGGCGACGCAAATGCAGCTGGCGGCCGGTGTGCCGATTGACATCATTGCGATCTTGCAGGCAATGATCCTGATGTTTATCGCCGCCCCGGCGATCATCCGAACGATTTACCGCTTGCGCGAGCCGGCCGTTGAAGAGCAGGTGCTGTCGATTGGCGGCTGGGGAGGCGAACAGGTATGACGACGACGGCCTTGCGACGTAGGGTTGACCGCGTGGTGCCGGCCCGGCGCATCGCCATGGGCATCTTTTTCCTGTTGCTGGGGGTGGCGAGCTTCTTGTTGGCTGGCGGAATTGACCCGGGCACGGTGACCGTGTTTGGCCTGACAGCTGGTGGCAGCCAGGCGATCCTGCCCGAATGGACCCTGTCATCGCCGTCCACCCTCAATCTGTTGGCGACCGTATCCCTGGCTATCGGCGGCTTTCAGCTGGTGCGCGGCTTTGGCGCCTGGACGAATTGGATTCTGGCGGTTGTGGCCGGCATGTTCATCTTCTCGTTCCTGGTGTGGGCAGCCGCCGGCAGCTCGCTCAACCTGGCCGGGCTGCTAGGTGCCACGCTGATCAAATCCGTGCCATTGACTTTGGGCGCCATGTCCGGTGTGCTATGTGAACGGGCCGGCGTGGTTAATATTGCCATCGAAGGCATGATGTTGATGAGCGCCATGGTCGGCACGCTGGTCGGCAGCCTGACCAACCTGTGGGTGGGCCTGCTCTGCGCCGTGCTGGCCGGCGGCTTGATGGGGCTGCTCCACGCTTGGCTGTCGGTCACCTACAAGACCGATCAGATCGTGTCAGGTACGGTGATCAACATCTTTGCGCTGGGCATGACCTCGTTCATTTCGGCCAAGTTCTTGCAGCGCTACCAGGACTTGAATAATCCAGGAATTTTCCAGCCGATCGAAATCCCGCTGCTATCCAAGATCCCATTTCTTGGCCCATTGCTCTTCAACAACAATCTGTTTGTCTACGGGATGTTCATTCTGCTGATCCTGTTGCACATTGGTCTGTTCTACACTCGCTGGGGTCTGCGGCTGCGGTCGGTCGGGGAGCACCCCAAGGCAGCCGACACGCTCGGGATCGACGTGTTCCGCACCCGTTACATGGCGGTCATTCTAGGCGGCCTTGTGGCCGGCTTTGCCGGGGCGTATTTCACCCTTGGCTCGGTTGGACGCTTCGACGAAGGACTAACCGCCGGGCGCGGCTTCATTTCCCTGGCGGCTATGATCTTTGGCAACTGGATGCCGTTTGGCGGCTTTGGCGCCGGGCTGCTGTTCGGCTTTGCCGACGCCCTGGCGGCCCGGGCAGCCATACTGGGCATTCCGATCCCGTCGGAGTTCTTGCTGATGACACCGTACATCGCCACCATGATCGTGCTGGCCGGGGTTGTCGGACGGGGGCAGATGCCAGCGGCCGATGGCCAGCCGTACGATAAGGAGTAGTTGGGCAGCGGTCCGGGTTTGCACGCTCCGTGATGAACGATGAGATGCCAGGGCGCACCGGACAAGGTGCGCCCTGGGTTTTGGCCAGGGTGGGCTGGCCAGGTCGGGGATGCAGGATTGAGATGTAAGGACGATGTATACAACGTCCCGACATCGGATGGGAGTTAATGAGATGGGGAGGCCCAAGTTCGTCAACGCGTGGGTACACGCCTGCATGACGATGACGATCGCGGCGGCGCTGATGGCTGGTTGCAGCGGTGGGTCGGTTGGCGGTTGGCCGGGGGCGGCGGTTCATACACCCTCCGCGATCGACGAGGCAGACCTTGATCCGGGTGCGCCGGTAGGGATTGATCTGAATCAGCCGCTGCCGCCGGGTGAGGCGGCTGCCGGACGGCGGGCGGCGCAGACCCATGACTGCCAGGGATGTCACATGAACATGCCGGTCGGTCCGCTGTGGCAACCCGATGACGCCCCGCCTATAGCCCTGCGTGCGGTCCAGATGATCAACCAAGACAGCTACAAGGGAGCGGCGACCACGGCCGAGCAGTACCTGTTGGAGTCAATTGTGGCGCCGGATGTCTATGTGGTGCCAGGCTTTGGGGCCGGGTTGATGCCGACCGGCTACGCCCGGTTGCTTAACCGCCAGCAAGCGGCCGATTTGATCACCTACCTGATGAGCCTCGAGTGACGACTTCATCCACCCGAACCCTGGCCCGACTTGCGGGGTTGTAGTCCTGAAAGCCCTTATCAAGAGGAGAGATTGATGGCGTTCACCGATGTGAATTGGCTGGCCGTCCTCGTGGGTACGGTCATCAACATGTTCGTTGGTTTCTTGTGGTACGGGCCGCTGTTTGGCCAGATGTGGATGCGGATGATCGGCAAGCGGGCCGATGAAATTCAGTCGGACAGCAGGATGTACGTGGTCACCGGCGTGGCGGCATTGGTCTCGTCCTACGTGCTGGCGGTGTTGATCGGAGCCAGCGGGGTGGTCACGCTGTTTGGCGGCATGATGATCGGTATCTTTGTCTGGGTGGGTATTGGTGCCACCGGCACCCTGGTATACACGACGTTCGAAGGCCCGCCGCGCAATGTGTGGATGCTGCACGCGCTGTACCAGCTGGTGGTGTTCGCCATTAACGGGGCCATCTTCGCCGTCTGGGCCTGACGGCACCTGCCGGTCTCGCCAGGAAAGTCAGCGGGGCGACCACGGTCGCCCTGTTTGCTATTGGGGCGTTAGACGGCGGCCGCTGGGGGCACCGGCCGTAGGCTGCGCAGGACGCGCAAGGCGACGATGGGGGTGACGGCGCGCAGCGGGTGCTCGTAGGCCAGGAAGATGCGCACCAGACGGTCGGCCAGATCGGTCCAGCGGCGACTGGCCCGCAGCAGTGGGTCGAGCAGCAGTGGGGTCATGTACAGCGAGCGCAGCAGATGGGTGTAGACAAAGGTAGCCTGGAAGCGCCGCCGCAATTGGCGGTCATAGCCGGCCAGGGCAGCCTGGCTCACGTCGCCCTCATTCAGGCACTGGCCGAGCCAGCGGCCGGCCAGTTGTCCCGATTCGAGCGCATAGTCAATGCCTTCCCCGGTAAACGGATTGACCAGGCCGGCGGCTTCGCCGACAAGCAGCAGGCGCTCGCCTACCGATCGCGACCGATGGAAATCGGTGCGCAGCGGATAGCCCTTGACCGGTCCGACACGCTCGGCGTGGGCAAACTGGCGGGCGATTGGCGGGTGCGACAGGAACTGAGCAAGATAGGCGGCCGGGCTGGCCGGCGTGGCGGCGCTGCGCTCGAAATAACCGGCGCCGACGTTGGCCTCGTGCTCGCCCAGGGGAAAAATCCAGCCGTAGCCCGGCAGCGGGATACCGTCGAAACGGAAGTGCAGTTCCTGCTGCAGATCGGGCAGCTGGCGGTAGTACGCGCGGGCGGCGAAGCCGTACTGGACTGGCTGCGGGGTCATGCCGGCCGATTGCACCAGCGGCAGGCTTGCGCCGACGGCCAGCACGACAGCCTCGGCCAGCAATCGGCGGCGCTCCCCGTGTTGTGAGTACGAGACTCGGTAGCCACTCGGCTGAAGATTCAACTGATCGACATGGGCGCCCGCCGCAAAGGCGGCGCCGGCGTCGAGTGCCTTCTGCCGCAGCAGATCGTCCAAGTCAAAGCGCCGGATGACATAGGCTTCGGCGCCAAACTGCCCGTGTGGCTTTAGTTCGACCCGCAAACTTGTGCCTCCGGGTGCAGTGGCGGCCAGCGCCGTCACCCGGTGGCCCGCGTGTTGGAGTTCGCTTGTTAGGCCGATCCCGGCCAGCAGGTGGACGGCCCTCGGCGAAATGGCGTCGCCGCACACTTTGTCGCGTGGGAAGGTTTGTTTGTCGAGCAGGACAACATCATGACCCTGGCGGGCGAGCTGGTAGGCCGCCAGCGAGCCAGCCGGCCCGGCCCCAACCACGGCAACCTGGTGGCGAGGTGCGGCGCTCATAGCGCCCGCAGTTCCCGAAGCTCAGGCAGGATGAAGGGAATAAGGACCAACCCGCCGATACCCATGCTCGCCAGCGTTCCAATCAGACCAGCCGCAGGTAAGAGCGCGCCGGCACCCAAGGCGGCGGCACCGGCGGCGCCGGCCCCCAGCACCAGACGCAGGAAGGTGCGCCCCTGGCGCAGGATGCCGGGGAAAGTGCGGCTGAGCACGGCCAGCAGCAAGACGGCTTCCAGGGTGAAAGCCAGGCTGTTGCTCAGGGCAATACCGGCCGAGCCCAGGCTGCGGAACAACAGCAAACTCAAGCTGACAAAGACCACGGCGTTGACGGCGGTCGCCGCCAGCGGGGTCTTGGCGTCCTGCCGGGCGTAGAATGCGCGCGCGGCAATCTCGAGCAGCGAGTGCCCGACCAGCCCCACCAGGAAGGCGCGGCCGGCCTGCACAACCAGATTGGTTCCCTGGGCCGAGAAATTGAAGGCGGCCTGGACCAGCGGCGGCAATGCGACTGCCATCAAAACGGCGGCTGGCAGGGTCAGCGCCAGCAGGACGCGGACAGCCCGGGCAACGCTGACCTCGAATCCCTGATTGTCACCGCGGGCGAACTGCATGGCGAGCGTCGGAAGCAGTGCGATGCCAACGGCGGTGCCGATCATGGTCTCGGGCACCTGCATAATCAGCCAGCCGTAGGCCAGGCCGGTGACCGAGCCCACGTCCAGCCGCGAGGCCAGATTGTCCTGAAAGACGAAGATCAACTGAAAGGCGCCGATCGTGACGATTCGTGGCCCGAGAAGGCGGGCGACGCGGCGCACTCCGGGGTGGTCCCACGAAACCTTGGCCGCCCAACGGAACCCGAAACGGATGAGGCCCGGCATTTGGACGCCGAGGTGCAGCCCAGCGCCCAGGATGACGCCGTAGACCAAGCCGTGAACGCCCAGGCCCAGCGCCGGCAGTTGGAGCGGACCGATCTGGTAGGGCGTCGTCGGGGCCAACACCAATGCGCCGAAGATTTGCCCCAGATCGTAGAAGACTGGGGCGGCTGCCGGCAGCAGGAAGTGTTGGTTGGCCTGCAGGCCGGCCGAAACTAGGCCGCTCAATGAGAAGATCAGCGTGGCGATCAGATTGAGACGCATCAACTGGGCGACAAGGAGTTGGCGCTCGGCGGGGAAGCCCGGTGCCACGCCCAACTCGGCCTGAACGAACTGGTCGGCGAACAGCGCCAGGATCACTGCCAGGCCGGCCGTGATTAAGAAAGCCAAATTGGCAACCCGGCTGAACAGGGCCCACAGACTGTCGCGGCCGTCGCGATCGAGCGCCTCGGACAGCACCGGGATGAGGGCGACCGACAGCGCGCCGCCGGAGATCAAGGCAAACAGCAGATCAGGCAGGTTGTTGGCGGCGTTGAAGACGTCCAGCTCGGCGCTGACGCCAAACTGGCGGCCGATCACAATCTGGCGGAACAGCCCAAGCAGTTTGTCGACACCAAAGAAGGCGGCGATCAGCAATGACGAGCGGGCCACATGGGTCAGGCCCAGGCGGCCGGCGGCGGGCTGGTCGCTCATCGGACGGCCGGTGGGTTCAGCACTTGATGAAGACGGTGCATGGCGGCGGACCGCCTAGCCGCCAAGGATGCGGTTGAGGTGGAATTGGCCCGGGTCGAAATTGGGGTTGAGGCGCACCGACTCGGCCAGGTCGGCGACGGCGCCATTGACGTCGCCCAGGGCCTCGCGCGCCAGGCCCCGCCAATACAGGCTCTCCTCGAGTGTCGGCTCGGAAATGGTCTCATTGAGCGTCGTGTTGGCCAGGCTGACCACGTCCTGGTAGCGTCCGGAGTAGAAGTAGGCGAAGTAGGGGCCGGTTTGGTACCACATGATGCGGTACGGCCGCTGGGTGTCATCGTCCCCGAGGTCGGCGTAGAGCTCGAAGGCGGTGTCGAAGGCGACGGCGGCCTCGGCATAGCGCAGCAGTTCGACCAGGCTGGTCCCCTTGTTGAACGTGGCGAAGAACCGCTCCATGCCGGTTAGGGTTTCGACCTCGGCTTCGGCGGTTTCGAGTGCATATTGGCTGGCCCAGGCTGGATCCGCCCATGGTCCCAGGATGTCGTACAGTTCGGTTTCGCGGTCGGGCGGGTAGATGACCATGTATAGATAGTTGAACGAGCGCCAGCCGTCGATGTAATCGGCGTAGCTGACCCGCATGTCGGGGCCGGGCTCGAGGTAAGCGTCCTGCACGATGAATTCGCCGGCAGGGTCGTCGTAGCCGGTGGTGTACAGGTAGTGACCCAGCCAGGCGACCTTGCCGGTGTAGTCGGCTTCGTAGTAGCCCTTCTCGACCAGCACGGGAAAGCCGGCGGCGATCAGGCGCTTGAGCAGGTCGAGGTCGCCGCCGTAACGCACCACGACGCTGAATTCGGTCTGCTCGGCGACGAAATCGGCCATCTCGTAGGGCATTACGTTCTTATCCCAGCGGCCGCGCTGGATGAAATCGAGGTCTGGATCCTGGATGCCCGGCTTGACTACCCTGGCGACATCGTCTCGGTTGCCGGGCCAGCCCCAGAAGTTGAGCGCCATGGTGAGATTGGCGGGTCCGCAGTAGTTCCAGCGGTTGTGCTGGTCAACGTAGACGACGCCCTCCAGGCTGACTGACTCTGGGATTGGCGGCGGTGTCCGGCTGGGTGTGACGCTGGGCGCGGGCGTAGTCGACGGGCCGTCGGATGGAACTGGCGACGGGCTCGGCGTCAGGGCGCGCAATGTCGAGGCGACCGAGGCCGAAAGGGTGGGATCGGGCGTGAACAATGCCTGGTCGGGCGGGGCCAGGGCGTACTGCAGCCTGGACTGCAGTTCGTCGATACGCCAACCCAACCTAGCTTGCACGAAGGGGAGCTGGAAAAGAATGAGCGCCAGCAGCAGGAGCAGGGCGACCGCGAGCAGGGCGATCCCCAGCCGGCGCAGCACTGAGACCGACATGGCGCGGATTATAACCGAGCCGGTTGGAAGCCAGGACTTTCGGGGTGATAAGCTTGACTCATCGATGGCCGTCGATTAGAGTGGTGAATGGTGAGAGGTGACATAGACAAGCTATGCGTGCCACGTGCCCTGTTTTCCGAATGATCTCATCTCTGCTTGACGCCTGCTGCCCGGTACCCAGTGCCTGGATGACGCCCCGATGACCAACCCCAGTCTCCGATTCGCCAAGATTCTGTCTGACGAGACCCGGCAGCGCATCATGTCGGCTTGCTGTTGCCGCTGGTGCAGCGTTGGCGAGCTGGTCGAAGCGATCGGGGTCAGCCAACCAACGGTCTCTCACCACCTAGCGGCGTTGCGCGAGG
>Ga0302046_10004653_pt1 | contig 12187 bp, 10 predicted proteins | sample RVTome_11_FD_200261 | JGI IMG/M metagenome (GOLD analysis project Ga0302046, IMG submission 200261) | Soil microbial communities from uranium-contaminated site in the Upper Colorado River Basin, Wyoming, United States - RVT147D111 (version 2) ... | reverse complement strand
TCCCGGTCGGCGGCGTGCTCCTCGGCTGGCTGGCCTCGGGATGGGGGGTTCAGCTCGCCATCGGCCTCGGGGGCATCGCCTGCACGGCCGTCGGCCTGTTCGCGTGGCGGCCGATCAGTCGAGCGCCGCGACCGGGGGCGACGTCGCCGAAGCTGCCATTCGACGGCCCTGTCGGAGGTTTCGGCTTGTCGCAGGCCAGTGCGACATCGCTCGAGCCCCGGGCTGCGGTCGGAACCTCGATGCCCATCACCGCAACCGACGCCAGGCCAGCAGCAGGACCAGACCCGCGAGCGGAACCAGGCTCGTGACCCGGAAGAGCTGCGAGTAGCCGAGGACGTGAGCCAGCTGGCCCGCCACGACCGAGCCGACGATGACCCCAACGTCGAACGAGGCGCCGAGCGTCGCCATCGCGGCGCCACGCCGCTCCGGCCGGGCGAGGTCGATGGTGACCGTCTGGAGGGTCGACTGGAGCATCGCCACTCCGGCCCCGACCACGAGCCCCGCGACGACGAACGCGAGTGACTCGGAGGCGACCGAGACCAGAAGCAGCCCGGAAGCCTGGAGGATGGCCCCGGGCACGATCGTTGCGAGCCGGCCTCGGCGGTCGGCGATCCGTCCGGTGAGGGCCCGCGAGGTCAGCGCGGCCACGGAGAAGGCGATGAAGTACACGCCCGGGTTGGGGACGCCGAGCTCACGACCGGCGACCGGCACGAAGGCGCTGGCGGTCGCCTGGGCGAAGAGCACGCAGGCCATCGCGGCGGCGGGCACGAGGACGCTCCGCTCGAGGCCGAGTCGCCGTCGCCCCTCGATCTCGACCGTGGATTCTTCGCGGTGGGGCACGGTCAACCACAGGAGCGCCGACCAGGCGTACGCGAGGCCGGCGCCGGCGAACGGCGCCGCCGGCCCAACGAGCTCGAATAGCGGATAGCCGGCCCCCGACCCGATTCCGGCTCCGACCGTCAGGAAGACCCCGTAATAGGCGACGGCCTCGCCACGACGACCGGCCGGGACCGTATGGGCAAGCTGGGTGTTGAGACTGGTTGTCGAGGCGGCGTACCCGACGCCCAGGATGATGGTCGCCGGGATGAGGACCAAGGGCAGGTCGCCGATCGCCACGTCGCCGGCGATGCCCGCGGCGGAGCCGGCGTAGAGGAGCGCGCCGGTTCCCGAGCAGGCGGCTCCGACGATCCCGATTCGGCGCGGCCCGCGGCGGTCGACGATCCCACCGATCGCGAGTCGGGAGGCGAGCGAAACTGCGAACAGGCCGCCGATGACGACCCCCGCGACCGATGGGTTCAGGCCCAGGCGAACCACGACAAGGAGCCCAAGGCACGTGTAGATCATCGTGATTGCGAGGTTCTGGCCGACCTGGGCGGCGCCGAGAAGGATGAACGCTCGGCTGAAGATCATCGCTCGTGACGGCTCGGAGGCCTGATGCCGGTCAGGCGTCGACGTTCCGGCATCATCGCCACCGGACGCCTCGGGGCCACGGCTCGGCTTGGCTACCTCATCGCCGTTCGAGCTCACGCTCCGTGCCCTCCGCCCAACGTCAGTGCCCGGACCGGCTCATCGTGAAACACCCCTGACCCGCGCCGGTGCCTCGCGGGTTGCTGTCGGATATCGATATCGCCGTCAAGGGTATTCGACTGACAGGTGCTGTAGAGTCGGGTCGCCGAGCATGACCGTGCCTCAGATGTACCTGCGCTGCCGCTCACCGCGTGACCGGCGCCAGTCACAGCCAACAGCGACGAAGCCCCGATCCGTAGGGCCATGAGCGCATCGAGTGGATTCGCTAGCCGCGGTGGGCGCGCCCTGCGGCGCAGGAACTTCCGTCTGTTCTTCGCCGGCCAGCTGGTCTCGGTCACCGGGACGTGGATCCAGCAGGTCGCCCAGGGCTGGCTTGTCCTGGAGCTGACCGATGACCCGTTCATGCTCGGCCTCGTCGCCGCCGCGCAGTTCAGCCCAGTCGTCATCCTGGGGCTCATCGGCGGTCTGCTTGCGGACAACCTCTCGAAACGGACTGTGCTCGTCGTCGCCCAGGTCGTCCAGATGGGTCTGGCCGTCGTCCTCTTCGCCCTCACCCAGGCCGGGCAGGTCCAGATCTGGCAGGTCATCGCCCTCGCGGCGCTCCTGGGGACCACCCAGGCCATCGAGTGGCCGGCCCGGCACTCCTTCATCGTCGAGCTCGTCGGTCGCGACGATCTCGTCAACGCGATCGGGATCAACTCCGCAACCTTCAACCTGGCGAGGATCGTCGGACCCGCAGCGGCCGGGTTGATCATTGCCGTTGCCGGTATACCGCTGACCTTCCTCGTGAACGCCATCACCTATCTGCCGGTGATCCTGGCCCTCATCGCGATTCGCGACGCCGAGCTGTTCCGGCCACCTGTTCAGGCTCGTCCGGCGAGCCTGGGTGAAGTCCGTCGGGCCCTTGCCGACGGGCCTCGCTTCGTGGCTCGTGAGCCGATGGTCCGGATGGCGATTGTGGTCCTCGGCGTGGTGGCGACCTTCGGGATGAACTTCCCGGTGACGATCCCGCCACTGGCCCGTGACGTTCTCGGCCTCGATGCGACCGGCTTCGGGTTCCTCATGGCCGCGTCGGGCGCGGGATCACTCGGCGCTGCGATGGCTGTCATCTTCGCCCGGCGGATCGAGCCGCGGATGGTTGCCCTCGCCGCGCTCGTCCTTGGCCTGGCCACCGTGGTCCTGGCCGTCTCACGCTCGTTCCCCGTGTCGATCGTCGCGATGACCGTGGCCGGCGCCGGCGCCATCGGCATGGCAGCGACCGGCAACACCTTCATCCAGCTCGCCGTACCCGATGCCCTTCGGGGTCGGGTCATGAGTGTCTGGACGATGGTCTTCTCGGCCTCGGTCCCGATCGGCGGCCTCGTGATGGGAGCGATCGCCGCGCGAGCTGGCGTTGCCCTCGCGCTCGGGATCGGCGGGGTCGTCTCGACCGCCGCGGCCGTGATCGCCCTGGCCTGGTACCGGCAACGCAGCGACGGTCGAGGTCAGCAGGTCCAGCCCCCGACGGCTGGCCGGCGCGGTGATTGAGATTCGGCTTGACACTGCCCGAGGGGGTGTCTATCGTCTCACGATATCGTCGGGCGAGCCCATGGGGAGACGACCTGGTGGGAGGGCCCGTCCTACGACGAAGGTGAGCGTTCCGGGTCGAACCTGGTTGGAGCCAGGGCGATCCATATCGTCGGCACGAGCGACCGCAGGTCGCGAAGGTGGGATCCCGCGCTTCAGCGGCTCCAGGTGGCCGCCACTCTCGCGTTTTCCGGCTTGGCACGCGCGAACCATGGAGGAGGACGATGGTGCTGCGACAGCTGACGAGACGAGACTTCCTGCGGGCGTCGGCCCTCGGGAGCGGCTCCCTCTTGCTCGTGGCCTGTGCCCCGAGCCCGACGCCATCCCCGACCCCGACGGGACAGGCCTCGACGCCACCGGATGGCGGTCCGACGCCGACGCCGGCCGGCCCGCGTGATCCATTCGACCTGCCGCCGATCGAGGGCGCAACCCTCGTAACCGACCCGGCGGAGTTTCCGACGACGTTCAACGAAGCACCCGCGCTGGCGACCCGTGTTGCGGCCGGTAGCCTGCCGCCGGTGGCGGAGCGGATCGGGCAGGATCCGCTCGTGCTCCGGCCGGTCCACGAGATCGGCACGTACGGTGGTTCACTCAGACGGGCGCACATGGGGCCTGGGGACTACGTGAACCCGTCGCGCTTCAATGGCGGCCGGGACACGCTGGTCTGGTACGACTACGAATGGAAGGGCATCATCCCGAATCTTGCGCGGGGATTCGAGCTGAGCGCTGACAACCGCGAGCTCACGCTGCTCATGCGTCGTGGCATGAAGTGGTCGGACGGTGAGCCATTCACCGCCGATGACGTCCTCTTCTGGTGGGACGACATCTACGATCTCAGCGACGACAACCTGATCCCGGGACGATTGGCAGTCGCGACCTCCGGCGGCGAACCGCTGGCTGTCGAGAAGGTCGACGATTACACGGTCCTCTTCACCTCAGCGGCCCCGTATCCCCTCCTCAAGGATCAGATCGCGGGTTGGGGCCCGCTCGGTGGTCAGGCCGCGTGGGGCTATCTCGGCCAGGGCGGCTACGCGCCGAAGCACTACGTCAGCCAGTTCCTGCCGAAGTACAGCTCCGAGGCCGAGGCTAATGCCAAGGCCCAGGACGCCGGCTTTGACAGCTGGGCGACCTACGTCAAGTTCCTGATGGCCCCGTTCAACAACCCCGCACTGCCCCAGCTGAGCCCCTGGATCTGCACCTCGCCGATCAGCAACCCGACCCACATCTACGAGCGGAATCCGTACAGCATCTGGGTCGACACCGACGGCAACCAGCTGCCATACATCGACGAGATCCGCTACGGTACGGCGGAGACGATCGAGCTGGTGACGCTCCGGGCCATCGCCGGCGAGCTCGACTCCCAGGACCGCCACCTCAACATCACCGCCCTGCCGGTTCTTCTCGAGAACGAGGAGCGGAGCGCGTATCGCGTGTACCTGGACTCCTCTCAGCAGCCGGACTACGGGATCCGGATCAACCTGGCATGGGACAAGGACCCGGTGATCGGTGAGCTGATCCGGACCGCCGATTTCCGGCGGGCCCTGGCCATGGGCCTCGACCGTGACGAGATCAACGAAACCTTCTTCCTGGGGACGAGCACGCCGACATCGGCCGCGCCGTCCGACGACAACAAGTACTTCCCGGGTGACGAGTGGCGGACCAAGTACGCGACCCTCGATGCCGACGCGGCGAACGCCCTCCTCGATGGCCTGGGCCTGACCGAACGGGACGCGGATGGCTTCAGGATGCGGCCCGACGGCCAGGGGCGGATCACCCTCGACTACCAGGCCAACCGCAGCTTCGCCGACTTCCCCGCGATCGGTGAGATGGTCAAGGAGCACTGGGCCGACAACATCGGGATCGACCTCGCGGTCGCTGAGATCGCCGGCAACCTGCTCACCGAGCGGGCCCAGAGTGGGGATCTCCAGCTCGGCGGCCACCAGGTCGGTTCCGACGATCCATTCCTGTATCCGAACACCGTTCTTCCGGTGTCGACGAACGAATTCGCCGGCATGATCGGCCTGCCGTACGGCCGCTGGTTTGCCACGAACGGCGCGGAGGGGGTCGAGCCGCCAGACGAGATCAAGCTTCTGCGAGCCACCTGGGAGGAGGGCCTCACCCTCCCCGACGACGAGCGGCTCGAGGTCGGCAAGGAGATCTGGCGTCAGCACGTCGAGAACGTCTTCTCGATCGGCGTCGTCGGCTTCGGCTACCTCATCTATGGGATCCATTACGCGAAGACAGACCTTGGGAACGTGCCGGGACGAATCGTGAACTCGCTCGTCATCGGAGCCCACAACAACGTCTACCCCCAGACGTGGTACTGGAAGTCGTGATCTGAGGTCGTCGATATGAGGTCGACCGGCTCGGGTGCTCGCTCCTCCTGCGCCTGACCCGCATCGATCGTACCGGTCCGATGACGCCAGCCCGCGGCTGGCGTCATCGCCGTTCTCAGGGGAGGGTCCGCCATCGTGGTCATCGACGGTCGCGGGGAATTGACGCCGGCCGAGGCCGCCGGCATCGAGGCGGCGATCGCCGCGTCGATGGCCCGAATGGGTCACCTCGTTGCCGAATACCCGATCTACGTCCGGCCGCCCGAGGGCCGCGAGACGATGCCGGCCGCAACGATGATTGACACCGCCCATCTGCGAGCCTACTTCGAACGGGCGATCCGGGACTGGAGCCCGGACCCGACGATCGAGGACGAGCGAGCGGCCGCATCACGGTTCATGCGCCGCTATGTCGGTTCGGTGGCGATAGCCGCCCTCGTGCCGGTCCTCAACGGCGTCGCCTTCGATGTTGCGATTCCCCGCGTCCAGTTCGTGATGTCGACCTACCCCGGCCAATCCGACATGCCGATGGGCGTCGTCCTCGACCTGCCTGCCGAGGTCCTCGGGACCGCCGATCGGCCGACGCCGTGGCCCTTGACCGTCAGCCGATTCGTCAGCCTCGACGAGCTCCGGGCGACGGCCGTCCGAAGCATGATCAACGACCACCTTGAGCCGGCCATTGCCCGAGTTCTCGAGGCGGTTCACCTCTCGCCGAAGGTTTTGTGGGCGTCCGTTGCCGAGGTCGTTGACCTGATCTACGAGGGGTACTTCGAGGGCGCCGACCCGCGCACCTCGACCGACGAATACGCCCGTGCCGAGGCCGACAAGGCCGCCGTCCTCATGGTTCCGCAGCTGCCCGGCATCGTCGGGCCCAACCCGATGTTCGACCTCCTCGAGTGGGAGCGGATCGACGATCAGCGGCTGCCGCGGCCGGTCCACTGGCGGAAGGTCTGCTGTGCGAACTTCGTGATCCCCGGGCGCCCGATCCCATACTGCCGAACCTGCGGCCTGCTCCCCGCCGAGGAGCGGTCACGCCTGTGGCGAGAATTCGCAGCGCGACTGGCCCAGGGCTGACTCGTCAGGCAGTCGCCTCCGCCCCGCCAGACTCGCTACCGCGCTCGAGGCCCAGCGCCACCCGACGCGCGGCTTCGCGGTCGCCGGGCTCGAGCCGCCACTCGGCCGCCGCGATGTTCGCGTCGAGCTGGTCCGGTGTCCGGGCCCCCGGAATGATCGCCGTGACCTCGGGGTGGTCCAGGAGCCAGGCCAGCGCCAACTCGGTCAGCGAGCGGCCACGGGCCTCGGCCCAGGCCCGAAGCCGCGCGGCGGCGACGAGCTTCGGCTCAGTGATCTCGCGGAGGACGGTATGGTCGCGGTCCCCGGCGCGAGTCCCCGGCTCGGGCGCCACGCCGGGCAGGTACTTGCCGGTCAGCATGCCCGACGCGAGCGGCATGTAGGGGATCACTCCCATCCCGAGGCGGGTGACTGCTCCCAGGAGCGTTGGATCGTCGAGGCCGTCAAGGAGGTTGAACCGGTTCTGCGCCGCGATCCACGGCTCGAGTCCCTCGTGCCGCACGATGCCCTCGATCTCGGCCAGCTGCCAGGCTGCGTAGTTGGACCCGCCGAGGTAGCGGACCTTGCCATCGGTGACGAGCCGATCCATGGCGCGGAGCGTCTCGTGGATCGGGGTGGCCGGATCGGGCCGATGGGCGAGGTAGAGATCGAGATGATCCGTCCGAAGTCGTCGGAGCGATGTCTCGACGGCCGTGAGGATCCGGCGCCGCGACAGGCCCAGCAGGTGCGGTGCGTCGGGTGGTGCGAGGCCGACCTTGGAGGTGAGGACGACCTCGTCGCGGCGGCCCTCGATCGCCCGGCCGATCAGGGTCTCCGATTCGCCCCCGGTGTAGGTCACCGCGGTGTCGATCAGCGTGACACCGCGGTCGAGGGCATGGCGGACGAGGGCGATAGCCTCGTCGCCGTGGGTCATCGAGCCGAGCGTCGAGCCACCGAGGCCGACACGCGACACGCGGAGCCCAGAACGACCCAGGGGCCGGTACTCCATCAGATGACCGTGACCCGAATGGTCCGTCGGACGGCTCGACGGACGGATCGCCGGACGGGTGGTTCGCACTCGTGGCCGGCGGCCATCGATCGGGTATGGTTGCCGTCGAGGAGCAGCGAATGGCGAGAGGTCGTGCGAGGGCTGGCGGCTCCCCGGGTCAGCCTCGGGTTAGATCGGCGACGCACACACTCGACGAGCGGATCTCGGCCGCCGACGGCCGGTTCGGCCCCGCGCAGAAGCGGGTCGTAGCCTTCCTGTCCGAGCGCCGCGAGGACGTCGCGTTCCTGTCCGCGGCAGATATCGGGGCGATTCTGCAGGTCAGCGATGCGACCGTCATCCGAACGACCCAGGGCCTCGGCTACGAGGGCCTCTCGGACCTGAAGGCCGAGCTCCGCGAGACCCTCCGGCAGCGGGTCGCCGGTCCGGTCCGCTATGCCCGCAGTATCGAGTTCCTCAGCAACGACAACGCCGAGATCCTCGACCACCTCCTGGCGGACCAGGTCGACAGCCTGAACGAGGCCCGCCGGACGCTGCGCGTCGCGGACTATCGACGAGCGGTGGAGCTGGTCGCGGCAGCGGATCGTGTGGTCGTTCACGGTTCCGGCCCCCAGGACGCGATCGGGGAGTATCTCGCCCAGATGCTCCGTCGCTTCGGCCGGCACGCCCTCGTGCTCCACGGCGCGGGCGCGCCGCTCGTCGACGTGGCGATGGAGCTGCGGGGCGGGGACGTGCTCTTGGTGATCGCCTACGAGCGTTCGTCGCCGGAGCTCGAGACGGTTCTCGGCCTCGCCCGTCGGCGTCGGGTGCCGGTCGTCCTGGTGACGGACACTCTGGCCTTGGCCCTGAACGGACGTCACACAGTGGCCCTCGTCGCCCGCCGTGGCTCGCCCTCGGCGGCGACGACGATCACGGTGCCACTCGTCATCGTCGAAGCCCTCATCCTCGGGGTCGCGACGGCCGACCGCGAGCGGACCCTCGGGGCCCTGGCCGAGATTCGCCAGCTGCGGGCGCGCATGGGGGTCGGCTGACCGCGCGCCGGCGACGCACCGGTGGGCTCAGACGACCGGGCCGACGGTCATCGTCAGGATCCGGGCCAGCGCCGGAACCGCGACCGTCTCGGCCTGTTGGATCGGGTCGTCCGCGCCCAGGCCCAGGATCAACTCACTGAATCCGGCCGCAGCGTATTGATCTGCCAGCTCGACGACGTCGTCGAGCGCGGCCGCCTCGATGACCGTCGAGCGCCTGATCTCAGTCGGGTCGCGGCCGATCGCGACGCAGTGGTCGTTGAGGATCCGTGTCGCCTCCAGGTCGGCGTCTAGGCCGCGGCTGCCGCTGCTGTTCCAGACGTTGGCCTGGCGGGCGGCCACCCGAAGGGTCCGTTTCGGGCCGCGGCCGCCGATCCAGATGGGTGGGTGCGGCTGCTGGACGGGCTTCGGCTCGCAGATCGCATCGACGAGGCTGTAGAACCGACCGTCGAAGTCGCTCCGCGCCTGAGTCCAGAGCAGTCGCAGGATCGAGCAGGCCTCGTCCATTCGATCAATCCGCTCGGGCGTTTCGGCGAACGGCATCCCGAGCGAGGTGAACTCTCGCTCGGCCCAGCCGGTCCCGATCGCCATCTCGAGGCGTCCACCGGAGATGTGGTCGACCGTGGCCGCCATCTTGGCCAGCATCCCCGGGTTGCGGTACAGGTTCGCGGTCACGAGGGTCCCGACGTGCACTCGGTTGGTGGCCTCGGCCATCGCCCCGAGGAGTGTCCAAGCCTCGAGGATCGGCAGGTCGGGCGGACTCCCGCCGGCGACCGTCAGGAGGTGGTCGTCGTGCCACACGTGGTCGAACCCGGCCTCGTCAGCGATCCGCCAGATCGCCCGATGGGTCTCGATCGGGTTGAGCTTCGCGCCAACGAACAGCCCGACCCGCATCCGTTCGCTCATCGCGCCCTCGGTAGCCCGTTCGCTCCGCCAGCCGGCCGACTAGCCGCCGGTCGTCAGTCCGGCACGGCCCGCAACGACGTCGATCGGGATGATGTCCTCGCCCCGGTGGCCGCACTGGCCCGCCACCGACCGGCCGCAGGCGCACTCGCCGACCGAGAACGCCGGGTCGAACACGCCGCGAACGGTCTCACGCGCCTGGTCCTCCGACATCGACCATTGCGACCAGATCGGCCTCGTCTGGTCGAGGATGGCGTCGGTGTCGCCGAGGCGGCTCGCGGCCGTGTAGCGATCGGGGTGGTCGACGCCGAGGGCCTCGGCCAGGAGCGACATCACGTGCCGGACTCGAACCCGGTCGCTCGAGAACGGCGACCACTTCTGGAGGCAGGTCTGGTGGGACGGGCTGACGACGTTCGCGCCCCACGACGCCCCGATCTGGGCGAGCTCATCGCGATACGCGTCGGCCTCGGCCGGGGTCCGCGGCAACGGCCGCTTTGGGACTCCCGGCTCCGAGTCGCAGAAGCTGTCGATCGAGATTCGATCGAGGCTCCCGACGACCTGGACCCCGGGGATGTGGCGGGCGACATTCGCGACATCACGCTTGGCCCGGTCGTGGACGAAGCTGTACGTGGAATGACCGTGGACGAGCAGGCGGACGTCGAGCTCGCGTTGCCAGGGGACTCGGTCACCCAGCTCGGTCAGCCGTTCGTCGACGAATCGCAGCAGCTGGGTGTGCGTAACGCCCTGGTCGACCCCCTGGTCGAACTCCTCGCGCCGGGCGATCTCGCTGAAGGTGTTGACGCACTGGGTGCACATGTGGACGGCGGTATCGGCGCCCCAGGCGATCGTCCGCTTGACCGAGGCCGCATTCATGTGGGCCCCGCCCTCGAATCGGCCGGTCCGGCGGTAGTAGGTCCCACAGCAGTACTGCGGGCCGGAGCCGGACGCGTAGCTCACCCCGAGCGCCTGCAGGACCGCGGCCGAGTCGAGCATCAGATGTGGCACGAACTGGGTGCTGCAGCTCATGTTGAAGAACACATCAACGGCCCGGTCGGGAACCGCGTCCCGGTCCAGCCACAGCAGCTCGTCCGGGGCGACGAGGAGGCGGGCGCCCTCGGCCATGCTCTCGAAGAACCGCTTGTAGTCGGGCTTGTCCTGCCAGAAGCGGCGGTCGCCGATGGTATTAACGAGGCTGTAGGCGTACAGCTCCGCCGGCTCGAGGCCGCCGAGCTGGAGCCGGATCCGCTCGAGCTCCTGGAAGCTCGGCAGGAGTCGACCGGCCTCGATCTCTTCGTATAGCTTCGGATCGACATCGCTGCGGGCCGCGAGGTCCTCGACGCTGAGGCCCACGGCACCGCGGGCCTTGGCCAGGTGGTTCGGGAAGAGGATGGAGATGCTCACGGACGCGAGGCCCTCACGATTCCGGCAGGGATTGTGATCGGCTGTCGATAACGGTAACAGATATCACGACCATGGGCCGCTCTCACCTTCCTAGAGCACGGACTCGCCGCCGTCGACGACGAGCGCCTGGCCAGTGACGAAGCCCGCCTCGGACGACAGGAGGAACACGATCCCGGCGGCGACGTCGCTCGGCTCAGCGATCCGGCGCATCGGGATGCCGGCCCGGAACTTCTTCGGGTTTCCGTAGATCCGATCGTTGACGCTGGCCTCCGCGGTGTTGCTCCAGGACGCCATGAATGGCGTCGCGGTTGGCCCGGGGCAGATGCAGTTGACTCGGACACCCTGCTCGGCAAGCTCGATCGCGAGGACTTTGGTGATCATGATCACGCCGGCCTTCGCTGCGCAGTAGGCGGCCTGCCCGAGACGCGGGACGAGGCCCGAGATCGAGGCGATGTTGACGATCGAGCCGTGCCCCGCGCCGGCCATGATCCGGCCGGCAGCCTGGCTGGCCGCGAACGTACCGTAGAGGTCGACGTCGATGACCGAGCGCCATGTCTCGACGGCGAGCTCGATGGCCGGTGCGGATGCCTGCCGGACGCCGGCCGAGTTCACGAGGCCGTCGAGGCCGCCGAGCTCCTCGGCGATCGACTCGAGTGCAGCTCGGATGGAGGCCGCGTCGGTGACGTCGGCGCCGCGGCTGACGGCGACGCCCCCCGAGGCGTGGACATCGGCGGCCACCGCAGCCGCGGCCGAGGCATCGAGATCCACGATCGCGACCCGCACGCCGTCGGCGACGAGCCGCTCGATGGTTGCTCGGCCGATGCCGCTCGCGCCGCCCGTCACGGCGACCGACTGGCCCTGGACGGTCATCGCTCGCTCTCGGCCGGCCGCCGGCCATGGGCCCGTTCGCGCGCGTCGGCCGCAGCCTGGGGATGACCAGGCGGCCCGCCGGCAGGCCGCGTCGATGCCGACTCGATCGGCACGCCAAGGGGTGGCGGTTCCTCGAGGCCGAGCATCCGAGCGCCGCTGACCTGGAAGACGGTCCGGATCTCGTCGCGCGTGCAGCCGTAGGCGAGGAGGAGCTTGATCATCCAGCGGTTCGCGACCACGTGGGGAATGTTCTGGAGCTGCCCGAAGTCGCTGCCGTAGATGAGATTCTCGGCGCCGACCTCGTGGACGATCCGGGCCGCATAGAGGGGGCCGCTCTCGTGCAACGGGAAGGCGATCGCGCCCAGGGCACTGAGCATCAACTTGGCGCCCCGCTCCGCCTGCTGCTTCATCTGGGCAATGGTGTGCTTCGAGTGGATATGCGCCGGGTGGATGATCTCGATCCTGGTCACGCCGAGGCGGCGCGCTTCCTCGACGAGGATTGCGGT
>Ga0302046_10004652_pt1 | contig 12191 bp, 7 predicted proteins | sample RVTome_11_FD_200261 | JGI IMG/M metagenome (GOLD analysis project Ga0302046, IMG submission 200261) | Soil microbial communities from uranium-contaminated site in the Upper Colorado River Basin, Wyoming, United States - RVT147D111 (version 2) ... | reverse complement strand
CTGGATCTCGAGGCCGTCGGCGGCGTCGTCGCCCTGGTCGCGCTGGCCGTGGAAGTAGCTGGCGAAGACCGTGACGGTCGACCCGGAGCCCACCGCCACGGACGGCGAGATGCCGATGCAGGTGCCGTTGTCGACGTCGTTGACGCCGGCGCTCGAGTTGGCCGCGGTGAAGTAGGCGAAGGTGCCCGCGGCGGCGCCGGCGGGCTGCGTCGTCACGCCGCTGTCGACCACCTGGGTGGGCGTGCCGCGCACGAAGAAGCCCGTCGAGCACGGATCCGCGGCGCTGGCGCTGTCGTCGACCCAGCCGCAGGCGTCGGACTCGAAGGTGCACTGGTGGACGAGGTTCTGGCACGTCGGCGGCGGGGGCGGCGGGGGCGGCGGGGGCGGCGGCGCCCCCTGCGTCGGAGTGACGCCGACGCAGTTGGACAGCCGCGTGAAGCAGGCCGACGAGGTGCCGGCGGCCGCCACGCTGTAGTGGTACTGGCGTCCCGGCGCCACCGTGGTGTCGACGTAGGACGTGGCGGTGACCTCGGCGAGCTTGACCTTGCCGAAGTCGCAGCCGGCGTGGCCCTCGGTGCGGAAGACCCAGTACTCGCTGGCGCCGCTGACGCTGTTCCACGACAGCGACGCCTGGGCGTTGCCCGCCGTGCCCGACAGCGTCGGCGCGGTGGACGGCGTCGAGCAGCCGCTGTTGACCGGCGTCGGCGTCGAGCAGGCGATGCCGTGGCGGTTGTAGGCATTGAAGATCGCCGTCATGTGCGGCGTGCCGTTGTTGATGTTGCCGTCGTTGTCGTCGGCCGCCAGCCACTGCATGTAGCCGCTGGTCGAGCCGCAACCGTTCGACGACGAGCCGCAGGTGCAGCTATACCAGGCGCCGACCGAGCCCGAGCCCTGGTAGAAGAGCTTGTTGCCGACCACGAAGGCGCTCTGGCGGTCGAGGTTGAACGGCGACGCCTGGAGGTCGCGCGCCACCAGGTCCCAGGCCGCCTGCCGCACCGGCGCCGCCGAGCAGTGTACCTGGCGCCCGCAGGGGCCGGGGCCGGTCAGGCAGCTCGGGCACACGAAGTTCAAGGGCGTGTCCGGGGTGTGGTTGGCGTGGCGGTCCCAGTCGGCGTCGCGCACGCCCGAGCAGTTGAGGGTGCAGTGGGCGGCGCCCGTCTGCGCCTCGTCGGCGTTGAAGCCGGTGCCGTCGGCGGTCTGGCCGCAGCCGTCGTTGACCGTCTCGAAGAAGCCGTGGCCCACGCAGGATTCCTGCAGGCGGTAGATCGCCGCGACGTCGGCGTAGCCCTCCGAGGAGTTCGACAGCGAGCCGACGGTGTCGTTGTCGTCGAGGCCGTGGCCCCACTCGTGGTCGAACACGCCGGCGAGCTCGCCGGTGTTGCGGCAGCCGCCGCCCGAGCGGTAGAAGTTGATCGTCGAGCCGTTCCAGAACGCGTTGCAGGTGTTGTTGAGGTTGACGTTGGCGGTCAGCCGGTTCTGCAGCCAGGCGTTGCCGGGCAGCCAGCCGCGGGCCATCTCGGCGAGCTTGTTGACCTCGTAGAAGGCGGTGCGCGAGGCCGGCGTGTTGCCGTTCGAGCCGCCGCCGGTGGTGCAGTTGTGCTGGCCGTTGGTGCCGCCGAGGTTGACCTCGTCGCCGGTGGAGCTGTTGGCGATGGTGCCGCACGAGTCCAGGATGCGCACGAACGGGCCGTCGAGGTTGGTGGTGATGGTGCCGCCCGTGGGGGTGAACATGCCGCCGCTGTTGGTGACGTTGTTGGGCGAGGCCAGGCCGGTGTCGGCGAACGGCATCGGCCAGCCGCCCATCATCTGGCCGCAGGTGCCGTTGGTGGGGCAGATCTCGGTCGAGGTCACCGGATAGACGGCGCCGGAGATCTGGCCGGAGACGTACTGATTGAGGTCCTGGAAGGCGAGGACCTCGCCCCTGGCGGCGTCGACGAGCACCTCCCAGGTCTCCTCCTCGGGCGGCCGCACGAAGGCGAACGTCCAGGCGAGGACGTGGCGGTAGCCCTGGCCGACCGGCGCGTTGGCGGTGGCCAGCGGGATGATCTCGAGCCGCGGCTCCTGGACCATCACGTCGAGCGACGAGCGGCCGCCGGCGTGGGCGAACCCCGCCGCCAGGGCCTCCTGCGAGGAGAGCCTCGGCTTGGTCGAAAGCCCGCGGACGTTGCCCCAGGCCTCGGTTCCGATCAGCACCAAGTTGCCGCTGTTGATCGTCGCCGCGATCCGGCCGTGGCGCACCGGGACGCCGCCGAAGCTCTGGGTGAACGCGACCTGCCACAGGTCCGGGGCGCCCTCGCCGCCCTTGCCGGCGTCCTCGACCTGCGCGTCGTCGATGCCGAGCACGCCCTTGTGGTCGCGGATGTACTGGCGCACCAGCGCGATCACCTCGTCGCGGCCGACGCCGTCGCCGGCGCTCTTCTCGCGGCCCAGGCGCGCGTAGACGTCCGCGACGCCGAGCTTGTTGCCGACTCCCTTGCCGGGGATGATCGGGTGGGAGAGGACGACGTTGGTCGTCGTGCCCGAGAGCGGATCGATGAAGATCGCGGGCCCGGGCCTGCCCGCGGCCTTGGTCTCGAGCAGGAGCTGCTCGAGGGCTGCCTTGTTCGGAAGCTGGTCGAGCACCTCCGCCACCGGCTCGTTGCCGAGAGCGAGGTAGAGGTCGGGCTCGTAGAACGCCTTCGTGCTCAGGTACGAGCCGTTCTCCGTGGGCTCGAGGCCCCACGCGAGGCCGCTCGCCAGCAGCAGCACACCGATCAGGCCGAGCAAGCCGGCCAACCTGCGGTTGGTATTCTCACTCAACGCGGACTCCTTCCTCGTTTTCCCGGACGAGGTCTCGCCCGAGAGGGGTTTGAGAGCCGCGTTGGCGCAAGATCCGTACCAATGTCACGGATCCGCCGCCGATTCCCTATTTGACTGAAATCAGGAGCCTTAGTATCGCAATGTCGAACCGGGGCCGAAGCGGATTCTCATTATTGAGACGCGGAGAATCTCAGTATTGAGAATCGGCATATCGCGACAGGGCCGCGGCCGGCGTCAGCTCAGCTCTTTGCGGGTGTAGCCGAAGAGGGTTCGGGCGATGATGAGCTGCTGGATCTGGCCGGTGCCTTCGTAGATGTCGGTGATGCGGACGTCGCGGAACCACTTCTCGAGCAGGTGCTCGCGGGAGACGCCGAGCGGGCCCAGGATCTCGATGCAGCCCTGGGTGATCTGGCGCACCGCGGTGCCGGCCTTGGCCTTGGAGATCGACGCTTCGAGGTTGTTGGGCTGCCGCTGCCCGGCGAGCCAGGCGGCGCGCAGCACGGTGAGCATCGCGGCCTCCCAGGTCGCCTCGAGGTGGAGGAGCTTCTCGACCACCGCCGGCTGGCCGCCGAGGGCCGGGCCGTAAACGACCTCGACGCCCGCCTCGCGCAGCTTCTCGCGGGTGAAGTCGAGGGCCGCCGCGGCCATGCCGAGACCCGCCGCCGCCACCCCGGGACGGCTCAGGTTGAAGGTCTTGAGCACGCCGCGAAAGCCCCCGGTCGGGCTCGCCTCGAGCCCCAGCAGGTTGCCCCGGGGGATGCGGCAGTCCTGGAGAACGATGGAGGTGGTGTCGTCGGCGCGGATGCCGAGCTTCTTCTCCTTGTGGGTGACGAGCAGGCCGGGCGTGCCCTTCTCGATCAGAAAGGACTTGATGCCGGCGCGGCCGGCCGCCGGGTCGACCGTGGCCCAGACCACGACGCCGGCGGCGCGCAGGCCGGTGGTGACGAAGATCTTCTCCCCGTTCAAGACCCACTCGTCGCCGTCGGCGACGGCGCGGCTGGTGATCATCGAGGGGTCGGAGCCGCAGCCGGGCTCGGTGACCGCCATGGCGAGGAGCAGGTGCCCCCACTTCTCTTTCTGCTCGGGCGTGCCCGCGGCCTGGAGGGCGGTGTTGCCGAGGGCCTCGTCGCGACGCCGGATACGCACCGCGTAGTCGCCCCAGGTGACGCCGGCGGTGATCAGCATCAGCAGCGTCGGCGCCGGCGGCGCCAGCCCCTTCGCCGCCAGCACCTTGCCGACGCCGGGGAAGTCCGCCGCCTCCGGGAGCTCGTCCGGGGCGGTCTCGTGCTCGTTCTCGTCGTAGTGGCGGGCGTAGCGCCGCGCCACCTCGCCCTCGCGGCGCAGGTATTCGAGGACCTCCCGCTCCTCCTCGGTGGGCTCGAAATCGATCACCTTTTCGCCTCCTCAGATCGCCGCTGTCCCTTCGAGCACGCCCAGGGTGCGGGCGTTGCGCAGCCACATCTCCACCGGGTGGTCGCGGATGTAGCCGTGGCCTCCCAGCACCTGGACGCCGTTGTCGGCGATCCTGAGGGTCTCGCGGGCGGCGTAGGCGTGGGCGAGATGGGCGCTGCGGGTGGCGTCGCGTCCGTTCTCGAGCTCGCTCGCCGCCTTCCAGGCGAGCCAGCGCATGGCGTCGGACTCGATCCTCATGTCGGCGATCATGAAGGCGATCGCCTGCTTGCGGGCAATCGGCTCGCCGAAGGCGACGCGCTCCTTGGCGTAGGGAACGCAGTAGTCCATGACCGCCCGCGCCAGGCCGGTCATGACGCTCGCCAGCGCGGCGCGCGAGCGGTCGAGGAGGCGTACGGCGTCGGCGCCGCCCTCGCCCCCGAGCCGGTCGGCGGCCGGCACCTCGACGCCCGCGAGCGTCAGGCCGCCGGTGGCGAGGGCGCGCAGGCCGAGGTTCTTCTCCGGCCCCGAGACCGCGAGCCCGGGCGCGTCGCGCGGCACGATGAAGGCCTCGAGGCGGTGGTCCTCGGCCGCCGCCAGCACCAGGAACCACCGCGCGCTCGCCGCCAGGGGCACCAGGCTCTTCTCGCCGTCGAGCACCCAGACCTCGCCGCGGCGGCGCGCGGTGGTCCTCGTCTTCCAGGGATCGAAGAGCGCACCCGGCTCGATCACCGCCAGCGAGGCGGCGAGGAAGCGGTCGCCGCAGAAGGCCGGCAGGTACTTCGCCCGCTGCTCTTCGCTGCCCTGCTCGACCAGGGGCAGCACGAAGAGCGACGGGGCGAGCGCCGCCAGCGCCAGGGCGGCGTCGCCGTAGGCGAGCTCCTCGAGGATCAGGGCGTTCATCAGCGGCGAGGCGGCCTCGCCGCCGCCGCCCAGCTCCTCGGGGATCACGGTGGCGGTGAGGCCGAGCTGCCACGCCTCGTCGAGGAAGTCGTCGGGCACGGCCTCGGCCTCGTCGCACTCCCGCGCCAGCGGCCGCATCCTCGCCGTCGCGAACTCGCCCATGGCCTGGCGGGCGAGCTCCTGCTCCTCGGTCGGCGCGAAGGAGATCAAGGGCGGCTCCCCGGACCTACCAGTTGAGCCTCACGAAGCCCACGGCGCGGCGTCCCACCAGGTCGCCGCCGAAGGACTCGTAGTGATCGTCGTCGAGGACGTTGGAGACGTTGACGCCGACGGTGACGCGTTCGTTGACCTCGTAGTCGCCGCTCAGGTTGACGACGTCGTAGGACTCGATCGGCCCCTGGAAGGCGCCGGCCGCCCAGCGGAAATCGTCCACCCAGCGGTACCTCACCGCGCCGCTGAAGCGGTCTCCGCGGTAGGAGACGCCGGCGGTCACCTTGTTCTCCGGAGCGTTGGCCTCGAGGTCGCCCGGCGACACGCCAGCTTGAGTGATCTCGAAATCGAACCAGGAATAGCTGAGCTCGACGAGCCACTGCGGCGTGGCGTAATAAGAGAGCGCGAAATCGGCGCCCTGGGTGTCCACGGCTCCGGCGTTGGTGTAGGAGGCGAGGGCGAAGATCGGCGTGCCGTCGACGTTGTTCGACAGGAACGGGAAGACGGTCGGGGGCAGGGCGCCCCGCAGGGTATTGATCAGCAGCTCCGGCATCGGATGGTTCGCCGGCGCCCGGTAGGGCCCGAAATTCGGGTTCACGCTGCCGAAAGGATTGGCCGCGAGGTCGGTGATGAAGTTCTCGATCTCGCTGTTGTAGTAGTCGACGGTCACGAAGGCCTTGCGGCCGATGATGCCGCTGTAGCCGATCTCCCAGGAGGAGATCTCCTCGGGCACCAGGTCCTTGTTGCCGAGGGCGCGGACACCGGTCGGCGTGCCGAAGCCGCAGGTGACGCCGAACGGCGCGCACAGCCCGGCCTCGATCGCACCGAGGTTGATGGCGGGAGTCGGCGGATTGCCCGGAAAGGCGGTCGGCGCGTCGAGGAAGAACTCGGAGTAGTTGGCCACCTGGAAGGCCTCGTTGTAGCTGAAGCGCAGCGTGTGGTTCGGCGCCACGCCGTAGACCAGGGCCGCCTTGGGCGAGAACTGGCCGTCGTGCAGGGAGCTGTCGTCATAGCGCGCCGCGACGACCAGCTTGAGCTTGTCGCTGATCTCGAAGTCGGCTTGGCCGAAGACGGCCGAGAAGTCCGAATCGACGGGCGCGAAGACCAGGGTCTGGCGGCCGTCGAAGTTCGAGGAGTCGATGCTCTCCTCCTTGTAGGAGGCGCCGCCCACCAGCCGCACGCGGCCGAAGGTGCCGTTGGCCTGCGCCTCGACGACCTGGTTGTCGGAGTCGAGGAAGATGCGTCCGCCGGAGGCCAGCGCCAACTGGTCGGGGCTCTCCCGATCGTTGGTGTAGGCCAGGAAGTTGAAGTGGTTGGTGGTGTAGTTGAGGCGGGTGTAGGTGCGCTCGACGTCGTTGACGTCGACCCGGCCGATGCCGGTCACCACGACGTAGCCCTGGGCGTCGTAATAGCCCCCCTCGAGGGTCAGCACGCTGTTATTGGCGAAGTGCTTGTCCAGCCGCACGGACGAATCCCACGCCTCGGAGTCGTTGGTGGCGATCGCGTTCTCGGTGGGCAGCCCGGGATACTCCGTGCCGGTGGCCGGCGTGCGCACCTCGGTGAACCCGTCGTTCTCGCCGTAGCTGGCTCCCAGCTTCAGGTACCACTCGCTGCCCAGGCCCTTGGCCCAGCCCAGCTCTCCCCGCAGGGTGCTGAGCTCGCCCGCGGCGAGCGTGAGCCTGCCGCCCTCGTGGCCCTTCGGGGCCTCGGTCACCAGGTTGAGCACGCCGTTGAAGGCGTTCTTGCCGTAGAGGGCCGAGCTCGGGCCGCGGATCAGCTCGATCGAGGCCAGGCCTTCCTGGTCGGCGAGATAGCCCCACTCGGTGGAGCCCAGGAACGGCACCGCCGGGTCGCGGCCGTCGAGCAGCACCTGGACGCGCCGGGTCAGCGACGAGTTGAAGCCGCGGGTGTTGAGGTTGAAGTCGTTGACGCCGCTCTGCGTCACCTCGACGCCGGGCGTGAACTCGAGCACCTTGGGCAACTGGCCGGCGCTCGACTCGCGGACGATCTCCTCCTGGTCGATCACCGTCACCGCCGCCGGCGCGTCGACGATGCGCTCGCGCCGGCGCGAGGCCGAGACCACGGTGATGGTCTCGACGAAGCTCACGTCCCAGTCGACCGTCTCGGTGACGTTCGCCGTCGCTCCGGCTGCGACCTCGACGCTGGCGGAGGCCGCGTTGTCGCCGAGAGAGTAGTCCAGGGTCCGGGACCCTGCCGGGACTCCGGAAAACCTGAAGCTGCCGTCGCCGGCGGTGATCTCGATCAGGCCGAGATCCCGGACGGCGACGGTGACGCCGCCGACGCCCTTGCCGTTGTCCCTGACGACCTTGCCCTCGATCCGGCCCGCTCCTTGGGATAGAGCGGGCACCGCGAGGAGCAGCAGACACGCTGCAATCCATAGAGTGTGCCTTGCTCGCATTGCGACCTCCTTGCCGAGTTCGGGCGTCCCGCCTCCATCGATCCGTCCGATTCTGCCCTGCCTTCGGCTGCCCGGCGGGACCCGCGTTGACGATTGCGGAGGTTTACCACAAAGCGCCGAGTATAGCCAGCATTCCTCGACTGGACTTCGCGTACGTCTGCGTGTAGCATCCCCGCACGCTCGGCCGCTCAGGGCCACCGCGCCGCCGTTGCGGCGGCGTGCTTGCCCGACGATTCGAACCCCCTGTCCAACCCGCATCGCCATGGAGGAACCACCCGGATGGATTCCCTGAAGAGCCTCCCCGCCATCGGCATTCATGCCGTCGGCGCGTATCTCCCCGATAACGTCCGCGACAACGATTGGTGGTCCTCGGAGATCGTCGAGGAGTGGCGCCACCGCCGCCGCGACCGCTCCGGCGCGCCGGCGGGCGCGCCGGACTTCACCGACGGCATGCGCCGCGCCCTGACGGCGCTCGCCGAGATCCAGGAGGACCCCTTCCTCGGCATGCGCCGGCGCCACGTGGCGGCGCCCGGCGAGACCTCGATCGACCTCGAGATGGCGGCCGTCGAGGACGCCCTGGCGCGTTGCGGCGTCGATCGCGCCGAGATCGACCTGCTGCTGGTCAACTCCTCCCTGCCCGAGGACCTCAACGCCCCCAACGGCTGCCTGCTGCACCACCGGCTCGGCCTCGCCGAGCGCTGCTTCACGATGTCGACGGCGGCGGCCTGCAACGCCTTTCTCATGCACCTGTCGATCGCCGAGCAGATGATCCGCGCCGGCCAGGCGCGCTACGCCCTGCTCGTCTACTCGGCGCTGACCTCGCCCATCCTCGACCCCCGCATGCCCCTCTCGTGCATCTTCGGCGACGGCGCCGCCGCCGTCGTCGTCGGGCCGGTGAGCGCCGGCCGCGGTCTCCTGGGCCGTGCCCACCGCACCGACGGCCGCTACCACGACGTGCTCAAGATCGGCGCCCCGGGCCGGCCCTGGTGGCAGGCCGGCTCCACGGTGATGTACGCCGAGGACGGCGCCGCGGGCTTCGACATGCTGCTGCGCATCCCCGACTCGGCGCGCCAGGTGGTACACGAGGCCCTCGCCCAGGCCGGCAGCGCCCCCGGCGACGTCGACTTCTACGCCTCGCACCAGGGCACGGCCTGGCTGCGCCGCGTCTCGCAGGAGCACATCGGGCTGACCGCGGCGCGCTCCTTCGACACCTTCTCCTGTGCCGGCAACCTGGGACCGGTCAACATCCCCCTGGTGCTCGCCAACGCCCTGCGCGAGGATCTCCTGCACGACGGCAACCTGGTGTCAATGTATTCCGGCGGCAGCGGCATCACCTGGTCCGGCGTCGTCCTGCGGTGGGGAACCTAGAGGCCCTCGACGCCGGGGGGCCGGTAGAGGTCGAGGGAAGAACCTGCTCTGGGCCACGGACTGAACCCATGAAGACCAACACGCTGACGCCGGAGCTGCTCGACGCGATGGACGCCTACTGGCGCGCCGCCAACTACCTATCGGTGGGCCAGATCTACCTCTTCGACAATCCGCTGCTCAAGAGGCCGCTGAAGCTCGCCGACGTGAAGCACATGCTGCTCGGACACTGGGGCACGACCCCCGGGCAGAACTTCATCTACGTGCACTTGAACCGGGTCATCAAGAAGCACGACCTCGACATGATCTACGTCTCGGGGCCCGGGCACGGCGGTCCGGCCGTCGTGGCCAACACGTACCTCGAGGGCACGTACAGCGAGATCTATCCCGACATCAGCCAGGATGAGGCCGGGCTGCAGAAGCTCTTTCTTCAGTTCTCGTTTCCCGGAGGCATTCCCAGCCACGCATCGCCGGAGTGCCCGGGCTCGATCCACGAGGGCGGTGAGCTCGGCTATTCGCTCAGCCATTCCTTCGGGGCCGTGTTCGACAATCCCGAGCTCGTCGTCGCCTGCGTTGTCGGCGACGGCGAGGCGGAGACGGGCCCGCTCGCCACCGCGTGGCACTCCAACAAGTTTCTCAACCCCGCCTGCGACGGCGCTGTGCTGCCGATCCTGCACCTCAACGGCTACAAGATCGCCAACCCGACGATCCTCGCCCGCATCACGCGGGAGGAGCTCGAGCAGCTGTTCCGCGGCTACGGCTGGACACCCCTCTTCGTCGAGGGAGGCGAGCCCGAGCTGATGCACGAGGCGATGGCCAGGGCGCTCGACACCGCCGTCGCGCACATCAAGGCAATCCAGGAGGACGCCCGCGGTCGCGGCAACCTCAGCCGCCCGCGCTGGCCGATGATCATCCTCAACTCACCCAAGGGCTGGACGGGCCCCAAGGTGGTTGATGGTTTGCAGGTGGAAGGCACCTTTCGCGCGCATCAGGTTCCGCTCCACCCACGAGCCCATCCCGAGCACCTCGAGCTGCTCGATGCCTGGCTGAGGAGCTACCGGCCAGAGGAGCTCTTCGATGAGCGAGGCCGCTTGAAGTCGGAGCTGGCCGCGCTCGCGCCCAAGGGCAGCACGCCAAGTGGCTGACGGTCACGGCGGGTCTGCCGTGGCGGCGCAAGATCGCTTCGTTGAACTACCTCCTGGCCTCGCACGTCTGGCGCCAGGACCACAACGGCTTCACGCACCAAGATCCCGGCTTCGTCGACCTCGTCGTGAACAAGAAGGCGGAGGTAGTGCGAGCGTACTTTCCGCCCGACGCCAACTGTCTGCTCTCGGTCATGGACCACTGCCTGCGCAGCCGTCATTACGTGAACCTCGTGATCGCGGGCAAGCACCCGGCCCCGCAGTGGCTGACGATGGACGCCGCCGTCAAGCACTGCACCGCGGGCATCGGTGTCTGGCAGTGGGCATCGAACATGACCGTGCTGAACGACATGGACCGCTTCCATCTCGTCATGGACGTCATCGACCGCGTGCCGCAAACCGGCGACAGGGCCATCGCCCTGAAGCAGCAACTCAAGGACAAGCGGATCGAGCACAAGCGATACATCGACCAATACGGACAGGACATGCCGGAAATCCGCGACTGGCACTGGGATCGTGTTGCATCGAAGCGAGGGCGCCCATGACGCGCGTCTTGGTCCTCAACACCGGATCGAGCAGCGTGAAGTGGACGGTGCTGGCGGCCGACAAGACGCTCCTCGACGGCGGGAGCGAGCCCTGGGCGGCGGAGGACAGCGCATCGACGAGAGCGTTCGTGAAGAGCTCGGGGGGCTTTCCGGTCTCGACCCCGAGCACATGCATGCCTCGCTCGCGGGCATCGACGCCGTCAGCGCCGCTTTCCCTACGGTTCCGCAGGTCGCGGCGTTCGACACCGCGTTTCACGCGACCCTGCCGGAGGCAGCGGCCGGCTACGGTCTGCCGTTCGAATGGACGGTGGGGCCTTCGTCGCTTCGGCTTCCACGGGCTCAGCGTGGCGTACGCGGTCGAGCGAACAAGCGAGCTTCTCGGCGCCCGTCCCTCGCGATTGATCGTCTGCCATCTTGGCGGCGGCTGCTCGATCACGGCGGTCCAGGGCGGCCGGTCGCTCGACACCACCATGGGGTTCTCACCGCTCGAGGGCCTGATGATGGCCACGCGCTCGGGCTCGGTCGATCCGGGGGTTCTGCTGTACCTCCAGCAGCACTGCGAAGTGGGTGTCGACGAGCTCCGCGAGACTCTGACGAAGCGTTCCGGACTTCGCGGCGTGTCCGGGATCTCCGGAGATCTGAGAGAGGTCCTCGAGGCCGCGGACAACGGCTCGTCGCGCGCGGGGCTCGCCTACGAGCGGTTCGTGCTCTCCATTCGCCGGGCCCTGGGAGCGATGGCGGGCGTTCTCGGGGGTGTGGACGCGGTCGTGTTCACCGGAGGCATCGGCGAGAACAACGCGCGGGTTCGCCGGGATGCCACGAGCGCGCTCCGGTTTGCGGGGCTCGAGCTCGCCGAGGATGCGGACGCGTCGAGCAACGCCGACCGAGACATCGCCGCTCCGGGCTCTCGGGTTCACGTCCTGGTCGTTCGGGCGCGAGAGGACCTGGCAATCCTCAAGGAGGTGCTCCGCTTCCCCTTCAAGAAAGGGCCGGCTGAGGACGGATCCAGTCGATCACGACCTTCTCGAGGGGCAGCCCATACACGTCGTGACGGCAGCGCCAGCGCGCCAGCGCCTGCAACGGCCGCAGGGCCGCCCGCGGACGGTCGAAGCCGATCTGCTGGTAGAACTTGAAGCGCTCCACCTTGCGGTGGACCTCGGGGGTGACCCAGGGTCCGGCCGAGCCGATGAAGTCGAAGTCGGCCCATTCGTCGAGGGAGCAGGGCAGGGCGTGGCCGTCGGCCACGGCGGCGTCGGTGATCGGCGAGCCGGGATAGGGCTTGAAGTAGAAGATCGGCGTCTGGAAGTCGGGGCTCATGGCCCGCAGGCGCTTGGCCAGGTCGAGCGACGCCTGGATCGACTCGCCGCTCTCGCCCGGAAAGCCGACGATGAACGGGAAGATCACCGCCACCCCGTGGCA
>Ga0302046_10004651_pt1 | contig 12193 bp, 6 predicted proteins | sample RVTome_11_FD_200261 | JGI IMG/M metagenome (GOLD analysis project Ga0302046, IMG submission 200261) | Soil microbial communities from uranium-contaminated site in the Upper Colorado River Basin, Wyoming, United States - RVT147D111 (version 2) ... | reverse complement strand
GGCGGCGAAGCCGACGCCGGGCACGTCGTCGCCGCCCATCTGCGCCACCAGGCCGTCGTAGCGGCCGCCGCCGAGCAGGGCGTCCTGGGCGCCGAGCGCTTCCGAGGTGATCTCGAACACGGTCCGCCGGTAGTAGTCGAGGCCGCGCACCAGCCGCGGCTCGATCTCGTAGGCGATGCCCCAGTCGTCCAGGCAGGCGCACACCTCGTCGAAGTGGTCCCGGTTGGCGGCCGAGAGGTGGTCCTTCATGATCGGTAGCTGGTCGATGACCGCCTGGTCGCGGGGGTCCTTGCTGTCGAAGACGCGCAGCGGGTTTACCTGGTGGCGGCGCTGCGAGTCCTCCGACATGCGGTCGAGCAGGCGGGCCTGCGCCCCGATCAGCTTCTCCATGTACGCCGGCCGGTCGTCGCGATCGCCGACGCTGTTGATCTTGAGGCGCGGCGCGGCGACGCCGAGGCCGTTCAGCCAGGCCATCGCCATGTCGATGATCTCGGCGTCGAGCGCCGCCGACTCCGAGCCGAGCGCCTCTACCCCGACCTGGTGGAACTGCCGGAAGCGCCCCTTCTGGGGCCGCTCGAAGCGAAACATCGGGCCGACGTAGTAGAAGCGGACGACGTCCTTGCCCTGGCCCAGGCCGTGCTCGAGGTAGGCGCGGATCACCGGCGGCGTTCCCTCGGGCCGCAGCGTCAGCTCCTGGCCGCCGGGGTCGGTGAAGCGGTACATCTGCTTCTGGACGATCTCGGAGTCGGCGCCGGTGCCTTTCTCGAAGACCGCGCTGTCCTCGAAGACGGGCGTGCGGATCTCGGTGAAGCCGTAGCGGGCGAACGTCTCGTGGGTAGCGCGCTCGACGTGCTGCCAGCGCCCGACCTCGGGGGCGAACACGTCGTGCGTGCCCCGCGGCGCCTGCAGCGGCTGGCGGCGCGCGGCGCCCGGCGCGCCAGCGTCCGCCGCCGCCCCGGAAGCCGCCTTCTCGCCGTGCTTCGATGCCTCGGGCTTGCTCATGCCTTTTTGAGTGTACGCCCGCCGGGGCTTCCGGCCGGCGATCGCAGACGGCCGGCCGCGGTCCGACGTGGGTGACGGGTGATCGAGGATCGCGGACGCGAGGGGGGATTGTACCCTTCCGGAGGCTGTTTGCTTTGCCGGCGAGCACCGGCCTCCACTCCGCGACGACACGACAGGCGGCGGAATCGGCCGCCTGGAGGCGTTTGGGCGACGCCGGCCCGCAGGAATCATGCCGGCCGCAAGCGGACGAGCTCGCCGACGGCGATCTCGTGGAGCCGACCGGCGACCCGAACGCGCAGCCGGCCGTCGTCGCTGAGGCCGTCGGCGGTCCCTTCGAGGACCTCCGCCGCCGTCTGCACCCGAACCTCGCCGCCGGCGGTCTCGGGCGACAGCTCCAGCCAGCGCTCGCGGATCGGGCCGAGGCCGTGGCGGCGCCAGACGCCCTCCCAGGTGTCGAAGGCGGCGAGGAAGGCCGCCAGCGCCTCGCGCCGCGAGATCTCGTGACCGACCTGCAAGCGGATGCTGGTGGCCCGCTCGCGCAACTCCTCGGGGAAGTCGCCGGCGACGTGGTTGACGTTGATGCCGACGCCGCAGACCAGGAAGTCGAAGCCGCCGCCCCCGGTGGTCTCGGCCTCGACCAGGACGCCGGCGATCTTGCGCCCGCCGGCGTAGCAGTCGTTGGGCCAGCGCAACAGCGGCGGGACCGGCAGGATACCGGCGAGCGCCTCGGCCACGGCGATTCCGGCCGCGAGCTGCACCGCCGGGCCCGACTCGGCGGCGGCGAAAGGAGGTCGCAAGAGCACCGAGACATAGAGGCCCTTGCCGGCAGGCGACGCCCAGCTACGTCGCCGCCGGCCACGGCCGGCGGTCTGCTCGTCGGCGATCACCACGGCGCCGTCCGGCTCTCCTGCGCGGCCGAGCTCGCGGGCCCGCTCGTTGGTCGAGTCGACGCGGGCGAAGTAATGGACGCGGCCGCCGAAGCGCCCCGCGAGGGTCATGTCGGACTGCTAGCCGCCCAGCGCCGCGAGGTGCCGGCGCAGGCGCTCGGCCTCGCCGGCGCGCTCCTGCGCGCGGGCGCGCGCCTTGGCGACGACCTCGGCGGGAGCGTTGGCGACGAAGCCCTCGTTGGCGAGGCGCGCGCGGGCGCCGGCGAGATCCTTGTCCACCGCCTCGAGCTTGCCGCGCAGCCGCTCGGTCTCCGCGGCGACGTCGACGACGTCGCCGAGCCGCAGGATCGCCTCGACGTCGCCAACCGGGATGTGAATGCCGGCAACGGCCTCGCCGGCAGAGCGGCGGTCGCCCTTGTCTCCGGAACCACGGTGGGGTCTGGTGGCCGGCTCGTCGCCGGCGATCCGACCGCGGATCGTCACCGGCTCCGCCTTCGCCAGCGGCGCCAGGTAGCCGGCGATCTCCGCCAGCTGGGCGCGCCGCGCCTCGTCGTCGCTAACCAGCTCGACGGGGGCCGTCTGCCCGGGGCCGATCTGGAAGTCGTGGCGCGCCCGCCGCAGCTCGGTGACCAGCGCCTGCAGCTCGGCGACGCGGGCCTCGACGGCCTCGTCGACCCAGATCGGGTGCGGCTCCGGCCAGGCCGACAGGCACAGCAGGTCCCGCTCGCCGGGCATGCGGCTCCAGATCTCCTCGGTGATGAACGGCATGATCGGATGCAGGGCCTTCAGCGAGCTCTCGAGGCCGGCCACCAGCGTCGCCCGCGTGGAGCGCAGCGCCTGCTCGTCGCCGCTCCACAGCGCCACCTTGGCCATCTCGATGTACCAGTCGCACAGCTCGTGCCAGATGAAGTGGTAGAGGGCCAGGCTGGCCTCGTCGAAACGATACTCGCCGAGTCTCTCCTCGAACGCCGGCAGGATGCGGGCCAGCCGCGACAGCAGCCAGCGGTCGGCGAGCGTCGTGGCCACCGGATGGGCGGCGTCGGTGGCGGCCTGGATCGCCTCGCGCTCGTCGCCGAGGTTCATCAGCACGAAGCGGGCCGCGTTCCAGAGCTTATTACAGAAGGTGCGGTAGCCGGCGAGCCGCTCGCGCGACAGCGACATGTCGGTTCCCGGCGAGGCCATCGAGGCGAGCGTGAAGCGCAGCGCATCGGCGCCGAACTCGTCGATCACCTCGAGCGGATCGACGACGTTGCCGCGCGACTTGCTCATCTTCTCGCCGGCCTCGTCGCGGACCAGGCCGTGGAAGAAGACGTCGCGGAACGGCACCTCGCCGCGGAAGCGGAGGCCGAAGAAGATCATCCGGGCGACCCAGAAGAAGATGATGTCGTAGGCGGTGACCAGCAGCGCGGTGGGATAGTAGCGGCGCAGGTCGTCGGTCTCCTCGGGCCAGCCGAGGGTCGAGAACGGCCACAGCCCGGAGGAGAACCAGGTGTCGAGCACGTCGGTCTCCTGGCGCAGCTCGCCGCCGCAGGCGCACGCCTCGGGCTCTTCCATGGCGACGACGAGCTCGCCGCACGCGTCGCAGTGCCAGGCCGGAATCCGGTGCCCCCACCAGAGCTGCCGCGAGATGCACCAGTCGCGGATGTTGGTCATCCACTCGCGATAGACCTTGACCGTGTGGTCGGGGATGAACCGAATTCGACCGTCTTCTACAGCCGCCAGCGCGGGCTCGGCGAGCGGCTGCATGCGGACGAACCACTGCAGCGATACCAGCGGCTCGACGATGGTGTCACAGCGATCGCAGTGCCCGACGGCGTGGACGTGCTCCTTCCGGCCGGCGAGGAGGCCTTCCTCCTGCAGCCGCGCCACGACGCCGCGGCGGGCCTCGGCCCGGTCCTGGCCGGCGAGCTCGCCGGCCCTCGCCGTCATCCGGCCGTCGCGACCGATGACCGCCACCCGCTCGAGGTCGTGGCGCAGCCCGGCCTCGTAGTCGTTGGGGTCGTGGGCCGGCGTCACCTTGACGATGCCGGTGCCGAACTCGGGGTCGACGAACTCGTCGGCGATCACCGGCAGCTCGCGGCCGATGATCGGCAGGATCGCGGTGCGTCCGACCAGGTCCTTGTAGCGATCGTCGTCCGGGTGCACCGCCAGCGCCGTGTCGCCGAGCATGGTCTCGGGGCGGGTAGTCTCGACCTCGACGTGGCCTTCGCCGCCGGCCAGCGGATAGCGGATCCTCCACAGCGAGCCGCTGGTCTCCCGGTGCTTGACCTCGAGGTCGGAGATCGCCGTGCCGCAGCGCGGGCACCAGTTCACCAGGTACTCGCCGCGGTAGATCAGCCCCTCCTCCCAGAGGTCGACGAAGACCCGGCGCACCGCCCGCGACAGGCCGGGATCGAGCGTGAAGCGCTCGCGGCTCCAGTCGACGGTGGCCCCCTCGCGGCGGATCTGCTGCAGGATGCGGCCGCCGTACTCCTCCTTCCAGGCCCAGACCCGCCGCTCGAACGCCTCGCGGCCGAGCTCGGCGCGGCTCGTGCCCTCCTCGGCGAGCTGCTTCTCGACCACGTTCTGGGTGGCGATGCCGGCGTGGTCGGTGCCCGGCAGCCACAGCACGTCGCGGCCCTGCATGCGCCGCCAGCGCGCCATGATGTCCTGGACCGTGTGGTCCAGCGCGTGGCCGATGTGCAGCGAGCCGGTGACGTTGGGCGGCGGGATGACCATCGAGAAGGGTTCGCCGCCGCCCGCGGGATCCGGGGTGCCGACGGCGCGCCGCTCCCAGACCTCGGCCCAGCGGGGCTCGACGGCGGCCGGGTCGTAGCCCTTGGCGAGCTCCTCGACGGCGGATGATGCAGCTTTCCTCTGCTCGGCCATGGGTCGGTGAGAAGCGGTTCGAAGGGGGTGGCGGCGCTCCGGGCGGCGGGTGGCGCGGGAAAGCCGCCGGAACGCGCCAGGAGACTGCAAAGTAGCAACGGCCCGGAGGCGCTGTCAACGCAGCGGCGGGCCCGGTGCACGCAGAGTTCGAGGCGACCCGGACATATACCTGAGCGTTCACGATGCAGCCCCTCTCCCGACGCGTGCTCCGGGCGATGAGCGCGGCGCGACGCGGCGTCGTCCGGCGCGCGCGGCTATAATCGCCGGTATCTTCCACCTCGACGCCGATGCCGCCTGCCCGGTGCCCGTCCCTCTGCGCAAGTTCAGCCAGAACTGGCTCGCCAACGACGAGCTGGCCGCCGCCCTGGTGCGGTCGATCGAGCCGCGTCCGGGGGACCACTTCCTCGAGATCGGCGCCGGCGACGGGCGGCTGACCCGGGCGCTGCTGGAGCACCCGGTGACGGTCGCCGCCATCGAGGTCGATCCGCGCTGCTGCGCGGCGCTGGGCGAGCTGGCCGAAGAGACGGCGCGCCGGGCTACCGGCGCCAGGCTGACCATCATCGAGGGCGATGTCCTTGAGGTCGACCCGTCCGGGCTGTCCATGCGCCCGGAACCGCAGGAGCCGTCCGACCGATCCGAGCCACCTGGGCAACCCGGGCCATCCGACCTGTCCGAGCCTTCCGGATCGTCTGACTGGCCCACAGCGACCGCCCTCGGCAACGAGAGCCTCCGTTTCGTCGGCAACCTGCCCTACGCGCTCGCCAGCCCCATCCTGCGCTGGACGGTGAAGCACCGCCGCCTGGTAGCCGACGCCCATTACATGCTGCCGGCGGAGGTCGCCGAGCGCCTCACGGCGCCGCCGGCCTCCTCGGCGCGCGGCCTGCTGACGGTGCTGGTGGGCTGGTTCTTCGACGCCGAGGTCGTTCGCAAGCTGGGACCGGGGGCGTTCCGGCCGCCGCCGAAGATCGACTCCGCCTTCCTGCGGCTGACCCCGCATCCGCCGCCGGCGTGCGCGGCGCCGCCGGCGCACCGGCGGGCGGTCGTGCAGGCGGCCTTCGCGCAACGCCGCAAGACCCTGCTCCGGGCGCTGGGCAACGCCGGCTGGCAGCGCCAGGCGGTGGCGGCAGCGCTGGAGGCCGCGGGCGTCCCCTCGAAGGCCCGCGCCGAAGACCTCGGCGTCGAGCAGTTCGCCCGCCTCGCCGAGGCACTTCCCGAGCTGGGCACTTGAACGAGACCCTCGCCGTTCCCTCGCTGCTGGCGACGTTCGTGCTCGCCACCCTGCAGGGGCTGACCGAGTTCCTGCCGGTCTCCAGCAGCGGCCATCTCGCCGCCGCCCAGATCGTCTGGCCTTCGATGCAGTATCCCGGCGGCGTGCTCTTCGAGGTCGCCGTCCACGTCGGCACCACCGCCGCGGTGCTGGTCTACTACCGCCGGGTGATCGCCGAGCTGCTGCGCGGGGTCGGCCCCGCCCGCGCGACTTCGCCTTCCGCCGGGGGCGCGAGGTCGAGCACGATGAAGGCACCCGGGGCGCCGATGACGTCGACGTCCGCCGGCGACGCGACGATCGAAGGCCTGACCCCCAACCAGTGGATCGGCTACATCCTGCTCGCCTCCGTCCCCACCGCCGCCATCGGCCTCGGCTTCGAGGACGTCATCAAGGAGGCGTTCGAGAACCTGGGGACGATCGCCTTGTGCTTCGCGGTCACCGGCGTGGTGCTCACCACCACCCGCTTCGTGCCGCACCGGGAGAGGTCGATCACCCCGGCGATCGCCCTCGCCATCGGGGTCATCCAGGGGGCCGCGATCGTCCCCGGGATCTCGCGCGCGGGGGTGACGATCTCCCTGGCGCTGCTGCTGGGGATCGCGCACCGGCAGGCGGTGACCTTCTCGTTCCTGCTGTCGGTCCCGGCGGTGCTCGGCGCGGCGGCGCTCAGCGCCCTGGAGCTGCGCGCCGAACCGATCGCATCGGGAGTCTTGTTCGCCAACATCGCCTTTGCTACGCTCTGCGCTGGGGCGATTGGTTACGTTTGCATCGGGCTCGTGCACCGCGCCACCGAGGACCTTTGGTGGCATCGATTCGCGTGGTACCTGTGGGTCCTCGCCGCGGTGCTCGCGTGGCTCGCGCTGGGCAGATCCTGAAGGGGTTTGCCAGGGAGGCGCTGAGCTCAGCTTGCGCGCCGCCCGCCGTGGAGCCGTAACACCTGAAAGGTGATACGTGGCTCGCAAACCTCAGCGCCCGGCGGCCGGGAGCCGCTTCCGCGACGAAGCCATCGGTTTCTCGTGTCTCGCCGCCGCCCTGTTCGCGGCGGTGGCGCTGTTCTCGTACAGCGCCTTCGATCCCAACCCGTTCGACTTCGCCGGCGACGGCCCGGCGCGCAACTGGGGCGGCCCGGTGGGCGCCACGGTCGCGGCGCTGGCGTTCCAGCTCGTCGGTCTCGGCGCCTGGCTGTGCGCGTTCCTGCTCGGCCTCGTCGGCATCAACAGGATCCTGCGGCGGAAGATCGAATCGCCGTTCACCAAGGCGCTCGGCCTGCTCACCCTGGCGGTTTCGACGTGCGCGCTGGTGACCATGGGAGTCGGCGTGGTCACCGTCGGCGGCGGGACCTTCGCCGCCGGGGGCGTCGTCGGGTCGATGACGGCGGTGGCGCTGGCCAGCGCCTTCGGTCCGGTGGGCGGGCCGCTGGTCGCGGTCACGGCGGCGCTCCTGGCGATCGTCATGGCCACGCGGCTCTCGATCGAGGCGATGCTCGCCGCCGGCTGGCGGGCCCTGACCGGGGCAGTCCGCCGCGCTCGTACCAGCATCGCCCGCCATCGCGAGCGGCGACGCAAGGCGCGGGCCCGGCGCACCGTGCTCGACAAGCACGCCGCCGGCCGCGCCGCCGAGGCGAGGATCGCTCCCGCGCCGGCGGCGGCCGCGCCGGCCGGCAGGGCGGACGGCGAGCCGGCGCCGCCGATCATCAAGGTCAAGGTGCCGGTGACCCTGACGCGCCCCGACGCCGAGCTGCCCCCCGCCTTGAGCGCCCGGAAGGCCGTAGAGGAAAAGGCCCCCGCGCCGCCGCCGATCCACCACCGGGTGCCGCCGGCGCCGCCGCGCCCGCCGGCGCCGCTGCCCTTCGAGCAACCCGCCGGCCCCGGCGGCTCCTATGCCCTGCCCGGCCTCGACCTGCTCGAGACCCCCGACCCCGACGAGGCGATCGACGAGTCGGAGTTCGTCGAGAAGGCCAAGGCCATCGCCTCGAAGGGAGCCGAGTTCAAGGTCACCGGCGAGATCGTCGCCATCCATCCCGGCCCCGTGGTCACCACCTACGAATTCGAGCCCTCGGCGGGGGTCAAGTACAGCCGCATCCTGGCCTTGGAAGAAGACCTCAGCCTGGCGCTGCGCGCCGAGAGCATCCGCATCGCCCGGCTGCCCGGCAAGGCGACGGTCGGCATCGAGGCCCCCAACAGCCGCCGCAAGGTCATCCGCCTGCGGGAGATCCTCGAGTCCAAGCAGTTCCTGAAGTCGCGCTCGAAGCTCAGCCTGGCGATCGGCAAGGAGATCCACGGCGACAACGTGGTCACCGACCTGGCGCGGGCCCCCCACCTGCTGATCGCCGGCACCACGGGGTCGGGCAAGAGCGTTGCCCTCAACTCGATGCTGTTGAGCCTCCTGTACAAGGCCACCCCCGACGAGGTGAAGCTCGTCCTCGTCGACCCCAAGCGGCTCGAGTTCGGCCTCTACGAGGACATCCCGCACCTGCTGACGCCGGTCGTGGTCGACGCCGACCGCGCCGCCAACGCCCTCGGCTGGGCGGTCCGCGAGATGGACAAGCGCTACCGGACCCTGGCGGAGTTCGGCGTCCGCAACATCGAGCAGTTCAACCTGATGCTGCAACGCGGCGAGGAGGAGATGCTCGCCAAGGCCCGCAAGCGGCGCGACGGCAGCGCCCCGGCAATGAAGGCGCCCTCCGATCTCAAGCCCCTCCCCTACCTGGTGGTCATCATCGACGAGCTCGCCGACCTGATGATGTTCGCCTCGGCCTCGGTCGAGGCCTGCATCATGCGGTTGGCGCAGATGGCGCGCGCCGTCGGCATCCATTTGATCCTCGCCACCCAGAGGCCGTCGGTGGACGTCATCACCGGGACGATCAAGAACAACCTGCCGGCGCGCATCTCCTTCCGTGTCGCCTCCAAGACCGACTCGCGAGTCATCCTCGACGCCCACGGCGCCGAGAACCTGCTCGGCAAGGGCGACATGCTGTTCCTGGCGCCCGGCACCTCGCGGCTGCAGCGCGTCCACGGCGCCTACGTCGACGAGGACGAGGTCCGCGGCGTGGTCGATTTCTGGCGCGACCAGGCCCGTCCCCACTTCGAGGAGGAGGTCACCCTGCCGCCGCCCGAGAAGGTCGACGATGGCGACGCCCAGGAGCCCAGCGATCGCGACGAGTACTACGAGGAGGCCCTGCGGCTGGTGGTCAGCGCCGGCGAGGCCTCGATCTCGAACATCCAGCGCAAGCTGCGCCTCGGCTATGCCCGCGCCGGCCGCATCGTCGACATGATGGAGGAGGAAGGCCTGGTGGGGCCGCCGGAAGGCTCCAAGCCGCGCCGGCTGCTGATCGACGCCTCTTTCCTGGCGCGGAAGTACGGCATCTCGCCGACGCTCTGACCGGGCCCACCGGCGGTCGCTGAGCCACCTTCACCGCACGGGGTAAGCGGCTCAGCTCGCCGCGCCGCCGTAGCTAGCTTTGCCTACCCGGCGTCGCTTCCGGCGACGCGCAGGCGCTTCATCATGACCAGGACCGTGCCGCCGCCCGCTGGGAAGTCGTAGGTGACCTCGTCCATCAACTGGTTCATCAGGAAGACGCCGCGCCCCGAGGCGTCCATCAGGTGCTCCTGGGAGACAGGGTCAGGCAGACTGGTGGGGTCGAACCCCGCGCCCTGGTCGCTGACGGTGATCCGGATGCGGTCGGCGGCGAGCTCGAACGCCACCTCGACCTCGGTGCCGGGACGCTCCCGGTTGCCGTGGATGACCGCGTTGGTGACCGCCTCGCGCACCGCGGTGACCATCCAGTAGCAGTCGTCGGCGCCGAACCCCACCTCCTGGATGAGCTGCTCGGCGAGCGCGTGCACCGAGTCGAGGAACTCGCGGCGGCTGTTGATCCGCAGGCGCACCATTCGCAGCGTGGCGTCCGGCTGCGCTGGCCGTCGTTCGTTCATACCGGCGTGGGTCTCGCCTATCTGGCGCTGACGACGATCTTGGCGGTTCCGGCGTTGAAGGCGTCGTCGGTCACCCTGACCACGATCGTATGCTCACCGGGCGGCAACGTCACCGTGAAATCGATCTGTTCGCGGCCGGCGTCGGCGAGGCCGTCGGCGGGCAGAATGGCGCGCCACGTCGCTCCGTCGACGGCGTATTCCAGCGTCTGGATGAGGCTGGTGGCGTCGGTCGCCGTGCCGGTGATCCGCAGCCCGCCGGCCTCGGCGACCGCGGCTAGGTCGCCGACCTCGGGAGCGGTGTTGTCGATCACGAAGGCGGCGCTGCTGCGCTCCCCTTCGAGCTGCTGGCCGAGCGGGTTCGAGGGGCCGTCGCCGGCCACCAGCCGGACCCGGTAGAGGCCGTCCGCGACCGTCCTCGTGTCCCAGACGTGGAGGGTCTCCTGGATGGCGCTGGCGATCGGCTTCCACTCCGTCTCGCCCTCGCCGCGCTGCAGCAGCGCGTAGCTCATGCGGTCGCCGTTGGGATCGGCCGCCTCCCAGGTGATGGTGCGCGATCCGGGGAGGAAGTAGGCGCGCCCCAGGAAGCTGGCCGTCGAAGGGGCCGCCGGGGCGTCGCGTCCCTGCTGGCGGGCGAGCTCGCGCTCGATCGACGGCGGCAGCGCGCCGATCGGCAGGCTGTCCTCGAAGGCGGGGTTCTGCCGGTACACGACGCCGCCCGGGTGGATGGTCAATGCCGTCACGACAGGGCGCAAGTTGCGCTGCACGTACACCAGCTCGACCCAGCGCAGCGCCGGGCTGCTCTCCGGCTGGCGGCTGGCGAGCTGGGCCTTCCACTGGATGAAACGGGCCGGCGGGCTGTCGATCGGCGTTCCGGCGGCGTCGGCGTAGGGTCCGCTCCAATCGCTCCAGGTGTCGTCGGGATCGGAGGTGTTGCCGGTGCGCGTGAAGAGGCGGATCGAGGTGCCCTCGGGCGAGTCGCCTCGCCAGCGCACGCGGCCCCAACGCGAGGTCGTTGCCGTGTCCTTCACCTGCGACAGGTACTCGCCGTCGGCGCGGTATCCGCTTCCCAGCCGGTAGACGCGCCCCAGGTTGCTGGAGCCCAGCAGAAGATTGCCGCCGCCCACCGTCGCGGCGGTGATCTGCGCGGCCGCGACCCGCGGCAGGATGGTCGTCGTTCTTCCGGGGCCGACCCTCAGCAGGCGCCCCTCCGGACCAGTGCCAACGAACGCTCCCGGGGCCGCGGCGGCCAGCGAGTAGGCCTCCTCGCTCGGACTCTCCCAGATCGATTCGACCAGGCCGTCGTCGTGAACGAGGAAGACGGCACCGCTGGCGCCGCTGGCGCCGCTGCCCCCGCTGGTAGAGCCGCCGGCGGCGCGCGGCGGCGCCTCCGGCGAGGCCGCCGGCGCGTCGGTGGTGGCCTGCTCCATCGCCGCCACCCAGATGCCCTCGGCGGTGGGAACGATGCCGGTGATCTGCCTCAGGGAGGCGTCGAAGAGGACGAACACGTCGCCCCCCTGCGGCCCGATGCGGTAGAGGTGGCCGTTGTCGGCGCTGCCGGCCAGCACGCTGCCGTCGGCGGCAACCGCCAGCGCCGTGATATGGCTCTCGTCGGTGTCGTAGAGGAGCTCGGCAGCGCCGGCGGCGCCCGCAGCCCCGCCAGCCCCCGCACCCCCGCCAGCCCCGCCAGCCCCCGCAGCCCCGGCAGCCCCGGCAGCCCCAGCTGGATCAACCCGCCAGATGCGACCATCCTCGCCGGTCCCCGCGTACAGCGTGCCGTCCGGGGCGAAGGCCAGCGACCAGACGTAGCGGGCCTCCAGCGACAGCCAGGGCTCGGTGGGCATCTCGCCGCCGGCCAGCGGCAGGCGCCAGAGGTCGCCACCGGGCGAGGCCGCCAGATAGAGGTCGCCGTCCGGTCCCAGGGCCATGGCGTGGACGGTGCCCCCCGCCTCGAAGAACCGCTCGGGCTCGGCGTCACCGGCGCCCGGCGGCAGGCGGTAGATCCGCCCCTCGGTGCCGGCGGCGGCGTAGACGCTGCCGTCGGCGGCCTCCTCAACCGCCCAGACGAACGCCTCGCGGGTATCGCCGAGCAGCTCGAGCGCCGGCGCCAGCCGGATGTCGCCCTCGCTGTCGAGCGAGACCGAAGCCACCTCGCCGGCGCGGAAGTCCTCGTAGCCGGATTGCACCCAGATGGCCGGCGCGGTGGCCGTCGCCACGGTGGCCCCGGCGTGCGGCACCGCAGC
>Ga0302046_10004650_pt1 | contig 12193 bp, 10 predicted proteins | sample RVTome_11_FD_200261 | JGI IMG/M metagenome (GOLD analysis project Ga0302046, IMG submission 200261) | Soil microbial communities from uranium-contaminated site in the Upper Colorado River Basin, Wyoming, United States - RVT147D111 (version 2) ... | reverse complement strand
TGCGACCTGCAGGCCATGGGCCTGGTCCCGGTCCGGACCGGGGTCGCCGCGCCCATGGTCTTCGCCTGCCTCGACGCCGCGGCGCCGCCCCTCGAGGAGTGGCTCGGCGAGCTCCCGGCGGCGCTGGCGCGCGGCCGCGCCGCCGACATGCGCCTCGCCTTCGAGCGCACCTACGACGTCGACGTCAACTGGAAAGTCTACGTCGAGAACGGGCTCGAGGGCTACCACGTGCGCTTCGTGCACGACATGCTGAACGACCTCGTCGAGACCGACGCCAAGACCGCAGCGCACTTCTTCGAGGAGCACGGCAGCTACACCCACGCCCTCGTGAAGCCCGAGGCGGCGGCGATGATCGGGTCCGCGCCGCACCTGACCACGGACGGCCGCACGTTCATCCGGTTCGGGCACGTCTTCCCGAACCTCATCCCGGTCCTGAGCCCGGAGGACTTCTCGTACCTGCGCATCGACCCCCTCGGCCCCGAGCGCATCCGCCTGGTGGCGCGGAGCTTCGACCTCGGCACCTCCACGCCCGAGATGGTGGCGCTCCGCCAGGACTCCTTCGACCGCACCAATCAGCAGGACATCGGCGCCGTGACGCGCGTCCAGCGCGGGCTGCACGCGCGCGGCCTGCCGGCGGGGGTGCACTCGAGCTACCTCGAGACCCGGATCGGCCACTTCGAGCGCATGGTCGCGCGCGCCCTCGCGGGCGGCACCTCCGCGCTCGCCCATCCCGGCCCGATCACCTACGCGGGCCGCATGAGCGAGGTGGCGTGATGAAGGAGGTCCCGTTCATGATGGACAACGCAAACACGGAAGCGGCCGCGGCCGTCGCCGCCGACGATCCCTGGCTCGGGTGCAACCCGCTCGACCCGGTCTTCCGGGACGATCCGTATCCGGGCCTCCGCCGTCTCCGCGAGCTGGCGCCGGTCCACGAGACGCCGCTCGGCTTCTGGCGCCTGACGCGCTACGCCGACGTCTGGCGCCTCCTCCACGACGCGCCCGCGGGGGTCCGCACCACCGACGGCCGGCTGCCCTTCATCCCCGAGAGCGCCGAGCGCCAGCGCCGCTTCATGCTCGAGCAGGACCCGCCGGCGCACACCCGGCTCCGCCGCCTGGTGAGCCGCGCCTTCACGCCGCGCGCCGTGCAGCGCATCCGCGACGACGTGCAGCGCGTCGTCGACGAGTGCCTGGCGCGCGTCGCCGATCGGGGCGCCATGGACGTCATCGCCGACCTCGCTCTGCCGGTGCCCTCGACGGTGATCTGCGAGATGCTCGGCGTGCCCCTCGCCGACCGCGACTCCTTCACGGTCTGGACCGCCGAGGCGACGCACGGCCTCGCCGGCGAGATCGTGGCGCCCGAGGTTCGCGACCGCGCCACCGCCGCCGCCGAGGCGCTCGGCCAGTACTTCGAGCGCCTGATCGCCGAGCGCCGCGGCCGGCTCGGCGACGACCTCCTGAGCGCGCTCATCCGCGCCGAGGAGGAGGGCGATCGCCTGAGCGGCGACGAGCTGATCTCGCAGGCGATCGGCCTCCTGATCGCCGGCTTCGAGACCACCATCGGCCTGATCGGCAACGGCGTGCGGGCGCTGGTGCGGCATCCCGGCGAGCTCGCGCGCCTGCGGGCCGAGCCGGCGCTCCTCGAGCGCGCGGTCGAGGAGTGCCTGCGCTTCGACGGCCCGATCATCCTCACCGTGCGCGTGCTGCACGCCGACGTCGTCTTCGACGGCGTCACCATCCCGAAGGACGCGATGGTGTGGGCGATGCTCGCCGCCGCCAACCGCGACCCCGCCGTCTTCCCCGCCCCCGACCGCTTCGACGTCGCGCGCGATCCGAACGACCACCTCGCCTTCGGCGGCGGCGCGCACTTCTGCCTGGGCTCGCACCTGGCGCGGCTCGAGGCCCAGCGCGCCATCGGCAGCCTGGTGGCGCGCTTCGACGACCTCGCGCTGGTCTCCGAGACGGTCGAGTGGGGGCCGTCGCTCTTCCGGGTCCCCGGACGGCTGCCGATCACGTTCCGCGGCTGAGCCGCTCGCGTCGGGAGCGCGCCCGCGCTACGGGTGGCCCACCAACCAAGGAGGGACTCCATGACGCTCGAAGGTCGATGCTACTGCGGCGCGCTCCGCTACCGCGCCGAGGGCGATCCGCTGTTCAAGGGCCAGTGCCACTGTCGCGAGTGCCAGTACATCTCGGGCGGGCACCCGAACGTCGTGATCGGCATGCCGGAGGCGACCTTCGCCTACTCGCAGGGTACGCCCAAGGTCTTCCGCCGCCCCGATCTCGGCAGCCCGGTCGCGCGCGAGTTCTGCGGCGAGTGCGGCACGCACATGCTGACGCGCGCGCCCGGCCTGCCCGGGGCGGTGCTTCTCAAGGTCGGCACCCTCGACGACCCGAGCGTCTTCAAGGGACCGCAGATGGTCATCTTCACGATCGACAAGCAGCCCTTCCACCACCTCCCCGAGGGCGTCCCCGCGTTCGAGCGCACGCCGGGCTGAGATCCGGGCGCCCGGCCGCGGCGTGCGGCCTCGCATGCAACCTGAGGGGCAGGTTCGCCGATGCGTATCAATTCGACGCAGCGCAGGGCGCGTCGGGCCTCGCGGCTCAAGTCTCGCCGTGCCAGTGTCGATGAGTCGTGCGGGAGTTTCCCCTCCGCATGGCCGTGCGCGTGCTGCTCATCGAGGACAATCCGTTCGACCGCGAGCTCGCGGCGCGCGCGCTGGCGGAGATTCCGGACCCGCCGGGGCCGATCGACGTCGCCACCGCCGGGAGCTGGGCCGCCGCGCGTCCGATCCTCGACGCCGGCGGCGTCGACCTGGTCGTGCTCGACTACTACCTGCCGGATCGGAATGGCCTCGCGATCGTGTGCGAGCTGGCGGCGCGTCCCCGGCATCCCCCGATCGTCATCCTGACCGGACAGAACGACCTCATGACCGCCGTCGAGCTGCTGCGGAGCGGCGCCGCCGACTACGTGCCGAAGGCTGCCGAGGGCTGGGGTCCGGCGCTCCGGCTGGCGGTCGAGCGCACGCTCGAGCGGGTCCGCCTCGAGGCCGAGGTGGCGGAGTCGCGGGAGCGCCTGGCCGCCTATGCGCGCGAGCTCGAGGGGCGCGTCGCCGCCCGCACCGAGGCGCTCGAGGCGCAGGCGGCGCAGTTCGAGGCGCTCTACCTGAAGGCCGAGGAGGCGGCGCGCGTCAAGGAGGTGATCGTCGCCAACGTCTCGCACGAGCTCCGGACGCCGCTGAACGTCGTCCTCGGCTACGTCGAGCTCCTCGAGGATCACCTGAGGCCCGACGACGCGGAGGGAGCCGGGTACCTGCGCAAGCTGCAGGCCGGCGGCCTGCGGCTTCTGCAGGTCATCGAGTCGATCCTGACGCTCGGCGACCTGCGCGCCGGCCGGATGGGCGTGGCGGTCGCGCGCTTCCGCCTGGCGGGGCTCGTGGAGGAGCTGCGTGTCGAGGCCGCCCTCACGAATCGCGACAAGGGCCTGCAGATCGAGTGGCAGGTGGAGGAGGAGCGGCACGACGTGGAGCACGACCGCGAGAAGCTCCGCGCCATCGCCTCGCATCTCCTCGGCAACGCGATCAAGTTCACGGACCGCGGCCGCATCGTGATCACGCTCGCTCCCACGGACGGCGGCGGGGTCCGCCTGAGCGTCGCGGACACCGGCGTCGGGCTGCCACTGGGGGTGCAGGCCGTCATCCTCGAGGACTTCCGCCAGCTCGACGGCTCGAGCACGCGGCGCTACGAGGGGCTGGGGCTCGGCCTCGGCATCGTGCGGCGCTACACGGCGCTGCTCGGCGGCACGCTGCGTGTCGACGGTACGCCCGGACGGGGGACGACGGTGGTCGTCGAGCTCCCCCCGGTCGCTACCGCAGCGGCTCGTTCAGCAGCGTCCAGTACAGACCCAGGCTCGCCACCGCCTCCGTGAAGCGGTCGAACTCGACCGGCTTCACGATGTAGCTGTTGGCGCCGAGGCGATAGGCCTCCGCGACGTCGGGCGTCTCGCGCGACGAGGTCAGCACGACGACCGGCACGTTCTGCGTGCGGGGGTCCGCCCTGATCCGGCGCAGCACCTCGAGCCCGCTCATCCGCGGCAGCTTCAGGTCGAGGAGCACGACGCGCGGCGTGCGCTCGACGGCGCGGCCGGCATAGGCCCCGGTCCCGAAGAGGAAGTCGAGCGCGGCGACGCCGTCGCCGACGTGGTGGAGCTGGTTCGACAGGTTGCGCTCGCGCAGCGCCCTGAGCGTCAGCTCGGCGTCGTGGGGATTGTCCTCGACGAGCAGGATCTCGACCTCGGTTGCCGGCATCTCATTCCTCCCGTTCGGCCGGAAGCGCGAAGTAGAACGTCGCCCCGGCGTCGACCTTGCCCTCGGCCCAGACGCGGCCGCCGTGCCGCTGGATGATGCGCTGCACGATCGCGAGCCCGACCCCCGTACCCTCGAAGCTCTCGGGGTGCAGCCGCTGAAAGACCCCGAAGAGCTTGTCGGCGAACTCCATATCGAAGCCGGCGCCGTTGTCGCGCACGAAGTAGACGGTCTCGCCGGCGCCCGCGCGGGCGTCGATCTCGATCGACGGCTCCGCGCGGTACTGGGTGAACTTCCAGGCGTTGCCGACGAGGTTCGCGAGGACCTGGCGGATCATGCTCGGATCGACGTGCGCGGGCGGCAGCGCGCCGACGCGCACGCTGACGGCGCGCTCGGGGTCGACCTGCCGGAGCTCGCTGAGCACCGAGCCGACGCGCTCCGCCATGTCGACCCGGCGCCGCCCGAGCTCCTTCCGCCCCATGCGCGAGAACTCGAGAAGGTCGTCGATCAGGCGGCCCATGTGGCGTGCGTTGTCGCAGATGACGCCGAGCAGCCGGTTGGCCTCGCCGTCGAGACGCGGCGCGTAGTCCGTGGTGAGGATGCGGGCGAAGCCGTCCATCGCCCGGAGCGGCGCCCGCAGGTCGTGGGACACCGAGTAGCTGAAGGACTCGAGGGCGGCGTTCGCGGCCTCGAGCTCGGCGGTGCGGCGCTCGCGATCGCGCTCGGCGTCGTCGAGGAAGGACGCGTGGCGCCACACCACCGCTGCGAGCAGGATCATGGTCGCGACCGCCACCAGCGCGCCGCCGAAGCCGATGTCGTAGAGACCGCGCTGCCGGCCCCAGAGGCTCAGCCAGCCGAGCCCCCAGGGCACGCCGATGGCGACCAGCAGCAGGCGCCGCGCGGTCGTGCCGGCGGCCCGGCGGCTGGTGACGACGGCCATCAGACCGCGCGCGGGCCGCACGAGCAGGATGCCGGCGGAGAGCAGCGCGAACCCGAGCGCGGTGTTGAGTGCCATCGGGATGTAGGTACCGACGCGCCCGAGCGCCTCCTGGCTGTAGGCGTAGCCGGTAAGGGTGAGGAGGCTGACGACGGCAGCGACCAGCGCCAGGTGCTCGGCGGGCCGACGGCCGCGCGCGGTCTCGCGGTCGAGGAGCCAGAGGGCGGCGCCGACGAGCAGGAAGCAGAGGGCGGTGTTCGGCGCCATCCGGTTCGGGCCGTAGGGCACGGTCGCGAGCTTCGTCCGGAAGAGCACCTGGTCGACTCCGACCTCGGTGCCGAGGAGATAGCCCCCGAGCCGCAGGCCGGCGAGCAGCAGGACGGCAGCGGCCAGGACGCGCGCCGCCGGGTGCGGGCGCTCGCCGCGCGCGAGCCAGAGCGCGGCGCCGCCGAGGAGGAAGCCGCAGGCGGTGGCCGGGTTCATCGGCACCAGGCCGGGGAGGACGCCGATCAGGACCTGGCTGTCCACCGCCCAGCCGAGCAGCACGACCGCGGCGATGAGCATCGTGCCCATCCCCGCGAGCGGGGTGAGGGCGGCGACGGTGAGGCGACCCACGGGGTGTTTCGAGCACGCGGCGTGCCACGGGACGCGGCCGATCACCTCGCTGAAACGGGGTCGCCCGGCGCCGCGGTTGTCAGGATCCTGACAGTGCGGGGCGGCGCGCCGTCGATTGAGTCGCGCTGGTGGGGGGCCGCGCCAGCGGTCGTCTGGACCGACGCCGGCCCGGTCACGCCCCGGCGGTTGCCGCCGCCGTGTCCCGCGTGCGCCCGTGCACGAACAGCTCGTCGCCCGTACGGCGTCCGGCCGGCGGCGTCATCTTGTAGCGCGTCGGCCGCTGGTGGTCGCGGTACTGCCGCTCGGCGTTGTAGACCGACCCGAACTTCCAGAGCATGCGCAGGAAGTTCGTCTGCCCGCGCAGCGCCAGCTTGGCGGACAGGATCGAGACCTCGCGCAGCGCCGCGAAGCCGAGGTGCTTGCGGTTCAGGACCGACTGGGTCTCGACGAGGCGCTCGTAGAAGCGCGCGAGCGGCATCGCCGTCGGCAGGACCGCGTGCTGGACGTCGAACAGGCGGTAGTCGAGGGTGGTGAGCTCGCGGCTCTCGGTGTGCCAGATCTCCGTGCCGGGATAGGGCGTCTGGACGGTGACGTGCACGATCTCGGGCACCGCGAGCGCCCACTCCGCGAGGTGGCGGAAGCGCGCCTCGTCCCACGCCGGGTCGGCGATGATGTTGATCGCCACCACGATGCCGAGCTTGCGCGCCACCTCGAGCGCCTTGAAGTTGGTGTGCGGGCTCACGCGCTTGCGAAACGCCTTCAGGCCCTCGTCGTCGAGCGCCTCGATGCCGAGGAACATGTAGTCGAGCCCGAGCCGGGCCCAGCGCCGGAACACCTCCTCGTTGCGCAGCAGCACGTCCGCCCGGGTCTCGAGGTAGTAGTGCTTGCGGATGCCGCGGCGCTCGAGGGCGTCGGCGATCTCGAGGCCGTGCTCGGGGTGGATGAAGGCGACGTCGTCGACGAGGAACACGTTCGGCTCGCGGATGCCCGCCATCTCCTCCACCACCGCCTCGGTCGATGCCTTGCGGTAGCTGCGGCCGTAGAACGTCCACGCGCTGCAGAACGAGCAGTCCCAGGGGCAGCCGCGCGTGAGCTCGATCGACGCCGAGGGGTCCATGTGGCCGATGAAGTACTTCCGCCGTTTGCGCGTCAGGTCGCGTGCCGGCGGGTGGCGGTCGAGGTCCTCGATGAAGCGCGCGCGCGGCCCCGCGCCCGCGCGCGTGACCACGCCGGGGATGCCGCGGAGCGCGGTGTCGCCGTCCCTGCTCGCCGCGACGACCAGCGGCGCGGCTTCCTCGCCCTCGCCGCGGACGATGCAGTCGAGCGCGCCGTCGCCGTGCGCCAGGACCTCGTCGGCGACGAACGAGACGCTGTGCCCGCCGGCGAAGACGAAGCAGTCCGGCCGCTGCGTCTTGGTGGCCTTCGCGAGGTCGAGCACCTCGGGGACGTTCGCCAGGTAGTTGAGCGAGAAGGCGACGACGTCCGGGCGCCAGCGCCCGAGCTCGGTGAAGTAGTCGGCGTGGCGGAAGATCTGGAGGTCCAGCAGGCGCACGTCGTGCCCGGCGGCGCGCACGGCGCCGCCGACGCGCTCGAGGCCGAGCGGCTCCAGGCGCAGGTAGAGCTCGGAATGCATCAGCGCGCTGGGATGGACGAGCAGCACCCGCATGGGCTTCCTCCCCTCCTCGCTCGGAGCGGCCCGCCGCCTCCGGGACGGCGCCGCCCGGCGACCGATCCGAGCATCCCGCATAGCACCCTTCCGCGCCGCTTCGCGAGACGAGGGTCCGCGAAAGAGGGTGCGCCGGCGGGGGGACCGCCCGCGATCGGGACGTTGGAAAGAGCCCGGCAGGCAGGGCCTAGCTGCCGAGACGGCCCTCGGAGCGAGGGCGGAGGCGTACCCGGGAGGCCCGCAAACCGCGCTTTGCGGGCCGACGCCCATCGGAGCGCGGCGGCGCGCACGGGGGCGAAATAGAGATGGGTACGCCGCACAACCGACCGACCGAGCAACGCCGCAGCTGGGCGTTCTCGGCAGCTAGGCCCCGGCCCGAGCTTCCGGTGGGCGGCGGGCGTCGACCCGCAGGCCGATCACCGTGCCGCTGCCCCCGCCGTCAATGCGGTCCTGCGAGGAATGCAGGACTGCACGCTGGCATTGCCGCTCTCGCCAGCTCAAGATCCCGGTCCGGACGTAGCCCGGATGGAGGTCCAAAGCATCGCAAATGCTCTCGAAAGCGAAGGGGGAGCACCGATCGTCGCTCAGGATCCAGCTCTCGGTCTCGCGGAAGAGCTTCCGGCCCCGTCTGCTCGTCGAAAACACGTGCTTCTGGTACGCCAGGATGGCGTTCTCGAGGACGGCAAGCATCAGTCTTTGCTCGCCGCGCACGATGCTTCCGGCAAGGCGGACGTCGGCCGGCCGGAGCTCGTCGAGCCGTCGGCGGGACCTGGTATGCGCCTCGAAGAGAATGGCTTCCAATCCTCCTGGCCCGGTGGTCAAGCAAGTCGCAGGCCAAAGCCGGCCCGGCGGGCGGGCGCCGCGGCTTGCCGGCCGCACCGTGCGACCGCCATATAGGAGGCCGAGGAGGCCGCCATGACCCCACCGTACCGCACCCACGACGTGCTGAACCAGCCGCCCCCGCTCGAGGGCTACGACCTCTTCGCCCACGACCGCGTCCTCGCCGCGGCGGTCGAGCGCGAGGGCGCCGGCTGGGCGCGCGACGCCCTGCACGCCGTCGGCACGATCGCGGGCGGCGAGGCGCTTCTGTGGGGCGCCCAGGCCAACGCCTGCCCGCCCGTGCTGCGCACGCACGACCGCTACGGAAACCGGATCGACGAGGTCGAGTTCCATCCGGCGTGGCACCGGCTGATGGCGACCGCCGTCGCGCACGGCCTGCACGCGCTCCCCTGGCGCGAGCCGCGCCCGGGAGCGCACGCGGCGCGCGCCGCGCTCTTCTTCCTGCTCTCGCAGGCGGAGGCGGGCTTCGGCTGCCCGATCTCCATGACGTACTCGGCGGTGCCGGCTCTCCGCCACCAGCCCGAGGTCGCGCGCGAGTGGGAGCCGCGGCTCACCTCCCTCGACTACGATCCCGCGATGCGCCCCGCGGCCGGGAAGCGCGGTGCGCTCGCCGGCATGGCGATGACCGAGAAGCAGGGCGGCTCCGACGTGCGCGCCAACACCACGCGCGCGGTCGCGCTCGGTGCCGGCGGTCCGGGCGGCGAGTACGCGCTCACCGGCCACAAGTGGTTCTGCTCGGCGCCGATGTGCGACGTCTTCCTGGTGCTGGCGCAGACCGAGCGCGGCCTCTCGTGCTTCCTCGTGCCGCGCTGGACGCCCGACGGCGCCCGCAACCCCTTCCGCCTGCAGCGCCTCAAGGACAAGCTCGGCAATCGCTCGAACGCCTCGAGCGAGGTCGAGTTCGACGGCACCTGGGCGCGCATGGTGGGCGAGGAGGGGCGGGGCGTGGCGACCATCATCGAGATGGTGAACCACACCCGGCTCGACTGCGTCATCGGCTCCGCGGCGGCGGTGCGCCAGGCGGTCGCACAGGCGACGCACCACGCCGCCCACCGCGCGGCCTTCGGGAAGCGCTTGGTCGAGCAGCCGCTGATGCAGAACGTACTCGCCGATCTCTGCGTCGAGTCCGAGGCCGCGACCGTGGCGATGATGCGGCTGGCGCGCGCCTACGACGCGGGGCACGCCGACGAGGGCGAGCGCGCGCTCGCGCGGCTCGCGACCGCGGTCGTCAAGTACTGGGTCTGCAAGCGGGCGCCGGTGGTGGTCGGCGAGGCGCTCGAGTGCCTCGGCGGCAGCGGCTACGTCGAGGAGTCGGGGATGCCGCGCCTCTATCGCGAGGCGCCGCTGATGTCGATCTGGGAGGGCTCGGGGAACGTGATGTGCCTCGACGTCCTGCGGGCGATGGGGCGGAGCCCGGAGTCGGTCGAGGCGTTCTTCGCGGAGATCGGCGGCGTCCGCGGCGACGACGCGCGCCTCGACGCCTTCGTCGACGCGCTCCGGACCGAGCTCGGCGACTTCGCGGCGCTCGAGACCCGTGCCCGGCGCCTGGTCGAGCGCCTGGCCCTCGCCTTCCAGGGCGCGCTTCTGGTGCGCCACGGCGACCCCGCCGTCGCCGACGCCTTCTGCGCCTCGCGCCTCGGCGGCGATCACGGCCTCGCCCTCGGCACGCTTCCCCCCGGCCTCGACTACCCCCGCATCATCGAGCGCGCCCGCCCGCAGGTCTAGTGTCCATCCACGCTGCGCTGACGCGCGAGGTCGACGAGGGACCGTCGGGGCCCGAGGTCGCGGCGTTCTTCGATCTCGACCGCACCCTCGTCGCCGGCTACTCGGCCGGCGCCTTCCTGCTCGACGACTTCGTCCGCGGCCACCTCGGTCTCGGCGAGCTCGCCTCCACGCTGGCGGCGGCGACGCGCTTCCGGCTCGGCCAGATCGGGTTCTCCGGCTTCATGACGAGCACCGTGGCGCGCCTGACCGGCCGCGCCGAGGACGAGTTCCAGGCCACCGCGGAGTCGATCTTCCGCGACCGCCTGGCTTCGGAGATCTATCCCGAGTCGCGCGCACTGGTCGCGGCGCACCGCCGCCGCGGCCACACCGTTGCGATCGTGTCGTCGGCGACGCGCTACCAGATCGAGCCCCTGGCGCGCGATCTCGGCATCCCGCACGTGCTCTGCACCGAGCTCGAGGTGTCCAAGGGCCGCTTCACCGGCGCCGTCGTGCGCCCCACCTGCTACGGCGAGGGCAAGGCGATCGCCGCCCGCGGGCTCGCGGACGCGCGCGGGGTCGACCTCCGCCGGAGCTGGTTCTACACCGACAGCCACGAGGATCTGCCGCTGCTCGAGATCGTCGGCTACCCGCGCCCGCTGAACCCGAGCCCGGCGCTGCGCGAGATCGCCGTCAAGCGCGGCTGGCCGGTGAAGCAGTTCCGCAGCCGCGGCACGCCCGGCCTGCTCGAGATCGTGCGCACGTCGATGGCCGTCGGCAGCGTCGTGCCGTCGGTCCTGCTCGGCCTGCCGGCGGCGCTGCTCGGCGGAAGCTGGCGGCGCGGCGTGAACGTGACGATCGCCACCTGGGGCGAGCTCGGCATGGCGCTCGCCGGCATCGAGATGCAGGTGACCGGGGAGGAGCACCTGTGGGCGCGGCGGCCGGCGGTCTTCATCTTCAACCACCAGAGCGGCGTCGACATGCTGCTGCTCTGCCGCCTGCTGCGGCGCGACATCGTCGGCATCGCCAAGCAGGAGGTGCGGCGGAACCCGATCTTCGGCCCGGCGATGGCGCTCGCCGGGACGGTGTTCATCGACCGCTTCCACCACGAGCGCGCGGTCGCCGCCCTCGAGCCCGCCGTCGACGCGCTCCGCCAGGGCCTGTCGCTGGTGCTCGCGCCCGAGGGCACCCGCAGCCCGACGCCGCGGCTCGGGCGCTTCAAGAAGGGGGCGTTCCACCTCGCGATGGCCGCCGAGGTGCCGATCGTGCCGATCGTGTTCCGCAACACGCTCGACGCCCTGCCGAAGCACGGCATCGTCGTCCGAGCGGCGACCGTCGAGGTCGTCGTCCACCCGCCGATCCCGACCGCCGGCTGGACCGCCGCCGACCTCGACCGCGAGATCGCCGCCATCCACCGCCTCTACACCGAGACGCTGGAAAGCTAGCAGGCTAAACCGCCATCCCCCACTTGCGCTTGTTGGCTTCGATCTCCTCGGCGGTCGGGGGGTCGTGCTTCTCGGTCGGGCTCACCTCGAAGTCGTCCTTGTGCTCCATCATGGCGTAGTTGAGCGCGGTGTCGTCCTTGAAGAGCGCCGGGACGGCGGCCTCCTCGAAGATCGTCTGCCACGGGCACTCCGGCTCGCACGCGCCGCAGTCGATGCACTCGTCGGGGTGGATGTAGAGCTGGTTCGGGAAGGTCTCGTGGTCGGTGCCCTTGTAGGCGTAGATGCAGTCCACCGGGCACACGGCGACGCACGCGGTGTCGACGCAGTCGCGACAGAGGCGAGTGATGATGTACGCCATCGGGGCCCTCCTACGCGGTCACTATCGTACGTCGGTCTGCCTCTGTCAAAACGCGCCCGTGGCGGATCAGGCGTCGAGGCGGCGGCACGCCACGTCGCCCAGGACGAGCACCAGCGTGAGCGGGATCAGCAGCCAGTCGAGGGCCATGGTCTCGCGCGTGAAGCCGGCGCGCACGGCGAGCACGGCGCCGGGCGCGGGGTCGAGCGCGCCGCCGGTCAAGGCGGCGACGCGGCCGAGGAGGTCGAGATCGGGCTCGCGGGCGCGGTGCTCGCGGCTCGCCTCGAAGGTCGCCGGGACCATGAGGGCGATCGGCTCCTCGACGAGCGCGCCGCC
>Ga0302046_10004649_pt1 | contig 12193 bp, 7 predicted proteins | sample RVTome_11_FD_200261 | JGI IMG/M metagenome (GOLD analysis project Ga0302046, IMG submission 200261) | Soil microbial communities from uranium-contaminated site in the Upper Colorado River Basin, Wyoming, United States - RVT147D111 (version 2) ... | reverse complement strand
CGCGCGGCACGAATCTCTACTTCGTTAGCTGGCGTCTCCCGCCGGGCGGTACTTTCACGAAAGCTCACCGTCACCAGGCCTCCAGAGTCTCACTCAAGAACTCGGCGACTGGCCCGCGCCTGAGCTTGGGGTGGGCGAACTGATTCGCGTAGTGGCGCAGACAAGCGTAGCAACTCGCGTCCGGAGCGCAGCCGCGGCAATCAGCGACTCGAGCGCGCGAGATCTCGAGCACTCGACGAAACGTCTCCGGCTCCTCGAGTAGCGCCACCAGGCCGGCTCCTCCTGGAACGGCATCGTACAGGACAATCTCGTGACTATCCGGTCCGGAGGCGCGAACGGTAACGTTGAGGTCTTGGCGCGGTACTTCGAGAACCTCCGCCGCGCCATGGGCAAGCGCATACGCGAGCGAGTGGTAGAACCAAAGGCGATCCCCCGAAGAAAACTCGGTCGGCGGGCGAACGAAGCGAATGCGGAGAACATCGCTGACAAACTGGTGGCCGAGAGCGACCGACTCGAGCGTGCCCCGGCATGCGCGCCCTGTCGGCGACTCGTGCTCAGCGGTTGCCTTTGCGTTCCCGACGCCAGCGCCGCATTCGGCGCAGATCCGGAAACCTCCGCCCTTCCGCCCTTCGCAAAGCACCACGAGGTAACCTGGAGACGCCTTCCACACCTCAGCAATTCCGCCCAGCATTACCGACTCATTATCCGGACCGGCCATGCCACGGAAGTACGGACGCGAGGTGAACAGACGCCTCGGCCTTCCTTTCGGTTCGCCTCCTTCTCGCGCGGCCACAAACCCGAATATCGGATCAACCCAAGTTTGGGTGCGCGCCTGCGCGCAGCAGCCTGGACCACTGGGTTCCTGTCCCTCGGGCCAAGTCTCGAAAGTCCCGTGCGTCTTGCATTTCCGGTATCGCAATCGATCCCACGCCTTGCCGGCCACTCTTTTCAGGCCCTTCGACGTCCAAAGTCGCTTGTTCGCAACGACTTCAGCGCCTGGAGCGAACTCGGCCACTGCAATAGCCAGGTCGCGCTGCAAAGCCACTGTGGAAGCCCGACTGCTCCGCTGCAGATCAAGATCCACGACATCCACCGGAAAGCCGTATTTCGGCATCACAGCCTTACGCGACAGGAAGCTGATCACGTCTTCGCCAGCGATCGTCGCCAGGCGTCGTTGTGTCCATTCGGCGCCCCTGAAGTCCTTACATGCAATGCAGTCGCGCTGGAGATCCTCAACCTTCAGATAGTCATCCGCAACTTCGGCTTGAGCCCGATCCAGGGCTGTGTCCGTGCCCACCACCTTGTCAATCCAGGTTCCGTCGGACAGGCCGACTTCTTCCTTCAGGGAATCAGGTACTATGGCCGTCAGGCGGCTCTCGAGTGTGGTTTGGTGATCGCGGAGGAAGCGCTCGATCTCCCGGACAACCGTCGGCGCGGTCATTGTTCCGAGCAAGCCTTCCACGTTATTCTCGAAGCGGTCCCGATGGTCCTGAAAGAACGCCGCGAGTGCGACGGCCACAACGTGCCTTGCGACAATCTTGGCGTTCGTGACGGTAAGGATGGGCGGCCTGGACCTGCCTGACATGATGCGGAACGGGTCATCAAAAGCCGCCTGGTCGTGCGGACGACGCCGACAGTAGGTGATCGCGAAACCAGGATGCACTCTGCGGCCCGCACGTCCGACCCGTTGAGCGTAATTGAACGGCTCGGGAGGAGCGTTCCGCAGGAATATGGTGTCCAGATCGCCGAGGTCGATCCCAAGCTCGAAGGTAGTCGAGCAGCTCAAGAGATGGATGCGCCCTGCCTCGAAATCATCCTGGAAGCTGCGGGCTTCCTCACGCGCGATCTGCGCGGTGTGTTCCTCCGCGCGCAGGATCGGCGGCAGGGGCTGGCCGTAGAGCACCCGATAGTGATCGGCCCCGACTGCGGCTTCGTAATCGGCCTGGACCAGGGCTCCGGGACACCCGTAGCGGGCGCACACGTTACCGATGGAATCGGCATGAAGGCGCCCGCAAGTCGTACACCTGAAGAGTGTGTCGTCCTCCCGGAGTAGCTGAGCACGCCACCACCGTGGGTAGGCTCGCCGGCCATTCCCGGCTGCGCGCAGCAGTGGCGCTGCACCCTCATAGCGCGACGCCATCTCCCAGACCTCGCGAAGGAGCGCTTGGGCGGCGGCAACCCGTTCGGCTGGGGTCATGCCAGCCGGCCCGTGGCGCTCGAGCCAACGGGCGAGAAGCGCAACCCGCCTCGTCCTCGCGCCATCCCACGCCTTGGTCGACCGCCCCCCTCCGATCGCCATTTGGCTCTGCCTCGCTTTGAGCTTCAAGTCGTCCCACTGGACACGCACGGCTCCATCCGCATCCAGTTCCACACAGTGATCGGTCCGAAGGCTGTCGAGAAGGTATGCGACAACCTTCCGAGCCTCCGCAGCCTCCAGGTTCCACGGCTGCTGCCCCAGCGATGCGGGAACGTCCACATCGGGGGGGAGGTGGAAGAACCACCTGACGAGTCCTACGCCTTCGAGAGAGATCCGCGGCTGATCGGTCAGGAGTTCGCGGAGTAGATGGACCCACGCGCTCTGCAGCCGTTCTCGGTCGGTGAGCGGATCGCTGCCTCCTACACTCTTGAGCAGCTCCCGGATCTCGAGCGCCAGCTCATGTAGCCCGATCTCGGCAGCGCCCGTGTTCGCGATCTCGCGCAGGGCTCGCAGAATCAGCACGCGGCTGTGGATTGCCTCGTACGTGTCCTGGAGGTACCAGGCAAAGAACGCGGCCTCCTGTCGGCCGTCCGCGAACGCGAGGACTTTCCGCCTGCTCTCCGGGAGGAGCTGGTGAAGGGTCGTGGCGATGACCGCGTTTGGGCCGTCCGTTCCGTGCGTGATCTCCCGGACGGGGTCCGGCGCTCTGTAGCCGCACCGCCCGCACCGACTGAGTTGATCCTCGTGGCTCTCGCGCTCCTCCTCGAAGACGAGTCGGAGCGTCGCCCCATGTCCGCACGACGTATCCTTTGGATTGGCCGACCTCCGGCTAAGCCTCCCGCACTGCGTGCAGAAGCTCACAAGACGGTTATTGTTGCTCCCAGATTCCTCGTCGTGCGATCCATCAAGCGGCCGGTAGAACTCGATCTTGTAGTCCTGTTCGGTCTCGTCGCGCATCGCCTCGGCAAGGTGATCGCCGTCGCGCCGTCCGACCAGGTAGTGCTGCCCGCACTCTCGACACAATGCGACCTCGAAAGACGGCGCGCTTTCCCCGGCTCCCGAGCCTCGGGCCAGCGATACTTCCCGCTGCGGGTGATAGCGGATGAACGCCCCCTCGAGACCGCGAACAAAGAGATGATATCGGCAGGACAGGAGCGGCGACTTCGAGCGCGGGTCTTCCGCGCGAAGGAGGACATCGACGAGCGCTGAAACGAGGTGTGGTCGGTCCTGTTCAGGAGCATCTCCGAAGATCGCGGCACAGACCTCGGTCAATTGGCACGGCGACTGGAGCAACTTTCGGAGGTGAAGAGCACGTTCCTCGGTCGCCAAGAGCCCATGGAGGCGACCAGGAATCGAGCCACCCGGAGGCTCATCGGCGGCAGCTGGTGTCAACCTGTCCAGCACCGCGGCGGCTCCGGGTGCGTCTTCTTGACGGATGCGTTCGGCCAGGTTGAGCAGCGGTTCCACCCCGATCCGAAAGGAGTTCGGCTTGACCGGCTCAATGGGCACTACCTCGCCGGTGAGGATGTCCTCATCCTCGAATGGCTCACCGAAGAGCTCCGTCGCGAAATCCGCGAGGGCCTTCCGATCATCAGCCCCGCCACCGAGGGATGCGCTCGTCGCAATGCACTGGAATCCCGCCTCCTGGCCACCCTCGCGAAGCCGCTGTTTCAGGCGACGGAGCAACATGGCGATCTCCATGCCCTTCGCACCCTTGTACTGATGTGCCTCGTCGAGAACTAGAAAACGCCAGGTCGCGCCACGGCCGTCATCGAAGAGCGGCGTCTCCTTCGGCCGCAGCAGGAGGTACTCGAGCATGGAATAGTTCGTGAGGAGGATGTCGGGTGGGCTCTCACGCATCTCCTCGCGAAGGATCATCTCGCCATGGCGGGGCTCCGCGAGCTGTAGCTGTTGACGTGCTTTCCGGAATTCGTCACGAGCATCCTCGGGTGTCTCGCCGGTGTAGCGTCCGAATGTGAATCGGAACGGGCTGTGGTCATCCTCAAGAATCTCGTGGAACTCGCGGAGGCGGCGGCGCTGGTCGTTCGCCAGCGCGTTCATGGGGTAGAGGATCAAGGCGCGGACCCCGACCGATCGCCCGACCGACCGCCGTTCGCGCATGAGATGAAGAAGGATAGGGAGCAGGTACGCCTCGGTCTTCCCGCTTCCGGTGCCGGTTGCGACCACGACGTTCCGGCCACTGGCCAGGCGTCGGATAGCCTCCTCCTGGTGGCTGAAGAGCGGACGGCCGCCGATCGCGGCTCGCGCGAACCCGGGGTCGATCTCCTCGCCGAGGGCTTCTCGGAGCACCTCGGAGACCGCTCTGACTCTCCGATAGACGGGAGTTGCCTCGAGGTAAGGCCCACGCACGAGTTCCCAGTCGTCGAGGGCCTTCTCGAAGGATATCCTGAGTTCCGGATCCCGGAAGTAGAACATAGTCCGGAGGTAGCGCCGATACCGGTCAGCGATCTCGCGGCTTGCTTCGATCGGATCGAAGTGCGGCGTACTCATGCCTGTCCCACCTCTCCCCGACCAGTGTCAGCACCTACTCCCCTGTGAGGCTCGGATGCCCTCAGCCAGCGCTGCCAGCTCGCAACAGCGGTCGGATCCTGTGCGGAAAGCGACCGCGCGTGCCTCTGCAACCGCGACGGTAGTCGCCGGTCCGGCTCGCGTTCTAGCAAGGCGGCAACGAGGGCCAGCGCTTGACGGACGAACTCGCGTTTCTCGGTCGAACCGCCCCTGCGGTCCTTTCGGTACCACGTGTCGCGGAGTCGTTTCACGGCCCGTCCATCCTGCGCGGTGCCAATGCGGCCGAGGCGCGTCATCCTGCTCATGAGGCGAGGCGCTCTCAAGCACGAGAGATCGAGGCGTCCGGTCCTCTCCCCGTCCGGCAGATTCTCTGTCAACTGAACCACTGCGACGACGAGAGGCCCGTGCTCGGTGAGGGGTGTGCGTACGGATAGCAGCAAGTCGCAAGTGCCGTGCGCCCCTCGCAGTGCGTCGTCTTCACCCAGATTCCGAAGCGGGTAGTGAAGGACCCGCTCAGATCGCGACACTGGAAGCCGTCGTGCGGATCCGTCGCGGAATCCGACCGATACCTCGTCCGCCCAGCCCGGCTCCGGCAGCAGCACGCTGAGACGCATCAGCGAAGTCGGCCGCAAATCTTCCATCGAGAGCGTGTTGAGCCTATCGGACCAGGCATCCGGCTCGTCCGCGTTGCCGGGCGCAGCGAAGGCCCACCAGATCCGGGGCACATGCACCACGACTTCCACGCCCTTCCCCGTCCCAGAGGTCATGCGCCAAGTCGCTTTGCCGGCTTCCGGACGGGCGGGGAGGACGATTCCCTCGGCGCGAGTCGGGTCGAGCGACATGATCTCTGGAGGGCCATCGACCGGCGACACCGCAACGCTCGGCGCAACACGAAAGACGACCTTGGCTGGACGATGTCCCTCAGCCTCCGGAAGGGGCGATAGCTCGTCGACCTCGATCGCTTCGAGGCCCTTCACGTAGCGGAAGTCGAGGCTCTCAAGAAGCTCATCATTCGCATCGTACGCCCGAACATAGAACCACCCGGGCTCGTTGTCGTCCAGCCACTCCCGCAGCTTATCGAAGCTCGCCGCCGCCTGACGTGATCGCGGCCCCGGTGATGGCCCCTCGACGCCCACTACAAAGAGGGACGGCTCCTCCGCTCCTTCCACGCGCAGGCGCGGGGACTCTCGGCCGAACAGTGGCCCGGCTCCAGTGTGAGCGTCCTCGATGATGTTACCGATGAGCTGGTACGCCGTGGCAGAGGAAGGTCGGACCTCGACGCGTGAAAGACCGGCTGCGTCGAGCGCAAGGCCTTCCTCCTTCCCTTTCACAAGCAGGTGGTGGGCCAAAACCTTCGCTTGCTCGGGAACGACGTTCTCCGGCGCGACCGGCGCCGCACCTCCGACAGCCTCATCTCGACTCAGTGCCTGCGGGGCGATCACGACGTAGTTACCGCGCGTTACCTGCGCGACACGTCTGCCGTTCGTTCCGGATTTCCCGACCTTGAAGATGCGACGGTCGCTCGTGTCGAAGCACCGCTCAGCTTCCATTGATGCCGCATCGGACCAGCGAACCGTGACGGGGCCAAGCGGATCCATCAGCCGCCAGCGGAACTCGTGGAGGTGATCTTCTTGAAGGTTGTTGCCCTCGCCGTCCACCACGCGCAGGTCCTGCTCAGCCAGCTCGTCGGCCACCTCCACGCCGACCACCCACGCCATGCCTTCCCTCCAGCAGACAAGTTCTGGTCGCGGTGAGCGGAGTCGAGCCGCGTTCCGCTCGCCTGTCGCAACAGCGGCCTCATCCGTCAGTCCGCCAGTCCCCCGCGGCCTTCCACCACGCAACTCCGGCGCGACGCGACGTGAACGCCTCGACGACGGCGCGCTTCGCGGCGGCGGTGTAGCTGCAATCTCGCCATCGGACCGCGCCGGTCCACCAGTGGCCACCTTGGACATGGGCGTGTCATCAAACTCCTCCCCGCCCGCCACCTGCTCAGCCATTGGATCCCTATCGGGTCGCGGCCTACCTGGTTCGAGCACGTCATCAGGTCCGTCGGAATCGTCGGATTCGACGACGCCGGCGCTGGTGGTTACGGTGGTTACGCCAGGAAGCTGTGTTTCCGACAGGTGAGCTTTCGAAGCGTAAGGCGAAGGCCGGGATTCCGGAACGAGGGAGCCGGGCTGGGGAGCCGACTCTGGCCTCAGAGGATCATCGACTATCGTTGACGACACGCCTTCGTCCTCAAGCGCGTCCGACGTGACCGATGCTGTGGCTTCGCAATCTGAAGGGCCAGGAGGCGCATACTCTTTCCCCGATGTTCCATCCGGCGTCGATCCCAGACGCACCTCTGGCTCAGTTTCCCCGGACTGGGGATTCATGATCGCCCGGGGAGGAATCGCGGCTTTGGCAACCGAGTCTGCAGCGGTGTCCCGTTGCTGGGCCGACGTCACTTCGATCTCCCTCTGCGTGTCCCCCAACGGTGCTCCCGCGCGCTCGGCTTGCCCTTGCACGCGCTGCGCCCGACCCCGTACGAAGAAGCGGCGCAACCGCGACATGACGGTAGCGATCCACGCTCTCACGCTCTTCATCGGCGCCCTTCCGGTTGCTTCACGCTCGCGTCAGCCCTCCGGTGAAGTCGATACAAATCTTTGGAACCGGGTACTTTGTGGGCTCCATGCATCCGAGGCGGCGCGCAGCGCCGTCCGCTGCATGCTGTTGTTAGACGCCCTGTTCACCGTGTCACCAGTTGATAGCGGCCGAGTGCTGCTGCGACGGCAAGCGCATCCATTTCGGAGAGACCAGAATCTCCTTGCCGCTCCGACGTTCGGACGCAGCGTAACGCAACGTAAAGGGCCGGATCGATGCCCAGCCTTGATACAAGCGGCGCACTTCGGGGCAGTTGTCGTATGTAAGCACCCAAGCTGCATCCGTCATTTCTCGCAGTTGTGCTGCCAGGGCTTCGTGGTACTCAGCGCTTAGGGCATTTAGATAGAGTGTCGCACCCTTCTGAAAGTACGGAGGGTCGATAAAGAAGAATGTGGCTCCAGGGTCAAGCCGTTCGATGAACTGCAGTCCGTCTTCGCCGGAGACCTGAATCCTCTCGCGGTACTCGGAGACCCTTTCGCATCGTCGGAGGAGTTCTGGCTTGGTAAACCTCGCGTCTAGCCTCCACTTGCCTTCCTGCGTGACACCCCCAATTGGCCCACCGTTCATTATGATTCCGGAGCGATTACACCGGTTTAGAAAAAACGCCGCGAAGCCTCGACGGAGTCGTGACACCCGACCGCTACTCCGATAGACATCGCGTTGACGACGCCATTCGGCCATCGAGACCCGGGTCTTTGAGAGCATCGACAAGAAGGGTTGAGGCCGATTGACTAGCGTCCACCAAAAGCCGTAGATGGATGGGTCCGCGTCGTTGATGTAGATTTCCTGCGTTTCTTCGAGGAACAAGAGCGTAAGGGCAGCGCCAGCCCCGCCAGCAAATGGTTCGGCAATAGCTCGGTCACCAAGGCCATTGAGCCGTCGAGTTTCAGCGAGCAAACTTGCCATTGCCGATTTGCCGCCGGGATAGCGTAAGGGGCTGGACGTCTTCATTCTGCAGTCGCGCCCTCGTCCTGCTCCAACATCAGTCGGAACAGCGGCTCTGTCCGATTCCAGAACTGCTGGATGTCGCGAGCACTTGGAAGGTCCGAGTGATGTACGAAGCCGTGAAGTTCGCTCAGCGTGAAAGGCGCCGACGCGTCGTACCGGACAGCCTTCTCGACCTTTGTTGCCTCTCCCCTTGCCAGCTTCGCCTTGGCGATCTTCACGATTGTTGGAACGAGTTGCCTCATCGTCGGTGTACCGAATGGCAACTTCCGATTCTCCTTCTTCTCCAACTTCTGAATGAGAGTCGCGAGCTCGCCAGTCCGGTTCAGGTAGTCCAGGACGGCGAGTTCAAAGAATACCCGAAGAAGCACAGCACCAGCATTCGGGAAGTCCTCTCGCTTTAGCTTGACCAGTTCCCTCCGGATGTCTGCCAGTCGTTCGTTCCCGTACTTTACCTTGAGGTCACGTGGAAGCACCGTGTTGCTAACCTTCAGCGACTTCTTGCCCGTTCTCGCCGGAGTCGGCGCACGACCAGACGAAGCCACGGACGAGCCTTCAATGATATCGGCTGGAACAAAGGACCCGCGCTTCTTGGCAGGTCGTTCCTTGGGCTTCCAAGCCGTGAAGTAGGCCTCTATGTTCTCATTCGTGTTCAGTGTTCGCGATGATTGCTTGCCAAGGGCAACGTCAGCAACGAGCTTCTTAAAGCCACGAATGAACTCGGCGCTCGTTGTCGTTCCGCGCAACCCATGGTCAGTGTCCGGCTCGACCTTCAGGTAGGACCGACCAACAGAGGAATCGAACACACGTTCAAGTGTTGAGAACAGTTTTGCCCGCGGGTTCTCGAGCTTGGCCTTGATCTCTTCAGGAAGGTCGAGTGAGCGTGCCATATCAGCAATTGCCCGAGTTTGACGCGCAGCCTGGATGTCAGGCAGCGAGAAGCCAAGCTGGTCGCGTAGTTGCTCATTCGTGTAGCCCTCGGACAGTTTGTCAAGAATGAAACTAGCTCGATTCTCGGCTTGCCACGCGAGGACCGGTGTACCCACGTGCCGGCCCGCGATCTGGCGGTCGGTTGCTCGGCGGCTGGGGGCGAAGGTGACTGGCACGCTCGCGATGTCGCTCGGATCTTCTATTTGGCGCGAGAGGCGTTCGACCTTCCGCTGCATCGGGCCGCTTAGCAGGCCGGGTTCACGGAGCGCCTTCAAGGCTGCCAAGCGTCGGTTTCCTTCGACGACGACGACGCGGTCGCTCTCCTTAATGGCCAGAAGAGGCTCATTGGGGAAGTAGCCGCGCGTGGCGATGCTCTGCGCCACCTCAAGAGCCTTATCGTGCTCGAAGAGATACTGCACAATCTCGCGCGGCGCTCGCGCCGAAGTCTCGCGTCCCAGACGCGGATTCTTCGCATCCAGGTGGAGGCTCGCAACAGAGCGCCGTTTAGTAATCCAGTTGTCGGTTGCCATTGTGACTCTTCTCGATCGGCACGCGTGCCGGACCGCGTGACATGCGCTTCCTTGTGCGTCTAACGTTGCTGCCCTTCACCGGCGGCCGGCGGAGCCGGCCGCCCGGTGCAAGGGCGTGGTTAGGCCCCTCCCCTATTCATTTCGGAGATCTCCAATGCCATTGAGAAATGTTCCGACGCCCGTGGCTACAGACGCAATCGCACCCCAAGTCGCTGTCTCAGGAGAAACTGGTAGGTTCAATGCGCCAATTGCCAAGGCGCAGTCCGCGATTGAGAGCGCGGATCCCTGTGCGATCTGACCGACACCCTTGAACCACCGGCGGCTCTTTTTAGGGGGCTTCTCGGAGTTCTCTTCCTCCTCCTTCTCCGCTTTCAGAAGCGCCTGAAAGTTCGCATCAGCTTCGCTCAGGTGCTGCTCGGCATAGTGGAGTTCCTTACGGAGGCTGATCTCGCGGAACTGCGGGTCGCACTTTTCCAGCCTAGACCTTGCTCGGTACACGAGGCCCCGAAGTTCCATCTTCGAGTTGGGGCTGCCCGTCTCTCTCAGCACATTTTGGTCGGCCTCAGGCAAGTGCTCCACAGCTAGTCCGCTGGCGATCTCCCGCATGTGCGCTTCGATGGCTTCAAGGAATCCCGCTTCATCCGTGAGCCGATTGCCGAACTCTGCACTGTAGCGCGTCTCGCTGACGACGCTCTTGAGTCGGTCTAGAGTAAAGGTCCTATAGACCTCGCCATCGTCCATGCAGTGCGCTTCGAGGAAGCGGATCAGCTGCGCTGATCGGACAGCCTGATCCAAGTGGTGGCTCAGCTCGTCCTCGAAATGGCGGCGATATCGGCGCCGCACTCTCCCCATCCTCGGACGAACGTAGCGTTCAAAAAGGAAAGCCAGGAAGTCTCGGTACTCTGACTCAGTCATTTCGATACCCCACCTCGGCGACAGGGGGCCTAACTACTAGCTGCCCGGCAGGCGGTTCCTATCTCTGTACGCCGGTGTCCAGATTCAGGCATCGTGCACCTACCGCTGCCCACCCTCGCGGTGCCAGATATGCCCACGCGGTTCCCAGATCCATCCACCTCCAACGACCCGACCGGGTGCGCTCGTGCGGTTGGACGACCATCGGCGGATTGCCCGTCGCATATGCAGGACAGTCTATAACTTAGGAAAGTCTACACTGCCCCTCGCTGAGCGTCAACGCCAGGCACGGAGACGGTCGTCGGTGCCGGCGATCACCGCCCGCCGGCCGGCCGGCCCGCCGGCGAAGAGGACCCGGGGGCGCGGCGCATCCTCATTGTCTCGTCCTTGCCCGACGCTCCTCGAGCCTGAGCTCGACGATCCGCCGGATGAGGCCGGTCGGCAGCGGCTGCCCGAGCGGGAACTGCACCGTGCCCTTGCCCTTCTTGTAGGGCGCGACCTCCGCCCCGAGCGCCTCGGTGAGTTCGGCGGTGACCGGGTAGAGGCTGACGTGGTTCTTGAAGCCGGCGATGTAGACCAGGTAGCGGCCGTCGAGGTCGAAGGTCGGGATGCCGTAGCTGATCCGCTCCGTCACCTCGGGCACCGTCGCCTTGACGAGAGCGCGCAGCTCCTCGAGCAGCTTTCGGGTCTCGGGCGGGAAACCGGCGATGTAGTCGTCGACCGGGCTCGCGGTAGCACGGCTCATGAGTCCCTCCGGGATCGCCAGCCTACAGCACGAGTGCGAGCGGTGGCTCGCCGGCGGCTCCGGTCCACAGGTCCGAGACGGGCCGGAAGCCGGCTCGCCGGTAGAACGGCAACGCCTCATCGCTCGGCCACAGGATCAGAAACTCCAGTCGCCGCTCCCGCGCGGCCTCGACCAGCAGGCCGAGCAGCTCCCGCCCGAGGCCTCGCCCGCGCTCTTCGGCGGCGACGTACGCGCTCGTGATGTAGCCCCACTCGCGCCGCAAGGTGCCCGGAACCGGGAGCTTGGTGACGCGCTCGAGGTACATGCAGCCGCAGAGCGTACCCGGCGCGGACTCGGCCACCGAGACGACCCAGCGCCCGGAGGCCAGCGCCTCGTGGAGCCACGACTCGAAACCGCTGAGGAACTCGTCCCGTGGCTGTGCCGGCTGCTCCTCGACTCGGAATTCCCATCGCAGCCGCGCCAGCTCGGCGGCGTCCGCCGGGGTCGCCTCGCGAATGACGGCTCGGCTGCGAGGAGGCGCCCTCACACCACCCCCTGGTCCACCATCGCGTGCGCCACCCGCAGGAACGCCGCGATGTTCGCGCCGTGGACCAGGTTGCCCGGCGTGCCGTACTGCTTCGCGGTCTCGTAGCAGGTGGCGTGGATGTCGATCATGGTGTGGCGCAGGCGGCGGTCGACCTCCTCGCGCGGCCAGCGCATCATCATGCTGTTCTGGCTCATCTCGAAGGCCGAGGTGGCGACGCCGCCGGCGTTGGCCGCCTT
>Ga0302046_10004648_pt1 | contig 12195 bp, 11 predicted proteins | sample RVTome_11_FD_200261 | JGI IMG/M metagenome (GOLD analysis project Ga0302046, IMG submission 200261) | Soil microbial communities from uranium-contaminated site in the Upper Colorado River Basin, Wyoming, United States - RVT147D111 (version 2) ... | reverse complement strand
CGCGACCACGGCGAATACGTCGTCTATCTCCGCGACGGCACGACGCTGAAGCTCAGCCGCAGCTACCGCGAACGCTTGCAGGAGGCGCTCGGTACCTCGCTCTAAAATGCCGAGGGTGTTTTGGTGTATGCAGGATATTGGGCATCACTCAACCACTCAAACACCAGTGAGCCGCTACCGCTCCACCTACTGCACGAACCGGTTCACCGCAAGCGCCGGTGACCCACCGCAACCGGTTTTGCCGGGGCGCCGGGGATGCGTATGCTGTCGCCGAGACACCAACCATCGAGCAAGCCCATGCCTGTTCTACCCACCCGCCTCACCCTGCTCCTTCTCCTGATCGCGTCGGTCGGATGCGCGACGCAGGCCGGCGACGGCGTTCGCTCGACGGCCGAGGATGACGCGGCCATCGATGCCCTCTACGACCGGTTCAGCCGCGCGTACGACGAACTGGACAGCCAGGCCGTCGTCGCCCTGTACACGGAGGATGCCCTCTACCTTTCCGGGGACCGCCCGATCCGCCAGGGCAGCGCGGCCGTTGCGGAGGCGTTCAGCTTCCTCGACCGCATACGCCAGGAGGGGGGCACAACGAGCATCACCTTTCGCTCCGTGGATCGATCCATCGAAGGCAACCTCGCCCACGACGTCGGCTACTATAAAACCGTCTTCACGCCGCCCGGCGGAGAACCTCGTGCGAGCGCCGGCAAGTTCGTCGTGGTGCTGAAGAAACAGGCCGACGGCTCCTGGCGCTTTCACGTCGACGGGTATAACGCCGCACCCCTCGAAGCCTTCGACCAGTCCGCCGCGCCCTGACCCTTCCACCGTACGTCCGCTGAACCCGCATGACCGTCCTTCACCACCGGAGTGCATGGCTGTGCGCAGCATGCTGCCTCGCCCTCACCGCCCCGTCCGCCATCGCCCAATCCCCCTTCGGGCCGGCCCCCCTACCGGCCCGGCCCGCCGACGTAGCCTCTATCGACGCCATCATCGTCGCCGCTTTCGAGGCGATGTCCGGCGAGGCCGGGGTAGCGCGCGACTGGGACCGTTTCCGCTCGCTGTTCAAGCCGAGCGCCCAATTCATCACGGCGCCGTCGGCCCAAGGCGGCGCCGGCTTCCGGCTCAACCCGCGCAGCCTGGAGGAAATCATCCAGAGCATGGACGGCTGGCTGGCGGAAAACACGCTCTATGAAGGCCCGGTGCACACCGTGACCGAGCAGTTCGGCCGGATCGCCCACGCCTTCGTCACGTACGAAGCCCGCCGCGCGGCAGACGCCGCCGAGCCGTCCGGGCGCGGCATCAGCAGCTTCCAGCTCATGCACGACGGCGCCCGGTGGTGGATCGTGAACTGGTTCTGGGTAGGCGAACGCGAGGGCGACCCGATCCCGAAGAAATACTTGCCGATGGAATGACGCCTTGCTCCTCACCCCTCACCACGCCGCTACCAACCATGCAGCGATCCATCCTATTCCTGTTCCTCCTGCTTGCCTGCGTGGCTCCGGCCGTTGCCCAGACAGCCGCCGACTCGTCCGCCATCGTCGCCGTCGCCCTCGATTACATCGAGGGCTGGTACACGGGCGATGCGGCGCGGATGGAAAAAGCCCTGCATCCCGACCTCGCCAAACGCATCGTGCATACCCGCGACGGCCAGAGCACGCTTCAGTCTATGGGGGCCGGGCAGTTGGTCGAGGGCACCCAGCGCGGCTTCGGCAAACAAATACCCGCCGAACGCCAGCACAAAGAGGTCACCATCCTGGACATCTACGGCAACACGGCGAGCGTCAAGATCCTCGCCTCGGACTGGGTGGATTACCTCCATGTGGCCCGGTGGAACGGCGCGTGGAAGATCGTCAATGTGCTGTGGGAACTCACGCCGGAAGCCAAAAAGCAGATGTACGGCAGCCGGTAAGCGGCGACCCGTGCGCGTTGAGGATGGAGGGATGCATACGTGGACGTATAGACGATTTCAGATCGTCGTCCATCCCCTGACCGGCCGAGGAATCCGGGCTACGGGGTGCCTTGCGGCGGCAGTTGCCGGGCATTGGCGGGCAGGTCAAACCGGTACCGCAGCTCGGTGCTCACGACGGCGAGCCAGTCCCGGATGCTGATGGGCACTGCGTAGTATGAATCGCCGTCCACGTACACGTCGATGCGCCCTCCGGTGGTCAACGCGGCGGAAATAGTCCCGCTCATGACGTTGATGGCGACGATGCCTTGTTCCGACCCGCCTTCGTGCTCGGCGTTGCCCGAAATGACGAGGTGGCAGGCGATCAAGTCGACCGCGCCGGTAACGCTGACGTTGCTGCGCAGGTGATCCACCTCCTTCCCGAGCAACTGCTGTAGCCCGGCGGTAACCTCCGGTTCGCCGAGGAGTTGATCGGTCAGGTAGGTGCCGGCGTACGGAAGTAGTTTGTTCAGGGTGCCGGGGCACGCATCCTGCGCCCGCGCGGCAGGCCCCAGGAGCACGGAGACGGTACACACAAGCAGGAGACAGGTCTTCATAGCAAGCCTCGAGAAAAGTCAACGATAGGGAATGCCCGGTAAGGTACGCGGGGGTCGGATCACTTCAAAGACGCGGTCATCCCGCCAGCATAATTTTTGCCGGCGTCTCGCTAAAAGATGATGCAGCCCCAACAGCAGCAACGCCAGCGGCCTAACGACGCAACGAATTATTCGGGCAAGACCGTCACGCCCGTTGTTGGCTTGAGTGAGTGGTTAGACCGCCCCGCCCCTGAACGTGCTCAACCATGCACGGAGCTCGGCTGAAGGCCTAAATCTGACCTCGAAAACCGCCGGTATATAGCCCGCATTAGCATGGATAAGCTCGACATGGCTACAGCCACACTCCTCGAGCAGCTCCTTGATTATTTCCGCCTTATGCCTTGAATTGGCCAACCGGAACAGCGATCCTTCCCCATAGCGAACGTAGGCCCCGGACAAGAAAGAGAGCTTGGCCTCTCGATCTGCCCGCTCGAACACCGCCCTCGATATATAGGCATCAACACGCCTGGGTGCTGGACCAACAGCCATATAACCGCTGGTAGCAAAGTCGAAGCTGTAGCAGCCGTCTATCAACGCGGTAAGGGCCTGCGAATGGAAGACGATGCCTCCTGCGTCTTCTTCGATTTCGGTCTCTATCGACGGATCGAGGTGGTGCTCCTGGGCAAGCGTGCGCAAATACGTCTTGAAGGTATTTGCTACGGCTTTCTCGTTGGCATAAAACCGTTCAACCCGGTGGCCGTTTTCGATGATAGCCCGTCCGCCATACTCGTCGAGAGAGCCAAGTATGAAGAAGAGTGTTTGCACAGCTATCGGTGTCGCTGAGGACATAGGGCAGCCTAATGAATAAGCGCAACCGCGGTGGGCGGTACTTTGGTTCAAGGTAGCATGGAGATGCCGACGCTGCAAATGGCTAAAACCGGAGAGCCGACGGTCGGCTGCATCCTGCCACTTGTCGCCAAGCGGCAACGGTTGCCACGGCTCATTGCTCGAAAGTATATGATGCATCTCTTAACTTGAAGGAGGTTCAAAAGGCATACGTTGCTATTTCTGTTGCTCATTTGTTGTTCGCCCAAAATGGCTTATACAGACGCCGACCCGATCCTGCTCGAACTCTACCGCCATCGCTTCACGGGCGTAGCCGAAGAGATGGGCGTCACGCTGCAACGCACGAGCTATTCGCCCAACATCAAGGAACGGCTGGACTTCTCGTGCGCCGTCTTCGATGCCGGCGGGCAGATGGTGGCGCAGGCCGCCCACATCCCCGTCCACCTGGGCGCCATGCCGGCCAGCGTTGCCGCGGCGCTCCGGGCCGTGGAACGCTGGGAAGCGGGCGACCTCGTGGTACTCAACGACCCCTACGAAGGCGGAACCCACCTGCCGGACCTCACGATGGTCTCTCCCGTCTTCGTCCCCTCCGAAGGCGTAGCCTCCCGCGAACCGGCCTTTTTCGTAGCCAGCCGCGCCCACCATGCCGACATCGGTGGGATGACGCCCGGCTCGCTGCCGCTCTCCACCGAGATCTACCAGGAAGGGCTCATCATCCCGCCCGTCAAGCTCTACCGGGCAGGCCGGCCGAATGAGGACCTCTTGCGGCTGCTGCTGCGCAACGTCCGCACCCCGGAGGAACGACGCGGCGACCTGGATGCACAGCGGGCCGCCCATGCCGTCGGCGAGCGCCGCCTGCACGCGTTAGTGGAGCGCCACGGGCCGGATGACGTGGCGGCGTACGCCACCCACCTGCGCACCTACAGCGAACGCCTGCTCCGCGCCGAGATTGTCGGCTGGCCCGACGGTACCTACCGCTTTGAAGACGGCCTCGAACAACCTGACGGCTCGACGGCCTCGATCCGCGTCTGCGCGACGGTTTGCGGAGATCATATCACCTTCGACTTCGCCGGTACGGCTGCTGCGATGGACGGCTCGCTCAACGCCGTGCTGAGCATCACGGCGTCGGCCTGCTACTACGTGGTCTGCTGCCTCGCCGCCGAGGCGATCCCTCTCAACGCCGGGTGCTTCGCGCCGGTGACGGTGACGGCCCCGGAAGGCTGCCTCGTCAACGCCCGGCCCCCGGCCGCCGTCGCGGGCGGCAACGTGGAAACCTCGCAACGGATTGTGGACGTCGTGCTGGGCGCGTTGGCCCCGGCGCTGCCGGACCGCATCCCGGCCGCCTCGCAGGGCACGATGAACAACCTCACCATCGGCGGACGGCACGCGGACGGGCGCCCCTACGCGTACTACGAAACCATCGCCGGTGGCATGGGTGCCGCACCCGACGCCGACGGCCTCGACGGCGTCCACGTCCACATGACCAACACGCGCAACACGCCGGTCGAGGCGCTGGAACTGGCTTTCCCGTTCCGCATCACCCAGTACCGCCTGCGCCCGGGCAGCGGCGGCGCCGGTCGGCATCGGGGCGGCGACGGCGTCGTCCGCGAATACGAAATGCTGGAGCCGGCGACGGTCACCATGCTCACCGAACGCCGCGCCCGGCCTCCCTGGGGCCTCGCCGGCGGGCAGGCCGGTCAACCCGGCCGGAACCTGCTCTTCCGCACCGACGGCACCGAAGAAATCCTGCCGGCCCGGTTCACACGCCGCTTCTTCCCCGGCGACCGGCTCCGCATCGAGACGCCCGGCGGCGGCGGCTGGGGACATAGGTAGCCCTGCCACCGGCGATGGTGTAGTACCTTGTCGTTGGCACTCCGATCTGCCGGGGGAACGGTCCCTGGTCCTTACGCTCGCCTTCGGTTCGCTGTCATGGGTCATTGGTTGATACAAGAAACCACGGACCACGGGCCAGTGACCAACACCCTACCTCGCTTTCAAGATCAGATCCAGCGGATCAACGACGGGCGTGACGCCTTCCGGGAGGGTGAGGCTGCCGCGCCCGTCCGGCATGGCGACGCGCTGCACCTCGGTGCCGACCTGCACGTCGACGGGCATCGGAAAGGGCAGATCGTCCGGCGTTTCCCATGCAAGTTCGAGCAGGGTGCCGTGCTGCCGGGTCACGAGCCGGGGCAACGCGGGCTGGCGCGCGTAGACCTCGAAGAACCAGTCCAGATCTACCCCTGCGACGGCTTCGGCGAGGTGCAGGAAATCGTCCGTGGTGGCAAAGCGACACAGACAGCCTTCGGTGGTGTTTGCGAGCGCGGGATCGGGATAGGCCATCCGGCGCAGGGCCGTCCGCAGCTTGTCCTCGCCGATGAGGTGGCGCAGGGTGTGCAGCACCCAGGCTCCCTTGACGTAGATGTCGCCGCCGTAAATCTGCTCGGCGGAATAGACGGCGCGGGGTGCCAGCGGGATGCGATTGGTGATGCCGTCCCGGATGCTCGCCATGTAGGCATGGTAGTCGGCTTCGTCGCCCAGGTACTCCGCGTAGAGGGCCTGCATGTAGCTGCCGAAGCCCTCATGAAGCCACATGTCGCTCCACTGGGCGTTCGTGACGAGGTTGCCCCACCATTCATGGGCGAGTTCGTGGTGGTGCAGCGCGTCGAAGCCCCAATCGCGGCCGCCCGTCATCGCGCCGTTGTCGAAGTTAGCCCCGTAAGCGATGATGGTCTGATGCTCCATGCCGAGGTGGGGCGTCTGCGCCACCCCGTACTTGTCCGTACGGAACGGATACGGCCCCAGGATCTCTTCGTAAAACCGCAGATGATCCAGCATCTCGGGAAAGAGCCGCTGCCCGTTCTCGTAGTCTTCGGGCAACACGTAGAAGACGACCGGGAACGTATCGCCCGCCACGCTCTCGAACGAGGCTTCGAGGGTGCGATAGGGCGCGATGTTGAGCGCCACGTTGTAGACGTTGATCGGCGTCGAGATGAACCAGTGGTAGGTATGCGTGCCGTCGGCGTGCGGCTCGATGCGCCGCAGGGCTCCGTTCGCCGCTACCACGAGCGGCTCGGGCACGGTGACGTGCAGCGCCATCGCGTCGGGCTCGTCGGAGACGTGGTCCTTGACGGGCCACCAGACGTCGGCCCCGATGCGCTGGCAACTCGTAGCGATCCAGGGCTGGCCGGAGGGCGTCTCGGCCCAGGTGAAACCGCCGTCCCAGGGTGGGTTCGGCGCCTCGCGGGGCTGCCCGCCGTAGACGACCTCGACAGTGACGACCTCGCCCGGCTGCTTCATGTAGGGAAACGCCGCCCAGAATTTGCCGCCTCGCCGCTCAAAAACGAGCGGCTGCGTCGAGCCGGCCTCCTGCACTTCAGCCACCGACGCCACATCGAGGATCGGATCCAGGTCCAGCACGAACCAGGCGAGCGGCGAGGTGATGCGGGCCGTTGCCCGCAAGGTACCCTCGATGCTGCGCACCGCCGGATCGACGCGTACGGACAGGTCGTAGAACGTTACGTCGTAGGACGCCTGCTCGGGAAGCAGCGGTCCTCCGGAGTCGTACGGATCGACCTGGGCAGAGAGCCGTTCAAAATAACATCCCGCCATCAGCAGGAGGCCGCCTAACAAGATCCAACGAGCGCGCATAGCTTGGGCCGGCTTGGAACGTACCTACGCCAGGGAAATACCCGAACGATACTGCTCCCGTGAAGTGCCCGGCCTCATCCAGAAACCAAGGCCCCGGCAACCCATTCATACGGCACAACCATCCCCCCTTCGCGTGCTTATGCTTCGCAGGATATCCCGGCTGTCGCTGTTGCTGATCGGGCTCCTCGTCGGGCCGGCCCGGGCACAGACGACTATCTCGGGCCGTGTCGTGAACCTCGACGGCGGCAACCCGCTCCCGGACGTACGCGTGGCGTTGTGTGCCGCAGAGCCCGCCGGACGCACCACACGCCGGGTCACCTGGACGGACGACCGGGGCTGGTACACGCTGGCGGATGTGCCGCCCGGATCCTGGTGCGTGCAGGCCGTCGCCGTCGAAGCCGATATCGGCTACGTGCTGAAGAGCCCGCCGCTGGCCGTCGCGACCACCCCACGTCTGCTGCATTTCGGGATGCCGACGGGCCTGCGCGAGCGCCTCGCAAACACCCGGGCACCGACGGATCCGAACCCGAAGAGCCTGTCCGTCATCACGGGTTATCTGGAAGACGGCTATGCCGCGGACGCCTGGGGAACCGCCCTGGCAGGCAGCCTGACGCACTTCGAGACCTACGACACCGGGCTGCTCCGGGGCCGCGTCGTCCGTAATGACGTGCCTGTGGCGGACGCCCACGTGCTGATACCCACCAGCGGCCAGCATACCCGCACCGACGCCGAGGGCCGCTTCGAACTTACCGATCTCGCCCCCGGCTCACCCTCCCTCTTCGTCATCCACGACGCCGACACCCTCGCGCTGCCTGCGGTGACGATCATCAGGGGGCTGAACCTTCTGACTGTATCCTTCCGTAAGGACCTCCGTAACGAGTGAGCCGGGGTTGGGACACGCTCGCCCCGGAATCAGCAAACAGCATCACCCGCTGTAAACCCCTCCCCTGCTGGTGCTGTCTTACCCCGTCGGATCGCTCTATCACTTTCGCCCCAGACCCAACGGAGGCCACCCATGAGACGCCTTTCTTCTGCCCTGTTCGTGTTGCTGTTCGTCGGACTTGCCGGGATGCTGCCCTCAACAGCCCGCGCCCAGCAGAGCCGCGTCGTCGACGATGATGAATGGTGTGACCGGAACGGCTGGGCGTATAACAGCGACAGCGAACGCTATTGTGAAGTACGGGAAATCACCCTCCGCGCCAACCGTGACCTCGTCGCCATCGACGGCCGTCAGAACGGCGGCATCCGCGTCGCGGGATGGGACCGTGATGAGATCCTCGTTCGGGCGCGCGTCATGGCGCACGCCCGCACCGAATCCGCCGCCCAACGCCTTGCCGAGGATGTGGAGATTCGTACGGACAATACGATCTATGCCGACACGCCCGAGGCCGGCCGCAAAGAGTGGACGTCGGTTAGCTTCCAGGTGTTCGTGCCGCGCCGGTCGAACCTCTCGCTGGAAACGCACAACGGCGGCATCAGCATCGAAAACGTCGAAGGCAACGTGGACTTCGACGCGCTCAACGGCGGCGTGAGCCTGGCCGACCTGGCCGGCGACGTACGCGGGGAGACGACCAACGGCGGCGTCACCGTCGAGCTTTCCGGCTCCGCATGGCGCGGAGACGGCATGGACGTCCGCACCACCAACGGCGGCGTCGAGATCTACGTCCCCGACGGCTACGACGCCCACCTCGAAACCGGCACCGTCAACGGCAAACTGTACTTCGACTTTCCCGTCATGCTCCAGGGCCGCCTCGACCGCCGCATCTCGACCGACCTCGGGCGCGGCGGCCAACCGATCCGCATCGCGACGACCAACGGCAGCGTCGAGATTCGACGGGGTTAGCAGGCGTTATCGTGTGTACGTGTTCACGTGTTTGAGCGCATCAGATTATAACACGTAAACTCTGTTCACGGCGAACCAGGAAGGACAGGCCGTCGATCGGCGGCCCTCCATACGGGTCTACAGAGCCCCACCGTTTTACCCTTGTTCTGCATTTTCATTAGTTTTAAAATGTCAAAACTAATCATGACCCTCCTGCTTCATGAAAACGCACTACCTGGGCGAGTTGGACGAACTCGTACTCCTGGCCGTCGGCGTCTTGCACGACGAGGCCTATGCGTATGCGATCAAACAACTCGTCAAGGCACAGGCTAAACGCACGGTTGCCCTCCCCACGATCCACGCGGCGCTCTACCGGCTCGAAAATAGAGGCTTCCTGCGCTCGACCCTCGGCGGCGCTACCGCCGAGCGGGGCGGCCGGCGCAAACGCTTGTTCCGCATCACCAACGCCGGGCTGCAAATCCTCCGAGACGTGCAGGCTACCCGCGCACGGATGTGGGGCCTGATGCGCGAGATCCAACCACTGGGAGGTCTGCGATGAAACCCGGCACCCCTGATCCGCCAAGGTGGGCCCGCACCCTCTTGCGGCGGTTTGCGGCGCCGCGCTGGGTCGAAGAACTCGAAGGCGACCTGGCAGAGCAGTTTCACGCCGAGGTTGCCAGAGGGAGCCTGCGCAAAGCCCGCCGTACCTACTGGCGCGACGTGCTGCTTTACCTGAGCAAATCGTATGTGCGAAGACGGCCCGAACCGGCCTATCGCCAGGCACGAGGTCCGATCATGCTGAAGAACTATGTCACGATTGCGCTCCGCAACCTCCAACGCCACGCGGGCTACACGTTCATCAACGTCGGCGGGCTGGCCCTCGGGCTGGCCTGCTGCCTGGTGATCTTTCTCTTCGTACAGGACGAGTTGCGGTACGACGCCCATCACGCGCAGGCCCCCCGGATCTACCGCGTCGTCAACGAGCACCACGGCGAGGAGGGCGTGACCCACCGGGCCGCGACGCCGCCGTCGCTGGCTCCGGCGCTGGCCCGCACGTTTCCCGAAGTCCTCCGCGTGGTCCGGTTCTTCCCGCGCCAGAAGACCCTCATCACCTACGAGGACCGCCAATTCGTCGAGGAGCGCGGCTTCCTGGTGGACTCCACCGTGTTCGCGGTGTTCAGCTTTAGGCTCCTGCACGGCGACCCGGCGACGGCGCTCACGGCGCCCAACACCATCGTGCTCACGGCTTCGACCGCTCAGAAGTATTTCGGCCGGGAAGACCCGCTGGGACGAACCCTCACGCTGGACCACACCCGGGACTACGAGGTCACCGGCGTGATGCAAGACCTGCCTGCCCAGTCGCACCTACAGTTCAGTTACCTGGGCTCATTTGCGACGATGCGGGACATCGCGCCACCCGCGCTGGAGCCGGACAACTGGCGGTGGCAGGACTTCTACACGTACCTCCTCCTCCCTGCCGGCTACGACCCGGCCCGGCTGCACGCCAAAATACCGGCTTTCATCGCCGAGCAGGCCGACCCGCATACCCGGCCGTCAGGAATCCACCATGCCCCCTACCTTCAGCCCCTTTCGGACATCCACCTCCACTCGTCTCACCTGCAACACGACGTCGCGATCCAGGGCAGCTACACGGCCGTGCAGGCGTTCTCGTGGATCGCCGTGATCATCCTGCTGATCGCCTGCTTCAACTTCATCAACCTGGCGACGGCGCGGTCGTCGGAGCGGGCGAAAGAGGTCGGCGTCCGCAAAGCCGTCGGCGCCTACCGCTTCCAACTCGTCCGGCAGTTCTTGACCGAGTCGACGCTGCTCACCCTGCTGAGCCTGGCCCTGGCGCTGGGCCTGGTGACCGTGAGCCTGCCGGCCGTCAACCAGTTCTTCGGTAAGTCGCTGGTGCTCTTCGGAAACGCCCCGTGGCTGCTCCCCGGCCTGCTCGTCGCCGTACTGCTTCTCGGGCTCGCAGCCGGAAGCCTGCCGGCCCTGCTCCTCTCGACCTTCCACCCGGTCGCGGTGCTCAAAGGCCGTGCGGCAGCCGGAAGCCGGCCGCTTACCGCCCTGCGCAAAGGGCTGGTGGTAGCGCAGTTTGCCGGCTCCATCGTCCTTATCATCGCGACGGTCGTCGTCTTCAACCAGCTTACCTATATCCAGCAGAGCAACCTGGGGTTCAACGAAGAGCAGGTCGTCTTGCTGCCCCTGCGCGGGGCGAAGCTGCAAGCCGATTCGGAATCCTTCAAAGCGGAAGTGCTGCGGCATCCCGGCGTGGTGGCCGCTACCGCCGCGCGCGGCGTGCCGGGCGACCTCGTGCCGGGCGACGGCGTGCTGATGGAAGGCCATGACCTCCCGTTCATGACCAGCATCATGCTCGTCGACCACGACTACACCGAGACGCTCGGCATGGAGATGGCGGCCGGGCGCGCCTTCTCGCGCCGCTTTCCTTCCGATGCGAACCAGGCTTTCCTCGTGAACGAGACGGCGGCCCGCGCCCTGGGCTGGAGCCTCGAAGAAACCCTCGGCAAGGAGGCCGCCTGGTACCGATGGGGTCGCGATGCCGGCGAACAGCGAGGCCCCATCATCGGCGTCGTCAAAGACTTCAACTTCCGGTCCTTGCACCAGGCCGTCGACCCGGTCGTCATGACCATCTATCCCCCCGCCTTCTCGCAACTCGCGCTCCGCGTGCGACCGGACAACCTGGACGCGACCCTGAACGCCCTGGCGGAGACCTGGGAGACGTGGGTGCCGGATTGGCCGTTTGAGTACCGTTTCCTGGATGAGCAGTTCGCCGCGCTGTACCAGTCCGAGCGGACGCTCGGCCACCTCTTTCTCGTCTTCTCCCTGTTCGCCCTCCTCGTCGCGGGCCTCGGCCTCTTCGGCCTGGCCACCTTCTCTGCCGCCCGACGCACGAAGGAGATCGGCATCCGCAAAACGCTGGGCGCCTCCACGCCGGGGCTGGTCGCCTTACTCTCCGGCGAATTCATCACGCTGGTGCTGATTGCCTTCGTGCTGGCTGCCCCCGTCGCCTACCTCGTGATGACCGGCTGGCTCGAAGCCTTCGCCTACCGCATAGAAATTCGCGGGGGCGAATTTCTAATAGCGGGCCTGGCGGCCCTCGGGGTGGCCTTCCTTACGGTGAGCTATCAGGCCATCAAGGCGGCCCTGGCCGATCCGGTGCAGTCGCTGCGCTACGAATGAAACCGCGATGACGAACCGCCTGCCCACCATACAACCGCCTCGCCTGGCCCGACGGCTCCTGCGCCGCTTCGTCGCCCCCCGTTGGACCGAGGAACTCGAAGGCGACCTCGAAGAAGAGTTCCGCCACGCGCTACGCCAGGGACATCGCCTGCGGGCCCGGCTGACCTACTGGCGCGACGTGCTGCTGGCGCTCA
>Ga0302046_10004647_pt1 | contig 12198 bp, 10 predicted proteins | sample RVTome_11_FD_200261 | JGI IMG/M metagenome (GOLD analysis project Ga0302046, IMG submission 200261) | Soil microbial communities from uranium-contaminated site in the Upper Colorado River Basin, Wyoming, United States - RVT147D111 (version 2) ... | reverse complement strand
CGGGCTGGGGACCTCGCCGGCCAGGACGATCCGTTCGCGGGTCCGTTCGATCCCAGGGTCCGGAATGGGTGCCGCCGAGAAGAGCGCCCGCGTGTACGGATGGAGGGGCTTCTGGTAGAGCGCGCTTCGCTCGGCGGTCTCGACGATCCTGCCCAGGTACATCACCGCGACGCTCTGGCACATGTTGCCGATGACGGCCAGGTCGTGACCGATCAGCAGATACGTGAGCCCGAGGCGGACCTGGAGGTCGGCCAGGAGACGCAGGATCTGGGCCTGGATCGAAACATCCAGCGACGAGACCGGCTCATCGAGGACGATCAGCTCGGGGTTCGGGGCCAGGGCCCGGGCAATCGCGATCCGCTGTCGCTGGCCGCCGGAGAACTCGTGGGGGTAGCGCGACACGAGCCCGGGTCGCAGCCCGACCATGTCCATCAGCTCGGCCACCCGTGCCGCCCGCCCCGACCGGTCGCCGATCCGATGGATGGCGAGGCCCTCGCCGATGAGGGCGCCGACGGTCATCCGCGGGTTGAGCGACAGGAAGGGGTCCTGGAACACGATCTGGAATCGCCGCCTGAGCACGCGCAGCTCCCCCCGGGGCAAGCGGGCGACATCGACCCCGTCGAAGGCGACCGTGCCCGAGGTCGGACGGTAGAGGGCGGCCACGACACGGCCCACCGTCGTCTTGCCGCAGCCGCTCTCGCCGACCAGGCCCAGCGTCTCACCCCTCCGGATCGACAGGGACACGCCGTCGACGGCATGGACGACCTCCCGACGGCTGCGAAGGAGCGATGAGCGCCGCATTGGGAAGTGCATCATGACGTCGCGCAGCTCGATCAGGGGGGCCCCGCCCGGAGCCGTGGCCGAGGTGCCGCCCGTCCCGTCGAACTCGGTGGTCGAGGTCATCGAGCGTGCCGGATCATCAGACGCGGCCTTCGATCCGGTCCTGGTTCCAGCAGGCGGCGCGATGGGCGCCCACGGCAGGCGTCAGGACCGGGACCTCCTCGACGCACTGTGCCGTCGCATACTCGCAGCGCGGCGCGAACGCACAGCCGCCGTGCTCGCCGAGGAGGTCGGGGGGCTGACCGGGAATGCTCTGGAAGGCCCCCGGCGTGATGCGGTCCACGCGCGGCACGGACCGCAGAAGGCCTCGCGTGTAGGGGTGTCGGGGCGTTTCGAAGAGCGCCTCCCGGGGCGAGAGCTCGACGATCCGGCCGGCGTACATCACGGCCACGCGATCGCACAACCCGGCGACGATCCCGAGGTTGTGGGTGATCAGGATCGTGGCCATCTGGAGCTCTTGGCTGAGCGAGGCGATCAGCTCCAGGATCTGGGCCTGCACCGTGGAGTCAAGGGCCGTCGTCGGCTCGTCGGCGATCAGGAGGGCCGGCCGGCAGGCGATGGCAAGGGCGATCATGACGCGCTGGCGCATGCCCCCCGAGAGCTGGTGGGGGTAGGCCTTGAAACGACGTGCGGGTTCCGGGATGCCGACCGCATCGAGGAGCTCGATCGCACGGTCCCTGGCGGCCCGCCCGTGGAGGCCGAGGTGGACCCCGAGGAGCTCGGTGACGTGGTCGCCGGCGGTCATCAGGGGGTTCATCGACGCCGATGGATCCTGGGGCACGAGCCCGATCTTGCGGCCGCGGATGCGGGTCATCTCCCGCTCGGTGTTGGCCAGAAGGTCGTGCCCCTCGAACAGCATCTCGCCGCTCTTGATCCGTCCCCCGCTCGGTAGCATCCGGAGGATCGACATCGCCGTCGCCGTCTTGCCCGACCCGCTCTCGCCGACGAGGGCGAGGCGCTCGCCTTGGCGGATCGAGACGGACACGTCCTGGACGGCATGGACCTCGCCCCAGCGGCTGAAGAACGAGGCGTTCAGGCCTCGGACGTCGAGGACGGGCGCCAGGGCCTGGGAGTCGTAGTCGAGCCGGGGCGTGCTGGTGACGGCCATGGCCTCTGTCTTGCGTCGGTCCACGAGTTGACGGCGAGGGCCCTCGTGGGACGAGGGCCCTCGCGCTCATTCGGATCGAGGAGACTAGCCCTTCCGGGTCGTCACCACGTCCTTGCCCTGGTAGAGGAAGTTGAAGGCATCGGAGACGGTTGATTCGCCGCCGAACTGGATGCCCGTGTAGCCGTTCTTGTTGGCTTCCAGGTGGGCTCCCTTCCGGTACGGCTTGTGGAGCTGGCCGGCGAGCGCGTGGTAGACGAAGATCCCGGCGGCCTGCTCGCAGAGCATCTTCTCGGCATCCTGCATGATCTTGGTTCGCCCGGCCAGGTCGTCGGTGATCGGACCCCCTTGTTCGAGGAGGCCGTCGAACTCCGCATTCCTCCAGTTGTACTGTCCGCCCGATCGCCACACCCCCAGCATGTTCGTGGCGTCGAGATAGTCGAACCCATAGCTCACATAGCCCCACGGGATGCCGAAATTGTTTCCGAGGAGCTCGTGGAATGGCGCAACGTCCAGGTGCTGGATGTCGGCCTCGATGCCGAGCGTCTGGACAATGCTGGCGACGACCGCCTCCGGAACGGTGGCGTTAGGCCCGTCGGAGCCACGCGCGATCAGGGTTGGCTTTGGGAACCCCGCACCGTTCGCGAAGCCGGCTTCGGCCAAGAGGGCCTTCGCCGCGTCCGGGTCGTAGCCCTGGATCGACTTCAGGCCCGCCGAGTTCTCGTCCGGGAAGCCCGGGGCGAGCATCGAGTAGGCGGGCACGGCCAGCGGGGCGAGGATGCCGTTGACGATCCCCTCCCGATCGATGGCCTTGGCAAACGCCAGCCGAACCTTCGGGTCGTCGAACGGCGCCTTGGTGACATCGAAGAACAGGTAGAAGGTCCGGAAGTCAGCGGGGTTGAGCTTGAGCTGCTCCATCAGGGTCGCATCGGCCAGCACCGCCGGCATGTCCCCCGCGCTGAGGTTGATGTAGTCGACTTCGTTGGCCAGGTAGCGGTCGAGGTCGCTGCCGCCCGTGACGACGTTGGCGTGCAGGGAATCGGTCAGCGGCAGGAGCTTGCCGGTGTACTTCGGGTTCGGCTTGACGGCAATCCGCCGGTCGGGGCTGAACTCCTCGAGCAGCCACGGCCCGCTCGAGATGTTGGTCGCCGGGTCCAGGTTGTACGTCGCGGAGCCGTGCTCCTTGAGCGCCTTCGCCTGGACTGGCCACGAGTAGATCATCATCAGCGGCAGGTACGGCGTCGGCCGCTCGGTCTCGACGACGACCTTGTACTTGTCGGCGCCGACGGTCACGCCGAGATCGGAGAGCGGCAGTTCGCCGGCGACGACCTGCGTCCAGTTCTTGATGATCCCGCTGTAGAACCAGCTGAGGTCCCAGGCGTGAGCGGGATCAGCCTCGTACTGATAGGTCGCGACGTAATCCTCGGCCGTGACCTCGGTATCGTCCGACCACATGATCCCCGGGTAGAGATCGAAGGTCCACTTCAGGCCGTCCGACGAGACCTCCCAGGCGCTGGCGTTCCCCGGCAGGAGCTCCAGGTCCTTGTTGACCCGGACGAGGCCCTCACCGAACGAGTGGGTCCAGGGCGCGGCCTGGTAGGCCGTCTCGGCGCCGTCCATCGCTCTCCAGCCATTGGCGCCGGGATTGGCGGTGATCTGGACGTACTGATTCGCCTGGGGTGCGGCGTCGGCCGGAAGGGGAACGCCAAATGCGCTCTCTTCCCCGGCGGCCGCCGTGGCCGACGGCTCCGGTGACGCCCCGGGCCGCGACGGGCCTGGAGTCGACTCGGGCGCACAAGCCTCCAGGACCGTCGGCGCCGCGATCAGGCCGCCGACGACGACCGCAGAGCGGCCCAGGAACGTGCGACGACTCAGTCCCCTCCGGTGCTCATTCTGTAGCTCGGATTTCACAATCTCCTCCTGTCCTCTTGAACCGACACGCCTGCCAACCAAGCTCTCTCCTCCTTGCTTCGTGTACCGACGGTCATGGCTTGCTGCCGGGATCGATCGCATCACGAAGGCCGTCGCCGACGAAGGTGTACGCCAGCATCGTCGTGGCGATCAGGGCTGTCGGGATGAGTGCCAGAAGCGGCACGCTTCGGACATAGGCCGCGCCCTCCGCGATCATCTTTCCCCAGCTCGGGATCGGATCGCGAACCCCGAGGCCGAGGACAGACAGCCCGGCCTCGCTGAAGATCGCACCCGGAATGGCGAGAACCAGGCTGACGATCATCGGGCCGGCCGCATTCGGCAGGATGTGCTGGGTGGCGAGCCGCCAGTCGGATGCGCCGAGGGCGCGGGCCGAGAGGACGAACTCGCGTGGCCGCAAGGCGACGAATTGCGCTCGCGCGAGTCGGGCCTCCGGGATCCAGCCCACGAGCACAAAGTAGAAGATCAGTTTGTCGAGGCCTGAACCAAGGATCGTCACGAGGATGACAGCGATGATCAGGCTCGGGATGGCGGTCATGATCTCAACGAGCCGAAGGAACAGGAAGTCGATCCATCCGCCACGCCAGGCCGCGAGGGCACCGAGCGGGATCCCGATGAATCCCGAAAGCAGCGGCACGAGCAGCCCGACGAGCATCGAGGTCCGGGCGCCGTGCAGAAGCCGGGTGAGGAAGTCGCGGCCGATGATATCCGTGCCCAGGGGATGCGCAGCGCTCGGAGGATCGAGCGTCTCGGTGAAGACTGCGTAGTCGCGCGGGAACGGCGCGAGCACATCGGCGAAGATCGCGGCCAGACCGATCAGTACGACGACGACGAGCCCGACGACCGAAAGGCGGTTCGCGAAGAAGCGGCGCGCCGCTTCCCTGGCGATCCCCGGGGCGACCGAGATCGCAGGTCCCGTCACGGGGACGACAGGCCGGAGCGGCTCCTGGATGCCCAACCCTGCCATTGATGGTCATCCAGCCTCGCCGGCGAGGCCGACGCGTGGGTCGATCAGCGCGTACAGGACATCCGAAATGAGGTACATGACACCCCATAGGACGGCTACGAGCATCGCGACCGCCATGATCATGGGGTAATCGTGATAGACGGCACTGGTGACGAAGAACCGCCCGAGCCCCGGGACCGCAAACACGGATTCGACGAAGATCGACCCGGTCAGGAGAGCGGGCACGAGCGGCAGGAGTATCGTGATCATCGGGACGGCCGCGTTCTTCAGGACATACCGGCGCACGATGAGCCGGGTCGGGATGCCGCGCGCACGCGCGAGCCGGACGTAGTCGAGGGGCAGGATCTCGAGGAGATTGGTCCGCGTCATCCGGGCGATGATCGCCGTCGGCCCGAGGGTGAATGCGATGACGGGCATGATCAGGTGCTGCGGCTCGCCCCAGCCGCCCGTCGGTAGCCATCCCAGCTGGACGGCGATCACGAACACGAGGAGGAAGGCGACGACGTAGCTCGGGACGGCCATGCCGAGGGTCGACACGAAGGTCACGAGATTGTCAATCCAGCTGTTCTGGCGGAAGGCCGCGATCGCCCCCAGCAGCATTCCGAGACCGAAGGAGATCGCGACCGCGATGCCGCCGTAGGCCAGGGTGACCGGCCACGTCCGAAGGATCACCTGGGTCACGGTCTCGGTCGGACTCTGATACGGAATCCCGAAGTCCCCGTGGAGCATCGCCGTGAGCCACCTGATGTACTGCTCGGGTATCGGTCGGTCGAGGCCGTACTTGCGGAAGATGTTCTCCATCTGCTGGGGTGGCAGGGGCTTGTCGAACGAGAACGGTCCGCCGGGCGCCAGGTGCATGAGGAAGAACACGATCACCGACACCAGAACGATCGAGAGAAGGAGGGCGGCCGTCCGTCGGAAGATGTAGGTCGCCACGACGTTCTAGCCCGGGCCTCCCTATGCCTTACCCATCAGATGAGTAGTCCACTGCACAGTCGGGATCATAACCGACGGTCCGGTCATCGCAAGGCGTCAACCGTCGACGTTTCCAAGGCGCTCAGGGCTTCGTCGACGATGGCGACCATCCGGTCGATCTCGGCCTCGGAAGCCACGACTGGCGGCGCGACGAACAGGACGTTCCCAGGGTGCAGGATCAGCGTCGCGAGGCCACGATCGCGACACGCGATCCTCAGAGCATTGCCCGCGGCGATCGGATCAGCAAAATCCGCAGCAGTCTGGGGGTCTCGAACGATCTCCAGACCGGCGAGGAGCCCGCGCCCGCGGACATCCCAGTAGTAGCGGTGGCTGGAGAGCGAGCTCAGTCCCTGCAGTAATCGATCGCCGAGCGTCGCGGCCCGTTCCCAGAGGCGTTCACGGACGACCCGGCGGAGGACCGCCAGCGCAGCCGCAGCGGCCACAGGGTGACCGGCGTATGTGTGGCCATGAAGAAATACGCCGCCACGGTCACGGAAGACCTCAACAACACGTGGGGCGACGAGGGTCGCACCAATGGGTACGTATCCGGAGCTGAGGGCCTTCGACATCGTGATGAAGTCGGGCTGCACGCTGTCGCGCTCGACGGCGAAGAGCGTCCCGGTTCGGCCCATCCCGGTGATCACCTCGTCGGCCACGAGCAGGACTCCGTATCGATCGCAGACCTCCCGGAGATCGCGGAGGTAGGCGACCGGCGGAGACGCCACCGCGATCGACGTCGCGCACGGATCGACGATCACCGCAGCCACGGTCTCGGGCCCCTCGGCCCGGATCAGAGATTCGATCGTGTGGACGCAGGCCAGGTGGCGACCGGCCTTGCCGAAGGAACATCGCCCGCACGCGGGCGCCGGCGCGGTCCGACCCCAGCTCAGCCCGCCGTCGTACACGACGTTGTGCGAGGCGAAGTACTGGCCATCGAGGGCCATCGCACCCTGGGTGACCCCGTGGAACGCGCCTTGCCGGGTGATCACCTTCATCCGGTAGGGCTCGCCGCGCAGGGCGTGATACTGGCGCGCCAGCTTGATCGCAGCCTCGTCGGCCTCAGCACCACCTGGCGTGAAGTGGACGTACTCCATCCCGGGCGCGACGGCGATCAGTTCCGCGGCAAGTTCGACCTGGGCGACCGACACGAACCGGAAGCCATCGATGAAGCTGAGGCTCCGGGCCTGCTCCTCGATCGCCGCGACCACCTCCGGGTCGCCGTGCCCGAGGATGAGCGCCTCGAGAGCCGAGGTGCCGTCGAGGTACTCATTGCCCTCGACGTCCCACGCGCGGACGCCCTCGCCGCGCGCGAGGACCCGGATCCGATCGCGTCCTCGACCCTGCGCTCCGGGCGGCGAGTACGGCATCCAGAGGTGCCGCTCGGCCAGCTGCCGGTAGCGCTCCGTCGATGCGTCAGCCATCGGCCGCGACCACGGCGGTGGGACCGACCAATCCGGCGTCGTGCTCCTCGAGACGCCGCTTGCGTCGGAGCGAGGCTTCGCCGCCGGCGATGTGGGTGAGGTCGACGGCGCGCGCCAGCTCCCCGTCGCGGGCCACCAGGGCCTGGTAGATCGATTCGTGCTCGGTCGACGCGCGGACAAAGACGCTCGGCTCGGTAGCCGCCCGCCACCGTTGGAGTCGGAGGGTCCGACTCGACATGCTCCGGTTGAGGGAGGCGAGGGTCCGATTGCCCGAGGCCTCAACGATGAGGTTGTGGAATTGCACGTCAGCCTCGAATCGGTCCTTCATGGACCCGGCCGACTCGATCCGATCAAGGCAGGCGCGCAGCTCAGCGAGCTGCGAGTCCGTGATCCTCGAGGCCGCGATCTCCGTCGCCGCTGGCTCGAGGATTCGCCGCACCTGCAGCAGCTCATGGTCGAGCGTCTCCGGCATGAGGTCAACGACGAAGGCTGTCGCCTCCAGGAGGACGTCGGGCTCCAGGCTGGTCACGTAGGTGCCGTCGCCCTGGCGTGTCGCCAGGACCCCCAGCAGGGCGAGCGCCCGGACCGTCTCGCGGAGGGAGCTGCGCGAGACGCTGAGCTGGGCGCTTAGGTCGCTCTCGGGTGGCAGGCGGTCGCCTGCGCGCAGCTCGCCGGCCAGGATCATCCGCCGGATGCTGGCGATCGCGTCCTCCGTGACGCTTCCGTGGGTGGCGGCGCGCGATCGTCGGGCCATCGGCCTAGGGTAGGCTGGTCCTCGACGCCGGTCAAGAAAGTCCTCCGATGAATTGCCGATCCGGGCCGACGACGCGATCCCGGAGCACACAGCCGCCGAGACGGCCCGAACGGTGCCGGAATCCAGCGAAATGAGCACGAAGCCGGGCCAGCGGAGCCTCGGGGCAGGCTTGACCCGTGCCTTCCTCCCGGACTAAGGTGTCCGCGAAATCAGCTGATGTCTGGCCCCGGGATCGCCGGGATGTCGTGAGGGACATCGAGGTCGGCTCGTGACAGGAGGACGGGGATCCGTGACGGATCAGGGCTCGCTCCTCGAGCGGCGGACGCTCGGTCGGACGGGGTTGGAGGTGACCTCGATCGCGGTCGGCTGCGCCGCGCTCGGTGGCCTGGAGCCGTACTTCGGCTACGACGTCGCGATCGACTCGGCCCTCGACACCATCCGGGCCGCGTTCCGGGGCCCGTTCAACGTCCTCGATACGGCGCCCCTCTACGGCGAAAGCGAGCGGCGGCTCGGGCGGGTGATCCGAGAGCTCGGCGGAATCCCGCCGGGCTACCTTGTCACGACCAAGGCCGATCGGGATCCCACGACGAACGACTTCAGCCGCGACCAGGTGCGGACGTCGGTCCTCGGAAGCCTCGAGCGCCTCGGGGTCGAGCGCCTGCCCCTCGTCTTCCTGCACGACCCGGAATACGGATCGTTCGACCAGATCGCCGGCGCTGACGGGGCCATCGAGGCCCTCCTCGAGCTCCAGGAGGAAGGGGTCGTCGAGCATCTCGGCATCGCCGGCGGCCCGATCGAGCTGATGATCCAGTTCCTCGACATGGGCATCTTCGATGTGGTGATCACCCACAATCGGTTCACCCTCGTCGACCGCTCGGCCGTGCCCCTCATCGAGGTTGCGGCGGAGCGCGGAGTGGCCGTCGTGAACGCGGCGCCGTACGGCAGCGGGATCCTGGCCAAGGGCGGCGACGCCCACCCCCTGTATCGCTACGAGCCGGCCGGCCCCGAGACGATGCGCCGGGTCCGCCACGCGGAGCTCCTGGCGCGCTACCACGGGGTGCCCCTCGCCGCCGTCGCCCTGCAGCTCTCGCTGAACGAGCCGCGGATCGCGACGACGATCGTGGGCATGAGCCGCCCCGACCGGATCGAGGAGACGCTGCGCCTGGCGACCCTGCCGATCCCGCCCGAACTGTGGCAGATGCTCGCTTCACCGGAAGGGAGGCCGAACTGATGACCACGCGGCGTGTCGCCCATGTGATCGCGCTTCGCCCGGAGGCGATCGAGGAGTACGACCGCCTCCACTCCGACGTCTGGCCGGCCGTCCTCGAGCGCCTCCGCGCGTCGAACATCCGGAACTACTCGATCTACCGCTACGGGACGATGCTCTTCTCGTATTTCGAGTATCGAGGCGCGGACTTCGATGTGGACATGGCGAGCATGGCCGCCGACGAGGCCACCCAGCGGTGGTGGGCGATCACGGTCCCGATGCAGATCCCGGTTCCGGAGCAGACGCCGGCCGGCGGCTGGTTCGAGATCCCCGAGGTCTTCCACACCGACTAGGCCCGCATCCGCGAGCCGCCCTCGCCCGACGGCGCGCTCATTCAGGAGGAAGCCGATGCCCCCGATCGTCGACGCGCACCAGCACCTCTGGGACATGGACGCCGCCGAGTACCCGTGGCTCGTGCCGGCCTACGGGCCCCTCTACCGGACCTTCCGGCCGGAGGAACTGCAGCCGCAGCTGGCGCGGGCCGGCGTGGAGCGGACGGTCCTCGTCCAGGCGGCCGACAACCACGAGGACACCGACCTGATGCTCGGCATCGCTGCCCGTTTCGAGTACGTCGCCGGCATCGTCGGCTGGGTTCCGCTCGACCGTCCGGACGATACTCGGCCCGCTCTCGACCGGTTGGCGGGGCAGCCGGCCATCAAGGGCATCCGGCATCTCATCCATACCGAGGCGGACCCGGACTGGCTCCTCCAGCGGAGCGTGATCGGCGGCCTGCGACTGCTGGCCGAACGAGGCCTGACCTTCGACATCCCGGCGGTGCTGCCACGTCATCTGGAGCACGTGCCGACGCTCGCCCGGGAGGTCCCGGACCTGACGATCATCATCGACCACCTGGCCAAGCCGCCGATCAAGGATCGCGGCTGGGAACCTTGGGCCTCCCTCCTTGCCCGGGCGGCGGAGGCGCCGAACGTCTGCGCCAAGATCTCGGGCCTCAACACGGCTGCCGACTTCGAGACCTGGACGGCTGTGGACCTCAAGCCATATGTCGACCATGCGATCGCCTGCTTCGGGGCGAATCGACTCATGTTCGGCAGTGACTGGCCCGTCGCGATCCTGGCCGGTGACTACCAGAAGGTCTGGGATGAGACGGCGATCGTCCTTGCCGATCTCCCTCCTGGCGACCGCGCGGCCATCCTGGGTGGCACGGCGAACACGGTCTACGGGCTGGGCCTCCGGTGACGGGCGACGAGCCGTCCGCGCGCCCGGCCGCCAGCTGATGGACAACCCGCTCGGCCACTCCATCCTTCTCGACCGGACGATCCGGCAGGACGGGATCGACACGCTCGGGATCTCCTCACTGACACTCGCCGAGCGGGCCGCCGCCGACGGGGACCGGGCCGTGGCGATCGCCCTCGTCGGGTACTTCTGGGAGGAGATGGTCCGGATCGGCGCCATCCTCTTCACCTGGATGGAGAGCATCTATGCCTTCCGGATGCTCCGCCGGGACATGGACCCCGGCGACCTTCCGGCCCGCCTGCTCGCCGGCCTCCGCGCCCACGATCCGTCGGCCGCGGATCGCGAGCACGCCATCACCCGTCTCGAGCAGGGCGACGTCGCCGCGGGGCTTCGGTCCGCGGATGTCATGCGGATGCGCTACGCGGTCCTCCACGACGCCTATGTGGCGTGGATCCAGGATCTCCTGGCCGGCATCGCCGCCGAGCACGGCGAGGAGGCGGTCCGCGAGTCGGTGGAGTACGCCGGCCGGACGATCTGGGAGCCGCGCTACGTGGTCTGGGCGGAGATGACGGCGCTCGAGCGCCTCCAGCTCAGCGTCGAGGGTATGCGCGGGCACCTGAGCGGCCTGGGACGGCGGGGCGACGTCGGCATCGTCGAGGAAGCCGACCGCTATGTCATGGTCCTCGACCCCTGCGGGAGCTGCGGGATCCTCCGCCGGGGGGACCCCGAGACGGGCCGGAAGCCGGCTTCGCCGGCAGGCAATCGGGAGCCCCACCCGTGGACCTGGGGGCGGACCGGGGTGGGCTGGTATGCCATCCACTCCCCAATCGCCATGGAGTACGTCCACATGCGGGCGGGACGGCCGCCGCTCCGGCCTCTCGAGGGCTGCGACACGGATGGGCCCTGTCGCTGGTTCGTCTACAAGGACCCCGAGTGGCCGCGCGCGGAGCACTATCTGCGCATGGGCTTCACACCCCCGGGAGCTGGCGGATGAGCGTGACCCTGGATCTCACGGGCCGGTCGGTCCTGGTCACCGGCGCGGCGGGCGGGCTCGGCTCGGCGTGCGCGTCGCTCCTCGCCGAGGCGGGGGCCCGGATTGCCCTGAGCGACATCGACGCGGACCGGCTGGAGGCCCTGGCGACGGAGCTCCGGGCCGCCGGTTCCGAGGCGGTCGCCGTCCCCGGCGACCTCTCGCAGCCGGACGTCAACCGGCGGCTCGTGGCGACCGTGGTCGAGACCTACGGGCGCCTCGACGGGGTCGTCGCTTGTGCCGGGATCATGCAGACGAAGCCGTTGCTGGCCCTGACCGAGGCCGACTGGCGGCGGATGATCGACGTCAACCTGTCGGGGGTCTTCTGGCTCGTCCAGGCCGCCGGTGCGGCGATGCTCGAGACCGGCGGCGGCTCGATGGTCCTGTTCTCGTCGGTGGCCGGGCGGAGCGGCCGGCCGCTCGCCACGCATTACTCGGCGGCCAAGACGGGTCTGCTCTCTCTCACGAAGTCGGCCGCCATCGCCTTCGCTCCGACGGTCCGCGTGAATGCCGTCTGCCCGGGCCTCTTCCCGACCGCCATGTGGGACGGGATCATGCGCGACCGGGCCGCCCTGTTCGACGACGAGGAGGCCGGCCGGGCCTTCAAGGAGCAGACGTCCCAGGCGTCCCTGCTGAAGCGCCCCGGGGATCCCCGCGAGGTCGCCAGCGTCGTCGTCTTCCTGCTCTCGGACGCGGCGTCGTATGTCACCGGCCAG
>Ga0302046_10004644_pt1 | contig 12201 bp, 10 predicted proteins | sample RVTome_11_FD_200261 | JGI IMG/M metagenome (GOLD analysis project Ga0302046, IMG submission 200261) | Soil microbial communities from uranium-contaminated site in the Upper Colorado River Basin, Wyoming, United States - RVT147D111 (version 2) ... | reverse complement strand
CGCTCGGCGAGCCTCCCCCGGGTCCACCGCCGCCTCCCGTTGGCGGACGAGCTCGACGAGCTCCGCTTCCAGTTCACCGGCCAGCACGCTGTCGGCGCAACCATCGAGGAGCTCGGTGGCGTTGAGGGCGGCGTAGTGGCCGTAGAAGGTCACGTGGGCGGTGGGGTTGAGCTTCCGGATCTGCTCGGTGGCCGGCACGGCGACGCGGAGGGCGGTGTGCATGGGGACGGAGACGGCGATGAGCTTCGCGCGCGTGACCTTCTCCGCGTCCAGCGGCTCGACGGAGAGGTCGAGGACGGCGGGGCGGTAGCCGGCGCGCTCGAGGAAGGCGGCGGGCCAGGCGACCGCCAGCGGCTGGTGGCCCAGCTCGTAGCACGCGACCAGAAGGACGTCGCCGGGCTGGCGCATCGGTCCTGAGTGTACCGCCGTGGCCCGGCTACGTCCTCGAGCAGCTGGAAGTCGAGAGCCTTGCCCCTCCCGTGGGCGACGGATCAGGCGCCGCGCCGCACGCGGTAATCGACGTTGTCCTTCACCCACTTCCAGAGGCGCTCCTGGTTGGCGAGCTCGATATCCGGCTTCATCTGGGCGCGCCAGCCCTTCATGACGTCGAACTCCACGGCCCAGAAGCGGACGCGGTCTCGCTTGACCAGCTTCCGCCAGTTGTCGCCGACCTTCGGGCTCGCGTAGACCAGGCGGACCGTCACGTTCTTCGAGAGATAATCGAGGGGGGTCAGATCGATCTGCCGGTAGGACTCGGGCGAGCCCGACTTGATCCGCGCGTCGCGCACGTCGGGGACACCGTCGCTCACGACCATCACGGTGATCGGCGCCAGGACGAGATTCCTGTCCTTGACCGTCCGCGCGACCTGCTCGAAGAAGACGTTGAAATCCGTGAGCGTGTCGGTGGGCGGGAACCACTTCCGGAGATCGGCTTCGATCTGCGTGACGTCTTTGTCGTCGAAGTCGTGGACCGGGTGGAAGGACTTGGGCTCGCGGTCGTCCTTTCCCCCGACGGCCGTGACGAAGAGGTCGCGTGGCTTCGCGAGGCCCCCGAACCCGTGCATGTGACCGTAGAGATAGTGGGCGACGAACGCGAGCGCGTCGTCATAGGCCGATCGGAAGGATCCGCTGGTGTCGACGCCGACGAAGAGCGTCGATCGCGGCGGCTTGCTCTCCTCCACCGCCCCCGCCGAGACCACGACGCCGACGGTGATGAGGGCGGCCACGACCACGCGAGCGGCGAGCGAGGTCCGCAGGCGACTCATTGCGTCGCCTGCTTTCGCCGCGGCAGCTGCGTGTGCAGGGTCTGCAGGATGTCCCAGGTCTGCGTGATCTCGCTGCGGTCCTTGAACGGCAGCGAGAAGACCTGGCGCGACGTCACCAGGACCATGCCGAAGTTGAGCGCGGCCGCCGCCATCTGCAAGAACGGCAGCACGAGATAGTCGAGGAGCTCTTCGCCTTTGGCGTGGAGCCAGCCGATCTCCTGCTTGAGCTCCGCCACCGGCTGCCGCCACCAGGGCGGCTGCGGCAGGCCGCTGACGGGGCGCGGGTGGGCTTCGTCCACCATCGGCTTCCGGGAGATGAACGCGAGCATCGGCGGTGTTCCGTACTGGCCGAACAGGAACCACGTCATGCCGCGGATGCCGATCCAGCCGAACGCCGACAGCGCGAGCGTGACCGTCAGCCCCATCCTCACGCCCGTCTGCTGCGCGATCCACGGGGTCAGCGCATCGATGAGCTCCCGGTACAGGAACATGACCTCGAAGAACATCACGAACAGCTCCACCGCGACCATCTGGACGATGAACTTCCACTCCCGCGCCTTCACGGCGTCCATCAGGGTCTGGATGCACGCGAAGCTGCCCATGATGAGCAGCAGCAGGAAGAAGTAGAGGATGGGACCCGTGTAGCGTGTCGTCGCGTCGCCGCCCACGAGGTCGGCGAGGAGCTCGGTCACGGTCGGCATCAGGGTGTAGCTGAAGATGGCGGCCTCGAGCACGCACCAGAAGATGAGCATCACGAACGCGACCCACGGCACGCCCGGCGTGAAGTAGGTCTGGGTCATCCGCCCCGTCATCGTGAACGGCATGAGCGCGATCTGGCGGATCACCTCGAGCACGAGCTTGGCCACGAAGGTGCCGAACGCCACCGCCCAGCCGAGCGCCACCCCGACGAACCGGAACATCCCCACCCAGTACAGCCAGACGGCGCGCATGGCATCCCACCACGTCAGCATCATCGTGGGGATGAACTGCGCGCGCCCGGAGCGGAACGGCAGCGTGTAGAGGGAGAGCTGCGTGCACCAGACCGCGGCGACGACCAGCAGCGCCGGGAAGGCCAGGAACATGAACTTGGCGACGACGAGCCACCGCGGACCCGGGGCGAAGAAGAAGTCCCACAGGATCTCCTGCAGGCGCGGGATCCACGCCAGCGGCGCGATCAGAATCTCCGCCTGCTGCCGCCAGGGTTCGGGAATACGCTGAATGAGCTCGAACATTCACCCCTCCTTGTGCCCGGGCATGGGACGAGCGAGCGCCTCCCCCGTAGCAAGCCGCCGGCCGTACGCGTAAGCCGCTGATTCGGTGACGAACACGATCGTCCGGCCCTGGGCGGAGGGCCCGGCGGTGGGCTGTTTGGCATTCCGCGCGCGGAACTGACACTCGACCACGACGACCCGACGACCGTTCTCGGGTGGTTGAGTTCCGCCGAAGTCGCCCGGACCACGATCACCTCCCCGACGGCGAACTCCTTACGCTGAAGGCAACCCGCTCTACCGCCGTGCTATCGTGGGGCGGCTTTCCAAATCCGGGGAGGAGGCGTCTCGATGGCGGTGAAGATCAGTATCCGGCCCAACGGCCCGTATCTGGTGGAGGGGGAAGTCGAGCTGCTCGACGTGAACGGCAACCGGATCGACGCGAGCGGCAAGCCGCGGATCGCGCTCTGCCGGTGCGGCGCGTCGGTCACGAAGCCGTTCTGCGACGGGACGCACAGCAAGATCGGGTTCCAGGCCGCCGAGGCGGCCGTCGCCCAGGAGAAGAAGTAAGGCGCGCGGCGGCGCGGCGTTCAGCCGCGCCGCCGCGGTGCGTGCACTCCTACCAGCGGCCGCCGCGGCCGCCGGCCGTGCGGGCCGGACGCCCACCACCGCCGCCGCCCGCGGGCGACTTGGCCTTCTCGACCTGCAGCCGGCGACCCTCGTAGTCGCGGCCGTTGTACCGGGTGATGGCCTCCTCGGCCGCCTCGGGCGTCGCCATCTCGACGAAGCCGAAGCCGCGCGAGCGGCCGGTGTCCCGGTCGGTCACCACCGTGGCCGAGGCCACCTCGCCGCATTCGGCGAAGAGGTCCCGGAGCTGCTCGTTGGACGTCGAGAAGGGAAGACCACCGACGAAAAGTTTCTGAGCCATAGAACGCGTCTCCTTGAAGCGCGACCTTCCGCTTCCTCAACAACGTCCCAGCACGCGGAAGACCCTACCGGCGACGCGGTCTGATGGCTGATAAAGGCCCACGATGGGCCGATCGACCAGACGAACGCAGTGTACCCCAGGCCCCAAGGCCCTGCCACCTCGTCCCCCGCGGGCGCGTGCTACTATCCGCTTCGGCCCCACCGCGGACAACCTCGATCGATCGCAGGGAGGCGCCCATGAGCCAGCTCAGCCGCCGCACGTTCCTCGCCGGTGCCACCGCCGCCGCCACCACGCTGGCAGCGCCGCGCGTCCACGCGCAGAAGCGCGGCGGCACGATCCGCTTCGTCGCCCAGGCCGACCTCAAGATCCTCGACCCGGTATGGACGACGGCCTACATCACGCGCAACCACTCCTACCTCGTCTACGACACCCTGTTCGGCACCGACGAGAAGCTCCAGGTCCGCCCCCAGATGGTCGACAAGCACAGCGTCTCGAAGGACGGTCAGAAATACTCGTTCACCCTGCGCGACGGCCTCAAGTGGCACGACGGCCAGCCGGTGGTGGCCGAGGACTGCGTCGAATCGCTCAAGCGCTGGATGAAGAAGGACCGGTTCGGCCGGCTGCTGGCCGCCCACGGGCCCAAGCTCGCCGCGGCCGATCGTAAAACTTTCACGCTGGAGCTGGGCGAGCGCTTCGGTCCCGTGCTGGAGGCGCTCGGCAAGCCGTCCAGCAACGTGCCGTTCATGATGCCGGCCCGGCTGGCGGCGACCTCGGCCGACGATCAGATCAAGGAGATCGTCGGTTCCGGCCCGTTCAAGTTCTCGAAGGACGAGTGGCAGCCCGGCAACCAGGTCGTGTACGTGCGTAACCCGGACTACGTGCCGCGCAAGGAGCCGGCGAGCGGCTCGGCCGGTGGCAAGCGCGTCCACCTCGACAAGGTGATCTGGCGCTACATGCCCGATCACGCGACGGCGGCGGCGGCGCTGGCGGCCGGCGAGGTCGACTGGTGGGAGATCCCGCCGATCGACTTCATCCCGCGGATCGAGCAGAACCCCGCGCTCGCCACGTTCCTGCCCGACCCGCTCGGCACCCAGGGCTGGCTGCGCCCCAACCACCTGCACCCGCCGTTCAACAACAAGAAGGCGCGGCAGGCGCTCGTCTACATGATGAACCAGGAGACCTATCTGCAGGCCGCCATCGGCGTGCCGAAGTTCTACCGGACGTGCCACTCGGTCTTCGCCTGCAACGGCCCCTATGCGAGCAAGGCGGGGGCCGAGGGGCTGGCCAAGCAGAACCTGGAGCGGGCCCGGCAGCTCGTCAAGGAGTCGGGCTACGACGGCCGGCCGGTCACGGTCGTGCACGTGACCGACATCGCGCTGCTCAACGGGGCCGCCCTCGTCACCCGCGAGCTGCTGACCTCGATCGGCTTCAACGTCGACCTCAAGGCCATGGACTGGTCGACCAATCTCGCCGTGCGGGCCAAGAAGGACCCGCCCGACAAGGGGGGCTGGAACGTCCTGCACACGTGGTGGATGGCGGCCGACGTCATGCACCCGGCCGTGCACTTTGGGGTGTCGGGGGCGGGGCCGGGCGCGTGGTTCGGCTGGCCCGAGATCCCGCAGCTCGAGAAGCTCATCACCGAGTTCGTGCGGGCGACCGATCCGGCCAGGCGCAAGCAGCTCGCCGAGGAGGTCCAGAAGGTCGCGCTCGACGAGGTCGCCTACGTGCCGTGGGGCGAGTACGTGCTGCCGACCGCGCACCGCAAGAACGTCAGCGGCATCCTCAAGTTCATCGCGCCGCTGTTCTGGAACGTCTCGATCGCCTGAGGCCACGCGCGCGTGTTCGCCGAGATCCTTCGGCGCCTGGTGGCCACCATCCCGGTCATGGGGGTGGTGGCCATCGCGGTCTTCGCGCTCCTGCACGTGACGCCGGGCGACCCCGCCGTCATCATCGCCGGCGACTATGCGACGACCGACGACATCGCGCGCATCCGCACCCGCCTCGGCCTCGACCAGCCGTTCCACGTCCAGGTCGGTCTCTGGCTCTCCCGGATCGTGCGGGGCGACCTCGGCACCTCGATCTTCTCGGGGCTGCCGGTGTCCACGCTGATCGGCCAGCGGGCGGCCACGACGATCTGGCTCACGCTGTTCGCGATGCTCATCAGCGTGGGCGTGGGCGTGCCGATCGGCGTGCTGGCGGCCTGGCGCAAGGGCTCCTGGCTCGACCGGGCGGTGATGGTGTTCGCCGTCTCCGGCTTCTCGATGCCGACCTTCTGGCTGGGGTTCATCCTCGTCTACGTCTTCGCCATCACGGCGGGCTGGCTGCCGGTGCAGGGCTACCATCCGATCGCGGCCGGGGTGTGGCCCTTCCTCAGCCACCTGATCCTGCCCGCCCTCACGCTGTCGGTCGTCTACATGGCGCTCATCGCCCGGATGACCCGGGCCAGCATGCTGGGCGTGCTCGACGAGGACTACATCCGCACGGCCTTCGCCAAGGGGCTCGCCCCGCGCGGCGTGCTGATCCGCCACGCGCTCAAGAACGCCTCGCTGCCGGTGGTGACGATCATCGGCATCGGCTTCGCGCTGCTCATCGGCGGCGCCGTGGTGACCGAGAGCGTCTTCGCGCTGCCGGGGCTGGGCCGGCTCACCGTGGATGCGATCGTGCGGCGCGACTACCCGGTGATCCAGGGCGTGCTGCTGGTCGTCTCCGGCGTCTACGTGCTCATCAACCTGGTGGTGGACGTGCTCTACGTGATCCTCGATCCCCGGATCCGCTACTGACATGGCCGTCCGGGCGACGGACGCGGGCACGCTGGCGGCGGAGGCGACGGTCGCCCGACCGGCCGCGCGCGCCCGGCGGTTGCTGGCGCGCCAGCCCACGTTCGCGGCCGGCCTCGCCGTGCTCTTCGCCGTGCTCGCGGTCGGCGTCTTCGCGCCGCTGTGGTGGACCGGCGACCCCCTGCAGATGAAGCCCGCCCAGCGGCTGCAGCAGCCCTCGGCGGAGCGCTGGTTCGGCTCCGACCACTTCGGCCGGGACGTCTACACGCGCACGGTGTACGGCGCCCGGGTGTCGCTGCTGGTCGGCGCCGCGGTCTCGCTGGTGAGCCTGGCCCTGGGCACCACGCTGGGCCTGGTGATCGGCTTCTACCGCCGGCTGGACACCGTGATGATGCGGGTGATGGACGGCCTCATGGCGATCCCCGCCATCCTGCTGGCGCTGGCCCTGATGGCGATGATGCGCGGGAGCGTGCGCAACGTCATCATCGCGCTGGTCATCCCGGAGATCCCCCGGGTGATCCGGCTGGTGCGCGCCTCGGTGCTCTCGCTGCGCGAGCACACGATGGTGGAGGCGGCCCGGGCGCTCGGGGTCGGCACGCCGCGGATCCTGCTGCGCTACATCCTGCCGGCGCTGGTGGCCCCGCTGATCGTGCAGGCGACCTACATCGGCGCCTCGGCCATCCTGTTCGAGGCCTACCTGTCGTTCCTGGGCGCCGGCACCCCGCCCCACATCCCGTCGTGGGGCAACATCATGGCCGAGGGCAAGACCTACGTGCAGCTGGCGTTCTGGATCATCCTGTTCCCGGGGCTGTTCCTGGCACTGACCGTGCTGGCCATCAACCTGGTCGGCGACGGCCTCCGCGACCTGCTCAACGTCCGCGGCTAGTTGTGGAAGCGGAGCGCTAACCGACCAGGTGGGCTCGCACGGCGTCGTGGCGCTCGGCCAGCGAGCTGCAGACCAGGCGGCACAGCCCTTCCAGCGACGCGTCGGCGATGCGATAGCGCGTGAACAGGCCCTCCCGCCGGCGCGCCACCAGGCCCTGCTCGAGCAGCAGCGCCAGGTGCTTGCTGGCGTTGGCCTGCGAGGCGCCGGTGAGCTCGCCCAGCTCCTGCACCGTGCGCTCCTCCGCGAACAGCGCCTGCAGCAGCGCCAGGCGGGTGGCGTCACCGAGCGCGCGGAAGCGCTGGGCGAGCAGCTCGAGCGCCTCCCGCGAGAGCGGGGCGGCGCCGCGCGCCCGGGCCCGGCTCACCGGCGCGGCTCGGCCGGCGCCGCGCACGTGGGCGCGACCGCGCCCACGGCGCAGACGGCGCCGCCGCCTTCGGCGGCGGCGATCGGCCGGTTCCACGGCATCCGCATGAGCATCAGCGCGAGGCCACAGGTGCCGGTGGCCCCGGCGAACGTCAGGCCGGCGCCGAAGAACCCGGCGAGCGCCAGGAACCACGGGTTGACGACGGCGCCCAGCCCCACGCCGGCGAGCACCATGGTGCCCGCGATCAGCTGGACCTGACGGTCGACGGCGAGGCGCCGGCGCCCCTGACGCAGCGGCAGCCGCGCGCGGCGCCAGCCCACCACGCCGCCGTCCAGCACGCGGGCGCGCCGGCCCGCGCGGGCGAGCGTCTCGGCGGCGATCGTCGCGCGCACGCCCGTGCGACACACCACCACGACGTCGGCCCCCTCCGGGAGCTCCTCCAGCCGGGCGTCGAGCTGGTCCAGCGGGACGCTCACCGAGCCCTCGATCCGCTCGCTCTCGAACTCGAGCGGCGTCCGCACGTCGAGCAGCAGCGGCGCCGGTGGCCGGGTCAGGAGCGCCTGCAGCTCGCCCGGGCTCACGCCGGCCGCCTCGACCTCGCCCAGGTTGTGGCGGAGGATCGCGGCCATGTTGGCGGGCGGCGGCGCCGCCACCGACAGCCGGGCGACGAAGGCCGCGCGGTCGCGCTCGCGCAGCAGCGGGTTGTCCGCCTTCTCCGCGCCGATCGTCGTGACGGCCCGGCCGACGTAGTCGTGGCCGGGATGCACGACCGTGTCGTCGGGCAGCGCCGCGAACGCCCGCAGCGTGTCGTGGAGCGCGGCGGCGCTGCCGCCCATGAAGTCGGTGCGGCCGGCGCCGCCCGCGAAGAGGGCGTCGCCCGTGAACAGGTGGCCGCCGGCCAGCAGCGCCAGCGAGTCGGGGGTGTGCCCGGGCGCGTCGAGCACCTCGATCCGGGTCGCGCCCAGCTCGAACGCCGTGCCGCCCTTCACCCGGCGCGTGGGCCCCTGGAGCCGGGACGCCTCGTGGGCGACGACGGTGGCGCCGGTCCGCCGGGCGAGCCGGCGGACACCGGAGAGATGATCGGCGTGGGTGTGGGTGTCGAGCGCGAGCACCAGGCGCGCGTCGCGGGCCGCCAGCGCCTCGACGAGCCGGTCCACCTGGTCCACGCGCGGATCGACGGCCAGCGCGGTCCGGCTGGCCTCGTCGATCAGCAGGTAGGCCAGGCACCCGTCCGCATCGGCCCGGAACGTCTCGACCGAGAGCGTGCGCGAGGGGGTGACGAGCGTGGTCATGTGTGGTTCCTCCACACTCGCTTATATAACTAAATGGTTACTTAGTCAAATCAGACCGGGAAACGGACGCCGGCGCGGCCGACCTCCTCCAGGATGGCGCGGGCGGCGACGGCGGGATCGGGCGCGGCCGTGATCGGCCGGCCGACGACGAGGTAGTCGGCCCCGGCCCGCACGGCCGCGCCGGGCGTCGCCGTGCGCGCCTGATCGTCGTCCCGCTCGGCCGGGCGGATACCCGGCGTGACGATGACCCAGGAGCGCCCCAGCCCCAGGCGCAGCGGCGCGATCTCCCGCGCCGAGGCCACGCAGCCGTCGAGCCCCGCCGCCCGGGCGCGCTCGGCCAGGCGCAGGACGTGGGCCTCGACCGTGCCGGGGACGCCGGCGTCCGCCTCGAGGGTCCGGCGGTCGAGGCTCGTCAACACGGTGACGCCGAGCACCAGGGGCCGGGGCACCGCGAAGTCGCGGGCGGCCGTGGCCGCCGCCTCCACGCCCGCCCGCATCATGGCGGTCCCGCCGCCGGCGTGGACGTTGAGCATGAACACCCCCAGCCGGGTGGCCGCGCGCACGGCGCCCGCCACCGTGTTCGGGATGTCGTGGTACTTGAGGTCGAGGAACACGCGGTAGCCGCGCTCGAGCGCGCGCTCGATCGCTCTGGGCCCGGCGGCGGTGAAGAGCTGCGAGCCGATCTTGCAGCCGCCGACCACGCCGGCGAGCCGGTCGAGCAGCGCGTCGGCCTCGTCCAGCCGCTCGACGTCGAGGGCGACGAACAGCCGGTCGGCTGCCGCGGGCGCGGCCGGCGGCTCAGGCATCGCGGTGGTACTCCTGCAGGCTGCGCACCTCGTGCTCGCCCTTGAGGAGGGCCTCGATCGCCCCCACGGCCGCCTGGGCGCCGTCCATCGTGAGGTAGTAGGGGATGTTCAGGTTCACCGACGTGCGCCGGATCAGGTAGGAGTCCCGGCGCGCGCGGCCGTCGCTCGGGGTCTCGAAGACGAGCGCGATCTCGCCCTGCTTCATGAGGTCGAGGACGTTGGGGCGGTTGCCGTCGCCCACCTTGTGGACCAGCTCGACCGTCATGCCCTGCCGCTCCAGCACCCGGGCGGTGCCGGTCGTCGCCACCAGCCCGAACCCCATCTCGACCAGCCGGCGCGCCAGCGAGGCGACCGTCCGCTTGTCGCGCTGGTGGACCGAGACGAAGATCTTGCCGGAGGCCGGCAGGATGGAGCCGGCGGCGATCTGCGCCTTCAGATAGGCCTTGCGGAAGTCGCGCGCGATGCCCATGACCTCGCCGGTCGACTTCATCTCGGGGCCGAGCACGCTGTCGACCTGGGGGAACTTGATGAACGGGAACACCGACTCCTTGACGGCCACGTGGCGGAGCTCGACGTCCTCGATCCCGGCCACGGCGGCCACGCTCTCGCCCAGCATGGCGCGGGTGGCCACCTTGGCCAGCGGCACCCCGATGGCCTTGGAGACGAACGGCACCGTGCGGGAGGCGCGGGGATTCACCTCGAGCACGTAGACGACGTCGTTGCGGATGGCGAACTGCACGTTGATGAGCCCCACCACGCCGAGCGCCCGGGCCAGCGTCTTGGTCTGGGCGGACAGCGCGCGCACCTGGACCTCGTCCAGCGAGTAGGGCGGCAGCGCGCACGCGGCATCGCCGGAGTGCACGCCGGCCTTCTCGATGTGCTCCATGACGCCGCCCACCACGACCCGCTCCCCGTCGCTCACCGCGTCCACGTCGATCTCGAGGGCGTCCTCCAGGAACTTGTCGATGAGGATCGGGTGCTCGGGGGCGACCTGCACGGCCTCCTCGACGAACTGCACGAGGTCCTGGTCGTCGTGGACGATCTGCATGGCCCGGCCGCCCAGCACGTAGGAGGGCCGCACCAGCACCGGGTAGCCGATGGTGCCGGCGATGGCGCGCGCCTCCTCGACCGAACGCGCGGTGGCGCCGGCGGCCTGGTGTAGGGCCAGGTCGGTGATCAGCGCGTTGAAGCGCTGCCGGTCCTCGGCCCGGTCGATGGCGTCGGGCGAGGTGCCCAGGATCGGCACGCCCGCCGTCTGGAGCGGCACCGCGAGCTTGAGCGGGGTCTGGCCGCCGAACTGCACGATGACGCCGAGCGGGCGCTCCTTGTCGACGATGTTGAGCACGTCCTCCAGGGTGAGCGGCTCGAAGTAGAGGCGGTCCGACGTGTCGTAGTCCGTGGAGACGGTCTCGGGATTGCAATTCACCATGATGGCTTCCACGCCCATCTCGCGCAGCGCGAAGGCGGCGTGGACGCAGCAGTAGTCGAACTCGATGCCCTGGCCGATGCGGTTGGGCCCGGAGCCCAGGATCACCACCTTGCGGCGGTCGGAGGGCGGGGCCTCGTCCTCCTCCTCGTAGGTCGAGTAGAGGTAGGGCGTGTGGGCCACGAACTCGGCGGCGCAGGTGTCGACGGTCTTGAACGTCGCCGTGATGCCGTGGCGCTTGCGCAGCGCGCGGACGTCGGCCTCCGTGCGCGCGGTCAGGGTCGCCAGGCGCCGGTCGGCGAAGCCGAGCTGCTTGGCCCGGCGCAGCACCCGCGCGTCGTCGGGGGCGGCGGTGATCTCGCGTTCGTGGGCGACGATCTCGCGGATGTTGTCGAGGAACCACGGGTCGATCTTCGACAGCGCGTGGATCTCGGCGGTCGTGAGCCCCGCCCGGTAGGCGTCGCCGATGGCGAACAGCCGGTCGGGCGTGGGCACGCGGATGAGCTGCCGCAGCTCGTCGGGGTCGGCCGGCCGGTCGAGCGTGAGCCCCCAGCGGTCCTGCTCGAGGGATCGCACGGCCTTCTGGAGCGACTCCTTGAACGTGCGCCCGATCGCCATGACCTCGCCGACCGATTTCATCTGCGTCGTCAGCGTGCGGTCGGCCTCCGGGAATTTCTCGAACGCCCACCGTGGGATCTTGACGACGCAGTAGTCGAGCACCGGCTCGAACGAGGCGGGCGTCTCCCGCGTGATGTCGTTGCGGATCTCGTCCAGGCGGTAGCCGACCGCGAGCCGGGCGGCGATCTTGGCGATCGGGAAGCCGGTGGCCTTGGAGGCCAGGGCCGACGACCGGCTCACCCGCGGGTTCATCTCGATGACGACCAGGCGGCCGTCCTCGGGGTTCACCGCGAACTGGATGTTCGATCCCCCCGTCTCCACGCCGATCTCGCGGATGATGGCGACGGCGGCGTCGCGCATCAGCTGGTATTCCTTGTCGGTGAGCGTCTGGGCGGGGGCGACGGTGATCGAATCCCCGGTGTGGACGCCCATGGGATCGACGTTCTCGATCGAGCAGATGATGACGACGTTGTCCGCGAGGTCGCGCATCACCTCCAGCTCGAATTCCTTCCAGCCGATCACCGACTCCTCGATCAGCACGCTGCCCACCGGCGACATCTGCAGCCCCCACCGCACCCCGTCCTCCAGCTCCTCGGGGTTGTAGGCGGTGGAGGCCCCGGTGCCGCCCAGC